>Ga0233451_10000103_pt1 | contig 83132 bp, 93 predicted proteins | sample 011ome_29_FD_183052 | JGI IMG/M metagenome (GOLD analysis project Ga0233451, IMG submission 183052) | Coastal salt marsh microbial communities from the Groves Creek Marsh, Skidaway Island, Georgia - 011504CT (spades assembly) | ecosystem: Environmental > Aquatic > Marine > Intertidal zone >... | reverse complement strand
AGCCCACATTGTCTTAATTAATTCTTCTGGTCTAGGTAAGCTTCCTGTATGAGTGGTTAAAATTTTATTTTGATTCATTTTCACATTGTAGCTCATAGTTTAATGTTATATGTATTAGAGCTTAACCGGTATCACTGATTAAATTTTTTGAAAAGAATATATGCTCCCAATACCTAAAAGCTGCGTCAATTCGTCTAAAAATAAATAGGATTCTTCCATGAGTTTGATATCTAGCAAATCATCAGGATTAATTCGATCTCGGTAATGTTTGCTGACTAAGGCTCTCAAATTAATTAGCTTTTCTGGGCTCAGAAGAAATTTTTTATTAATTTTATCGAGCTCATCACTATTCACTACAGCTTTAAATCTTAGGCATGCTGGTCCTCCCCCATTCATCATGCTTTGGTGAATATCAACAAACTCCAAGCGCTTGATGGGTGACGAAGATTTAATTTCTTCCAGCCATTTCATGCAATTACCATGATTCTGAACTTCTTCAGGCAACAGCATCATCATTTCATTATTCTTAACAGTAATTAATTGTGAATTAAGTAAATAACTTGATACAAGGTCATCGAGAGAAATATCTTTAGAGAGAATCTCAATGGGATGAAAACCTTTTACATGATCCTTAAGTTGGTGCAATACTCTCTCTAATTCAACCCTGTCTGCAAATGCCTCTTGATGAAAGATAAAAACCTCTTCATTGGCTAGGCTCACAATATCATTATGAAAACTACCTGAGTGAATAGCTTGTTCATTTTGTTTTAAAAACAGCACTCTGTCTGGATCAAGTTGATGCTGGATTGAAACCGCTTGAGAGATTTCTTCTGCTTGGCGAGCAATGATGCCTTGGTGAACTTCAAATGCAGAACTTCCATAGACAAAAATCTGAAAGCCTGGCATTAGATGCTGAGCACTCACTCTGAGATGGTTTGCAGCCCCTTCGTCACCATATCCTGATATGTTTTTAATAGGTTCATGCACCTTAGCAATTCTGCCAAACATAAGTTCTAATTGAGTCTTTGTAAATTCATGTTCAATTGAACGGTGAAACATGGAATTTAAATTGGCTGGAGTGATATGGATTTTTTGATCGTTGCTATCAATACTAGGAGAGAAGGTCGCTGCATTAGCCGACCACATTGATGATGCAGAATAAACATTTTTTAATAAAGCTGGATTTTTTTTGGCTACTTGATTGATGACCTCTTCATCTGTTCCACCAAATCCTATAGCTCTAAGAGTCATTAAGTGTGGGCGCTCATGAGGTAAGAAAAATCCCTGTGGAATTCCTTGATCCATAATGAGCCTCATTTTATTAAGACCCTGCAATGCAGCAGCTTTAGGATTTGAAGTTTGGTTGAGATGTTTTTGTGAAGCTAAATTACCTTGGGATAAACCAGCATAGTTATGAGTCGGTCCAATTAAACCGTCAAAATTAATCTCCCCTGAATAAGTCATCTATAGTCTTTTTACAATTGATGCCTTTGGCCATGCACAATAATCTGCGGCATAAAAACCTGCAGGTCTCAGATTGCCACTTCTTCCTATTCCACCAAATGGAAAAGCTCCAGATGCACCCGTTGTAGTTGAATTAAAGTTGATTACACCTGCATTAATTCTTTGTGTAAATCCTTCGAATAATTTCTCATTGTCTGAAATGAGTCCTGCTGCTAAACCATATTTTGTATTATTTGCCTCTGCCACAGCATCATCAAAGGTGTCTGCAAAATATACCTGCAGCATGGGACCAAAGTTTTCTTCATCATAAGATTGTTTCATTCCGGTAATATTGATCAGACTGGGCGTGACTAAGTTAAATGAACCTCTAACTTTACGAGCTTTTAGAATTGATATAGCGCCCAGCTTGATTAGCTTATCTTGAAAAGCTAAAAATCTATCAGTGGCTTTGGGAGAGATTAATGGGCCGTAGTAAAGATTTGATTCATCTGCAAAGGAGAGCGATTGAACTTTCTGCTTCAATTGAGCTAAGATTTTTTTACCATTATTAGTACTGGGAAGAATCAGGCGACGAGCACAAGTACAACGTTGGCCCGATGAAATAAATGCAGATTCAAAAATAAGATCTACTGCAGCATTAATTTTTTGAGTTGACCAAACCACCAATGGATTATTGCCACCTAATTCCAATGCTAGGATCTTCTCTGGGAAGTCAGACATGATTTTACTAATTTGTTTGCCAACTTTGTAGCTACCAGTGAAAAGCAATCCCTTGTTTAGGGGGTGCTTACAAAGACCTTGAACTATATCTTTGCCTCCATGAATCATATTAATCACACCAGCAGGCAATCCCGCTTTATCCCATAGCATCATCATGTACTCTGCAACCATGGGAGTCGACTCGCTTGGCTTATAAACAATCGTATTTCCGGCAATAAGTGCTGGAGTTATATGCCCATTCGGTAAGTGTAGCGGGAAATTAAAGGGTCCAACAACCGACATAACACCGTGAGATGCATGCTGTAGACTTGTCTGCATGACGCCCAGAGAATTTCTTTCAGAACCTGTACGTTTTTTATATGCAAGAATTGAATTATTAAGCTTAGCCAGAGTGGCAGCAACCTCAGAAGCAGCATCAGCATGAGTTTTGCCAGTTTCTGTTGAAATAAGCTTAGTCATTGGCAACTTATTCTTTTCAAGCAAAGCATAAAATTTTCTAATAATTTTTATTCTTGCTTGGATAGATTCAGTCGACCATTCATCATGACTATTATGGGCAGCATGCATTGCTGCATTTAATTGAGAAGTATTGGCAAAATTGCCCTCCCAAACTATTTCACCGGTTAAAGGGTTGATTGACTTAAATAGCTTACCTTTACCTGAAGTCCATTGATTTTCTATGTAAAGCATTAGTTAACCTGCGCTAGAGAGTTTGGCTTTAAATTTAAAGCTTTCGCTACTTTGGCTGAGATAAAAAGCTCCTTCTTATTTTTATCAAAAGCATAATTTTCTTTGACCACGGCAAATTCATCAATGGATGGATTTGAGATAAAACCAAATCGATCAAAGTTAATATTTCTTTTAATCACAATGGGAAATAACTTTGCAGATTTGACCAAGGGAATATCTTTGATTTTTGCCTCCAGGCATGGCCCTCCATCTAAAACATCTATCAAACCATTGGGTCTAAAGTTTTGTTTTCTCAACAGTGAATATGCAGGCATGGCGTTAGGGTGGGGTTTACCGATAACTCTTTGTACTTTTTTTGGCATATGCTCAATGATAAAAGGGTATTTAGGAATAGATTCCATAATAAAATGGTTATCTATGTAGCTAATTTCATCGGCTTTAAAAAAATCAAGATTAAAAAAAGTTTTACTAAATGAATTCCAAAAATAAGACTCGTCTTTAGCATTTTTAAATCCTCTTATTTCTACAAACAGCTTTGGATCAAAGCGTTGTTGATGAGCAGACATAAAAATAAACCTAGAAAAAGAAAGAAGTGAGCCTCGCCCCTTTCCGCGAAAAGCTGGCTTAAGAAATAAAGTTCCTAGTTCGGAATATGGCTGCCTACAAAGGTGAAGGGAAAGCACATCTAAGTCTTTGGTGAAATTTAGGGATTTAGATTCAAGCTGTGAAATGGATTTCTTAAAAAAAACCGAAGGCTTTTTCAGCGAAACAGAAGTATAAATAGCTGATAAACCAACTATACGGCCATTGTCTTCGAGAACGAATAAATAACTATCATGATTTGGCTTCTTGATTTGTTTATTTCTAGATTTTTCTGACCAGGCAATTCTTTCTTTGATCTCTTTAGGTGTTTTTGGCATGGTGGTCATGCCTTTGCCAGAATGCTTAATCAAATGCTCAACACTTTTAAAGTCTGAATTTTTTACAAGTCTTACAACTTTCATAAAGTCATTATAACAACTCTGGGCTGATGGGAGTGGTGATTAGAATTGCATAGATCGCTATTTCAATTTACAAATAATTTCATTGTAAAATTTTTCCATGCCTTCAATTTTTTTTTCCAGAGGCGCATCATTCATCGTTCCATATAGCATCCATGGGTATGTGGTCATGGTCGTAACGCCCAGATCTTTCATTTGCCCAAAACCTTCTAGGCTAAATGCATCCCAGCAACTAAAGCAAATATACTCATAATTATCTTTGGGAGGTAGCTCTTGTCTTTTTACATTTAATTTTGCCATCAAGGTTTCGAGCTCGCTTAAACTGTGCATATCTGAAATCCAACCATCATGCCTTGCTGCCCTGTTGAGAGCTGGCTCTGAAAAGCCGCCAACATAGATAGGGATATCTTTTTTTGGTGCAGGCAGCATCTCTAATTTTTTGAAATTAAAAAATTGGCCTTTGAACTCAACCATCTCCCCAGACCAAAGCAACTTCATAATTTCAAGCATTTCATCAGCTCGGGCTCCTCTTCGTCGAAATTCTTGGCCGCCTGCTTCAAATTCTTCTGGCATCCACCCCATGCCTATTCCCAAGTCAAACCTTCCATTGGAAACTGCATCGAGAGTAGATACTTCTTTAGCCACTCTGAGTGGATTTCTAGCCGGAAGAACATAGACGCTAGTATAGAATCTTATATTTTTTGTAGCTCCAGCAAGAAAAGATAATGTGTTTATAGGATCTGGCCAATCTGTACCCTGTTCCCACCTTACACTTCCATCATCAGTGTATGGATAAGGGACTGAAAAATTTTCTGGATGAATTAAATGATCTGAGACAGCTAGGAAATCGTAGCCAATTTCATCTGCGGCTATACCCAATGGCTTTATTTCATCCATTGGTAACATTGACAGAGGTATTGCAAATTTCATATTCCCATTGCCCTAGTAACAAACCAAAAAGTTCCCATAGAGAATACTACAGCACCTGTAATATTGTGAATAGAACCATAATAAGATTGAGAAAAATAGTATTTTGCTAATGCGAATAAGCCGAGTATTCCAAAAGCTACAGCTAACTGACCCAACTCAACTCCAAGATTGAAACTTAAGATTATCTGCCACAATCGATCTTGGGGAATACCTACTTCTGCAATTGATGAAGCAAACCCAAGCCCGTGAATCAATCCAAAAAATACAGTAATCATCAAGGGGATCCATGGAGAGGAATAATGATGTGTCAAAATTAAATAAATAGTTAGAAATAATGCCAAACCAAGGACTAATAGAGGCTCTAGCACTCCAAATATTGCCAATGGAAATAATGCAATAGATGCAAAAATTAAATGTTTGATTCCCTTATCAAATTCATAATAATGTTTAAAAAACTTTTCAACGGCTAAAAGCAATATTGAAAATCCTATTAAAATCTCAACCATTTCTGAATGCACTCTCAAAACATTCATAGCACCAAGGCCAAGAGTTAAGCTATGCCCAATGGTAAATCCAGTAATGGCAAGAACTAGGTTTCTACCTTGATATAACAGAATGAGGCCCAGCAAAAATGCTAGATGATCCCAACCACTTAAAATATGCTCTATACCTGAAATTAAATAACCCCAATAGGAACTTTGATTTTTGTTAGGTTGAGATAATGAATTAATCTGCCAAAGATCGGTTTGACTTGCGAACATAAATTCAGGAATGGTTTTACCATCCAAGACTCCTCTAGCAATATGTGTATGAGTAACGCCTAGGTCTTGGAATAAAGAGATTGAGATATTCGATGGCAATGTTGAGCACTGAAAATCCCAATAAAATTTTAAAACACCAGCTGCATTGTTTTCATTGAATTCTACTGGTTGATTTAACTTGCAAGTATCCCCAAGAAAAATTGCATCGCTTAAATAATTAATAAAATCCTCATACGATCGAAATTTTATACCTGGATTAAAAGCTTCAAAAATACCTCGCTTTATTGTTCCCGTGATCCTAACTTCGACTCCACTTTCATGGCTTGTAAAATTAAACTTTGAATAAGACTCACTACGATTATGAGCTTCCAGCGGCAACAAAAGCTGAAAGATAAATAAAAGTAAAAGCTTTTTAAAGGTCATTTGCCTTAACAACGTCATACCAATTTCTGAGATCTTCTAAATATTCGTCTAACAACTCCTCTCCTTTAAATCGAATAAATTCAGACTCCACTTGCTGATAGACATCATTAAACTCAGGAGCGCTAGATATAATTTTTTGAAGTGGCACTAATAAATGGAAACTTCCATCAAGCTCTATCAAATCACTCACCTCACCTTCTTCTAGGCCCAATGCAATCTGAGTGAGAGAAGGTCCAATGTATTCCCTAATTTTCATTGCCGGCAGTAAAACATTAGGCAGACTAATAACTTCATTTTCAGCAAGCTGCTTTGCAGCGACAAGATCACCCTCAATAAGTAAGTCTCTGGCTTGATTGCCAGCATTCGCTTGGTTGCTATTAAAGCTTAACTTTAAAAGTTGCAGCTTGGGGCTGGGCGTAAACAAATCCTTGTTAACAGAATAGAAGTCTTCAAGATCTTGCCTCGAAATACGCAAATCATTTGTCTCAGCAATAATTGAGCCAATCATTTTTTGAATAATTGTGCTTCTGATCTCGGTATCATTCTCAATCATCCCAAGATCAATCCCTCGCTGAATCAATAACTCCTCATCGATCATTCTTTCGAGGATATTCTCTGGATCTGAGTCTATTAATCCGGTTTTTCTTGATTGAGCAATTGATTCTAAATAAATCTCATACTTTTCTTTTGAAATTGCCCTCTCATCAATTTTAGCAACCCAATTCAGCTGAGAGACATCAATCTCTTTAACAAAACTTGAGCCTATAATTCCAATGGAGAGGATTCCGCCTAAAATTAGTAATGGATGAATTCCTAGCCTCCATTGAAAAGCATTTTTGTGATTTGATGTTGGGGTCAAGGTCATCTTGATATGATCTATCTCATCTTCTAGATACACCTCACCCTGAGGTACAAAACCAAAATCTTTATAGAAGTTTAAAAGTCTGTATTGTGCAGATAAACCTATTTCATGATTTGAGTATTTAGATGCACAAAACTCAATGGCCTCCTGAGTTAAAATCTTTCCAACACCTTCTCCTCTAATCTTCTCAGCTGTTAATACTCTACCAATTTCTGGTCCCTCGTAACGTTTTCCAGGTTTTGCAACTCTTAGGTAACCCACCAGCTCATTGTTCTGATAGGCAAGCAAGTGATCACAATCTTGATCTTTAAAATCGGCATCAATAAATGGACAATCCTGCTCAACAACAAAGACTTGCTGGCGAAGATTAAGCAATGCATATAATTCATCTTTGGTTAGGGCCGAGTAAGATTTCCATTTAATTCTCATTCGATGATTATATTTGTTTTATTCCGTATAATCTAAATTCAAAATTAGGAGTTCTAAATGAGTGAGTTATACAACATAAGCGTTAAGGACATTGAATTAAATTCAGTAGATTTAAGCGACTACCGAGGAAAAACACTATTAATTGTAAATGTAGCTAGTAAATGTGGATTTACTCCTCAATACAAAGATCTTCAAAGTCTCTATGAAAAATATAAAGATCAAGGCTTGGAAGTGCTTGGCTTTCCATGCAATCAGTTTGGTGCCCAGGAAGCTGGGACTAATGAAGAGATTCAATCATTCTGTGATCTCACATTCAATGTATCATTTAAGATGTTTGATAAAATAGATGTGAATGGTTCAAAAGCTAGTCCTTTATTTAAATTTCTCAAACATGAGTCTCCTGGAATTCTCGGCACAGAGGCAGTCAAATGGAATTTCACTAAGTTTCTTGTTAACAAAGATGGTGAAGTTGTTAAAAGATTTGCTCCTAAAGATGGTGGGTCTGCAATTGAATCTGAGTTACAAAAAATTCTCTAACCTAAATCTTCAAACTCATTAGCAAAGCATCCTCTTTTGGAGAGCCACTATAATAATTTGGTCGAATCGCATCTTTATGGAATCCTCTTTTTTCGTATAAATTTATTGCAGGCAAATTAGAAACTCTCACCTCAAGCGAAATCATCTTCACTCCAATTGTTTTATTTTGAAGAATGATTTGTTGCAATAGTTTATCTCCAAGACCCCTGCCCTGATGAGCTGGATCGATAGCAATGCTTAACAAGTGTGATTCAGGAATTATTGGGGAATAGATAGCAAATCCTAAAATATTATTCTCTTCGTGCATAACTGATGAATAATGACCAACTTCCATTGAGGATAGAAATTGCGCTGTTGACCATGGCATTTGATTCGTCTTATTTTCTATTTCTACAATGGCTGAAATATCATCTACGCTAGCAGGCCTAATCAAAGCGTTCATTTAAGTTGATTGCAAAGGCTTGAGTTTCCCCCAAAGCTCCTTCTTTAGGTCTGGATTTAATAGCATATCCTCTAGGGTAGGTGAAAAAATTGGATCTAGCTCATCAAACAAGTTCTCTAACTCACAAAATGCTATTGAAGCCTTAAGATTTGAAGATCCTTTCAAATCATTTTTATTAAAGGGTTCTTGCAAGGAAGCGGTTATAATCCCATGAGAGGTTGGCTGATTAGGGCCACGAATTGCTCCGATGATAGCTTCAAGTAACTTTATCTCTTTTTCCGGATATTCATCTACAGAATTAGCATGTAATGTTAGAATGTTGTCCTTTTGAAAAAAGTAGATGTTAATTTCATTATTTATAGAAGAATTTTTTGCATCCTCAAATAGAGGGATGCCGATTTTGGAAAGAATATACTGAGATTTATTTGATAACATCACACAAGCAATCATGAAAGATTTAATAAAAAAATACAAACCTTTTGAACCTATTCCATTAAAAGGAAGAAATTGGCCAAATAAAGTTATCCAATCAGCACCCAGATGGTGCTCTGTTGATCTCCGCGATGGAAATCAAGCTCTCATTGAACCAATGGGTCATGAAAGGAAAAAACGAATGTTTAAACTTCTTTGTGATCTTGGGTTTAAAGAAATTGAAGTGGGTTTTCCAGCAGCATCTGAAACAGATTTTGAATTTATACGATGGCTAATAGAAGAGAAAAAAATACCTTCAGATGTAACAATCCAAGTCCTAACTCAGGCCCGAGATCATATAATTGAAAGGACTTTTGAGTCTCTTAAAGGGGCCTCTCAAGCTATTGTTCATTTTTATAATTCAACTTCCACCCTACAAAGAAAAGTTGTTTTTGATCAAAACAAAGAAGGTGTAAAAAAAATAGCAACCGACGGTGCCTTGCTGGTCAAAACACTAGCATTGGCTAGCCCTGAAACAAAATGGTCTTTTGAATACTCTCCTGAGAGTTTTACTGGCACAGAACTCGATTATGCAGCAGAAGTTTGTGATGCTGTAGTAGATATTTTAAAAGATGTTTCATCTGAAAAAATCATCATCAATCTTCCCGCAACTGTTGAGATGGCAACACCAAATATCTACGGTGATCAGATAGAGTGGATGAATGAAAACTTAAAAAATCGCGAGAGCATTTGTCTATCATTGCATCCTCATAATGATCGCGGAACTGCAGTTGCAGCCTCTGAGTTTGGTCTTATGGCTGGCGCTGATAGAGTGGAAGGCACTTTATTTGGGAATGGTGAGAGAACTGGTAACGTTGACATAGTGACAATCGCGCTCAATTTACTTACACAAGGAATAGATCCAGAGCTTAATTTCTCAGATATTAACGCCGTCATAAGAGAGGTGGAGTATTGTAATCAACTTCCGGTTCACCCAAGGCATCCTTATGCAGGAGATCTAGTATTCACGGCTTTTTCTGGGTCTCATCAAGATGCAATCAAAAAAGGCTTAAATGCCTTAGAGAAATCAAATAAACCAGAATGGGAAGTCCCCTATTTGCCAATTGATCCAGCAGACCTTGGAAGATCATATGAGGCAGTTGTAAGAATAAATTCACAATCAGGTAAAGGTGGAATAGCATTTATTCTTGAAAAAGACCACGGGGTATCTCTTCCCCGAAGACTGCAAATCAATCTGAGTGAAAAGGTTCAAAAAGTTGCAGATGAGACTGGTAAAGAGGTCATGTCTAGAGATATATGGAAAGTGTTTGAAAAAAACTACATTGCTTTTCCAGGGAAACTCGAGCTAATTCATTATGCTCTTTCCTCAACAGAAGATTCCTCAGGAATTACTTCAGATAAGGTGGAAATTACATTAAAAGTTGAGAAAGATGAAGTTAATCTTGTCGGTATTGCTGGGGGCCCTATTGAAGCTTTTGTATCTGCGATCAATAATCATTTTGCAACTTCAATTACCGTGTCTGATTACCATCAACATTCTGTGACATCGGGCACTGATGCAAAAGCTGCCGCATTCATTGAGCTAACTCTTGAGGGCAAAAATGAGTGGGGAGCCGGCATTGATGGCAATACTGTGAAAGCCTCTTTTCAAGCGATTGTAGCCGGATTAAATAAGCTGATTACTTAAAGTCAGGCTCACGCTTTTCTAGGAAAGCTTTAACTCCTTCCATATTTTCTGCAGACCCAAAAATATTATTTTGTGCCTCTGCCTCTGCTTTAAAGGTTTCATCGTATGTTTGAATTAATGCATCATTCATCAGTTTTTTTGTTAATGATAGTGCTTGCGGAGATCTCTTGGCTAAATGTTCAGCCCATTTTTTTGTTTCAGCAGTCAAATCATCTAATTCCACTACTTTGTTAGCTATGCCCAGAGTTAAACAATCAGCAGAAGATATTTTCTTTGCTTCAATTGCATATTCTAAAGCACGCGCATATCCAATGGCTCGTGAAAGAAGAAAACTGAGCCCACCATCGGGCACCAAGGCAATGTTACTAAACGCAGACATAATGTATGCATCTTTAGCCATAATTCTTAAATCACAGGCCATAGCCAATGCAGCGCCAATGCCAGCAGCTGCTCCATTAATTGAGCCAATAACTGGTTTTGGCATTGTAATAATGTTCTTTAAAAATGGGTGGTAACCTCTTAACAAAGCATCCTTAGTATCTACCCAAGATGCATCTCTTTCAGTTAAATCAGCGCCGGCAGAAAAACCTCTGCCCTCTCCAGTTATGACCAAAACCCTAATTTGAGAATCATTTTTTACTATTTCAGTAGCATCTCCCATGTCCCAAATAAGTTGCTCGTTAAATGCATTCATCATTTTGGGGCGGTTAATAGAAATAGTTGCCACCCTATTTTCAATACCTAGACTTATTGTTTCATAACTCATATTTCTCTCCGAACTAAATGATTATTTCTTATTTAGGACCAAATCACCATCACAAAAAGTTAAAAAGGCACTCTTTTGTTCATTATCAGCTCTAGACCAATGGACTTGAGTTTTTGGAGTTGGATTCGAATAAATAAAAGCTTTTAAGATTTCACTAATAATTTTTTTATTTGGCATGGCCACATTATTGAGTTTGATCCAATATCTAATAACTTCTATGCAGATTTCTTCTTCAAGATTGAGTAAAAATGACCGCTGCAATTTTAAGCCTTCCATCTTTTCTCCAAATTGCTTATGAAGAAAAAAATCATGAGTTTTTTTGTGTTTTGAAACTAGTTCAGCCATTTGTTGAATTTGCTTGCTTGCATTCGGCCATCTACTTAAAGCAATTTTAAGAACTTTATTGCGGATATAGTTACGATCTTGACTATCTTCAAAGTTGGTATCATCTGTCATAAATTCAATATCATTAATGGATAAGTATCTAGAAAGGTCCGCTTTAGTATAAGCAAGCCAAGGTCTTAAAATTACACCTTCGCCTAAAGTCCGTTTGTTGATTGGTCCTTGAAGGCCATCTAATCCAGTTCCACGAAAGAGTCTAAATAAAATTGTTTCAGCCACATCATCTGCATGATGCGCCATTAACAGCTGATCATTTGATTTTATAACTTCTTCAAAAATCTTATACCTAGCATTTCTTGCAGCTGATTCAAGCCCCGATTTTTTTGAATCTATGTTTACGACATAGCTTTTAAAAGCAATTCCTCTGTTTTTACAAAATATTTTGCAGTGACTTTCCCATTGGTCTGAATTTTTATGCAGTGAGTGATTTATATGAATGGCAGAAAGATTGCCACGCAGAAGCCCTTGCTGATTAAGTTGATGACAAAAATGTAATAATGCAGAGGAATCCCCGCCGCCACTAAAGCCAACAGTAATATTTTTGTTAGGATCAACCAAATCAAAGAAAGCTTTTCGATCAAACAAAATTAGGCGCCGATTTTAAGCAAGCGCTGATAACGTCTTTGCAGCAACTCCTCTTGAGAGAATTTTGATAGCTCTGCTATATTTGATAGCAACGATGATTTAATGTTGGCTGAAACTAGATCATAGTCTTGATGCGCCCCACCAATTGGCTCGACAATAATCTCATCAACAATGTCTATTTTTTTTAAGTCGCTTGCTCCAACCTTCATGGCTTCTGCAGCTTCTGGAGCCTTGTCTGATTCTCTCCAAACAATAGATGCACATGCTTCAGGTGAGGCAACTGAATAAGTACCATATTCTAAAATAGCGACATGGTCACCTACACCTAATGCTAAAGCTCCACCAGAACCTCCTTCACCGGTCACAACAACTAATATTTTAGTTTTTAAACTAGACATCACTGCTAAATTTCTAGCAATTGCTTCACTTTGACCTCTTTCTTCACCCTCAACCCCAGGATATGCTCCAGCTGTATCAATAAAAGTAATAAGTGGCATGTTAAATTGTTCAGCGAGTTGCATTAGCCTTTTGGCTTTTCTGTAACCCTCAGGTTGAGGCATTCCAAAATTTCTCTTAACCTTTTCATGAGTATCTCGTCCTTTTTCATGACCGATAATCATTACGGGCATGCCTTCTAATGTTGCAATCCCTCCAACCAAAGAGGCGTCATCACCAAATTGGCGGTCTCCATGCAACTCCTCAAAACCATCAAAAATTCTTTTTATAAAATCAAGTGTGTGTGGCCTATGAGGATGTCTGGCAACTTGAACTTTCTGCCAAGTGGACAACTTTGAATAAATTTTCTTTGTTAGCGAAGCTTGCTCTGATTTTAATTTATCAATTTGAGGCAAAAGCTCGGGGTTGTCTATAGCAGCTAATTGCAAAGCTTCAATTTTTTCTACAACTTCTGCTATGGGTTTTTCAAAATCTAAAATGTTAGTACTCATTTGTTTAATGTGATCGCCTCATCACCGAACATATCCTTTAAAATTTTAATATTCTCTGTTGATGGCATAAGTTTAAATTCATCTCCAAGCTCTATTATAGCCTCAGAGCTATCATGATGAATTTTTAAATGTATTTTACAGTTTCCATGCTTCCAGAAATCACCATTCAAATTTTTTAAATTGGCCATTTGAGATTGAATAGAATCATCTGACAGATCTCTTGCATCAATCGTAATGGATTTATTACCTTGACTCATCTGGGACTCAATCGAGGCCACGGATCCCACCTTCATCTTGTACATTCTTCTGTTCAATTCTTTAGATTTATAATCATCTATTTCAACTGAACCAGAAAAAATTAGAATAGAGTTCGTCTTCAATAGTAAATGATATTTCTCCAAAACATCAGTGCTAATTGTACCTTCCATGATGCCAGTCCCATCATCAAAACTAATAAATGCAATTTGCTTGTTTGAGCGATCCCTTATTTGTCTATATGAATTTAACAATCCAACTATCTTAGCTCTACCGATGTCATCGTTAATTTCTCTGATTGAGTGAGATCTTAGATTTGAGATCATACCTTCTATTGCAATCACTGGATGCCCTGAAAAATAATATCCAAGAGCGTCTCTCTCGTGATTGAGTAAATCTTCTTTTGATACTTCCTTAACATCCAAATATTTCTCATATGGATCAAATGTTTCTTCCATTGCAGCAAAAAGGTCAGACGTGCCAGTCATTTGAGCGCTATTCTTTTGACCCTCTCTTAGCATGTCCTCCATGCAAGCAAGTGCTATGGACCTAGATGGGGCTAATGCATCAAAGGCTCCTGCTTTGGTAAGAGCTTCAATAGATTTTTTGCCGCCCAATCTGATATCTACTTTTTTTGTTAAATCAAATAAATCTTTAAACGAGTAATTTTTTCTCACCTCAATCACATGATGAATAAAAGAGTCTGCCACGCCCTTAATTGCTCCTAAACCATATTTAATTTGAAGGTCTGAATTAACATCAAAGTGCTTATTGCTGGTTTTAATATCAGGAGTTAAAACCTTGATATTCATCTCCTTACACTCATTGACAAGTGTACTAATTTTATCGGTATTCCCTAATTCGGTTGATAAAACAGCTGCCATAAAATGCTCAGGAAAGTATGTTTTTAAATATGCGGTTTGATAAGAAAGCATTGCATAAGCGGCTGAGTGAGATTTATTAAAACCATAACCAGCAAATTTTTCTATGAGATCAAAAATTTTCTCAGCAGTAGCTTTTTTAATTTCGTTTTGAAAGCAGCCATCAACAAAAATCTGTCTTTGTTGTTCCATCTCTTCAACTTTCTTCTTTCCCATTGCCCTTCTTAAAATATCAGCTTGGCCAAGTGAATAACCTGCTAAAACCTGTGCTGCTTGCATTACCTGCTCTTGATACAAAATTACCCCATATGTTTCTGATAGGACTGGAGCAAGCAACTCATGGGGAAAAGTAACTTTGCTCTTGCCGTGCTTTCTGTCAACAAATTCATCATGCATGCCAGACTCAAGAGGTCCAGGCCTATATAAAGCTAGTAAAGCCACAATTTCTTCAAATTTGGTTGGCTTGAGTCTGCGAATAAGCTCTCTCATGCCAGTTGATTCAAGTTGAAATACAGCTGTTGTTCTTCCAGAGGCTAGCAATTCAAACACCTTCGGATCATCTAAGGTGAGTGAGGTAAGGTCTAACCTATCTTTATTATTCTTTGCTAAATATTCGTTAATTGTTTTTACTGCTCGATCTATGACCGTAAGTGTTCTCAAGCCCAAAAAATCAAATTTAACTAATCCGATAGTCTCAACATCATCTTTATCAAATTGAGTCATCAGTGAATTAGATTGGGGATCAAAATATGTGGGGCAAAAATCTGTTATTGATCCAGGAGCAATGACAATTCCTCCAGCATGCTTGCCAACGTTTCGAGCTATCCCTTCAAGTTTATAAGCCAAATCAATGATCTCAGAAACTTCTTCCTCATCCTGAATCATTTTTTTAAATATTGGTTGGGAGCCAATAGCTTTTTCAAGAGTCATTCCCGGTACAAAAGGTATCATTTTTGAGATTCGATCACCCAAAGCATATGGTTTTCCAAGAGCTCTCGCGACATCCCTTACCACTGCACGTGCTGCCATTGTTCCAAATGTTGCAATCTGAGAAACAGCAGATTTTCCATACTTTTGTCCAACATAGTCAATGACCATATCTCTTTTATCCATACAAAAATCAATATCAAAATCTGGCATGGAGATTCTCTCAGGATTAATAAATCTTTCAAAAAGAAGATTATGTTCAATTGGATCTAAAGCTGTTATTCCTAGGGCGTATGCTACTAAAGAACCAGCCCCCGATCCCCTTCCTGGACCCACCGGAACATCATTATCTTTAGACCATTGAATGAAATCTGCCACAATTAAAAAATAACTAGAGAAACCAGTCGCATGAATCTGTGTTAATTCATAATCTAAGCGTTGCAGATAAATCTCTTTTTTTTCTGCTGCATAGGACTCAATAATCTTATTAAGCTGTTTCTTAGAAAGCTCTGATAAAAAAGAATTGAAATCATGATCTTGTGGGACAGGATATTCTGGAAGAAAGTATTCATCTGTTTTAAGAGTAACGTTACATTTTTGGGCAATTGCAAAAGTATTATTTATTAAAGTTTCTGCATCACAGTCACTAAATAAATTTGTAATCTCATTCGTGGATTTAAAAAATTGCTCAGGGGTGTAGAGCTTTGCACGATTGGAATCATTCAATGTTTTCCCTGTATTAATGCATACTTTAGTCTCATGAATATCAAAATCTTCTTTTTGAGAAAACATGGCATCATTGGATACTATGATTGGAATCTTTAATTCAGATGCAATGGGTAAAATACATTGAATAAATTCTTCTTCAAAATTTTTACCCAGCCTTTGAAGTTCAATACAAAAATCATCCTGAAAAGTTTCCTGAAAGGACATTAATTCAGTTTTTAAATCTTGATGTTTATTAAGTTGGGTTAATTTAAAAATTGTAGATTCTGCACCTCCAGAAATTACTACAATGTCTCCAGCACAGCTTTTTAAATCATCGAAAGTAATAGAAAGATGCCCATTTGCTTGTTGAAGTTGAGACTTAGAAATTATGCCCATCAAAGATTTAAGCCCAACATTATTTTTGGCTAGACAAAGGATTTCTCCAAGCTCCCCCGAGTTTGATCTTAAATTAAGAATCGTACCAGCAATAGGTTTAATGCCTGCAGCTTCTGCTTTCTGAAAAAATTTAACCATCCCAAACATATTATTTAGGTCAGATAATGCTACTGCTGGCATATTAAGCTTTTTAGCATTTGCAACAATCTCATTGATTCTGAGCAAACCTCTTGAAATACTAAATTCCGAAGAAACTCTTAAATGAATGAAAGGAGTCTGCATAATTACACTATTACTCCTTTAAAAGATTTTCTATGGAAAGGTGTATAGCCTGATTCTTTCAAAGCATTTAAGTGATGCGCAGTTCCATAGCCTTTGTTTTTTGCAAAAGCATAAATTGGATATCTGTGATCAAGTTTTGTCATGAATGCATCTCTATGTACTTTAGCAATAATTGAGGCAGCTGAAATTTCAGGAATTAGCTGATCACCCCCAATCACTGCCTTACAATTTAACTCAATATTTGGGATAAATTTTCCATCAACATAAACTAAGTCCGGAGTGATGGGCAAGTTAATTATAGCTTTTTGCATTGCTAAGAGGGTTGCCTGATGAATATTTATCTGGTCAATTTTATGATTAGAGACACTGGCAAAACTAAAAATTGATTGCTCTTTAATATTTCTAGATAAGATCTCTCTTTTGGATGGGGAAATTTGTTTTGAGTCTTTTAATTCTAATATAGGGTTGTTTAAAATTACCGCTGCAGCTGTAACCGGGCCAGCCAAACATCCCCTTCCGACCTCATCAACCCCTGCAATAATCACAATAAATTACTAATAGCATTAGCTGCAGCCTCAAAGCCCTTACCCTGCATGGAATCATTTAATTTTAAGAAATGTGATTGGTATTTTTTGAGTTCTGAGGATATCTCTTGAAAGCTCTGAACAATAGAATCAGATGTTAAATCATGTTGTATTAATTCGTGGAAAATTTGCTCTTGCAATAAAAGATTGGGCAAACCTACATATGGAGTTTTGATCAGTCTGCTTAAAATTGCGTAATTAAGCTTATTTGTTTTATAGCAAATTATAGGCACAGAACCTAAGACAGCTGCTTCAAGAGTGGCTGTTCCAGATGTAACAATGGAGATTGGGGATAAAGTAAGAAAATCTTGAGCAGAGTCATAGGCTAATTTATAAGGAATTTCGTTGATTCCTTTAATTGATTCGATAAGCTCAGCTAATTTTTTATTTGCAGCTGGGATCAAAAAAAAAGTATTTGAATTGATTTCAAGAAGCTTTTTTGCTGATTCAATGTAAAGGGGCATTAACTGAAAAATTTCGCTTTTTCTGCTTCCAGGCAGGATGCTGATAAAATCATTAGAATAATCTAGGCTATGCCTAGAGATTATCTCTTGAGTATTTCTAGGTTTTAATGTGCTGAATGGATGACCTAAAAAAAAACTTTGCATATTTTTTTGTTCGTAAAAATTACACTCAAATTTAAATAGGCACATGGTTAAGTCAACATAGGCCTTAATATTATGAATTCTATTCTCTCGCCAACCCCAAACTGATGGGCTCACGACTTGAATGGTTTTAATATGCCTGCATTTGAGATTTTTATGGAAAAACATATTGAAATCAGGAGAGTCAACGCCAATAAAAATATCAATATCATTTGAGGTAAAAAGGTTGAATAGTTTTTTTCTAATTGAAAGAATTCTTGGAAGATGGATTAATGGATCAATAAGACCCATGACATGCAAATCTTGATAATTAACACCCTCGGGTGTAACTATTTGATTGGCATTAACTTGAGGACCACCCAAACCAAATAATTCTAATTGAAAGTTATTTTGTAATGCCTCAAGGAGCTTAGACCCGAGCCTATCACCTGAATGTTCGGCAGCGATAATACCTACTTTTAACTTTTTTTTTGACACCTAGCGCAGCAGGCCTCTTTTAGATCTTTCAATAGAGGCAATAAAAATATCGAGTGCATGGTTTTTCTCTTGATTCAATATATGTAAATGCTTGATAGCGTCATCAAGAGAATAGCCTTTTCTATAAATAATTCTATAAGCTTTTTTAATCAAGTTAATCGTATCGTTGTCAAAGTTATTACGTTGCATTCCTACGGTATTGAGACCTATGGGTCTGGCAGGATTCGCAGCAACTTTTACAAATGCCGGTACATCCATAGTAATTAAAGTATTTAAGCCTGTGAAGGAATAATCACCCAAAGAACAAAATTGATGAACCAAGGTAACACCACCAAGAATGACATTATTTCCAACCATGACATGTCCCGCCAACCCACTATTATTTGCAAATACATTTTGATCCCCTACCACACAGTCGTGGGCAATATGAGAATAAGCCATGAATAAATTATCACTGCCTATAATAGTTTTAGACTTATCTTGAACGGTTCCTCGATGAACAGTTACGCCCTCTCTAAAAATATTATTGCTACCAATTTCTAAAGTTGTAGCCTCTCCATTATATTTTTTGTCAGGCGTATCTTCACCAATGGTAGAAAATTGATAAAAGATATTTCCAGCGCTTATTTTAGTCGGTCCTTTAATTACGACATGAGAATGAAGAACACATTTGGGCCCAATCTCAACATTAGGCCCAATTACACAAAAAGGACCAACTTGAACAGATGGATCAATTTTTGCGCTAGGATCAATTATAGAATTTGCCATGTTTATTTCGAGCGGTCGGCACAAAGAATTGTTGCTTCGCAGATATTTTTTCCATCAACTTCTGCCTTACAATCAAATTTCCATATGCCTCTTTTTTCGGATCTGATGGTTGCATGTAAATTAATTACATCCCCGGGACCTGCTGGGTTCTTAAATCTAACCTTATCAACACCTACCAAGTAATAAATACTACCTTCATCGGGAGTCTTGTTCATTGTCAAAAACCCTAAAATACCTGCCGCTTGCCCCAGAGCTTCAATAATCAAAACACCAGGCATAACAGGCTTATTGGGGAAATGGCCATTAAAAAAATCTTCATTAATAGAGATATGTTTCTGAGCTAGAATACTTTTACCCAATTCTACAGAAACAATTTTATCGACAAATAAAAATGGGTGCCGATGTGGCAAAAGTTTTAGTATGTCTGAAAATTCATAACTCATCTCTATTTCCTTTGCTTAATAAAGACAGAGGACTTAGCCCAATCTCTTTGATTTTGAGCTGGCATTATACCGACATAATTTCCTGCCTTATTAATACTTTTTGTTATAAGTGTATGCGCGCCTATGAAAACATCATCAGCTATATTTAAATGTCCCAGAATCCCAGAAAGACCTCCCATTTGTAAGTTTCTCCCTATGATAGTTGAGCCAGCTATGGCACAAGAAGCTGCGATTGCAGAGTTTTCACCCAAAACTACATTGTGAGCAATGTGGACTTGGTTATCTAACTTAACCCCATTGTGAATTTCAGTATTGTCTATAGCTCCTCTGTCGATAGTACAACCTGCTCCAATCTCTACATTGTCACCAACTATTAATTTTCCAAGTTGCTCAATTTTGATATATTCATTTTTTTCCTGCGCGTATCCAAAACCATCTGATCCAAGTATTGAATTAAAATGGATGATAGTATTTTTTCCAATTTCAACATTCATCACCAAGGAAGAGTTAGCATGAATAATAGAATTCTTACCTATCTTACATTCAGGTCCAATGTATGCATTGGGTCCTATTATCACTGAATCGTCCACTTCTGCAGTTTCATGAACAAAGTAATTGATAGATCGATCGGAATATGGGTTTTTATATTTTACAAACAATTCAGAAATTTTGGCATAAGCAGCATATGGATCATCAACAATAATAGCTGGGATATTGAGATCTTTTGATAGTTCAGGAGTAACTATAATTGCGGAAGCAGATGAGTCCTCAAGAAATTTATTATATTTTGGGTTTGATAGAAAAGAAATGCATCCATTGGATGCATTTTGAATTGTTGCTATTGATTTGATGGTGATCATTGGATCACCAATCAGATCGCCATTAACCCTGTCAGCTAAATCTTTAAGGCTAAACGATGGCCCAGACAATCTTAGTTATTTTCTGCGCCATTAGCTGCGGCAACGTCAAGCATAGATGTAACATCATCGGTAAGATCCAATGCTGTATCAGCAAATAGAACATTTTCTCTTCCAAGAAGCACTTTAACTTCTTTAGCTGCAATTAATTCAGAAAGAATCTTTTGAAGAGAGGGGTTAAGCTCTCGAAAAACCTTGTCAGCGGTTTCACTTTGTTTGGCTTGAACCTTGCCAACGATGAACTCAATATCTTTACCTTTTTCTTGAATATCTCTCTGCATATCAGCAATTTCATCTTGAGAGAGGGTCTCAGCATCTTTTTGAAGTTTTTCAGCAAGCGATTGACGCTCAGTTTGCAACAAAGTTGCTCTCTCTATGTTGGCCGCATATTCAGTCTCTTCTTCTAAAGCTTTAAAAGCATCTTGAGCAACTTGTGTTGCTAAGACTGCATTACGCATATCAATTACAGCAATGCCCTCTGCAGCGAAAGCTGGGATGGCTGCAAGCAATGATGCAATTAACAATGGTACAAATAATAATTTTTTCATTTTTAACCCCTTAAATGGTTGTTACATTTTATATCAATTGAAATAAAAAACACTAGATAATCACTAAAAGACTTGCCCAATGGTAAATTGGAATTCTTCAGTTCTATCAAAAGGCCCGTCATTAAATGGCTGAGAAAAACTAAAGCTCATTGGACCAAAGCCTGTTATCCATGTCACTCCAACTCCTATTGAATACTTTAACTCATCAAACGAGGGCTCATAACAGTTAATCTGGTATTCCTGGCAGTCAGTAGAAAAAACATTACCAAAATCTAAAAAGAATGCAGAGCGCATAGATCTTTGATCTTCAATCATTGGAAGTCTAAAAATTAACTGAAGACTTCCTTCAATTAAAAAGTTACCTCCGATTGGATCCCTTAACTGCTGAAAAGCATATGGGTTTTGTGCAATTGAATCAGGCTCACCATCAAAATCTGTATCAATAATTAATGGGCATTCTCCTGTTTTGGCATCAAATTCATAGCATGGTGATGGCGTCACCCTAGGACCCAAAGTATTAGATTCAAAACCTCTGAGTGAGCGAGGACCCCCAGAATAAAAATTTTCAAAAAATGGAGTTATTTTGGTGTCTCCATAGGCTCCTGTGTAACCCAGCTGTCCATCAAACCCAAAAACAAGATTAGCAAAACCTAGAGGACGGTAAAATTTTTGACGAATATTTGTTTTAAAATAACTTAGATCGCTGCCTGGAATGGTGGCTTGGAGCATGATATCTGTTGAGGATCCATATGTTGGAAACATACCTCTATTCAAGGTAATTCTTGACCAAACAGCTTGAACTTTTAAAACATCAAATACAGTTCCCTCAGAGGCAAGGAAATCAGCAATTTCTCTCGAAGGCAGAGATCCAGGATCAATATCCGTATTATCAAAATTAAGGTTTAATCCTATTCTCTGAGTATCGCTTATGGGATAACCAAACTGGACGCCGGCACCCATAGAGTTGGTAAGATAATTTGCTACGTTGTACTCACCATAATCAGTTTCTCGAAAGTAAAGGCTATAACCTCTACTTACACCATCCATTGTAAAATAAGGATCGAAGAATGATATATTGTAGGCTTCTTGATAGACACTTTTATTGATGCCTAAATTAAACCTATTTCCACTACCCAGATAATTATTATCAGATAAATTTAATCCTAAGTTCATTCCAAAATCACTATACCCGATCGATCCACCGATACTCGAAGTGCTCTCTTCTTCCACAGTAAACTCAATATCAACTTGATCTTCTGTTCCTGGCACCGGAATTGTTTCTACATTAACTTCTTTAAAATAACCTAATCTTTCAAGTCTCACTTTTGAGCCCTCAATCAAATTATCTGATGCCCAAGCTCCCTCAAATTGTCTCATCTCTCTTCGCAGAACCTCATCATTGGTTAAGTAGTTACCTGAGAATAAAATCTTTCTTGCATAGGTTCTATTGCCTGGCTGAACCAAGAAAAACAAAGAAACTGAATTATCATCCTCATTAATTTCAGGATTCCCTGAAACCTCTGCAAAGGTGTAGCCTTCGTTTCCTAAAAGATTAACAAAATATTCTTCAATTTGGGTTATTTGGGCTTGAGAGTAGATTTGATCTTTTTGGCTATCAATTACAGCTGAGTAGATGCGCTCATCGATCGGCATATCACCAACAACAGTTACTTCATCAATTTTATATTGCTGGCCCTCTCTAATACTTAAAGTTATAAAAATATCCTTTTTATCTTTTGAAACAGACACCTGAGAAGATTCGATAGAAAATTTAAGATAGCCTCTATCTAGATAAAAAGATTCTAAATTTTCTATATCCCCTTGAAGTTTTTCTTTTGAGTACTTATTTTTATTTGAAAGGAACGAGTACCACTTACCCTCCTTGAGCTCAAAACCTCTCATCAAATCTTCATCTGAAAAAAGCTCATTGCCAATGATATTAACTTTTTTTATTTTTGCGCTTTCACCTTCATCAATAATAATTTTTAAGTCAATGGTATTTCTAGGTTTGTTAATAGTTTCTATCTCTACACCCGCGCCATATCGCCCTTGAGAGGCATACTGTCTGACCAGTTCACTTTTCATGCCATTCAAGGTAGATCGCTTATACACCTGACCCTCAGCAATACCTGCGCCTTCAAGTCCTTTTAATAAATCCTCAGATTTCAATGCTTTATTACCATCAAGTTCAATTGATGAGATAGATGGTCTTTCTAAGACGCTAATGATGAGCGCGTTACCATCCTTACCAATTTGAATATCGTTAAATTGCGCTGTACTAAACAAAGCTCTGGTAATTTCTGAGACTTTAGCCTGATTCATTGTGTCGCCAACGCTCACTGGAATTGCGGTGAAAATACTGCCGATAGAAACTCTTTGCAAGCCAACTATTCTTATATCAGTAATTAAAAATTCATCGAATGCTGAAGTTGAGAATGATATTAATGCAAGTAGGGAAAGAGCTAAATTTTTCATTGATGATGTTATAAAAATTTAGAAATATCATTGAACACCGCAAAGATCATAAGGAATCCAACCGCAACCCACCCTGACATGTAAAATAAATTTTCCATTTTTTCTGGCATTGGGGAACCCCTAACAGCTTCAATGCCTAACATAACTAGCTGGCCACCATCTAAAACTGGAATTGGTAATAGATTTAATACACCTAAACTTATGCTTAAAAGAGCCATTAGGTATAAAAAAGGCATGAAGCCGGCTTTGGCAGTATCACCAGCCATCTGCACAATGCCAATTGGGCCGCTGAGATTTTGTGTTCCCAAATCTCTTGTTACCATTTTGCCAACAAAAGTAAGAGTTTTAACACTCAAATTATATGTTTCGTATGCTCCCTTTGAAAGTGAAGCAAAGAATGATCTTTTTAATCCTGGCATTATTCCAATATATTTTTCTTCTTCGCCGTTTACATTGCTTCTAACACTGAGAGGTACATTCAGGTACAAGGTTTGCTCATTTCTTAAAACCTTCAAATCTAAATCGGACCCCTGATAGTCCTCAAGGAATAATCTCAAATCTTCAAATGAACGAATTGATTGGCTATTAACAGCTAGTATCCTATCGTTAACCATTAATCCACTCTTTGCGGCTTCACTGTCTGGAGCAATGACACCGACAGTTGGCTGTAATTTCATTACCAGATCAAAACCCATGAAATTTTCAGGAGCATTTTGCTCTTCTGGATCTGAAAGATAATTTTTTACGGGAACTGATAATGTATATTTTGATGCACCTGGACCTCTTGTAAATGTAAAGTCAATCATGCCGTTGGTCCCTGACAATGAGAGTAATTCCAGTCTGATATCCTGAAGACTGGAAACTGTCTTATCATTGATAGCAGTCAAGACATCTCCTGGCTTCAAGTCAGAACTATTTTGAATATATTCCGCAGAAATCCCAGATACTTCTGGAATAAATTGACGCTCTACAGAATTTACAAAGATTAAAGATAGAATTCCAACAGCAAGTATAAAATTAGCTGTGGGGCCTGCAAGCATTACAAGGGCTCTTTGCCATTTGGGTTTGCTTTCAAAAGTATTCTGATTTTGTTCGGGAGTTAAGGGTTGCTGAAGCTCTAATTCTTCTTCATTAACTTTTTCAGTATGGAATGCTACATATCCGCCTAATGGGAGAGCAGATAAAGCAAATTCAGTCCCATGTTTGTCTAATTTTTTATAGACTACGGGACCCATGCCTATCGAGAATCTATAAATATGTATATTACACATCCTGCCAACAATAAAATGCCCAAATTCATGAATGGCAATGAGAACGCCCAATAAAACTATGGCTGAAAAAAAATAGATCATAATATTATAAAATTTAGCTTATGGATTTTATCACCTTCTCTGCTTGAATGCGTGCTTCTTTATCATATTCAAATACATCATCTAATGTGTTTAGCTTAGAACAGGGAAAAGAATTAAAAGTTCTTTCTATAACTCTATAAATATCAACAAAATTTATATTTTTGTTGATAAAAGACTCGACTGCAACTTCATTTGCAGCATTAAAAATAACCCCTAAATTACCACCTTGATTACATACCTCTCTAGCGATCTCAAAAATTACCTCTCTTCCTTCCGGTATTGGCTCAAAAGAAAAGCTCAATCCTGAGAAATGAATGGGCTCAAAATTAATAGGCAGCCTTCTACCCTGACCCAGGGCATTGGCAATGGGAACTTCCATATTTGGGTTGCTCAGTTGAGCCATGGTAGAACCATCAATAAATGTAACCATTGAATGAATAATGCTTTGAGGGTGTAAAACGATTTCAATTTTAGATTCTGGAATTTGAAAAAGATGATGTGCTTCAATTAACTCTAGACACTTATTTACTAAAGTGGCTGAATCAATAGTAATTTTGGTTCCCATGTTCCAAGTTGGATGTTTCAAGGCATCTTGGAGTGAAACTTCAGCTAATTCCTTAAATGTTTTATCTTTAAAGGGGCCGCCTGATGCAGTGATAATTATTTTAGCAACCTCATCAAGGTTTCTGTATGGAGGTAAGCATTGATGGATAGCATTGTGCTCGCTGTCAACTGGAATAATGTTTGAATTTTTAGCTTCAGCAAGAGGTATTAAGATGTCCCCCGCCGCTACAATACTTTCTTTATTTGCAACCAGAATAGTTTTGCCTGCATCTATAGCAAAATAACTTGCCTTTAAACCAGCAAATCCTGAAATTGCTGATACCACTATGTCCACATTGGAATCTTGTATTAGCTGCTTTAATTCATTTTCTGAATTAAGAATTCTGGGGTATCTACGAAATAATTGATGTGAATTATCAAGATCAGATTCACTGATAAAAATATGCTCTGGTTCAAATTCTTGTGCTATTTTTTGGGCTTTATCTAAATTGCTGCCCAATCCAATACCCAGCAAATTAAATTCTTTTTTATTCTGCCTGATTACATTAAGGCAACTTTCGCCAATACTGCCAGTAGCGCCCAATAAAATAATATTTTTCATAACATTAAGTGAGTTAAGCAAATAAAAATTGGCATCACAGCAATATGGGAATCCAAGCGATCCCAAATCCCGCCGTGACCAGGAATCAATGACCCACTATCTTTAACTGACTTACTTCTTTTCAATTGACTTTCAAAATAGTCACCAACAAATGCAAAAGGAAGACTGATCAAAGAAGCCAACAACAAACCAACTGAAATTAAATCAAAGAAATACAATGAGGTTATAAAAATAATAACTAGAGCTGCCCCGCCCATTAAACCCTCTATAGTTTTATTTGGACTGATATTGGGAAAGAGTGGTGTTTTACCAATGCTACTTCCAACTAAATAAGCCCCGATATCTGCTATTACAACATTAAACAAAATTATAAATAGCACAAAAAATTTATTTAAGTTGGTGAATTCTGAGAAAAATATTAAATGTATAAGGCCAAAAATAAAACCAAATACCAAAAAGGCTCCTAGATAATTATTGTCAAAACTTATGAAAGATAACTTTTTGTTAAATATCAGACAAAAACTAAAAATCACCCAAAATATTAATATTGCTAACAACAAAAGATCTATGAAAACTTCCTCAAAGAAAAAGGAGCATATGATTATGGTTACAACAAATATTACTTGTTTTAAGCTCACTGACGAGTCTGACAGGCTTAACCATTCTTTGATCAACATGAATCCTGCAATTATTATGAGAGCAAAAATAATATAAATGTTTTGTAAGTAAAGAATTCCGAATACAGATAGAGCCAAGATTAATCCAGCTGGCAATCTTTGAAGGATGTTCTTATATAGTGCGTTTGCCAAAACGTCTCTCCGTATTTGAAAATGCTTCCAAGCACTTAATAAATTCCACTTCAGTAAAATCTGGCCAGAGCGTTTCAGAAAATTGTATTTCTGTATAGGCTAAATGATATAACAAGAAATTACTAATCCGATGATCGCCACCTGTTCTGATGAGTAAATCTAACTCAGTGATAGGTGCTTGCAAGTATCTAAAAAAAGTTTTGTCAGAAATATCTTCAATAGAGAATTTGCCTGACTGAATATCTGTAGCTATTGATTTTGTAGCTTCAATGATATCTGCTCGACCTCCATAACCAAGAGCAATATTTAGTTTCAGCTTTGGATCATTGAAAGCAGTGACTCTTTCAGCTTGCTTGATAGCATCTACAACATCATCCCCAAAAGAAGAATAATCGCCAAAAAAATTTAATCTTACCTCTTGGTTAATTAATTCAGGAACTTGAGAGTCTATAGCGCTAATAATAAGCTTCTTGATACCAAGAACTTCTTTTTTTGGACGGGACCAGTTTTCAGTACTAAAAGCATATAAACTGAGAGAATCTAACTTAGCTTTTGCTGCAGACTCAACAATCTTTATAACGGTTTTAACACCGCGCTCGTGTCCCAATGTAACATTTAAAGCATTCTTTTTTGCCCATCTTCCATTACCATCCATGATAATCGCTGCATTGATGCCAGATAAGTCAATTGATGGGTATTTATTTTCTGCCATTCTGGCTGGATATGAAATAACTAAATTTCTATTAATTCTTCTTCTTTTTGCTTCAGCTCTGAATCAACAAGACTAATAAAATAATCTGTTTCTTTTTGCACCAAATCTTCAATTCTTTTGAGATCATCTTCAGAAAAATCTCCGGCTTTTTGCTGATCTTTTGCTGTATTATTTGCATCTCTTCGTGTATTTCTTATAGAGATTCTGGAATTTTCTGCTTCGTTTCTAGCCTGCTTAATATACTCTTGGCGAGTTTCCTCTGTTAATGCAGGCATCGTTAACCTTATTAAATCACCGCTTGTACTTGGATTTAAACCCAAATCAGATGACATGATTGCTTTCTCAATCTCAGACACCAGAGACTTATCCCATGGAGAAATAGCTAAGGTTCTTCCCTCTTCCACAGAAATATTTGCCGCTTGATTAATCGGCGTTGGATTTCCATAATAATCAATCTTGACTGAATCGAGAATACTTGGATTAGCTCTGCCTGTTCTAATTTTATTAAATTCATGAGCAAGCGAATCAAGTGCCTTTTGCATCTTAGGTTTAATTTGGTCAATTATTTCATTCATAACTATGATATTAATGTTCCGATATCCTCTCCGCAAGCAATTCTTTTTAAGGCATCTGGATGATTCCAATTAAAAACCTTTAATGGCAATCTGTGATCTCTTGCAAGAGTTAACGCTGTTGCATCCATAACTTTTAAGTTTTTTTGAATTGCCTCATCATAAGATAGAGATGGATAAAATGAAGCATTTTGATCTTTTTCAGGATCAGCTGAATAAACTCCATCAACTCTGGTTGCTTTTAACATAATATCTGCTTGTGTTTCTATGGCTCTCAAGCATCCAGCACTATCAGTTGTAAAAAATGGATTGCCAGTTCCTGCAGTAAATATTACAACGAAATCATTTGATAAGAGTTGAATTGCTAAACGTCTATCATAGTGCTCAGCAACACCGGACATTGATATGGCGGACATGACTCTGGTTTTAACTCCAGCTCTTTCAAGAGCATCTCTTAAAGCTATGCCATTCATAACAGTTGCTAACATCCCCATATGGTCGCCTGCAACTCTATCCATTCCAGCCTTGCTTAATTTCTCGCCTCGAAAGAGATTGCCACCCCCAATCACAATTCCAATTTGGGCGCCTAGCTCTTTACAATCTTTTACAGACTGAGCCATTTGATCTAATATTTTTGGATCGATCCCGTGGTCATCATCTCCTGCTACAGCCTCTCCGCTAAATTTTACAAGAAGACGTTTGTAGGACAGAGACGTCATTGTTGAAGTTGTTCAGCTACCTCTGCAGCAAAGTCTTTAGTCTCAACCTCAATACCTTCACCCACCTTAAAACGTGCAAAGGCTATGATGGAAGTATTATTTTCTTTTAATAATTCCTCAATGGTTTGATCAGGATTTTTAACAAAGCCTTGAGAGACTAAGGTCACCTCAGAAAGAAATCTTTTCACCTTTCCCTCAACCATTTTTTCCATGATAGATGCATCTTTTCCAGATTCTTCTGCTTGCGCTAAAAATATTGATCTTTCTCGCTCAAGTAACTCAGGATCAATATCCTCTGATTTAAGACACGTTGGGTTGGTGGCAGATACGTGCATGGCTAGATCTTTAGCCAAATCCTTGTTATCTGCATCAATAGAAACTATGGCAGCTAATTTTCCGTCTGAATGGAGGTAAGCTCCTATACAACCACCAGAAGGCACATCAAGAGTTTCCAACCTTCTCAGCTGAATATTCTCTCCAATGGATTGAATGAGAGACTGTCTCTTTTCTTCAAATGCAGAACTTAGATCAGAGATACTATCAACTTTATTATTGGAGAGATACTCAGCAAGCTCACTTGCAAAATCTTTAAACTGAGAATCTTTTGCCGCAAAATCAGTTTCTGAATTAATTTCAATTAGGCTAGAATATTCTGAGTTCTCAGCAATCTTAACCTCACCATCAGCAGCTACTCTTGAGGCTTTTTTCTCAGCTTTTAGCGAACTATTTGCCCGCAGAAGATCTAAGGCTTGCTCAAGATTACCATCAGTTTCGACTAATGCTTTTTTGCATTCCATCATGCCAACACCAGACATTTCTCTTAATTCTTTTACTTGACTTGCACTGATAGTCATTTTTCTTCCTCAACCTCCTTTACAACATCGTCAGCTGAGTCAATAGCTGCATCTTCAGTTGCATTATCTAATTCAATGGGCTCCTCTGCTGGGATCTCCGAAGATTCATTATTTGATTCAACAGCATCCTCCATTATTTCATTGCTTGCCTCTTCTGTATCAACTGCCAAAGCTTCATCTGGTTCACTTAACTCGGCATTCTCAATAATATTTAGCACTTTACCGGATGTCACTGAAGCCTTCTTCACTTTAACAGCTGGCGCTTCATCATCCGTTTGAATATTTAGAACTCCTCCTTGGGAAGACGCCAGACCTCTAGCGCATGCATCACTTATAACCTTTGTTATTAATCTGATAGATCGAATTGCATCATCATTACCCGGAATAATATGATCAATGCCCTCTGGATTTGAATTAGTGTCAACCAAAGCGATAATTGGAATACCCATTTTCTTTGCTTCTGTGACCGCTATTTTTTCATATGCAACATCAACAACGAATAAAGCATCCGGCAAACCTTTCATATCTTTAATTCCACCAACACTTGCTTCTAGCTTTTCATATTCTTTTGTAATATCCACAGCTTCTTTTTTTGAAAGTTTATTAATCCTTCCTGATGACTGTAATTCTTCAATATCAATAAGACGCCTAATAGATCCACGGATTGTTTTCCAGTTAGTTAATGTTCCACCTAACCATCTTTTATCAATGTAAGGTAAACCAATAGCAGAAGCAGATTCTTTGATAGTTTTAGATGCAGAGCGTTTTGTGCCAACGAATAATATTCTATTGCCTTTTGAGCAAATTTCTTCAGCCTTTGATGCGGCTGCGTTTAGGCATTCTTGAGTCATTTCAAGGTTAATAATGCTAATTTTTTTTCTAGTATCAAATATAAAGGACTCCATCTTAGGATTCCAGAATCTTTGCTGATGACCAAAATGAACGCCTGCATTTAACAGGTCTTTAATTGAAACAATACTCACAATTTCCTCCGGGGTTATTTCTCCGGCGCCTCATAAAGTTGACTCATTTTAAATGAGCACCCCAACAATAATCTGCTTGGCACCTTCGGGATTTAAAGTTTGTGTATTCTATAGAAAAGTTGATATAGATTAAAGCTTTTTATTTAAGAAGTCAGCAAAGTTATATTCGCCACTTTCCCTAGATTGAATCCATCTTGCAGCCTGCAAAGAGCCTTTTGCAAAAATATTTCTAGAATTTGCAATATGTTGAAAGGTGGTCAAGCCTTCTGCATTTTCAAATACAATTCTATGAATTCCAAAGACATTTCCAATTCTATAAGATTCAATTTCCACCATACCATCTAACTTACTTTTGAATAATTCTGTTAAAAATCTTGAAATTTCTAGAGCTGTTCCTGACGGGGAGTCTTTTTTCTTTGTATGATGAATTTCAATAATTTTGCACTTCGATCGAAAGCTGGTGGACATTAAGTATTCTTCTATTGAGTTTTTTAATTGAGCAATGCCAAGCGACATGTTTGAAGCAATTAATATTGGTATAGATTTTTTTGCAGAACTTATCAGTGCCAAATGCTCTTCTGAAAATCCTGTGGTTCCAGATACTAAAGGTAATTTCTGCTCCATGCAAAAATTTACACAATTACTAAACCCCTTTGGGGAAGAGAAATCTATTACGACAGATATATTGGTTAAGTCTTTTGGTTTGTCTTCAAAGTCTAATGCTTCGATATCAAATTGTTTGCATTGAGTCTGAATTGCTTGACCCATATTTCCATTAAAACCATTGATTAAAATTTGCAATATTCTATTTGTTAAGAAATTGATTAGTTGCTTTGACGAATGACTCTTTTATTGGATAGTGTTCCGAGCTTGCTATGGATTGGCTGAAATCTTCAAGTTTCTTGAGTTGCGCTTTTGAGAGATTCACAGGGGTTTCAACAATGACCCTGCATAAGAGATCACCTCTTCGAGAATCTCGAACAGAAGCAGCTCCTTTTCCTTTGATTCTGAAAATTTTACCTGTTTGAGTATAAGAAGGTATCTTGAGAGCTATTTTTGATTCAAGACCAGGAACATTGATTGTTCCTCCTAATACGGCTATGTCAAATGGAATAGGAGCTTCAAAATATAAGTCTCTACCATCTCTTTCAAAGATTTCATTAGGCATAACTTGAATAACAACGTAAAGATCGCCAGTATGCCCACCTCTTGCAGCACTTCCCTCTCCTGTTAATCTAACTTTATCACCATTATCTACACCGGATGGAATGCTTACAGATAAGGATTTCGTATCTTGCCTAACTCCAGAGCCTCTGCAAGAAGAACAATGATCTTGGATAACTCTGCCTTCTCCCCTACAAGCATTGCAGGGCTGTTGAACAGAAAAAAAACCTTGCTGCATTCTCACTTGACCAGCTCCATTACATTGACTGCAGGTAACTGGAGATGAGCCTGGTTTGGCACCAGATCCAGAACAGTCATTACAAGATTTATCTACAGGTATTTTGATGGTTTTCTTGACACCAAGAATTGCTTCTTTAAGGGTTATTTCCAGGGTATATTGAAGATCTTGACCCCTTGCTGACCTTCCAGATGTTCTTCTGCCACCAAAGACATCACCAAAAATATCCCCAAAGATGTCTCCAAAATTAAAATCTTGAAAGCCCGCTCCTTGACCGCCGCCCATGCCTTGAACACCGGCATGGCCAAATTGGTCATAAGCTGATTTTTTTTCTGAGTCAGATAAGATTTCGTATGCCTCAGCAGCTTCCTTGAATTTTTCATCAGCAGCAGGATCATCCGGATTTCTATCTGGATGATATTTCATAGCCAACTTTTTAAAGGCTTTCTTTAGCTCAGCACTAGAAGCATTTCGAGAGACCCCTAAGACCTCATAATAGTCTCTCTGTGACATTGTTTATTTTTCTTCGTCTTTAACTTCTTCAAATTCTGCATCCACTGTATTCTCATCACTAGATGTCTCTTCTGCAGAATCAGGTGAGCCTTCTTCAGCTTGAGGGTAAAGTTTCTGAGTCAATGGAGTTAAGACCTCATTAAGGTTTTTAGTGGCGTCCTCAATAGCTTCTAAGCTATCTTGCTTGATGGCTTCCTCAAGTTTGACAGTAGAGGATTCTACTGCATCCTTCTCTTCACTGGTAAGCTTATCTCCCGCTTCGGAAATGGACTTTCTAGTTGCGTGAACAAGCATATCTGCATTATTTTTTGCTTGGACTAAGCTCTCAAACTTTTTGTCATCCTCAGCATTAGCTTCAGCATCTTTAACCATTTTTTCAATATCTTCATCGGACAAACCGCTAGAAGCTTTAATAACTATAGACTGCTCTTTTCCAGTATTTTTATCTTTTGCTGCAACGTTCAGAATACCATTAGCGTCGAGGTCAAAGGAAACTTCAATTTGAGGAGTGCCTCTGGCTGCAGGAGGAATATCAGTTAAATTAAACTGTCCTAAAGATTTATTTTGAGCAGCTTGTTTTCTTTCGCCCTGAATTACATGAACTGTAACTGCTGATTGATTATCCTCAGCAGTTGAGAAAACTTGAGATTTTTGGGTAGGTATAGTTGTATTTTTTTCAATTAATGGTGTAGCAACTCCTCCCAAGGTTTCGATTCCAAGGGTTAAAGGAGTTACGTCTAATAATAGAACATCTTTGGTGTCTCCTGATAAGACTGATCCCTGGATTGCAGCTCCAACTGCAACTGCTTCATCAGGATTTAAATCTTTTCTTGGCTCTTTGCCAAAAAAATCTTTCACTTTTTGCTGAACCATTGGCATACGAGTCTGCCCTCCAACGAGTAAAATCTCATTGATGTCACCAACAGAAAGCTTGGCATCTTCTAATGCTAATTTGAGCGGAGCAAGACTTCTGTCTACTAAATCTTCAACCAAAGACTCGAGTTTAGCTCGTGTAATTTTATGAACGAAGTGTTTTGGGCCTGAGCTATCAGCAGTTATATAAGGAAGATTAATTTCAGTTTGGTCAGATGATGAAAGCTCAATTTTAGCCTTTTCTGCAGCCTCTTTTAGACGCTGAAGAGCCATAGGGTCACTTTTTAAATCAAAGCCAGACTCTTTTTTAAATTCAGCAACAAAATAGTCAATTAATTTAAGATCGAAGTCTTCGCCACCAAGAAAAGTATCACCATTTGTAGATAACACTTCAAATTGATGCTCTCCATCAACCTCAGAAATTTCAATAATTGAAATATCAAAGGTTCCTCCTCCAAGATCATAGACAGCAACAACAGAATCGCCTTTATGTTTATCTAATCCATAAGCCAATGCAGCGGCTGTTGGCTCATTTATTATCCGTTTAACCTCAAGACCTGCAATCTTGCCTGCATCTTTGGTTGCTTGCCTTTGTGAATCATTAAAATAAGCTGGAACAGTTATAACTGCCTCGGATACCTCATGACCAAGATAATCTTCAGCAGTTTTCTTTAGTTTCTTTAAGACTTCAGCAGAAATTTGAGGAGGGGCCAACTTTTTATCGCCAACTTTTACCCATGCATCCCCATTATCAGCCTTAATGATTTCATATGGCACCATATCCATATCTTTTTTTACAACGTCATCATCGAACCTTCTGCCGATTAATCTTTTAATTGCATATAAAGTTTTTTCTGGATTTGTAACAGCCTGTCTTTTAGCTGGAGTTCCAACCAATACCTCATTGTCATCAGAATAACCAATGACCGATGGGGTTGTTCTGCCACCCTCGGCATTTTCAATCACTTTTGGCTGTTGTCCTTCGACGACAGCTAAGCAACTGTTTGTTGTTCCTAAATCAATTCCTATAATCTTTGACATAATTTTTTTCCTAGTTTTTTATAACGGAAACCCTTGCAGGTCTTACAACCCGGTCGTGAAGTTCCCAACCCCTTTGAAATACATTTTCAATTTCATTATTTTCTTTTTTTGGATCCTTGGAGGTCATTACAGCCTCATGCTTAATTGGATCAAATTGCTCATTAATTGGATAGATGGGTCTAATACCGAATTTATCAAGGGCCGATTCAAAAGATTTAAGTGTGAGTTCAACTCCCTCCTTATCTTCTTTTGTTGAATCTTTGGAGAAATTATTAAGTGCATGTTCAAGGTTATCCACAACTGGTAGCAACTCATTGAGTAGCCTCTCCACTCCATATTTATGTGCTTTTTCAATATCAGCAGCATTTCTCTTAAAGGCATTATCTAGCTCAGCCCTTGATCTTAACAAAGCTTCTTCAAGGTCCTTCACCTTCTCCTCTGAGCTTAACTCTTCAGTTTCTTTGACTGAAGAATCTGTTTGGTCTTCTAAAGACTCTGCTTCATCTGTGCCTATCTCTTGATCTAGAGACTCGTCAATAAGATCATGCTCATCTTTTTTGTTTTTTACTTTTTGTTTTTTTGCCATCTTTGCATCCTTATAGGAAATATATTGGGATGGCTCCTGGGGAGTTCAAGGGTTTAAAAATAATTTATTTAATTGGCTTAACGTATAAAACCATGCTGTGATCAACTATCTCATAGCCCATATCATTCGCGATTGATTCTTGACGTTTTTCAATGATCTCATCATGGAACTCAATTACCTTACCGGTATCTAGACATACCATATGATCATGATGATCATCGGGAGTAATTTCATATACTGCATGGCCGTCTTCAAAATTATGCCTCATAACTATACCAGCTGATTCAAATTGAGTTAAAACTCGATATACAGTAGCCAAACCGACATCCTCTCCGGATGTGATAAGTTGTTTATAAATATCTTCGGCACTCAAATGACGATTATCATTTGATTCAAGAGCCTCTAAGATTCTTATTCTAGGAAGAGTAGCTTTTAAACCAGCTTTTTTTAATTCAGTATTTTCTTTACTCATGAACTTTTCGATGTATCCTCTTTCAAAGTATAATCAAATCATCTCATGAAGCAATTAACATCCACCTTTTTAATAGCTATTTTGTCTCTTGGCGGAATATCGGGCTGCTCAGCTCTGGCACCATTCAAAGTGGCTGTTTTGCAAGGTAACATTATTGAAGACAAGGATGTCAAACAGCTTGTTAAGGGTCTTAACAAAGATCAGGTACAGTACCTTTTGGGCACTCCATTGCTTAATAGTCCTATTCATCAAAATAGATGGGATTATTTTTATTCAGTTAAGATTGGTGAAAAAATCATTGGTGAAAAAAAACTATCTCTTATATTTAGCAATGATGAAAAATTGGATACTTGGGTGCTTGAAGAAACAACTCTGACAGAAGATAGCTAAGATTTTTTTACAAGCTGAGCTTTTTTCTTCCGTCTTTCCTTGGGATCTTGAAACAGTGGTTTGTATATTTCTAGCCTCTCTCCATGAGACATTCTATAGTTCATTGGTAAAGCCTTGTACTTCCCGTCTAATTCCTCGCCATTAACTCCAACTTTTAAAAAACCTACCTGTCCTTGATAAAGTTTTTTTACTGCTGATAAATTTAAGACTTCGCTGGCTGTAATACTTTCTGAGACATCAAGCTCTAAAAAACTTATCTGCGCATCATGCTGAGTTGATACATAGATCTTCATTTTAATAATTGATCTGAAAAAGCAACTATAAATTTATGACCAACTTTATTAACCAAAGATTGAGTAGTAATAATATTGAGCGCAAATGGAAGGGTGAATTTGGCTTGGAATTCTACCTTGGTCAAATTTTTATCAATCACTTCCAAAGTCCACAGGGCATTAAAGTTTGTAAAGGGTCCCTTAGATTGAGTAATACTTACCTGATTCTCAAGAATCTGATTTCTCGACTCAAATAAGTACATTTTATTTAACAATGAAAATGCTAACCTGCCCCTAACAAAATCACCCTCGGGGCTGGGTAACCTAGAGGATTCAAGACAGCCAGGTAAAAATTCTGAATAAGCCTCAAAATCATTAATCAATGAAAGTATTTTTTCTGGAGGAGCCTCAAATACTTTAGATCCTTCAAAGCTTTTAGACATTTCTAGCTCACAAGCTGATACACAAAAACTGCTGCAACTAGGACAGGAGAGACAAATTTGATGAAAAATCTCCAGACCTTAAATATAGCAAGATCAATGCCAGAAAATTCATCCAGCGCAAGATCAGACTTTAAGAACCATCCCGCAAATATTGCAACTAACATGCCTCCGATTGGCATTAAAAATTGATTAGCCAGATAATCTATCGAATCCAAGAAATTTAGATTTCCAATGAAAGTTATTTCAGACCAATCATTGAAACTAAGCACACTGCCTATGCCAATCAGCCATGCAATTATTCCCAAAGTTAAGGCAGCTGCAAAACGTGAGACAATCTTTTCTTCTTCAAAATATGCAACACTTGGTTCAAGCAAAGAAATAGCACTGCTTAATGCAGCTATAGACAATAATGCAAAGAAAGCTGGTCCCACAATATTGCCTAGGGGCATATCAACAAATGCAGATAAAAGGCTAACAAACACGAGACCTGGGCCTGCTCCAGGCTCTAGACCATAAGCAAAAATAATGGGGAAAATTGCTAGGCCAGCCAATATTGCTATTAGAGTATCTAAACCAGCAACAGTGAGAGAAGTTTTAAATATATTTTCTTCCTTTGGCATATATGACCCATAGCACATTATGGAACCCATGCCTAAACTTAAGCTAAAGAATGCTTGTCCCATAGCCCTTAAAAAAGTTGTAGCGTCTACTTCAGAAAAATCTGGAGCAAATAAAAAGTTTAAACCTCTGGTAAAATCTCCATTAATCATTGCGTTAATGACCATAACCATCATTAGAATAAATAGCATTGGCATTAATAAGCGAACCATGCGCTCTATTCCACCAATCACTCCCGCGGAAATAATCAGTATGTTCAATGCAATAAAAACAGTGTGCCAAAACATTAATCTCGATGGAGATGAGGTCACTTCATTGAATTGCTCAAGTGAAGAGATATCAGGAGTTGGGAAAGCAGAAATGAGTATGTAATTTAAACATATTCCAGCTATAACACTATAAAAGGAAAGAATTAAAATTCCTGAAACCAAACCACCCCAACCTACCGCTTGCCACTTGCTTGTTTGCCCTGAATCTAGGGCTGCTATTCTCATAGCGTTTACTGGGCTTTTTCTAGCGCGCCTGCCGATCATTATTTCAGCCATCATTATTGGCAACCCAACAGCTAAAATGCATAGAAGATAGATTAATACAAAGGCTCCTCCACCCTCGGTCCCTGCTTTATAAGGAAAGCCCCAAATATTTCCTAAGCCCACAGCAGATCCTGCGGCTGCAAGCACAAATGTCCACTTTCCTACCCAGGAAACAGTTTCATTAATTTTTGAAGAAGTATTTACATTCATATTTTTAGATGTAGGGATTATATAAATATGCTAAAGAAGTTATGCAGCATATTGTAACCAAGTTTGTTATTAAATTTCTTGCATTCGCATATTTAATGTTTGCTTGAAAATATGTACTGTATTTTTTTTCAAAAGCTAGAAAGGCATGCAAGGAAAAAATTAATACAGTCAAACTGAGGGATAGGTTAATAAAAGTTAGCAGACAAATCCCAAGACCTAACAAAGAGAACCCAATTGCAAGCCAAAGGTTTTTTGATGAAGCATACTCTTTATCCCACCCCCAAATAGTGCCACCCAAAAATGCAACCACAATCCCTCCATAAATAGCTAATGTCTCAATTGAATATGTCGCTATGATTGGGTTAAAAATCCAAGGCATTAGAGACAAAAAAACAAATAAAGATAAGCCCCAGTAAATCAAAGTCACTTTAGTCTTTTCCATGAATACCCTCAAGATTTGCAAATAGTTTGAACAGATTCATAATTGTGATACTCATTATGAATATGCAAAACAATAATATCATCGTCAAGAATAAAAATGCGGCAAGAAATTATCATCTATCTGATAAATTCCAAGCTGGATTAGTTTTAGAAGGTTGGGAAGTCAAAGGTTTAAGAAATGGCAAGGTGGATGTTAAAGACTCATATGTGACCTTAAAAAATAATGAAGCTTGGGTTATAGGGCTAAAAATTGATCCCCCAGCTTCTTTAAAAAATGAGCACATTGACCCAACAAGATCCAGGAAGCTCTTGTTAAATAAAAGAGAAATTAATAATATTCTTGAAGCTATTAGCCAGCAGGGTCTCACATGCGTACTCACATCAATTTATTGGAAAGACAATAAAATCAAATGTGATATTGCTATAGGCAAAGGAAAGAAAACCTATGATCAAAGAGAGGATGTAAAGCAAAGAGATTGGAATAGAGAAAAACAAAGAATTTTAAAAAATTCAAATCGTTAATCATTTTCATATATAATCGTTCACCCCATGGGGGCGAATTGGGTTCGACGTTTTTATTGGATTCCAAAGCGCATGCCAAGATTGTGGTAACTCTTGTAAAACATACTACAAAAAAATTAGTTGCAGAAAACGACAACTACGCTTTAGCCGCTTAATTGGCTAACCAATGCAAGAATTGTCTATGGTTTGAAGCATTGGCAAAATACATAGTCTAGTTTTGCTGTGGAGTCTTAACACAGTAACGCGAAAATTAATTTAGACTAGCCTTTAATACCCTGCTCTTCGGGTCATTAAGGTGAAACATAATGAACGAGCTAAGCATGTAGAAGTCAGGTTGAAGAACTAACGGACGCGGGTTCAATTCCCGCCGCCTCCACCATATTTATTTCAATACAGTCCTGTTAAAGTGCTCTAGCATTTTCTTATAAAGCATCAATCTATTCTCGGGCTTTCTAAAGCCATGGCCTTCTTTCTCAACAATAATTAACTCATGCTCTTTACCAGCTTCTGACAATGCATCAGCCAATGCATAAGCATGCTCTATAGGAGCGCGTTGATCTTCCTTGCCTGAAACAATAATGATTGGAGCCTCAAGTTTACTGGCTTGATTAACTGGTGACATTGCTTTAATTTTTTTAGGATCTTGACCTAATGTTTTATCTAGATATTTACCGCCCCATTTAATAGTTTTAATATCTCCTTCGTCATAAAGCATTTCTAAATCAAATACACCAATATATGCAACAGCTGACTTATAAAGATCAGGTCTTAGCATAGGAGCCATTGCAGCTGAGTATCCTCCAAAACTGCCCCCATAAATTCCAATTTGTTCAGGATCGGCAAGTCCTTGATTAATGGCCCATTCAGTTGCCTCAATAATATCTTTCTGGGTGTTTCCCCCCCATTCACCAAATCCCATTTTTATAAATTCCTTTCCATAACCAGTTGAGCCTCTAAAATTAACTTTTAACACTGCATATCCAGCCTGAGAAAAAATATGAGTGTCTGGATCAAAACCCCATGAATCTCTAGCATGAGGACCGCCATGGGGAATAACGATCATAGGGGCTGACTGATCTTCTTGCTGGTTTTTTGCAGGCGTGAAATAACCATAAATCTTCACTCCATCAGAATTTATAAAATTGAATGGTACTTCATGCTCTAAGCCTTGATCGTCGATTTCAGGCCACATGGTGAGCAAGTATTTAACTTGATTCTTTTCAAGATCAAATAAGTAATACTTTGTTGAAGATGCGGAGTCGCCTACAGAAATAATTAATTTGTCTCTATTTTTTGATAAATCAATTAAGCCAATCTCTTTTTTATCAAAAACTTCTATATTCCCATTAAAGGCTTGAGCTGCTTGCATAACTGCATTTTGCAATGGGTCATTATTTTCAAACCAATAAGCTCTCACATATCCAGGATTGATTGTAGCCCCGAGCACCTTATCATCTAATATTTGTGGATAAGCATCGTATTCTGGATGATGAAAGACTACCTTGCTTTCACCGGTTTTAGTATCGATCTCCTTAATTTGGAAAGTCGAGGTCTCAGTACTGTCAACAATATGAATTGTTGAATCATCTTTTGCAATATTAACAGGATAGATCTCACCATTTCCAAATGGGGTTTTGCTTAATACCTGCCATTCATCTTTTTTTGAGGCGCGATACATTGTGACAGTGTTATTTTCAATATCACTTCCAACTGCGAATCTTGGAGTGCCAGAGCTGTCTGAAATAAATTGCCCGCCAGCCAAAGGCGACTTGCCCAACCTTTTTTGCTGACCGTTATAAACATTTAGCCTAATAGCCTCAGCAAAGCCACCATTATTTTGTTTCCCAAATACATTAACAGATAACAAAACATGTCTATCATCATCCTCTAAAATATTTTCTACATAACCATATGAAAATTTATCTACAACCTTACTTCTTGCTCCTGAAGTCCTTGCTCTTAATCCAAAAACATATGCTGGTTTCGTGGAATCAAAGTTAATAGCAAAATATTCGCCCCTAGAGCCTCTGCCCCATGAGTTGTAGTAGCCAATTTGAATCAGCAATCTTTCATTATTAACCCAATAATAACCTGCAATTTCTTCTTCTTTTGTAAGTGTGATGGTGTTAATTAAGCTTAAATTTTCCGCATCAAAAATGGAAAGACCCTTCTTATCATCTGGCATCTTTGTGAGGACACTAATCATTTTTCCATCGGGAGAGATTCTAACGTTTGTGTAGGAGGGCAGTGAGCTAAACCTTTCTATAAAATTCTCGCTAACACCAAGATCTGCAAACGCATTAATGCTCAAAAGAAGAAAGAATATTTGATACAAGGGATTTTTCATATGTCAAGTATACTTGACAGTATTGAATTGATCAATTTATTTGAGGATCGTTTAAAAAATACTTAAACGATTAGGGATAAATAAAAGTAGACAGATTAATTTAAGATCATTAAACTAGCGCATCTAATATTTAAAGATATGGCTAACAGTAAACAATCAATCAAAAGAGCTCGTCAGAATGCTGATAGATATAAACTTAAGCATTCTCAAAGATCTCAAGCAAGAACAGCAGTCAAAGCTGTTCGTAATGCTATAGCTGAAAACAACAAGGAATCAGCAACTGAATTATTGAAAACTGCTCAAAAAGTATTAGATTCAACAGCTGCAAAGAAAGTAATACACAAAAATGCTGCTGCTAGAACCAAAAGTCGACTTGTTAAAGCAGTAAAAGCGCTTAGCTAATTATTAGTCTCTGACATCTTGTTGGCTATCATACCCAACAAGGTTCGTGTTTCATCACCAGTAAAACCAGAAATCGTAACCACCCCCTCATTGCTAAGATCTAATGCAGACATCTTATTCTGAACAAGATCGATAAGCTGATTTTGCATTCCCTCTTCAAGGGTATCTTTTTTATTGATAGCAACCCAAATGCTTTTATCTAATAAGCTAGGATCATATGTTTTTAGTTCATTAAGTAGAATAGCAAGTTGTTCTTCAACTGAACTCTCTAAATTTTGTGGATCAAGCAAGATCAGCAAATGACCTGTCCTAGAAATATGTTTTAAAAAGTTCAAACCCAAACCTGCTCCTTCAGATGCACCTTCAATTAGCCCAGGAATATCAGCAATAATAAAAGAGGTGTCATGAATTTGAACAGTTCCTAGATTTGGACGAAGGGTAGTAAAGGGATAGTCACCAATCTTAGGTCGAGCTGCAGAAACGCTGTTTAAAAAAGTGGATTTGCCAGCATTAGGAAATCCAACCAAACCTACATCTGCAAGAGAGCGTAACTCTAGCCTAATTGAAAATTCATCACCAGGCCAGCCAGGAGTATGTCGCCTGGGCGCCTGATTAGTGCTAGATTTAAATCGAAAATTTCCTGCTCCACCCTCGCCCCCTTTAGCTACAAGGTAATCAGTATTTTCATCACAACAGTCATAAAGCAGTTGATTGGATATAGAATCAAAAATGACAGTGCCCTTTGGAACCATAACTACTAGGTCTTCCGCATCTTGTCCGGTTTTTTTATTGCCGGCCCCTGACTGACCATTTTTAGCAATCAAGTATTTTTGATTTCGAAAATGCACCAAAGTGTTGAGATTGGAATCGACACGAAAGATGATATCTCCACCTTTGCCACCATCCCCACCATCAGGGCCACCGCGTGGTATGAATTTTTCTCTTCTAAAACTTGTACATCCTGCGCCACCGTTTCCAGCCCTTGCTTCTAGCAGAGCTTCATCGATGAAGTTCATGATTTACTGGGAGATGACGTTAACTGTCTTTTTTTGCTTGATGCCTTTGTAAGTGAATTGCACTTGACCAGCTGAGGTGGCAAATAAAGTGTGATCTTTGCCCATACCAACATTTTCACCTGGATGGGTATTGGTACCCCGTTGACGAATTATAATTTCACCAGGTTTAACTATTTGTCCACCAAAACGCTTTACACCAAGTCTCTTGGAGTTTGAATCTCTTCCGTTTTTACTGGAACCACCTGCTTTCTTATGCGCCATAGCTATTTACCTACGTTAATTTCTTTGATTTTAATTTGAGTATATCTTTGTCTATGACCAATTTTTCTCATGCTATGCTTTCTTCTTCGAAATCTAAGAATTGAAACTTTTTCGCCCTTGACCTCTTCAACCACCTCTGCAACCACTTTTGCATTTTCTATGTATGGTTGCCCAATCTTCACATCATCCCCATCAACGTAAAGCATTACATTTTCAAAAGCATGCTCACTGCCTGATTCATCTGGCATAAGATCGACTTCTAGGACTTGGCCTAGCTCGACTTTATGTTGTTTTCCGCCTGCTTCTATTACTGCGTACATAGTTCTCTCTAAAGGTGGCAAAATATACGCTTTCTAAAAGAAATTATCAATACTTATGTATAATTTTTAAACTTCTAATAACTAATAATGTACATACTGAAAAAAACTACAGAAGATGAGCTCAATAGAGTACAAGTTAATATTGCAAAAGAGCTTGCCAGTGAAAAAATCATTCAGGAACTTTATGAGTATATTTTTAGTACCCGTGGAAAAAAAACTAGGGCACTGTTATGTTTGCTTGCCTCTAAATCTGCAAAAATTAAATCAAATAAAAGAATTGCTTTAGCAAGCGTCATTGAGCTTTTGCATACTGCAACATTAGTTCATGATGATGTTGTGGATGAATCAGAACGCAGACGAGGCATGCAGTCTGTTAATCAAGTATGGACAAACTCACACAGCGTCCTGATAGGTGATTTTATATATTCAAAAGCCTTTATTTTGATGGTAAAGCTAAATATCTCATCTATTTTAGACGAATTGGCAAATGCTACTAACGATATTGCTAAGGGCGAAATTATTCAATTATCTCTCTTTGAAAAAAAACAATGTATCACACTGGATGACCTGTTAAAAATTAGTTATTTAAAGACAGGCAGGCTTTTTGAGGCATCAGCAAAAACTGGAGCGATGCTTGCAAGCAACTCAAAAAAAGAAATTAAAACATTTGGTCTGTTAGGTAAGGCGCTTGGTACCGCTTTTCAAATTAAGGATGATATTTTAGATTATGAAAGCAAGCTTGATACAGGAAAGACTCCTCTTCAAGATTTTAGAGAAGGCAAAATAACATTTCCACTATATTTTGCTTTGAAAAATGCTAGTACAAAAGATAAGAATTTTCTCCTGAAAAAATTAGGTCAACCCAGACTGTTAAAAAAAGATATAAAACTCATCCATCAATTAATACAAACTAATGAAACGCAAAAAGAATTAAGCGGCTTAATGAATAAATACACAAATGAAACTCTTAAGTATCTGAATCAATTAAAGCATCATCCCTGCTACAATGAACTGTTATACTTAATTAATCTTTCTCATATAAGAAAAATATGACATTCATTCCTGCATCAAGCTATTCAAAGGAAGACTTGGTTTCCTGCGGAAACGGGAACTTATTTGGACCCAATAATGGGCGTTTACCAGCCGATGAGATGTTAATGTTTGATTCAATTGATCAAATTGATAAGGTTTCAGGAAAATATTCTAAAGGCAAAATTATTGCTCATCTCAATATAGTCGAGAGCTTATGGTTTTTTAATGTTCATTTTAAATCTGATCCAGTCATGCCGGGATGCCTTGGTTTGGATGCTATGTGGCAATTATTAGGCTTCTATCTATGTTGGCTTGAATTACCCGGATACGGAAGAGCTCTCGGCTCAGATAAAGTCAAGTTTTTTGGTCAAGTTACGCCCAATGCAAAAATTGTAAGGTATGAAATAGATATAAAACGAGTTGTTAACAGAGGTGCAGTTGTTGGATTTGCTGACGGAAATATGTTTGTTGATGATCGTCACGTTTATTCAGCAGATGGATTGAGAGTCGGACTGTTTAGAGATACCAGCGAATTCTAATGAAGAATGTTGTTGTAACTGGATTAGGAATAGTCTCCTGCATTGGCTCAAATGTCCAACAGACACTGGAAAGTCTCAAGAAAGGAAGATCTGGAATTTCAAAGAATTCAACCTATGAAGAAATGGGTTTTAGAAGCCATGTTTCTGGGTCAATAAATATCAATTTATCTGAATTGATTGACAGGAAGATTTTGCGTTTTATGAGTGAAGCCTCTGGATTTGGATATTTAGCGGCGCAAGAGGCGCTGCACAATGCGTCTATAAATCTTGAGGAGATGACCACAGAAAGAGTGGGAATAGTTGCTGGTTCAGGCGGCGCATCTTCTGCTGCTCAAATAGAAGCATCTGACATTGCAAGAGCGAGGGGACCCAAAAGAATTGGCCCTTATGCTGTTACCAAAACGATGGGGAGCACTGTTTCTGCTATTCTGGGGACTACTCTCAAGCTTCAAGGGGTAAACTACTCCATATCATCAGCCTGTTCAACGAGCGCGCATTGCATTGGTCATGCTGCAGAACTCATTCAACTAGGGAAGCAAGATATTATTATTGCCGGTGGTGCAGAGCAAGAACATTGGACCTCATCATCAATGTTTGATGCAATGGGTGCCTTATCCTCACAATATAATCACTCACCTGAAAAAGCCTCTAGACCTTTTGATCTAGATAGAGATGGTTTTGTAATTGCCGGTGGCGCTGGAATGCTTGTCTTGGAAGAGGAAGAGCATGCCATTAAGCGGAATGCTCCCATTATCGCCAGATTGCAAGGCTATTGCGCAAACTCTGATGGATTTGACATGGTATCACCATCAGGAGATGGAGCAGCTAGGTGCATGAGTGAGGCAATGAAGATGCATGGATCAGATATAGATTACATAAATGCGCATGGCACAAGTACTCCAGTTGGAGATCTTGCTGAGCTTAACGCAATAAAAAAAGTATTTGGAGGAAGTGCTCCCATCATTGGCTCAACTAAATCAATGACAGGCCACTCACTTGGTGCAACCGGAGCTCAAGAAGCAATTTACTCCATTCTTATGATGCAGCATGACTTTATTGCCCCATCTATCAATATAGATAACTTGGTTGAAGAAGCGGATGGGTTAAAAATCTCTCAATCAATGATTGAAAAAAAATTAAATGCAGTGATGAGCAATTCATTTGGTTTTGGTGGAACCAATGCAAGCCTAATTTTTAGCAGGTAATTATTAGCATATTACATTCTCAAGATAATCGAGAACCACTCGTTGATTAGATTGACCTTATGTATTTTCTTGTCTAGTCTCTCTCGTCCCACCATGGAAAAAAATCTGGCATATCTTTGGAAATAAGATTTTTAAATTCTGCTGGACGCTTCTCTAAAAATGAATTGACGCCCTCTTTTGCATCCTCTGATGTCCCCCTAGAATCAATAGCCTTACTTTCAATGATATGAGCATCATAAGGATGTTTTTGGCCAAAGGATCTCCAAAGCATTTGCCTGGTAATGGCAATGGAGATAGGTGCAGATTTTTCTACAAGCTCTCGAGTAATCTTTATTGCATCATCAAGTAAATCTTCTGGCTTATGAATGCTTGAAATTAATGAAATATCCAAAGCCTCATGAGATTCAATAATTCTTCCTGAAAATGTTAAATCTAGGGCTTTAGAGATTCCTATAATTTTAGGAAGAAACCAACTGCTGCATGCATCAGGCACAATCCCTCTATTATTAAATACAAACCCAAACCTAGCATCCTCGGATGCAATTCTAATGTCTCCAGGGAGTTGCATGGATGCACCTATTCCAACCGCGGCGCCATTGCAAGCAAAGACTATTGGTTTTAAAAATTTATACATCCTCAAGGTCAGAATACCACCAGAGTCCCTTCTAAAATCACTCTCAGTAACTGCAAAATTATCGAAGGATGGATTGAATGTATCCTCACCACTACTGAGATCAGCTCCAGCACAAAATGCTCTACCAGCTCCCGAAATGATTACAGCATTTAAACTATCATCTGCTTCTATCATGTCAAAAGCACTAATTAGTTCCTCCATCATAAGGAACGTAAAAGCATTTAATTTTTCAGGTCTATTTAATAAAAGAACAGCTAGATTTTCATGCTGTTCAATTGTAATGGTTTGATATGTCACCGAAATCTAGAAAGGTATATCTTCCTCTGAGATTTGAGATTCTGAAGATGGAGCTGATTGAGAGGCTGGTTGCGATTGATCATATGCACCCCCATCACCAGAAGACTGTCTACCACCAAGCATGTTCATCTCATTACCAAGTATTTCAGTGGTATATCTATCATTGCCTTCTTTATCTTGCCACTTTCTTGTTTGTAATTTACCTTCTATATAGAGTTGAGAACCCTTATCAAGGTATTGTTCAGCAATTTCTGCTAATTTTCCAAAAAAAACAACTCTATGCCATTCTGTTTTTTCTCTTTGCTCTCCAGAATCTTTGTCCTTCCAAGATTCTGATGTTGCAATTGAAAGTGTAGCAACCGCTGTATTTGTCTGGGTGTAGCGCATTTCTGGCTTTTGCCCTAAATTACCTACCAAAATTACTTTATTTACTCCTCTCGCCATAATTACCTCTTATAATTACTTAAGTTTAACTCGAAACAAATCAGCTGGATAAAAATTTTTTAAATAAATGGATAAAATTTCTATAAAAGGTGCGCGAACACATAATCTGAAAAATATTTCTCTAGATATTCCTCGAGGAAAATTAATAGTTATCACTGGATTATCGGGTTCTGGAAAATCATCTCTTGCCTTTGATACGATCTATGCTGAGGGTCAAAGGCGATATGTGGAATCCCTTTCAGCGTATGCAAGACAATTTTTATCAATGATGGAAAAACCAGATGTTGATCAGATTGATGGGCTTTCCCCTGCTATATCTATCGAGCAAAAATCAACATCACACAACCCCAGATCAACGGTTGGTACTGTTACAGAAATATATGATTATCTAAGGCTGTTATATGCAAGAATTGGGATCCCAGTTTGTCCAGATCATAATGAAGAGTTATCCGCTAAAACTATTAGCGAGATTTGTGATGAGGTTTACGACCTTGGTTATGATAAAAAAATAATGGTGATGGCTCCTATTGTCAGAGGAAAAAAAGGTGAGCATCTTGGAGTTTATGAGGATCTAAAGGCTGAAGGTTTTGTTAGGGTAAAGATTAATGGTGTGATTTATGCGCTTGATGAGTTTCCCTCATTAAACAAAAATCAAAAGCATGATATTTCCGCAATTGTTGATAGGTTGAAATTGCAAAAAGATGATGATAATCGCTCAAGGTTATCTGAATCAATCGATACTGCTCTTGGTCTTTCTAATGGCCTTATTCAAATAGAAGTTCTTGATGATGAGTCAGAACCGCTGCTTTTTTCTTCAAACTTCTCTTGTTCTCAGTGCGGTTATTCTGTTAGTGAATTAGAACCAAGGATGTTTTCTTTTAACAATCCTTTTGGAGCCTGCGAAAAATGCGATGGCTTAGGGGTTATTCAATACTTTGATGAAAAAAAATTAATCTCGGATCATACTGCAACGATTAACGAAGGAGCGATTAAAGGATGGAATAGAAGGAATAGATTCTATTTCCATCAGTTAAAATGCCTGGCTAAACATTATGATTTTAATTTAGATACCCCATGGGAAGCCTACCCTGAAGAAATCCAGAATATTCTCTTATGGGGCTCAAAGGATAAAATAAACTTCTCTAAAAGTTTCAGGAGTGGCAGCAAAATAGTACGGCAACATCGATTTGAGGGCATTATTCCTAATACAGAAAGAAGATTTAAAGAGACAGATTCAGAATTTATCAGAAATGAGTTAGCTAAGATGCTTTCAGATAGTCACTGTGATGCTTGCACGGGATCAAGACTAAAAAAAGAATCAAGGAACATTTTTATTAATACAACTCCAATTCAAGATATTACCAATCAAAAAATCTCGGATGCATTATCCTTTTTTCAAAATATTAAGCTTGAAGGAGCGAAAGCACTGATTGCGGAAAAGATTTTAAAAGAAATCAAAGAGCGTCTTTCATTTCTTGAGGATGTTGGACTTAATTATCTGACTTTGGATAGAGGTGCTGGAACTCTCTCTGGTGGAGAGGCTCAACGAATTAGGCTGGCTAGTCAAATTGGATCTGGTCTGGTTGGTGTCACTTATGTTCTTGATGAGCCTTCAATAGGACTTCATCAAAGAGATAATGAGAAGCTCATCAAAACCTTATATCACCTCAAAAGCCTCGGAAATACAGTAATAGTAGTTGAGCATGACGAAGAGGCAATAAGATGTGCAGATCATATTATTGATATTGGTCCTGGAGCTGGTAAGCATGGTGGAGAAATCTGCGCACAAGGAAAGCTATCAGACATTTTGAAAAGTAAGGAATCGATGACTGCAGCTTATCTATCAGGAAAGAGAAAGATCAATTTTCCTAAGAGCGCAAAGAAACCTGATAAATTTATTGAAATTATTGAAGCATATGAAAATAATTTACAGCATGTAAATGTAAAAATTCCTATTGGTGTTTTTACATGTATTACAGGAGTTTCGGGTTCTGGTAAATCTTCGCTAATCAATCAAACTTTAATGCCAATGAGTAGCTTTTTGCTCAATAAAGCTAATTTAAATAAAGAAATTAAATGCAAGCAAATAAAAGGTTTAGAACACCTCGATAAAGTTATAGGGATTGATCAATCTCCTATTGGGCGAACTCCAAGATCTAATCCAGCTACCTATACAGGTCTCTTTTCTCATATTAGAGATTTATTCTCTCAATCTCAGGAAGCAAGAACCAGAGGCTACAAACCCGGTCGATTTAGTTTTAATGTAAAGGGAGGAAGATGCGAAGCATGCCAAGGAGATGGGATGATAAAAGTAGAAATGCATTTTCTAGCAGATATTTATGTGAAGTGTGATATCTGTGATGGTAAAAGATATAACGAACAGACGCTAGAAGTGAAATTCAAAGAAAAGAGCATTGCTGAGGTCCTAAGTATGACTGTTGAGGAAGCCCTGGAGTTCTTTGAGGCGATCCCAGCAATTAAAAATAAACTTCAGACTTTAGCAGATGTAGGTCTGACCTATATAACGCTTGGGCAATCTGCTACCACCTTATCTGGGGGAGAGGCTCAAAGAATTAAGCTTGCCAAAGAGCTTTCCAAAAGAAGTACCGGTAAAACATTATTTATATTGGACGAACCAACCACAGGTCTTCACTTTTATGATATTGAATTACTTTTAGGTGTCTTAAAAAGGCTATCGGATCAAGGCAATACTGTGGTGGTAATTGAACACAATTTAGATGTAATCAAATCTAGTGACTGGATTATAGATCTTGGTCCTGAGGGGGGTAGCGATGGGGGTTTAATAATAGCCGAAGGAACACCAAGCAAAGTTGCTCAGTCTAAACAATCCTATACTGGAAAGTACCTAAAAGAAGTTCTTAAAAACTAAGCAGCCGATCCTTCTTTGAGCTCAGGCTCTGGTAGTTCAGAAGAGTTTTCTAGGTCCCTATCCACCCATTCAACGTATGCCATATCAGCTTTATCGCCTGGTCTAAAGCCAGCTTTAATAATTCTTAAATAGCCACCAGGTCTGTCTTTTGATTTAACAGCAATTTCAGTAAAAAGTTTATTAACAACTGAGTCGAGTCTAAGCTTATTAAAGGCTCTCCTTCGATTTGCTACAGAATCAACTTTGGCCAGAGTAATTAAGGGCTCAATAAAAGATCTTAACTCCTTTGCCTTAGGAACAGTTGTTTTAATAAGCTCCCTTTCAATAAATGCAATAGCAAGATTCTTCATCAAAGCTTTGCGATGGGAAGAATTTCTATTTAACTTTCTGCCTGATTTTCTATGTCTCATTTTAATTAACCCATTGGAGGCCAATTCTCTAAGGTAGTGCCCAGAGAAAAACCTTTAGATGCAAGGACATCCTTGATTTCATTAAGAGATTTTTTGCCCAAATTAGGTGTTTTCAATAGATCGAACTCTGTTCTTTGAAGCAGGTCACCTATTAGGAAGATGCTTTCAGCTTTTAAGCAATTGGTTGATCTAACTGTAAGTTCTAATTCTTCAATTGATCTCATTAAAAATGGATCGAAGTCATTCTGATCTTTTTTAGCCTCTTGCTCTGCTATAGCATCAAGGTCAACAAATGCAGCTAATTGCTGCTGCATAATAGTTGCAGCATGCTCTATTGCTTTCTTTGGGTCCAAAGTTCCATCAGTTTCAAGTTCAACTATTAACTTATCTAAGTCAGTTCTTTTTTCAAACCTTGCATTCTCAACTGTATAAGCAACTCTTCGAACTGGACTAAAAGAAGCATCAACTTTTAATGCTCCAACAGAAGTCTCTTCTTCTCCTCTTGAATCAGCAGGCTCATAGCCTCTTCCTGTTTTTACCGTTGCAGTTAAAGATAAGCTTACTTTATCAACCAATGATGCAACATGATGCTCTGCATCTGGTAGTTCAACGTTGCCGGGCACCTCAAAAGAGTTAGATGTGACTTCACAGGGTCCAGAGACATCTAGCTTAATAACAGCACTAGTTCCCTCTATCAAGCTGATGGGCATATCTTTAAGATTTAATAATATATCAATGACATCTTCTCTCACGCCCTCGATTGTTGAGTATTCATGAGAAATGCCATCAATAGTGACATCGGTGATTGCAGCACCTGGCATAGAAGACAATAGAATTCTTCTTAATGCATTACCCAAAGTATGACCAAAGCCTCTTTCGAGGGGCTCCAATGTAATTTTAGATGTATTATTATCTGCGTCGTCAACCTGAATGTCAGTTGGGACTAAAAGATCTATTACTGATGTTTCCATAATTTCCTTCCGTTTTTTAAGTATTATTTTGAATAAAGCTCAACAATGAGATTTTCATTAATTTCAGCACTTAAATCTGTTCTATCTGGCACAGATTTGAATACACCCTTGAGAGTTTTAGAATCTACTTCAAGCCACTCACATGCTTCTCTTTGACTGGCAAGCTCTAATGCGCTCTTTATTCTTAATTGCGCTTTAGATTTTTCTCTTACCTCTAACTCATCACCTGGCTGCACTTGATATGATGGAATATTTACAATTGAACCGTTAAGGTGAAAGGCTTTATGTGAAACCAGCTGTCTAGCTTCAGCCCTGGTTGCAGCAAATCCCATGCGATAAACAACATTATCCAACCTTTGTTCGAGATAGCTCAATAAATTTTCGCCAGTGTTACCCTTCGATTTTGATGCTTTTTTATAATAGTTCCTAAATTGTTTTTCAAGAACACCATACATTCTTCTAACTTTTTGTTTTTCTCGAAGCTGAACCCCATAATCGGATAGTCTTCCTCTTCTTAAGCCATGTACACCTGGAGCCGTCTCCATATTGCATTTTGATTCAATTGATCTTGCGCCACTCTTGAGAAAAAGATCAGTGCCTTCTCTTCTTGATAATCTTAATGATGGACCTCTATATCTTGCCATTTGACTCCCCTATACCCTACGTTTCTTTGAAGGACGGCAACCATTATGAGGTAATGGTGTTACATCCGTAATACTTTTAATTTTGAGACCACATGAGTTTAACGACCTAATGGCAGATTCTCTTCCACCTCCAGGACCTCTAACTTTTACATCTAAATTAATCATCCCAAATTCCTTAGCAGCGTTTCCTGCTTTTTCCGCTGCAATCTGAGCAGCAAAGGGAGTACTTTTTCTTGAACCACGAAATCCAGATCCACCTGAGGTAGCCCAACATACTGCATTTCCTTGTTTATCAGTAATTGTAATAATAGTGTTATTAAAAGATGCATGTATATGAGCGATGCCATCAGAAATAACTTTTTTAACTTTTTTACTAGTTGCCATCGATTAAGCCCTCATTGGTTTTTTAGGCCCCTTACGAGTCCTTGCATTAGTTTTAGTTCTTTGACCGTTAACTGGAAGTTTTCTTCTATGCCTTATCCCTCTGTAACAACCAAGGTCCATAAGTCTTTTGATGTTTGTACTAACTGATCTGCGGAGATCACCTTCGACTGTATAGTCTGCAACAGCTGTCCTAATGCTCTCTACCTGGTCCTCAGAAAGATCAGAAACCTTTTTAGAATAATCCAGCTTAACACTGTTACATATATCTTGAGCTGTTTTTTTCCCTATTCCATAGATATGGGTTAGAGCAATTTCAAGATGCTTATTTTCCGGTATGTTTACGCCTGCGATTCTTGCCATGTTCTATTATCCTTGTTTTTGTTTATGTTTAGGATCAGTCTTGCATATCACATACAAAACTCCTTTTCGTCTAACTGTCTTACAATTTCTACAGATTTTTTTTACTGATGCTCTAACTTTCATATTTATCTACTATAGTTTTTTAAATTAGCTTTCTTTAACAACGATGAGTATTGGCTGGACATCATATGTGATTGGACTTGGGACATAAAATCCATGAGTACAACAACTATAATTAGCACAGATGTTCCTCCTAAGTAAAAAGAAACTCCTGCAAAGTTGATTAAAGCCAATGGCAATAAACATATTAAAGTTAAATATATGCTGCCAAATACTGTAAGTCTTGCTAAAACACTATCAACATAGGCTGCCGTTTGCTCGCCTGGCCTAATTCCAGGAACAAACGCTCCTGATTTTTTTAAATTATCTGTTACCTCTTTTGTATCAAAAGTTAAGGCCAACCAAATAAAACAAAATGAAATGATGAGTGCTGAGAATGTCAAGATATACAGGGGTTGTCCAGGGTTTAATGCTAGTGAAATTGTTTGCAAAAACCCAAAAGATTCAGCTTGACCGAACCAAGTAGATAGAGAGGCAGGGAATAAGAGAAAAGTGCTTGCAAAAATTGCCGGAATAACACCTGCCATATTAACCTTAAACGGTAAATGACTAGCTTGAGCCTGCATCAGCTTTCTGCCTTGTTGTCTTTGTGCATAGTTAACTGTGATCCGTCTTTGCCCTCTTTCAATGAACACAACAACTGCTATAACCAGCATGGCTAAAACACCAATACCTAATAGCAGTAATATATTAAGATCACCTTGACGAGCCTGCTCCAAAGCTTGACCGATAGCGCCTGGAATTCCAGTTAAAATACTGGTGGCAATGATTATAGAAATTCCATTACCAATTCCGCGTTCTGAAATTTGCTCTCCAAGCCACATTAAAAAAATTGTCCCTGCAACTACACTAAATACAGCAGAAATAAAAAAAGAGGTTCCTGGATCATATGCTAGGCCGCTAGCCCCTAGAGTTACCGCTAGTGCTGAAGCTTGCACAAATGCAAGCACAACCGTTCCGTATCTTGTATATTGCGTGATTTGATTTCTTCCTGCTTGACCATCTTTCTTGAGCTCTTGCAAGTATGGGATAGAGTTTGAGAATAGCTGCATAATAATTGCAGCAGAAATATATGGAACTACATTAAGAGCAAAGATGCTCATTCGCTCCAAAGCTCCGCCAGAAAATAAATTAAACATCTCAAGGATAGTTCCTTGGTTTTGATCGAATAAAGCTGCCAGTCTTGCAGGATCTATACCAGGAATAGGAATATGAGTTCCAAGACGATAGACAACTATGGCCATGAAGACAAATCTCAGTCTTCTCCATAGGTCGCTCATTCCTTTATTTTGCTCAACCATATAAATTACTCAGGAGACTCCTCTGCATTTTTGGGAGATTTTGTATCTGCTTTCTTTGAGGTTTTAACAAACTTTTCTTTGACTGGTTTTGCTTCAACAACTGTTACTGTTCCACCAGCCTTTTCAATTGAATCCTTAGCTCCCTTAGTGACGAGAATTCCTGTCACAGTCATTGGTTGGGAAATCTCACATACACCAAAAATCTTTACTTTTTTAGTGGCTTGAGAAATCACTCTGTTAGCCTTTAAGGTATCTAAACTAACTTCCGACATGGAGGCAATATTTTTTAGATTAACTTCTTTAGAGCCTCTGTTTACTCTTGATGAAAAACCAAATTTAGGAATCCTTTGTTGTAATGGCATCTGACCACCCTCAAAACCCCTTGCGATTGAGCCACCTGATCTAGATTTTTGACCTTTGTGACCTCGACCAGCTGTCTTTCCAGTTCCTGAGCCAATACCTCTTCCAACACGCTTTCTATTTTTAGTAGTACCAGTGCTAGCCAAAGTGTTTAATCCTAAAGAATTATTTGTTTCTAAATTTTCCATCATTAACTCTCTTTTACTTCCAGCATATCTCTTATTTTATTGATCATGCCTCGATTACTTGGCGTATCTTCAACAGTCACAGTTTGCTGTAATTTTCTAAAACCAAGTCCTTTAACACACTTCTTATGATTGGGAAGTCTGCCAATACTGCTTTTAATAAGTTTGAGATCTATTGTTTTGTTACTCATGATATTTCTACTGTCTTTTTACCTCTTCTTAAAGCAACTTGCTCAGGAGACTCCATTGAACGTAAGGCATTAATAGTGGCTCTTACAACATTAACTGGATTTGTTGATCCGTAACATTTAGCAAGAACATTTTGCACACCAACAAGCTCCAACACAGCTCTCATTGCTCCACCAGCAATAATGCCTGTTCCCTCTGCGGCGGGCTGCATATATACTTTTGCAGCACCATGCTTTGCCTTAACAGGGTACCAAAGTGTGGATGCATTTAAGCTAACATCAACCATGTTTCTTCTGGCATTTTCCATGGCTTTCTGAATTGCAATTGGTACCTCTTTAGCTTTACCTCTTCCAAATCCAACTTTTCCTTTGCCATCACCAACAACACACAAAGCGGTAAATCCAAAGATACGACCACCTTTTACGACTTTAGCGACTCTGTTTACTTGAACAAGTTTCTCTTCAAGCGCATCTTGTTGCTGCAAACTATTATTTTGTTGACTCATTTTTAAAACTCCAATCCAGCTTCGCGAGCTGATTCTGCAATGGCTTTTATGCGGCCATGATACTTGTAACCCGAACGATCAAATACAACTTTTTTAATACCCGCTTCAATTGCTCTTTCTGCTATCTTTTGTCCAATAGCTTTTGCTGAGCTCAAATTGTTTGAACTCATCTTATCTGCTTTCTCGTTTGTTGAAGCTGATACCAATACAGTAGATCCTGTGGAGTCAAATATTTGAGCATATAAGTTCTGCGAGGACTTAAATACAGATAGTCTAGGCTTATCTTGTTGAGATATTCTAATCCTAGTTTTTGCTGCGCGTCTTATTCTAGAGTCTGATTTAGAATTCATTGATTATGCTCCTGCCGCTTTTTTTGCTTCTTTTCTTCTGATATTTTCATCAGCGTATTTAACACCTTTGCCTTTGTATGGCTCAGGAGGTCTGAATGCTCTAATTTCTGCAGCCACTTGACCTAAAATTTGCTTATCATGACTTTTTAAAACAACCTCTGTTTGAGAGGGCGTCTCCACTTCAACTTGTTCAGGAAGTTCATAATGAACAGGGTGAGAAAAACCTAAGGTTAGTTCTAATTTTTTTCCACTAGCTTTAGCTCTGTACCCAACCCCAACTAATAATAAAGTTTTTTGAAATCCTTCAGAAACTCCAATCACCATATTATTGATTAAAGATCTAGAAGTGCCAGCAAGCGCGGTCGACTCAGAGGAGGATTCATCATAAGAAACAGTTACAACATCATCTGCATGAACTACAGACACAGACTCTGGTAAAATAAATTCAGATTTGCCTTTTGAGCCTGAAACTGAGATTATTTTTTCTTGAACCTTAATTTCTACGCCTGATGGAATTGGCACTGGGTTTTTTGCAACTCTGGACATAATTAAAACACCTCACAAATGACTTCACCGCCAATATTTTGTGATCTAGCATCTTTATCACTCATCAGCCCTTTGTTTGTTGAGAGAATATACATACCCAATCCATTTTTGACTTCAGGAAGATCTGAAGATGATGAATATCTCCTAAGGCTAGGCTTTGAAACTCTTTTAATTTCTCTAATTGCCGGAGCATCATTAATATATTTAAGAGAAATATTTAAAGAATCCTTGCCGTCCAATGAAATTTTTTCACAAGCAGCTAAATAGCCTTCTTTCACCAACAAGGATACAAGCTCATGCTTGAATTTAGAAAAAGGTGCATTCACGACCTTTTTGCCTCGCATAAGTCCGTTTCTAATTCTTGTTAAACAATCTGATGTAGGGTCTTGAAAACTCATAATATTACCAACTTGATTTAACCAATCCAGGGATGTCACCACGCATGGCGGCTTCACGTAATTTTATTCTGCTTAGTCCAAATTTTCTGTAGACAGCATGCGGTCTTCCTGTTAAGGAACACCTTCTAGTCACTCTAGATGGGCTAGCATTTCTAGGGAGCTTTTGTAATTTTTCAAAAGCTGCCATTTTTTCTTCATAAGAATTTTCAGGATTCAAAAATGCTTCCTTCAATGCCGCTCTCTTGGCCGAGTAACGTTCAACAGTTTTTTGTCTTTTAACGTCTCTCGCTATTACTGATTTTCTTGTCATCTATTTTTTACCTATTTTTTAAATGGAAAATTTAATATTTCTAACAATGCTTTAGCATCCTCTTTATTGGAAGCAGATGTATTAATGCATATATCCATGCCTCGAATCTTATCAATATTGTCATAGTTAATTTCAGGGAAAATAATTTGCTCTTTAATGCCCATGCTGTAGTTTCCTTGACCATCAAAAGATTTAGGGTTTAAACCTCTAAAATCTCTTTCTCTGGGAATTGCAACATTGACTAAGCGCTCTATGAAGTCATACATTCTTTGACCCCTCAATGTAACCTTACATCCAACTGGCCAGCCCTCACGCAATTTAAAACTTGCAACTGATTTTTTAGCCTTAGTTATTACAGCCTTTTGACCAGCTATTGATTCTAAATCGCTGACCGCAGACTCTAAATGCTTTTTATCAGTTAAAGCTTCACCTACACCCATATTAATTACTACCTTTGTAAGCTTTGGCACAGCCATCACATTATCAATACCTAATTTTTCTTGTAATTGAGGTAGCAATTCTTTATTGAAAGTTTCTTTTAAATTCATGATTTAATTTCTTTTTTGTCTGATGAGTAAACTCTTATTTTTTTATCGCCATCTATTTGAAATGAAATTCTATCTGCCTTTTTTTGCTTAGGGTTCCAAATGGCTATATTAGAAAGGTGAATAGCAGCTTCTTTCTCAACAATGCCACCCGTTTCTCCAAGCTGGGGATTAGGTTTAGTATGTTTTTTCATCATATTTATGCCAGCAATAACTGCTTTATTATTGAATTTAGAAATTTTTTGGACAGTTCCTTTTTTTCCTAGATCCTTTCCAGCGATAACAACAACCTCATCGCCAGTTCTAAATTTTGTTACTGTTTCAATATTTTTCTTCATTACAAAACTTCCGGGGCTAGTGATAGAATTTTCATATGCTTGCCGTCTCTGAGTTCTCTGGTAACTGGACCAAAAACCCTTGTACCTATTGGAGCTTTATTACCACCAATTAATACAGCTGCATTTTCATCAAATTTGATTAACGAACCATCTCTTCTTCTGACGCCCTTTTTTGTTCTAACCACCAGCGCATCAACAACTTGTCCCTTTTTAACTTTGCCCGTTGGAATGGCTTCTCTGATGGCGACCTTGATAACATCACCAATATTTGCGTAACGCCTCTTAGAGCCTCCAAGCACCTTGATACACATTACACTTCTGGCACCACTATTATCAGCTATGGTTAAGATTGATTGCATTTGAATCATGATTGGTTTTCCTGAATCTCTGGTTCGGTTATAGCAGACTGTCCATCTTGGAGAAGCTTCCAAGTTTTGGATTTTGAATAAGGCCTGCACTCTTGTACTGTTACCACATCACCAATCTTTGCCAAATTTTCTTCATCATGAGCGTGCACCTTTGTGGAGCGCTTCATAATTTTGCTGTAAGTGGGGTGTTTAACTTTACGTTCAATTTTTACAGTTATAGTTTTATCAGCTTTATCGCTAATAACTACACCAGTTAATTGTCTTGGATTAGTGCTCATGCAGATGCTTCCTCAGATTTTTTTTCATTAATAATAGTTTTTATTTGAGCAATTTTTTTTCTATCAACTGTTAATAAATGTGACTCATTTAACTGACCAGTCTTATGCTTCATTCTATTCTTAAATTGATTCTCTCTAATTTCCAATACAAGACTTTCAAGAGCTTTAACATCTTTTTTACGAAGGTCTTGGAGATCATTTGTTAACTTTGCCATTTTTATAATGCCTTTTTAATAAATGTAGTTCTTACGGGTAACTTAGCAGCAGCCAATTTGAAAGCCTCTCTTGCAACCTCTTCTGATACTCCAGCCATCTCATATAAAACAGTTCCTGGCTGAACAAGACTGACCCAATATTCAACATTACCTTTTCCTTTACCCATTCTTACTTCTAATGGTTTTTTAGTTATAGGTTTGTCAGGGAAGATGCGAATCCAAATATTACCGCCACGTTTTATAGATCTAGTCATCGCCCTTCTTGCAGATTCTATTTGGCGAGCGGTAATCCTGCCTCTGGTTGTAGCCTTTAAAGCAAATTCGCCAAAAGCAATGGTATTACCTGATTGAGCAAGGCCTCTATTTCGACCTTTGTGCATCTTTCTAAATTTTGTTTGTTTTGGCTGTAACATAATTAACTTCCTTGAGCCTCGTCTTTAAAGGGGTCACCTAAAACTTCACCTGTATAAACATGGACTTTTACACCTATTAATCCATAAGTGGTTGCAGCTTCTGCCACTCCATAGTCTATATTTGCTCTTAAAGTATGGAGGGGTACCTGACCTTCTCTGTACCATTCAGCTCTGGCAATCTCTGCTCCACCCAATCTACCAGAAACCTCTGTTCTGATGCCTTTAGCACCTTGCCTCATAGCACTTTGAACAGCTCGCTTCATTGCCCTACGGAATTGAACTCTTCTCTCTAATTGTTGGGCAATACCTTCAGCAAGGATTGTTGCATCAAGATCTGGTTTTCTGACTTCTTTAATATTTACTTGAACTGGCAATGAAACTATCTTTTGAACTGAAGCCTTTAAAGATTCTATCTCTTCACCCTTTTTACCAATGATAATACCAGGCCTTGAGGTGTGAATATTTACAACAAAATTTTGAGCAGATCTTTCTAGCTCTACTTTACTGATAGAAGAAAATCTCAGTTTTTCACTGATATGATTTCTTACCTTTAAATCTTCAATGAGATTCTCTCTATAAGATTTTCCTTTTGCATACCACAAAGCATTATGCTTTTTGATAACACCAAGTCGAAAGCCATTTGGATGAACTTTTTGACCCATTATTTCTCCTGATCCGATAATATGATTTCAATATGGCAAGTAGGCTTGATGATCCTATCAGCTCTGCCTCTTGCACGAGGTTTCATTCTTTTTAATCTCATCCCTTGATTAACAATAACTGACTTAACCACTAATAAATCAATATCAGCCTTGTCATTATTTTCAGCATTTGCAATTGCAGATTCCAAAAGCTTTTTAATTACTGCCGATGCTTTCTGCTTATGAAAGGTAAGAAAATCCATAGCAGCATGCACAGATTTTCCTCTCACCACATCAGCAACTAGACCTGCTTTTTGAGGGGATAATCTAGTTCCTTTTAAATATGCTCTTGTTTCCATTATTTTGACTTCCTGTCACCAGAGTGCATTCTAAAGGTCCTGGTTATAGCAAATTCACCAAGCTTATGGCCAACCATGTCTTCATTTATATATACGGGGACATGCTGCCTTCCATTGTGAACAGATATAGTTAGTCCAACCATGGTTGGGCTAATCATAGATCTTCTAGACCATGTTTTTATTGGCTTTTTGCTATTTTCACTGATTGCTTTATCGACTGCTTTTTGCAGCGATAAATCAATAAATGGTCCTTTTTTAAGTGATCTCGGCATTATTTATTTCCTTTTACCTCTTCTTCTAACAATCAGATCATCTGTTCGTTGATTTTTTCTTGTTTTATATCCTTTAGTTGGTATGCCCCATGGAGTTGATGGATGCCTGCCACCAGAAGTTCTTCCTTCTCCTCCACCATGAGGATGGTCCACTGGGTTCATAGCTACACCCCTGACAGTTGGCCTTACACCACGCCATCTTTTGGCTCCAGCTTTTCCTAATGAACGCAAATTATTTTCTTGATTAGAAACAGTGCCTAGAGTTGCCTTGCAAGCTGATAAAATTTTTCTCATCTCACCAGATTGCAACCTAAGAGTTGCATATATCCCTTCTTTAGCAACTAATCTAGCAGAGGTGCCTGCACTTCTAGCTATTTGCGCGCCTTTACCAGGCTTCATTTCAACGCAATGAATTGTTGTTCCAAGTGGAATATTTAGTAATTTCATGCAGTTACCAGCTTTCATTTCAGTATGATCTGCTGACAACACTGGGTCTCCAACCTTGATTTTGCTTGGAGCAATAATATATCTTCTCTCACCATCAGCATATTTAAGCAAAGCCAAATGCGCTGATCTATTGGGATCATACTCGATTCTCTCTACAACGGCTGGGACATCTAGCTTATCACGCTTAAAATCAATAACTCTGTAGTGCTGCTTATGTCCACCACCTTGATGTCTAACGGTAATCCTACCATTATTATTTCTTCCACCATTTTTTGATTTTTTTTCTAGAAGAGCTTTGTGAGGTCGACCTTTATAGAGATCAGACTTAATGGAAATAACACCTCTTCTACCAGGGCTGGTTGGTTTTGCTTTAATAACTGCCATGATTAACTGATGCCCTCAAATTGAATTTCAGAGCCTTCTTTCAATGAAACAAAGGCTTTCTTATAATCTGATCTTTTGTAGACTCCGAATCTATTTCTTTTTGTCTTACCTTTCTGCGTTGATGTTGTGACACTTTTTACCTTGACGTCAAACAAGTCTTCAACAGCTTTTTTAATCTCTAATTTTGATGCAGACAAATCTACTTTGAATACAACTTGGTTCATACCACCAACAGAAGTAGCCTTTTCTGTTATATAGGGAGAATCAATCAGTGTAAGTAATTTTTCTTTATTCATTAGACCCATGCCTCTATCAACTTAAATGCTGCAGGTGTCACTGCAACTTTCTCTGATCTTAATAAAATTACTGGATTAATTTCCTTGACTGTTACCACATCTACATGGGGTATATTTCGAGCGGAAAGATATAAGTTTGTATCCATTTCATCAAGAATGATAAGCACATTATTGAGATTGAATTGATTTAAAAAGCTGTTCATTTCTTTTGTTTTAGGGGCTTCAAATTTTGGTTGCTCAATAGCAACTAAACGATTTTGTCTATGCAACTCAGAAAAAATAGAACTGATAGCAGCTCTATACATCTTTTTATTAATTTTCTTAGAATAATCTCTTGGTGTGGCTGCAAAAGCAACTCCACCACCTCTCCAAATTGGACTTCTGATCGTTCCTGCTCGCGCACGGCCGGTTCCTTTTTGTCTGTATGGTTTTTTACCGCCGCCCCTAACTTCAGACCTAGTTTTTTGTTTATGAGAGCCTTGCCTAGACCCGGCTAAATAAGTAACTACAGCTTGATGAACAAGGGTTTCATTGAACTCTTTGCCAAAAGTTGTCTCAGAGATTTGGACATCCGTTTTTTTATTTTCGATGTTAAGTAAATCTAATTTCATCTTTGCTTCACCGCAGGGGTAATTTTTAGTGTAGAGCCGTTAAAACCTGGAACCGCTCCTTTAACATAAAGAAGATTATTCTGAACATCAGCACCTATCAATTCCAAGCTTTGAACAGTTTTTGTTTCATGCCCCATATGACCTGACATTTTTTTTCCTTTCCAAACTCTTCCAGGAGTTTGACATTGGCCAATTGAACCATGAGCCCTATGAGCCAAGGAATTACCGTGAGTTGCATCTTGCATAGCGAAATTATGTCTTTTAATAACACCTGCGTACCCCTTACCTTTAGATGTTCCAGATACATCAACCAGCTTGCCAACTTCAAAAATATCAGCAGTTAAATGATGGCCAATTTTTAGATCGTCGGTTTCCTCCGTTCTAAACTCAAATAGCTCTCCATTGGGGATGTTTTGTTTCTTGAAAAATTCTGTAGATGATTTTGTTAAATTTTTATTTGTATTTTTTGAGACGACAACAGCACTATAGCCATGTTTTTCATGAGTTTTAATATCTGCAACGAAGTTTGCCGCAACTGATATGACTGTTACAGGAACTGAAGTGCCATCTTCTTGAAAAAGTCTAGACATCCCTGATTTTTTTCCAACTAAGCCAATGCTCAATTTTCTCTCCTTTTATACGGGGCTTGTAACCCTCTATGGCCGCTAAGCGTTAAAAAAGTGACAAACTAGCCTAAGCTAATTTGCACATCTACCCCAGATGAAAGGTCAAGCTTCATTAAAGCATCAACAGTTTTATCTGTGGGTTCTACTATATCCATAAGTCTCTTGTATGTTCTTATCTCATACTGATCTCTAGCATCTTTATCTTTATGCGGAGATTTCAAGATTGTTGTTCTTTCTTTTTTTACCGGCAAAGGAATTGGTCCTTTTACAATCGCGCCAGTTTTTTTTGCAGTTTCAACGATTAATTTAGTTGAAGCATCAATCAAACGATAGTCAAAAGCTTTTAATCGAATTCTTATTGATTGATTGTCCAATTTTCTTAATTCCTATATTTCTTCTTTATGCAAAATGTTGCGTATTCTATGACTCTAAAGCCCCTAATGTCAACAAATTTAGAGTATTTAAAGGTGTATTGTATTAAGTTGTTTTTAACTGTTCAGCAATGTTATTTGGAACTTCAGCATATTTAAGAAATTCCATAGAAAAACTTGCTCTACCTTGAGTTGCAGACCTTAAATCTGTTGCATATCCAAACATCTCAGACAAAGGTACTTCTGATCTTACCGTTTTACCAGTTGGGATTTCATCCATTCCTAAAATTATCCCTCTTCGTCGATTCAGATCACCAACTACATCACCCATGTGCTCTTCTGGTGTAACGACCTCTACAGCCATCATGGGTTCCAAGAGAACTGGGCGTGCTTTAAGGCAACCTTCCTTCAAAGCCATTGATCCTGCAATTTTAAAGGCCATCTCACTTGAATCAACATCATGAAAGGACCCATCATATAAAGTTGCGCGGAGCGCAAGAAGGGGGTAACCGGCAATAACACCGTTTTTCATCTGCTCTTGAATACCCTTATCAACTGCAGGTATGTATTCTTTTGGAACAACACCTCCAACAATCTTATCTACAAATTCGTATTCATCATCTAGCCCGAGAGGCTCTAATTTAAGCCAGACATGACCATACTGACCCTTGCCTCCACTTTGTCTTACAAATTTTCCTTCCACTTCTACTGAATCTCTGATTGTTTCACGATAAGAGACCTGTGGTTTTCCAATATTTGCCTCTACGTCAAACTCTCTTCTCATTCTATCGACTAAAACGTCTAAATGAAGTTCTCCCATTCCTGAAATAATTGTCTGGGCTGACTCTTCATCGGTGTGCACTCTGAAAGATGGATCCTCTTGGGCAAGTTTTCCAAGAGCGACGCCCATTTTTTCTTGATCTGATTTTGTTTTAGGCTCTACAGCAACTGATATAACTGGTTCAGGAAAATCCATTCTTTCAAGAACAACTTGATCACTTAAATCACAAAGAGTGTCTCCAGTGGTTACATCTTTTAGACCTATGCAAGCAGCGATATCACCAGCACGTATTTCTTTAATTTCATTTCGGTCATTTGAATGCATTTGCACCATTCTTCCAACCCTTTCTTTTTTTGCCTTGGTTGAATTCATGACGCCATCACCCACTGACAAAACACCGGAATATACCCTGATAAATGTTAAAGTTCCAACAAATGGATCCGTAGCAATTTTAAAAGCTAATGCTGAAAATGGCTCTTCATCCGAAGAAGACCTGCTTACCTCAACTTCCTCATCATTAGGCAAAGATCCTTTGATTGCCTTTACTTCATTTGGGGCCGGTAGATACTCTATCGCAGCATCAAGAACAGCTTGAACACCCTTATTCTTAAATGCAGAACCACAAAACGCTGGAACTATTTCATTTGCAAGTGTTCTTATCCTAATACCAGCTTTGATTTGTTCAGCAGATAATTCACCGTTTTCTAAATAAGCATTCATTAACTCTTCATTTGCTTCTGCAGCACTTTCAACCATAGATTCTCGTAATGATTCGCATGTACTTAAAATATCTGCTGGAATATCTTGTTCTTCAAAAGTTAACCCTTGATCATCTTCATTCCAAAAAATAGCTTTCATCTTGACCAGATCAACAACACCCTTAAAATCGTCTTCTGCACCAATGTTGTATTGCATAGGGACAACATTTGCTTTAAGCCTGTCTCTAATTTGATTAGTTACGCGAGAAAAATCTGCTCCCGCTCGATCCATTTTATTTACAAAAACTATTCTAGGAACTTCATATCGATCAGCCTGTCTCCAAACCGTTTCTGATTGAGGTTCAACGCCGGAAGTGCCACAAAATACTACAACTGCTCCATCCAATACCCTCAATGATCTTTCAACCTCGATAGTAAAGTCTACGTGACCAGGGGTATCAATGATATTAATTCTATGTTGAGGAAATTGTTGCTCCATGCCTGACCAAAAACATGTGGTAGCAGCAGATGTAATTGTGATACCTCTTTCTTGTTCTTGCTCCATCCAATCCATGGTTGCAGCTCCATCATGAACTTCACCAATTTTGTGAGACAGGCCAGTATAGAAAAGAACTCTCTCGGTAGTAGTTGTTTTGCCAGCATCAACGTGAGCACAAATACCAATGTTTCTGTACTTACTAAGTTCAGTCTGTCTAGCCATATAAAAACCTATGAAATAATACTAATTAAAAACGGAAATGTGAAAAGGCTTTATTAGCTTCAGCCATTCGATGGACGTCTTCTTTTTTCTTGACTGCAGATCCTTTTCCCTCTGCAGCATCAGCTAATTCACCTGCAAGTCTATGATCCATAGACTTTTCACTTCTTTTTCTTGCAGCCTCAACTAACCAACGCATTGCTAAAGCTTGCCTTCGAGAGGGTCTCACCTCTATTGGAACTTGATACGTTGCACCACCAACTCTTCTTGATTTAACCTCGACCATTGGACCGATAGTATCTAAAGCCTTCTTAAATAATTCAACAGGATCAGTTTTTGCGGTTTGATCAATCTTGTTAAAAGCACCATAAACAATCTTTTCAGCAACAGATTTTTTGCCATCTTTCATGATGTGATTCATGAACTTGGCTACGATAATATCTTTGTACTTAGGATCAGGTAGTATTTTTCTTTTTTCAGGACTTCTTCTTCTTGGCATGCTTATTTACCTTTTTTGGCACCATATTTGGATCTGCGTTGTTTTCTATTTGCGACACCAGATGTATCTAAGGAACCTCTAACAGTATGATATCGAACCCCAGGCAGATCTTTTACCCTTCCACCACGAATGAGGACAACAGAATGTTCTTGCAAATTATGGCCTTCACCACCGATGTAAGAAGTTACCTCATAGCCACTTGTTAACCTAACTCTGCAAACTTTTCTTAAAGCTGAGTTTGGTTTCTTCGGAGTGGTTGTGTATACACGTGTACACACTCCTCTACGCTGTGGGGACTTTTCCAATGCAGGAACATCGGTTTTCCTCACTTTAGGTTTGCGAGGTTTTCTTATTAGTTGATTTACAGTAGCCATAATTTATTAGTTGGACGCGATTTTATAGACATGATTCACTACGGTCAACATTATTCCTCAGTTTCTTGTAATTCTTGTCGTAATGCGGCTTCGATATCATCTTCAGATAGCATAGATTCAGAAGAATCACTTGCTTTCTTGGCTGCCATTTGGTCATGGAACTCCATTCCTGTTCCAGCAGGTATCAACCTGCCCACAACAACGTTTTCTTTTAATCCTCTTAAATAATCCACTTTGCCAGTTACGGATGCTTCTGTAAGCACTCGGGTGGTTTCTTGGAAAGAAGCAGCAGAAATAAATGAATTAGTTGTAAGTGAGGCTTTAGTAATTCCAAGCAATACTCTTTCAAAGCGAGCAGGCTCTTTATTTGCTGCAACGGCCTTTTCATTTTCTATAACTAACTCTGCATATTCAACTTGATCGCCTTGAATAAACTTAGTGTCTTCCCCATCAATGATTAATGCTTTTCTAAGCATTTGGCGCAAAATAGTTTCAATGTGCTTATCATTAATCAGAACACCCTGAAGTCTGTAAACATCTTGAATCTCATTAACTATGAAGTTAGTTAATTGAGGAATGCCTCTCAAACGCAAAATATCATGAGGGCTTAATGGACCATCGGAGATAATGTCACCTTTTTCAATTCTTTCACCCTCAAATACAGTAAGAATTCTGTGTTTGGGGATAAGCATTTCAACATTGTGAGTTTTCTTGGTAGCTCCATCAGGAGTAATCACCAATCTCACTTTACCCTTAGTCTCTTTTCCAAAGGCAATAATACCGCTTGCTTCAGCAAGAACAGCTGCATCTTTTGGCTTTCTAGCCTCAAAAAGATCTGCCACCCTTGGAAGACCACCAGTGATATCTTTAGTTTTTGATCCTTCTAAAGGTATCCTAGCTAAGACTTCTCCTGCATGTAGCTTTTTACCATCTTTTAAATTAACCAATGCCTTTGCTGGCAAAGAATAGTTTGCAGGCGTTTTGTGCTCTCCCAATGGAACAGGCTTACCTTTTGCATCAACCAAAGCGATAGATGGAACTTTATCTTTTCCTGCCGAAGGTCTCTCAGCTACATCGATAACCTCAATGCTACTTAAACCAGTAAGCTCATCAGTTTTTGAGCGAACAGTGACTCCATCATCTATGTCTGTAAATTGAACAATTCCTTCAACTTCACTGATGATAGGACGAGTGTATGGGTCCCATCCTGCAATTTTAAGCCCAGGCTCTACACCAGTTTGGTCCTTCACTAATAAAGTAGATCCATAAATTAGTTTATGCTGCTCAATCAACTTACCTTTTTCATCAGTAAGAGTAACTTGACTGTTTCTTGAGACAACAACCTCTTGCTTATCTTTATTGGTAACAGTTTTGATGTCTGAAGAAAAATTAATGACTCCAGTATTATTCACAACAATTGCATTATCTTCAGATGAACTAGATGCAGCACCACCAATATGGAAAGTACGCATGGTTAATTGAGTTCCAGGCTCACCAATTGATTGAGCTGCTACAACTCCAACAGCCTCACCTCTGTGAACTAGGTGACCTCGAGCTAAATCTCTTCCGTAGCACTTAGAACAAACACCATAACTTGCCTCACAAGTCATTGGTGACCTCACTTTAAGAGATGAGATATTTAATTCCTCAATTTTTTTAACTGCATCTTCATCAATAAGGTGACCTAATGGATAAACTTCTTCTTCGTCTCCATTGAAAATTGGCTCAGCAATAACTCTGCCTAAAATTCTTTCTGTGAGTGGCTGAATAATATCTCCGCCCTCAACAATTGATGACACAATAATTGACTGATCGGTGCCACAATCATCCTCAACAACAACTGAGTCCATGGCAACATCGCATAATCTTCTGGTTAAATACCCAGAGTTAGCCGTTTTAAGGGCTGTATCAGCTAAACCTTTTCGAGCTCCATGGGTAGAGATAAAGTATTGAAGTACAGATAGTCCCTCTCTAAAATTTGCTGTAATTGGTGTTTCGATGATCGAGCCATCTGGCTTGGACATCAATCCACGCATTCCTGAGAGCTGTCTAATCTGAGCAGGCGAGCCCCTAGCACCAGAATCTGCATATATGAATACAGAATTAAAGGAAGCCTGATCAATCTCTTTACCTTCAGAATCTATTACTTGATCAGTGCTAATTTTTGACATCATTGCTTTTGCAACTTTTTCATTTGCACGAGACCAAATATCAATAACTTTGTTATATCTTTCACCCTGAGTAACAAGACCAGATTCATATTGAGATTCAATAGATTTAACTTCTTTTTCTGCTGCATCAATAATAGAGGGTTTTTCTTCTGGAATAATAAAATCATCTACACCGATAGAGGACCCAGAACGTGTTGAATGCTCAAACCCAAGATACATAAGCTGATCTGCAAAAATAACCGTAGCTTTTAAACCAGCTTTTCTGTATGAAATATCTATTAAATTAGAAACGGATTTCTTATCTAGAGTTTTATTTACATTATCAAAACCAACCTCAATAGGAGTGATTCTCCAAACTAATACTCTACCTACAGTGGTATCTTCTAGAAAAGTTCCTTTATCAGCATTTGTAATTCTAACTTTGATGTTTGCATGTATATCTAAAGTTTCCGATTCATATGCACGCAGAACTTCATCAGGATTACTAAAGACCCTGCCATCACCTTTAACATTTACTTTATCTCTAGTCATATAGTAAAGGCCAAGAACAATATCCTGAGTAGGATTAATTATTGGCTCTCCATTTGCAGGAGATAGAATATTATTTGTTGACATCATAAGGGCGCGAGCCTCTAACTGCGCTTCGATCGAAAGAGGAACATGAACAGCCATCTGGTCACCATCAAAATCAGCATTAAAAGCAACACAAACCAAGGGATGAAGCTGAATAGCCTTGCCTTCAACAAGAAGAGGTTCAAATGCTTGTATACCTAACCTATGAAGAGTTGGAGCCCTATTCAAAAGGATTGGATGTTCTCTAATCACTTCCTCTAAAATTTCCCAAACTTCAGGAGTTTCTCTTTCAACTAATTTTTTAGCTGCTTTGATTGTGGTGGCTAACTCGTTTTGTTCAAGCTTTCCATAAACATAGGGTTTAAATAACTCCAGCGCCATTTTTTTAGGAAGGCCACACTGATGTAATTTTAAATTTGGTCCCGCAACAATTACAGATCTACCTGAATAATCAACGCGTTTACCCAACAGATTTTGCCTAAACCTACCGCCTTTGCCTTTAATCATATCTGCTAAAGATTTCAATGGACGCTTATTAGTCCCTGTAATTACTCTACCTCTTCTACCATTATCAAGAAGAGCATCAACACTCTCTTGAAGCATTCTTTTTTCATTTCTCACAATGATGTCTGGTGCGCTTAACTCTAATAGACGCTTCAATCTATTATTTCTATTAATCACTCTTCTGTATAAATCATTTAGATCTGAGGTAGCAAAACGACCTCCCTCCAAGGGAACCAATGGTCTTAGGTCGGGTGGCAAAACTGGCAATACATTCATAATCATCCATTCTGGTTTATTTCCAGATTCATTGAATGCCTCAAGCAACTTTAATCTTTTAGATAATTTTTTTAATTTAGTTTCTGAATTTGTTTGTGGAACTTCCTCGCGGATAATTCTAATTTCTTCTTCTAAATCAATTTCTTGCAATAACATTTGAACAGCTTCTGCTCCCATAGAAGCTGTAAACTCATCACCATACTCATCGAAAGCTTCAATATATTCTTCTTCCGTTAAAATTTGACATTTTTCAAGCTCTGTTAAGCCTGGATCAGTAACAATGAAGCTTTCAAAATATAGAACTCTTTCTATTTCTCTTAGTGTAATATCAAGCAGCAATCCTATTCTTGAAGGAAGTGACTTTAAAAACCAAATATGAGCAACGGGAGCTGCTAGCTCAATATGTCCCATTCTTTCCCTTCTTACTTTAGCAAGAGTCACCTCAACCCCACACTTCTCGCAAACAACACCGCGATGCTTCATGCGCTTATATTTCCCACAAACACACTCATAATCTTTTACTGGGCCAAATATTTTGGCACAAAAAAGACCATCTCTTTCGGGCTTAAAAGTACGATAATTAATTGTTTCAGGTTTTTTAACCTCGCCAAATGACCAAGATCTGACCATTTGAGGAGAAGCGAGCCCAGCAGTTATTGAAGAAAAGTCTTCTTGCTTAGCCTTTAACGAATTTAGTAAATCTTTCAATTATTTCTCCTAATTTTCAGAATCAAGTTCTAGGTTAATTCCAAGTGATCGAATCTCTTTTGTGAGTACATTGAATGACTCGGGGATATTTGCATCCATTTGATAGTTTCCGTCAACAATATTTTTATACATTTTTGTTCGGCCAGGAACGTCATCCGATTTAACTGTCAACATCTCTTGAAGAGTGTATGAGGCACCATATGCTTCAAGAGCCCATACCTCCATTTCACCAAATCTTTGGCCGCCAAATTGAGCTTTTCCACCAAGAGGTTGCTGTGTAACAAGACTATAAGAACCTGTGGAACGAGCATGCATTTTGTCATCAACCAAATGATTTAGTTTTATCATATACATATATCCAACAGTTACAGGGCGCTCAAACTGTCTACCAGTCCTTCCATCAAACAAAGTCATTTGACCAGACTCGGGAAGTTCAGCTAGTTTGAGCAAGTCTTTTATCTCAGACTCTTTTGCTCCGTCAAATACTGGGGTTGCAATAGGTAAACCATCTGTAAGATTGTTTGCTAGAGATTGAATTTCTGTATTATTTAATGAATCTAAATCTTCTTTGATGGTTGCATTTTTGTTATACAAAATATCTAGATACTTTTTCAGCTCATCTGCTTTTGCTTTGGCTTGAATCATTTTATCGATTTTTTCACCTATTCCTTTAGCAGCTGCTCCCATATGAGTCTCAAGAATTTGTCCAACATTCATTCGAGAGGGAACACCAAGAGGATTTAAGACAATGTCAACAGGATTTCCTTCATTGTCATATGGCATATCCTCTATAGGCATAATCTCTGAGATAACGCCTTTGTTACCATGTCTACCAGCCATTTTGTCTCCTGGCTGAATTCTTCTTTTAACAGCTAGATATACTTTTACGATTTTGATAACTCCGGGAGCAAGATCGTGACCTCTGGTAATCTTTTGTTTTTTCTCATCAAAGCTTTCTTGAATATCTTTAAGATATTGTTTTAAAGCTTTCTCAGCATCTTCAATTTTGCTATTTGCAGATTCATCTGCCGTTCTTACAGACAATAAATCGTCAAGACTTAGCTCTGATAAATCATCAGCTGAGGCTATAGAACCCTTTTTGAGACCTGGACCCTTGGAAATTTTTGAGCCTTTTATAACATCAACAAGGCGAATTCTTGTAGCATCATTAATGATCTTAATCTGGTCATCGGCATCCTTCTTTGCAACAGATAAATGATCAGCTTCGATTGACTGAGTTCTTTCATCTTTTTCCATGCCATCTCTTGTAAAAACCTCTACACCAATGACTGTTCCATTAATGCTTGATGGGACTCTTAGTGAAGTATCTTTAACATCTGAGGCTTTTTCTCCAAAAATTGCACGCAATAGCTTTTCTTCAGGTGATAATTGAGTTTCACCCTTTGGAGTAATTTTACCAACTAAAATATCACCAGCTTTGACCTCAGCTCCAACATAGACCATTCCACATTCATCAAGTTTTCCTAGCGATCCTTCGCCAACGTTTGGAATATCAGCTGTTATCTCCTCTGATCCAAGTTTGGTATCCCTTGATATACAAGTTAATTCTTGAATATGAATAGAAGTAAATCTATCTTCTCTTGAAACTTTTTCAGACATCAAAATAGAATCTTCAAAGTTATATCCATTCCATGGCATGAAGGCTATTCGAATGTTTTGTCCTAATGCCAGTTCTCCATTATCAACTGATGGCCCATCAGCTAGAATGTCACCAAATTTAACTTTATCTCCAACTGAGACTAGTGGTCTCTGATTGATGCAAGTATTTTGATTCGATCTTGTATATTTTGTAAGGTTATAAATATCAACTGCATTATTAGAATTCTTAGAATCTGTTACTCGAACAACAATTCTTGCAGCGTCAACATTTTCAACTACACCATTATTCTTAGCTACGACACAAACACCGGAATCACCTGCAACAATTGTTTCAAAGCCGGTTCCAACAAGAGGTTTCTCAGGCTTTAAAACTGGAACAGCTTGCCGCATCATATTTGAACCCATTAAGGCTCTGTTAGCATCATCATGCTCAAGAAATGGTATTAATGAAGCTGCAACTGAGACGACTTGTTGGGGAGCCACATCCATTAAATCAATTCTTTCAGGACTCATCAAAGCAGAATCACCGTTGTGCCTAACAGGCACAAGATCATCAGCAAACTTCCCTGACTTGTCTAGGACTGCGTTGGCCTGAGCAATAATATGCTCTCCTTCATCAATTGCGGATAGGTAAATAATGTCATTGGTGACTTTACCTTTAAGAACTTTTCTGTAGGGGGTTTCAATAAACCCATAGGAATTTGTTCTTGAATAACATGCAAAAGAATTAATCAGCCCAATATTTGGCCCTTCAGGGGTTTCAATTGGACAAAGTCTTCCATAATGAGTTGGATGCACGTCCCTAACTTCAAAGCCTGCTCGCTCTCGAGTTAATCCTCCTGGTCCAAGAGCGGAAACTCTTCGCTTGTGAGTAATTTCAGATAATGGATTATTTTGATCCATAAATTGTGATAACTGACTTGAGCCAAAAAATTCTTTAATAGCAGCAGTCACAGGTTTTGCATTGATGAGGTCTTGTGGACCAAGTTCATCGGCTTCAGCCATACTCAACCTTTCTCTTACAGCCCTTTCTACCCTTATCAATCCAACTCTAAATTGATTGGCAGTCATCTCGCCTACTGATCTAACACGTCTATTGCCTAAGTGATCAATATCATCAACATTATCATGTCCATCTCTAATTGCCACTATTCCCTTCATAACGCTTAAGATATCATCAAGGTCAAGAATGCCAGGCGCTTCTTTTGCTGCGTCTATTTTCAATCTTCGATTAAATTTCATTCTGCCAACTTCAGAAAGATCATAGCGTTCATGATTGAAAAATAGATTTTGGAACAGTTGCTCTGCAGAGTCTTTGGTTGGTGGTTCACCAGGTCTCATCATTCTGTATATTTCAACCAAAGCTTCTAGACGATTTGATGTAGGATCAGCTCGCAAGGTTGTAGAAATATATGGGCCTTTATCAAGATCATTGATGTATAAAGTGTGAATTTCAGCGATATTTGCTTCTCTTAGTAATTCGATAATTGAGTTATCAACTTCTGTATTTGCAGAAACCAAGACTTCTCCGGTCTCTTGATTAAATATGTCTTTTGCTAGAACTTTGCCAATTAAGAAGTCATCCTCAACTTTAAGGGAGGATATTTTCGCTTGCTCGAGCTCACGAACATGTCTTGCAGTAATTCTTTTGTTAGCTTCAACAATAACTTTTGATTTGATCTTTAAATCAACTGGTAATGTCTGACCTCTTAATCTGGATGGAATTAATTCTATACTGACTCCAGCTTTATCCATTTGCACAGTATCAATTTCGTAAAATTGCTGAAGAATTTCTTCGGTACCCATATCCATAGCCTTCAAGATTATGGTTGCTGGTATTTTTCTTCTTCTATCAATCCTGCAAAATAGATTATCTTTTGGATCAAATTCAAAATCCAGCCATGAGCCTCTGTAAGGAATAATACGAGCAGAATAGAGCACCTTGCCTGATGAATGAGTTTTGCCTTTATCGTGATCAAAGAAAACGCCAGGTGATCTATGAAGTTGATTAACTACAACTCTCTCAGTACCGTTGATAACAAATGAACCGTTTTCAGTCATTAATGGAACTTCACCCATAAAGACTTCACCTTCTTTAACATCCTTTACTTCTTGGAAATTAGTATCTCGATCATAAATTACTAAACGTACAACTATTCGAAGCGGGGCAGAATAACTTAGCCCTTGAATCAAACATTCTTGAACTGTATAACCAGGTTTTCCTAATTCATAAGAAACATATTCAAGGGCGGCATTACCAGATACGCTGGTAATAGGAAAAAGAGTTTGAAAAACTTCTTCGAGACCCTGATTTTCTCTTGCACCTGCCTCAACGTGTTGTTGAAGAAATTGTGAATAAGATTCAAGTTGAGTCTCGATTAACTTAGGAAGCTCCATTACTTTTGGAAGTCTTCCGAAGTTTTTTCTAATTCTTCTTTTTTCTGTATAGCTGTATGACATATGTCGCCCTTTAAAAATGTTTTATTGAAAGATTATTTAAGCTCTGCTGATGCCCCTGCCTCAGTTAGCTGCTTAAGCATTTCTTCAGCGTCAGCTTTATTGGCACCCTCTTTTAAAGTGTTAGGTGCGCCATCAACTAAATCCTTAGCCTCTTTCAATCCAAGCCCTGTGATAGCACGAACAGCTTTAATTACTTGAACTTTTTGATCACCAGCAGCAGTTAAAACTACATCAAAGCTATCTTTTTCTTCAGCAGCCTCACCGGCATCACCGCCAGCAGCAGCAGGAGCGGCAGCTACAGCAGCTGCTGCAGTAACACCAAATTTTTCCTCAATTGCTGAAATTAGTTCAACTAAGTCCATTACAGACATTTCTTCTATCGCGCTTAGAATATCATCTTTAGATATTGCCATTTTTTTCTCCTAGATTTAGGCGTTAGCCTGTTTGTTGTCTCGAACTGCAGAAAGAACCCTGGCTAACTTGCTTGGGACTTCATTAAGAAGTGTTGCAAATTTACCAATAGGCGCTTGTAGCACTGCAGCAATAAGAGTTAGTGCTTCTTCTCTTGATGGTAGAGATGCAAGAACATCAATTTGTGATCCATCTAGAAGTTGCCCTTCCACAACTAAAGCTTTGATCTCAAGAGCTTCAAAGTTTTTTGCGTAAGTTTTTAACATCTTAGCTGCTGCACCTGGCTCAGCATATGAGAATGCAAAAAGTGAAGGGCCGGTTAACACTTCATCAGTGCAACCAAAGTCAGTGCCTTCAAATGCCAATTTTGCAAGAGAGTTTTTTATAACCTGAATATGGACTCCAGATTCTGTTCCTTGTTTTCTAATTTCAGTTAACTCAGAAACCTTGAGGCCTCTGGCATCTGAAATAACAAGCGAAGAAGCGGAAGCCGAAACTTCTTTAACCTCTTGAACTATTCTCTCTTTATCTTCTCTAGCTAACGCCACAGCAATTCTCCTATTAATGCCTTTCGGCTAATCGGTGACAAACCGCCTTCGCAATTTGAACACCACCTACGTAGGAAATTAAGCTTTCGCACCTACGGTCTTTGACGGCTGCGATTAACGCAACAATCTAGGGTCAAAAAAAGACCCTAAAACTTATACAACTAAGGATGCAGGAGTAACTTTCACTCCTGGTCCCATAGTGCTACTCAAAGCAACACTTCGAATATATGCACCTTTAGCAGTAGCTGGCTTTAATTTCTTTACTTCTTCAAGCATAGCCGCTGCATTTTCTTGAATTTGGCTGGAGGAAAATGAAACTTTTCCAATGCATCCATGCAATATTCCATTTTTATCCGTTCTGAACCTAACTTGACCTGACTTGGCATTGTTGACTGCTTCTCCAACTTTTTCTGTAACTGTTCCTGTTTTGGGATTGGGCATCAAGCCTTTTGGCCCCAAAACCTGACCTAATTGACCAACTACCTTCATAGCAGCTTGAGAGGAAATAACTACATCGACCTCAATTTCTTCTTTTTTAAATTTCTCTGCTAAATCTTCCATCCCAACAAATTCTGCTCCAGCTTCATTGGCTTCCTTTGCTTGATCACCATCAGCAAAAACTGCAACGGTAACTGTTTTACCAAGTGAATGTGGAAGAGTGATTGCACCCCTTACATTTTGATCAGATTTGCCTGGATCAATGCCTAACCTTAGGGCTATATCAACAGACTCATCAAACTTATTGGATTTTACAGTCTGAAAAATATTCATTGCCTCTTCGAGAGAATATGTATTCTCCGGATTCACAAGTTCCATTAATTGTTTTTTCTTTTTTGTAAGTTTAGTCATTATTTAACTTCCACTCCCATGCTTCTTGCCGTACCTGCAATAATTTTGACTGCTTGATCCATATCATTTGCATTTAAATCTTTCTGTTTTGCAGTTACTATTTCTTCTAATTGAGCCCTGGTTATTGAACCAACTTTTTCTCTGTTAGGCTCTCCACTTCCTTTAGATATTCCAGCAGCTTTCTTTATTAGCACTGCTGCAGGAGCTGATTTAACCTCAAAAGTGAAAGATTTATCCTCATAGACAGTTATTACCACGGGAAGCGGTAAACCCTTCTCCATGCTTTGTGTTTCTGCGTTAAAAGCGTTGCAGAAATCCATAATATTTACTGCTGCCTGACCAAGGGCTGGTCCAACTGGAGGACTTGGATTTGCTGCTCCTGCAGGTATCTGAAGTTTTAAAATTGTTGCTACCTTCTTTGCCATTATGTTTTCTCTATTTGTATGAAATCTAATTGAACTGGTGTGGATCTTCCAAGAATTTGAACTGACACTTTTACGCTGCTTCTTTCGTAGTCAACTTCTTCAACAACCCCATTAAAATCATTAAAAGGCCCATCACAAACTCTGATAACTTCGCCTGGTTCAAATAAAGTTTTGGGTCTTGGGGCCTCCTCTCCAACCTCAATCCTGTTTAGGATGTTATCAACATCACTCTTAGAAATAGGTGAAGGCTTATCTTTTTTGCCACCAACAAATGAGCTGACTCTAGGAGTATGCTTGACTAGTTGCCAAGTATCATCGTTCATTTCCATCTCGATTAAAATATAGCCTGGAAAAAATTTGCGCTCTGTCTTTTTCTTGGCACCACTTTTTAGTTCAACTACTGATTCTGTTGGTACCAGAATTTCACCAAATTGATCCTTTAAACCTGCAAGGGCTATTCTTTCCTCAAGGGCAGCTTTGACCTTAAGTTCGTATCCAGAATATGCCATGATTACGTACCAATTCACTTTATCGTTATCCTAAAATTAATCTTGTTAACCAGCTTAGAAGAGATTCGAGCGCCCAAAAAAATAAGCACAGGACGATAATAGAGCCAAAAACCACCATAAAGGTTTGAGTAGTCTCCATTCTTGTGGGCCAGACAACTCTTCTCATCTCGGTTCTTGATTCCTTCATCAATGAGACTGCACCCTTTCCAAAAACTGTAGTTGCTAAAATAATAGTTGCAACAATAAAAAGACCCACTACGGCAAGAACTCTGTATAGAAAAGCAACTTCTGTGTAATAGCCATTGCCAACAATAGCTAATGAAAAGATGCTTATGGACAGCAGCCATTTTATCTTATCGGCAATGTTTGATGCTTTATCTTTTGCCATATTTGTCTTTAAACCAGCTCCTTGGCAGGCCAGGAGGGACTTGAACCCCCAACCTACGGTTTTGGAGACCGTCGCTCTACCAGTTGAGCTACTGGCCTAAATTTTCTCCTATAAATAGAGACAAAAATGCCGAGCTTTAAACTCGGCAAAATTGTTAAATTGTTAAATTACTTAATAATCTTTGAAACTACGCCAGCTCCAACTGTTCTTCCGCCTTCTCTAATAGCAAATTTTAAACCTTCTTCCATTGCAATCGGAGCGATTAGACTAACTGTCATCTTGATATTATCACCAGGCATAACCATCTCAGTGCCTTCTGGTAAGGCACAAGCACCAGTTACATCAGTGGTTCTAAAATAAAATTGTGGTCTGTAATTGCTAAAGAAAGGTGTGTGTCTTCCACCTTCTTCTTTACTGAGAACATAAATTTCAGCTTCAAATTCTGTGTGAGGATTAATAGATCCAGGAGCGCTTAATACTTGGCCTCGCTCAACAGCATCTCTTTCAATACCTCTCAATAATACTCCACAGTTTTCACCAGCTCTACCTTCATCAAGAGATTTTCTAAACATCTCTACACCAGTACATGTTGTTGTTGTTGTATCTGAGATACCAACAATTTCTAATGGATCGCCTGTTTTAACAATACCTTGTTCGATTCTACCAGTAACAACGGTTCCTCTTCCTGAGATTGTGAAGACATCTTCAACCGGCATTAAGAAAGGCTTTTCAATTTCTCTAGCAGGCTCTTCTACAAAAGAGTCTAATGCTTCAATTAACTTTGTTACAGCAGGAACACCAATATCAGAAGTATCACCTTCTAAAGCTTTAAGCGCACTTCCAACTACAATTGGAGTGTCGTCACCAGGAAAATCATATGTGTCAAGCAACTCTCTGATTTCCATTTCAACTAATTCTTGCAATTCAGCATCGTCTACTTGATCGGCTTTGTTTAAAAAGACTACGATCTTTGGAACACCAACTTGCTTTGCAAGAAGTATGTGCTCTCTTGTTTGAGGCATAGGACCATCAGCTGCACTTACCACTAAAATAGCTCCATCCATTTGAGCAGCACCAGTAATCATATTTTTTACATAGTCGGCATGTCCTGGACAATCTACGTGAGCGTAATGTCTTGTGTTTGAAACATACTCAACATGCGAAGTAGCAATAGTAATGCCTCGCTCTCTTTCTTCAGGAGCATTATCAATGTTTGCAAAGTCAACGACTTCACCACCAAATACTTCTGAAGCCACTTTTGTTAAAGCAGCAGTTAATGTAGTTTTGCCATGATCAACGTGACCAATTGTTCCAACATTGACATGGGGTAACGTTCTTTCGTATTTTTCTCTAGCCATTTCTTGCCTCTCTATTTATTGAAATTCACTATATAAATCTACCTATAAAATGGAGCTCATAACCGGACTTGAACCGGTGACCTCTTACTTACCAAGCAAGTGCTCTACCGCTGAGCTATATGAGCCCGAATTACAGTATCCAAATTTAAGGTGGCGTATTATCCCCTTAAAAATTGATAAACTCAACCTTTTTCGTAGTAAATATTCTATTAAAAAATGGTGGAGGAGGCTGGATTCGAACCAACGTACTCGTAGAGAACAGATTTACAGTCTGCCGCCTTTAACCACTCGGCCACTCCTCCATTTCAAGGGTGCTATTTTTGTTCTAGAATGAACTTAAGTCAACTAGATTATTAATAACTTGCATAAATTATCACAAAAAGAAGTTTTGAAAGGCTTAAATCTAGAAAATATAGACTTTTATCTATTTGATACAGTGGATTCAACAAGCACCTTTGCAAAAGAAACATTTTTAAACAAAGATTTTTTGGTTGTCATTTCTGAGCAACAGACTGCTGGCAGAGGTAGGCAAGGAAAACAGTGGTATAGCCCAGACTCAGGCAATATTTACATGAGTGTAAAATTTAAAAATCACAATCCTGCACCTCTGAGTCTAATTATTGGTCTTTTAATATCTGAAGCCATGGACTCAGTCTCTGGCCAAAAAATTAATGCTGGTTTGAAATGGCCAAATGATTTATTAATTCATAATAAAAAAATATGTGGAATTCTGGTCGAATCTGAAGTAAACAAAGGTATCGTTGAGTTCATAGTTGGCATTGGAATTAATTACTCCCTGCCTAACAAAGAATCATGGTGGGGAGAAATAGGTGAGCTAGCTGACATCCTTCCAAGAGAAGAATTAATTAATAGCGTTCTTCATGCCATTATTAATTACTCACAGAATGGTTATGAGAACTGGAAGGAGGCCTGGGAAAAAAGATGTATGCATATGGGCATGGAATTAGAGGCTGTTTCAAACAATCAAAAAAATACTGAGATTGGAGTCTTTCATGGAATTAATGAGGAAGGTAAAATGCTTCTTCAAACTCAAAGAGAGCTAAAAATAATTAGTTCGGGAGAATGTTCTATTAAGGGAATATATTAAATCAATGATACATACAATCTTTAATACAGAAATTATGCATAATCAATCAGATGAAATAGCTTCAATAGTTTTCGGTGCAGGTTGCTTTTGGGGTGTTGAAAGAAAATTCTGGTCTTTGCCTGGAGTGATTATGACATCAGTAGGTTATGCTGGGGGAGATCATCAAAATCCAACATATGAACTAGTATGTGCTGGCGTCACTGGTCACGCAGAGGTTGTGAAAGTAGATTATGATCCTATAAAAATTTCTTTAATGGATTTATTAAAAATTTTTTGGGAATGTCATGATCCCACCCAAGGAATGAGACAAGGCAATGATATGGGCACGCAATATAGATCTGCATGTTACTGCTTGAATGAATCAGACCTGGAAGTTGTTAAGGCAAGTTTAAAACTGTATCAAGAAGTTCTGATTGATTCTGGTTTTGGAAACATCACAACAGAGATCAAAGTTGAGGACAAATACTTTTTAGCAGAGGAATACCATCAGCAATACTTAGACAAAAACCCAAATGGCTATTGTGGAATCGGTGGAACAAATTGCTCTTTCCCAAAATGATAAAAAGTATATAATAATTTTTTTTTGCCGGTATAGCTCAGTTGGTAGAGCAGTTGATTTGTAATCATCAGGTCCCGAGTTCAACTCTTGGTGCCGGCACCATTCTCTAAATGCTTAAATCATCAAGGTTGTAATCTTTTAGATCAGCACGAGCAACATCATTCCATTTATACGATTTTCCTAAAATCTGAAAGGGCTCGTAAGAATAAGGAACTTCGTCTGGGAACCTTTGCTTTCTTGCCTCAATCGCATAGCCTATAACTCTTGAACGTCGCTCAATTATTTCCTCATTAAAAACCTGGGCATCGCTATGGATGCCGCCTCCTTGAATGCCAAGAACAGATGATCTGCGATGAAATCCAAAATTCACTGTTATGCGTGGTTCAAATCCGCAATTAGGAAATGACCCATGAAGCAGTTGTCGATTGCAAATTACAACATCACCAGGATTGCAAATGATTGGAACTGCCCCCTCTAATCTTTCACTTCCAGAGTTATTAACCAACTCTTTAATATTAATTTTTCCAATTTTATGAGTTCCTGGAACCACCCAGACCCCATTAACTGCTGTGCTGCCAAATACTTGTGCCATGAAATTAAAACCATGGATATCCTCATCAAAATTTTCACTATCCCAATGCGTCACTCCATCTTGATGCCACGAAACAGCAGCCCCAATTCCTGGCTCTTTAATAAAGAGGGCTTCATTGAATGGAGCAAAATCTTTACCATTTATGGACTCAGCAATTTTTAATAACTCTGGATGAGCATAAGTTCTTAAACAGGCTTCTGAAAATTGCAAAGATCCAAGTAAAATAAACGGTGATGCGACAGGAGAATCTTCTGCAGCTTTTGGCTCAAACATTTTAATTTGGTGTCTACCGTTGGCAAGATCGGTTCCACCAAGAGGATCTCCCAAGGGTTTTGACCATACTAAAGTTAAAGCTTTTGAATCTACTCCAAGAGCAGGCTCCCCATTAATATCAACTGAGCTTTCAGGGTGGATTGGAAAATTTGAACGCATCTTATCAAGGTCAACTTTTATATCATCTAACTCATCTTTGCCTAGCACTCCTTCAAAGATATAAAATCCATTTTCGGAATAAGCATTGCGAATTGAGGCCGCAAGATTGCCTTCGGCGTCAAAAGATATAGGTCCTCGATTATTCATTGCTAAAGCAACCTTCTCTCCTTCAAGAAGATAATTTTTCATAGCCTTTGAATCATCTCCATAAAAAGCGGCGCATGCTTCTATCGAACGTTTAGCATTGATCATATAAGTTTATTTTTTGTGATTAGACTTAAAAACATCATAAAAAATTTTTAAGCGGGATTCAAATAAGTACTTTGGCACAAGAATTGCATTTGTTTTTCTGTACGCTAAGTATTCATTCTTTTCCCCCTAATAGAAGTTGAATACTGATTCATACTAATGCTTAGCGTACTTTCCCCCTAAGAGAATGGTGAAGGGTCTTTAGATAGACCCTTCATATTTGCTAAAAGTTAAATTCTGCAGAAAGATTAATCAATCGACCTCTAGGATCATGTACTCTAGTATCAAAACTAAAATCCGGTGCGTCATAGAGCAACGGAGCTTTTTTATCAAAAGCATTAATAATTCCAATGCCTATCTCCATTTGACCTGAGGAAAAATTGAAATATTTTTTTATTGAAAAGTCATGTACCAAAAATGATTTAACATAATTAGTGTAGCCAAGGATGATTGCAGTTGATGGAATCTGCCGTTCATTCGAATAGCCCTCTATATACCTTGTATTCAATCCAATCACTAAATCATCTATTGTCCAACTTAAAAATGTATTCAATCGTAATTTTGGTAGCGAATGAGTATTAGCATCATAATTGAACTTTCCTACTCTATTAACCATTATTGATTCCGCCTCCATACCCTCTGAAATAGAATCCTCAGGTGTTAAAAATTCAGAAAAATGTGTTGCCTTGATAGAATAATTAAAATCACCATATTCTGTAATTTTAAAAAAATTCATCTCAGCGTCTATACCATTAATTTCAGTTTTTTCTTCATTGAAATATGAAGTACTGACTGCTATCAACTCTCCAAATTGATTTCTCGTTACACTAGTTGCAAAAGGATTTGCATTTAATATTACCTGCGGGTTCTCTGCTTCAATTCGATCCTTATAATTTATAGCCCAATAATCAA
>Ga0233451_10000101_pt1 | contig 83416 bp, 79 predicted proteins | sample 011ome_29_FD_183052 | JGI IMG/M metagenome (GOLD analysis project Ga0233451, IMG submission 183052) | Coastal salt marsh microbial communities from the Groves Creek Marsh, Skidaway Island, Georgia - 011504CT (spades assembly) | ecosystem: Environmental > Aquatic > Marine > Intertidal zone >... | reverse complement strand
CTGGGCTTTGCTGGGCCTTCCCGTGTTTCCACAGTGGCATATGCCAGCATCGCTCGCCGCTTACAGTTGCGGGGGCAGTTGCGGAGTTGACAGAGTATCTCACCGCATTCCCTTTTCATCGGACATGGCGTCCGAACCAAAGCACGTAACGCCTAGCGCGGCCTATATCGAAAATCAAGCCTAAGAGTTCCGTAGCGGTAATAATTTTGAAATAACGTGGCCATGGTATTTCGTGGGACTAAGTGCCCATGTTTCGCAAATCAGACTGCGAATCACCCTGAAAATCCAAAATTTTCGATGGATTTGGTGTGGTGCAGGGGTGTTTTGCAGGCGGGGGCAGGCCAATATCTTGGGGCGTATCCCCAATAAAATTGGCTGTGATGGTATGAGTTATACAATATATTGTGTTAAAAATTTACATAACCACTAATTAACCATGGTTTCCCATCATTTCCCAAAAAATTACAAAAATTTCTTGATTGAGGGGGTAAATCATGGCATCACTGATGGCAGATGGAAACGGGCTAACGGGCGCCAAGACCCGGAACTTAGGCAGGTTTCATGCAGGCCCCGCTTTCATCCGAACTAAACAATAGATCCGGCGCGCGAGCGAGCAGAATACCCCCAGGTGCGCGTGCAGTCGGACATCCCCGTTATGATGGGACGAAGATGGCGGATTGGGCGGTGGCAGCAGCTCGGTCCGTCGTTTCGTTTCAGGCAGACGAAAGGTAGCCAAGTGGCGCAACGGTTCAGAGGTGAAAGTCTGCATAAAGTGGACGCAAAGGGTCGGGTTTCTATACCGGCCCTGTTTCGCCGTGTTATCGAATCGTGCGATCCAAACTGGACAGATGGACTGGCCCCTGAATTGGTGATCGTCTATGGGGATGCGCGCAAAAAATACCTAGAATGTTACACGATCCAAGCGATTGACGAAGTGGATCGTAAAATCGACGCGTTGCCGCGCGGATCAAAGGCGCGCTCTATGTTGCAGCGATTGTTCCACGCCCAAAGTGTTCCAACCGCCATTGACGATACGGGGCGTTTGGTTTTGTCCGCCAAACTGCGCGACAAGGTCGGCATCAAGAACGAAGCCTATTTCGTTGCGGCCGGCGATACATTTCAGATCTGGCAGCCCGAAGCATACGAAGCGGATCTGGCGAAAATTGACGCGGCCTTGGATGAATTGCCAGAAGATTTCGATACCTTGGCTTTGCTGGATGGTGACGAGGCGTTGCCATAATGATGGGCGCAGCTGATCATAATCCGCATATCCCTGTTCTACTGCGCCCCATTTTGAAAAATGTCGGTGAAATTTCCGGCCGCTGGTTGGATGGCACCTTTGGTGCCGGCGGATATAGCCGCGCATTGTTGGACGCAGGGGCGGCCCATGTCACAGGCGTTGATCGCGATCCATTGGTGTTTGATATGGCCCAGGCTTGGGCCGGTGCCTATGGCGATCGTCTTACATTGGTGCAGGGTGTGTTTTCCCAACTGGACCAATACGATCATGACCTATCAGGCGTGGTTTTGGATCTGGGGGTCTCCTCGATGCAGTTGGATCAGGCCGAACGTGGGTTTTCATTTATCAAGGATGGGCCGCTGGATATGCGGATGTCGCAATCAGGGCCATCCGCCGCAGATGTGGTCAACACCGCAGAAGAAGACGATCTGGCCGATATCCTTTATTTATATGGCGAAGAGCGTGCCAGCCGCCGCATTGCCCGCGCCATTGTGCGGCGTCGCGCAGACCAACCATTTGAAACCACATTGGATTTGGCAGGCGTGATTGAAAAATCATTGCCGCGCACCAAGCCGGGGCAATCGCATGCGGCCACGCGCAGTTTTCAGGCGCTGCGTATTTTCGTGAATGACGAATACGGTGAATTGTATCAGGGGTTGTTGGCGGCTGAGCGTGCCTTAAACGTGGGCGGCGTGTTGGCGGTTGTCACATTTCATTCTATCGAAGATCGCATGGTGAAACGGTTTTTACAGGCGCGGTCTGGTAAAAACGCGCGCGCCAATCGCTATGCGCCGCAGGTCGATCAACCTGATGCCCAGTTCGAAATTTTATCACGCAAGGCGATTGCGCCCGATGATGATGAATTACAGTTAAACCCCAGATCGCGTTCGGCCAAGTTACGGCTGGCACGCAGAACAGATGTGCCAAGCGGTGCGGCACCATCTGAAAAAGATTTGGGGATGCCAGTTCTAAAAAGGAAGCGGTAATGCGCAGTGTGTTAACAGTTTGTATTATTTGCATCGTTATGGGTTTGGCCTATTGGGCATACCAAGAAAATATCAAAACACAGGCGGCCATCGCGCAATCCGAGCGGTTGCAATCAAACATTGGTCAGGCACATGCGCGATTGACCGCGTTGCGCGCAGAATGGGCCTATCTGAACCGGCCGGATCGTTTGATCAATTTGGCGGTATTGAATTTCTCTGATTTGCAGTTGTCGCCACTGCGGGCTGAAAACTTTGGTGACATTGATCAGATCCAATTTCGCGACGAAGACAACAGCATTTTTGACGACCTAGAGGTGGTTGAGGTTGCTGGACGGGATACCTTGCAATGATCAATTCTGCTGATATCCGCGTTCCGCTAAGACCGCTTAGCCGCATTTTACCTGCGCGCGCACGCGGTGAAAATGCCGATGTCATCGAACGCGAAAATATTCGCAAACGCCACGACGCCGTGAAAGAAGAGGCGCGGCTGCGCGCCCAAAGCCGTCTGGCAGTTTTGGCGATCATTTTTGTGTGCCTTTATGGGGTTGTGGCCGTCCGCATGGGCATGTTGTCAGCATCTGATGCAGCTGAACCGCGTGCGGCGGTATCGGGGGCGGCGATTGTTGCGCAACGCGCCGATATCGTGGATCGCAAGGGACGGATTTTGGCCACGAATTTCGATACACATTCGCTATACGTTGAGGTGCCGCATCTGGTTGATCCGGAAATGACGGCGCGCGAATTGGTGAATATTTTCCCCGATCTTGATTATGAACGCCTGATCAAAGATTTCACGGGCTCTCGTAAATTTTTGTGGATTAAAAAACGTCTTAGCGCTGAACAGATGCAGGCTGCCCATGATATTGGTGATCCGGGCTTGCGTTTTGGCCCACGTGAAATGCGGCTATATCCGAATGGACGCTTGGCATCGCATGTTTTGGGTGGCTCGACCTTTGGCAAAGAGGGTGTCCATGCCGCCGAAATTATTGGCGTTGCAGGCGTTGAAAAAACATTTGATACCGCTTTGCGTGATCCCGCGCAAAACAGCTCGCCTTTGCGATTGTCACTGGATTTGACCGTTCAGGCCGCGATTGAACAGGTCTTGGATGGCGGTATGAAATTGCTGGGCGCGCGGGGCGCTGCCGCGATTTTGATGGATGTCCACACGGGCGAGGTGATTTCACTGGCCTCTTTGCCGAATTTTGACCCAAACCACCGCCCACGTCCCCCTGTTCAGGGACAGGCCGCCGACAGCCCGCTGTTTAATCGCGCGGTGCAGGGGGTCTATGAATTGGGCTCTACGTTTAAAATCCTGACGATCGCCCAAGCGTTGGAATTGGATTTGGTCAAGCCAGATACAATCGTCGACACCAAAGGTCCGGTGCGCTGGGGGCGTCACAAAATTGATGACGATCACAAATACGGGAACACCATGCCGGTATGGAAAGTGATCAGTAAATCGTCAAACGTAGGCACTGTGCGTATTGCCCAAATGATTGGGCCTGAACGTCACCGCGACTTTTTAATGAATTTGGGCTTTGGCCAAGCGGTCCCATTCGAAATGGTCGAAGCGTCAGGGGGCAAGCCATTGTTGCCGCCGAAATGGTCGGAACTGTCCACAATGACGATTTCATTTGGGCATGGCCTGTCTGCCACGCCGTTACATTTGGCATCTGCCTATGCCACGATTGCCAATGGCGGATATACGGTGCAGCCCACATTGCTGCATAACCCAAATGCCCAGTTGGGCAAGCGTCTGCTGTCTGATAAAACGGTGCAAAACGCGATGAAAATGCTGCGTGGTGTGGTGACAGATGGTACGGCAACCATGGCCGATGTCGCAGGGTATTCGGTTGCAGGAAAAACGGGAACGGCCGACAAACCTAGTGCAGATGGGCGCTACGAAAAAAACAAAGTGATCGCAACATTTGCATCGGTCTTTCCCAGCTATGATCCCAAATATGTTTTGGTGGTTTCGCTAGATGAGCCTGAGGATAAATCAGGATCAGAACCGCGCCGGTCAGCTGGGTGGACCGCTGCGCCAATTTCCGGTGAAATTATCGGCCGTGTTGCGCCATTGTTGGGCTTGCGTCCGCAGATTGAAAACCCAGACAGTGCTGATATAACAAAGGTCAAATGGAACTAGGTGCATTCGCCCATTGGGGATAGTGCCCGAAACGTTGGATAAAACATGGCAGGCACAGCAACAGGCGCGGGGATGCGGCTTCAGGATTTGGGGTTTACCACCGACAGTGATGTGAAAATCACCGGAATATCACTAGACAATCGTAAAATTACGGCCGGCGATTTATTTGCGGCACTGCCCGGTACGGTGCACCATGGCGCAAACTATGCCGCTGATGCGGTGCAAGCGGGGGCTGTTGCGGTATTGACGGATCCCGCGGGTGCTGAATTGATCCGCGCAGTGGGCACGACATTGCCTGCGCCCATCATTGTTGTGGCCAGTGCGCACGAAGCGCTTGCGCGTGCAGCGGCGTTGTTTTTTGCGCCCCAACCCCAGACAATGGTCGCTGTGACAGGTACGAATGGCAAAACATCAGTGTCAACGTTTTGCCGGCAAATCTGGTCTGAATTGGATTTGGCCGCCGTAAATATAGGCACCACGGGCGTCCAAGGGGCCTATACCCATCCCTTGCACCACACCACACCAGATGCGGTGACATTGCACAGCGTTATGCAACAGGCCGCCGTGTCAGGTGTGACCCACGCCGCGATGGAGGCGTCGAGCCACGGGTTGGACCAACGTCGTTTGGATGGGGTGCAAATCAAGGCGGCGGGATTTACCAACTTTACCCAAGATCATTTGGATTATCACGAAACTTTTGATGCCTATTTTGCGGCCAAGGCGCGTCTGTTTTTGGATATTTTGCCAGCTGACGGCACAGCGGTTTTAAATATAGATGCCCCTGAATTGGCCAAATTTGCAGAACGTCTGCGCGGGATGCAAACCAATGTCATCACGGTGGGGCAACACGATGATGCGGATCTGCGGATATTAAATCAGCGTTTTGATGGAACGGGCCAAGACCTGCGGTTTTCTTATGGGGGCAAGGTGTATCAAACACGTTTGGCCCTAATCGGTGGGTTTCAGGCGGCCAATGTTTTAATGGCGGCTGCTTTGGTCATCGCCGCAGGGGCAGAGCCATCACATGTGTTTGATACGCTATCACATTTGACCACTGTCCGGGGACGCATGGAATTTGCCGCCGAGCGGTCAAACGGCGCCAGTGTTTTTGTTGATTACGCGCATACGCCTGATGCAATTGAAACGGCTGTCACGGCATTTCGCCCCCATGTGATGGGACGTCTGATCGCCGTGATTGGGGCAGGTGGTGATCGCGATACAACCAAACGGCCCCTGATGGGGCAGGCGGCAGCGCAAAGTGCAGATGTTGTTATCATCACCGATGACAATCCCCGCAGCGAAGATCCTGCATCCATCCGCGCGATGGTGCGCGCAGGGGCCACTGGCCCCGCGGATGTTATCGAAATTGGCGACCGCGCCGAGGCGATTTTGCGCGCCGTGTCCATCCTAGAGCCAAGTGATGGGTTATTGATTATGGGCAAGGGACATGAAACCGGTCAAACGATTGGGGATGATGTGTTTCCCTTTGATGATGTGGAACAGGCCTCAATCGCGGCGGCCGTGTTAGAGGGAAAGATTTCGTAAATGGCACTTTGGACCTCATCAGATGCGCAGGCGGCAACGGGCGGGCAATCAACCCGCGAATGGACCGCTGGCGGCGTTTCCATTGATACGCGGACATTACAGGCTGGCGATTTATTCGTTGCCCTGAAATCTGCGCGGGACGGTCATGATTTTGTGGCTCAAGCCTTGGAAAATGGGGCGGCGGCGGCTTTGGTTGATCATCGTCCTGATGGCGTGCCAGACGACGCGCCATTGTTGATTGTCCCAGATGTCCTGCAAGGCTTGGAACAGCTGGCCATTGCTGCGCGCGCGCGTATGCAGGGTCGCGTGATTGCGGTGACAGGATCGGTGGGCAAAACATCAACCAAAGAAATGCTGCGTGACATGCTGGCCCAACAGGGGCGCACCCACGCATCGGTCGCCAGTTATAATAACCATTGGGGTGTTCCGCTGACCTTGGCGCGCATGCCTGCGGATACGGAATTTGCTGTCATTGAAATCGGCATGAACCATCCGGGCGAAATTTCCCCCCTGACCAAACTGGCCCGTCCCCATGTGGCCATGGTCACAACCGTTGGTCCCGCCCACCTAGAAGCCTTTGGCAGCGTCGAAAAAATTGCGCTGGAAAAGGCATCGATCATTGATGGGCTGATGCTCGATGGTGTGGCCGTGTTCAACGGCGATATCGAAACGGCCCCCGTTTTGGCCGAATATGCCGCTCAATCGGGCGTTGCGGTGAAATGGTTTGGCGAACAGGCCCCCGATGCCCAAGCGGTGCGTATCCGCGTTGGATCAGATGTAACCAAATTAGATGCCTTTGTGTTGGGGCAAAGCCTGTCGGCCGTGGTGCAATCCGCTGGCCGGCATTTTGCGTTAAATGCGCTGGGTGCGATTTTGGCGATTGACCAAGCGGGCGGCGATATTCATCGCGCGGCCCAAGATTTAGCACACTGGACCCCCGTAACAGGCCGCGGTGCGCGTGAAACGATTGCCCTGCCCAAGGGCCAGTTTTTTATCATTGATGATGCCTATAATTCAAACCCTGCATCGCTGCGTGCATCACTATCGGTGCTGTCTTCGGCCGTGCAGGGCAAACGCCGTATCGCCATTTTGGGCGATATGAAGGAATTGGGCCCAGACGAACAGGCATTGCACCGCGACATTGCAACATGGGACGAAATTGACAATGTGGATGTGATCCACACGCTTGGTCCATTGATGCAATCTTTGCATGATGTGCTGCCCACGCGTATACGGGGCGCGCATTTTGAAACGCTTGAGGCGGCGGTGACATCCTTGCCGGCCGAAATTCAACCCCAAGACGTGGTGTTATTGAAAGCGTCCCTAAGCATGGGTATGGGGCAGGTGGTTGACGCGTTGCGCCATTTGCGCCATAGCGCGGACAAAGATTGAGGGATAACAAATGCTATATTGGCTAACCGAACTGTCCGACGGCGGTGATTTTTTTAACCTGTTTCGCTATATCACCTTTCGGGCGGGCGGTGCGTTTTTCACGGCACTGGTGTTCGGTTTCATTTTTGGCCGTCCCTTAATCAATGTTTTGCGGAAACGGCAGGGCAAAGGTCAACCTATCCGCGACGATGGCCCCGAGGGCCATTTCGTCAAAGCGGGCACCCCAACAATGGGCGGTTTATTGATCCTGTCTGCCTTGGTGTTTTCGACGATCATGTGGGCGCGATTGGATAATGTGTTTGTCTGGATCGTGCTGTTGGTCACGCTAAGCTTTGGCTTGATCGGGTTCGCCGATGATTACGCCAAGGTCAGCAAACAAAACACCGCTGGCGTGCCAGGCCGTGTGCGACTGGCCTTGGGGTTTGTGATTTCCGGTGTTGCGGCCTATGTGTCGGCCATCAGCCATCCAGAGGGATTACAGTTCCAATTGGCCTTGCCCGTGTTCAAGGACACGCTGATTTACCTTGGTTATTTCTTTATCCCCTTTGCGATGGTCGTCATTGTGGGCGCGGCAAACGCGGTCAATCTGACCGATGGTTTGGATGGATTGGCGATTATGCCCGTGATGATTGCCGCAGGTGCCTTGGGGGTTATTGCCTATGCGGTGGGGCGCAGCGATTTCACCGAATATCTGGATGTGCATTATGTCCCCGGCACGGGTGAAATATTGATATTCTGTTCCGCGCTGATTGGCGGCGGCATGGGGTTTTTGTGGTATAACGCGCCCCCTGCAGCCGTGTTTATGGGGGATACAGGATCCTTGGCCTTGGGCGGTGCGTTGGGTGCGATTGCGGTGACCACAAAACACGAAATCGTATTGGCCATTGTGGGCGGTTTATTCGTGGTCGAAGCATTGTCGGTCATTATCCAAGTTCTGTATTTCAAACGCACCGGCAAGCGCGTGTTTTTGATGGCCCCCATCCACCATCATTTCGAAAAAAAGGGCTGGGCCGAACCCCAGATTGTGATCCGGTTTTGGATCATTGCGTTAATCCTTGCGATGATTGGCTTGGCCACCCTGAAAATTCGTTAAAATTAGCGATGTAAATACTTTGCTAACCTTTGTCCTTCAGTTTGTGATCGAACTGAAGGACTGGGGGTTTTTATGTCTGAATTTGATGTGGATATCTGGGATCAATTTATTTTTGCATCCTCGCGCAAAAATTGGATCATCACGGGCAATGGGGATGATACTATTTGGGCCAATGGCGGTCGTGACACGATTTATTCTGGCGCGGGTGATGATGTGATCCATGGCGGCCGACGCAAGGACATCATTCACGCAGGCGATGGCAATGACATTTTATACGGCGGCAACGGGCGTGATAAATTATATGGCGGCGCGGGCGATGATATTTTGATCGGTGGGCGCGGGCGCGATAAATTATATGGCGGGCAGGGTTTTGATACGGCCCTGTATCAGGGCGAATTTGATGACTATGTGCTGACATTCGACAGCTCGGGCAAGGTGATCGTACGATCCACGGGCAACATTGCAGATCGTGGCACAGATATCCTTTATGGGGTCGAGGCAGTTTATTTCCAAGCGCAAGATTATGTCTATTATCTAGATGGGCGCCAAAATGATGTGGATCCAGACCATGACCGATTTGAAATATATGCTGACGAAAGTGTGCGCATCACGTTTCAAGAGTTGGCGGCAAACGATATAAACCCCGCAGATATCGCGGTAACTTATGGTAATTTTTCGTTAAAATCAGACCGTGGTATCGATATTACGGTTCACGATGGGTACGTCACCTATGATCCGGGTGATGCTTTTGCACCGTTGTTCGAAGGTGGCGTGATTGAGGATCGATTTAGCTATCAAATTACTTCAGAAACTGGTGGGGTGCATGACGTCACGGTGACCATATCAATTACGGGGGTGAATTACCCGCCCGAAATTATCGCACCAGATCAGATCGAAATGTGGGAAAACACCACCTTTGTGGGTCGTATTGATGTGACGGATCCCGAATTTAAATCCGTTGATGTGACCGTGCTGGACACAGGCGATGGGGCGTTGTTTGCTTATGACGCAGATACACAACGACTTAGCTTTGTCACTGCGCCTGATTTTGAAACACCTGAGGATGCAAATGGTGACAATTCGTATCACATCACGCTTGAGGCGCGGGATCCATCGGGGGCCACGGACCAGCATGATATGGTCATTACCATCAAGGACAGCGCAGAAATCGACACCAGCCCACGCATCAACGAAATTCATTATGACGACACTGGGTTGGATGACAATGAAATGGTCGAAGTGCGTGTGACCAACGGTTATGATGTTTCGCAAATGTCGCTGTATATGTACAATGGCAAAGAGGGACTGCAAAATATGTATTCGGTTATTCCACTGACATCAATGGATGTGGATTTGGTCAACAGTGATGCAGCCTTTGACTACTATGTTTGGGACGCTCCGATGAGCGGGCTGCAAAATGGCACAGACGGTATTGCGCTGGTCGATAACGGCGATGTTATCGAATTTCTAAGTTACGAAGGCAGCTTTACCGCCATGGATGGGCCGGCTGCGCGAATGCATTCAATCGATATCGGTGTGTTTGAAACCAACGGCAGCAGTGAAATGCAATCTTTGCAACGGTTAGAGGATGGCACATGGATTGGACCCCTAGACGCCACGCCCGGGTTTGAAAACCAAACAGGGATTGCGTCAGATTTGATCTGGGTTTAGCGCAAATTCCGTAATCTGCCCCTTGCGTTAGGCGTGACAAAGAACGAAAACTAGCCCAAGAGCGTTTCAACTGTTGGGGAAAACATATGCTGAATGTGCAGGGGGTTCAGGGCCGAACCATTGCTGTTTTGGGATTGGGTCGATCTGGATTATCCGCGGCGCGTGCGTTGCGCGACAGTGGCGCAGTGGTTTGGGTCTGGGATGACAACCCCGCTGCACGCGCTGTGGCGCAGGGGCAGGGCTTTGATCCGGTGGATCTGTCGCGTGCAGACTGGAATGATATGGACAGTCTGATCGTCAGCCCCGGTATCGCGCATCTATATCCGGTGCCGAACCCGATTATTTGGTCTGCGATGCAGGCAGGCGTTGCCATCGATAATGACATTGGTTTGTTTTTTCGATCCCTTGGTGGTCAAGAATGGACCAGTTTCGATACGATCCCACGCGTAATTGCAGTAACTGGAACGAACGGAAAATCAACCACATCGACGCTGATCCATCACATCTTTGATCATGCGGGCCGTCCAACGCAATTGGCGGGCAATATTGGTCGGGGTGTGTTCGATTTGGATCCCTTACAGGATGGCGAAGTGGTGGTGCTAGAGCTGTCCAGTTACCAATCAGAATTGGCCCGCGCGCTGACGCCTGATGTGGCTGTGTTGACAAACCTGTCGCCGGACCACCTGGATCGACACGCAGGCTTGGGCGGATATTTCGCCGCAAAACGTCGTCTGTTCGCCGAAGGCGGCCCCGACCGCGCCGTCATTGGTGTCGATGAAGTCGAAGGCCAGTTTGTTGCAAACCAAATGGCCCAAGGTGCGTCAGATGATCGGGTGATCCAAGTGTCCGTCGCGCGCAAATTGGATCAGGCCGGCTGGTCCGTGTTCGCGCGCAAAGGGTTTTTGTCCGAATACCGCAAAGGGCGGCAGGTCGCATCCATCGATCTGCGTGAAATGACGGGACTGCCCGGGGCGCATAACCATCAAAATGCCTGTGCCGCCTATGCGGCCGCGCGTGCTGTGGGGATTGCGCCGCGTGTGATTGAACAGGCGATGGCCAGCTTTCAGGGCTTGGCACACCGGTCGCAAACAATTGCGCAGCATGCAGGCATCACATTTGTCAATGACAGCAAGGCCACAAACGTGGACAGCGCCGCCAAGGCTTTGTCGGCCTTTGATAATATCCGATGGATTTGTGGCGGGTTGGCCAAAGATGGCGGTTTAGATCCTTTGCCCGAAATCGCGGCACAGCGGGTCACGCGGGCCTATGTGATTGGCCGCGAGGCCGCGAAATTCGCGATGGATTTGGGTATTGACTGCGACGTTTGTACAACCATGCAGGCTGCTGTGGCCAAGGCCGCATCTGATGCCAAGTCAGGCGATACCGTTTTACTGGCCCCCGCCGCGGCCAGCATGGATCAATATGATAACTTTGAACAGCGCGGGGATGATTATATCGCGCAGGTGCAGCAGTGGATCGCGGCACAGGGTGGGGACCGCTAGGCGGCCGTTTCAATCGCGCGGCCCGCTGCGACACCGCTGGACCAGGCCCATTGAAAATTATAGCCGCCCAACCAGCCTGTCACATCGACGGCCTCGCCGATGAAATATAGGTTTGGCAGCGCTTTCGCCGCCATCGTCTTTGACGACAGCCCAGACGTACAAACACCGCCCGCGGTGACTTCGGCGGTGCGGTACCCTTCGGTGCCCGTGGGGCGCAGGGACCAGTGTTGCAATTGATCCAAGATTTGGTCCATGCGGGCATCCGACCAATCCGCCAGATTTCCAGATAGATCAAATTGCTGACCCAAATAATCCACCAAACGGGCGGGTAAATGTTTGGCCAGTTCTGTCGTGAATTGCCGTTTTCCGGATGTTTGTCGTTGGATCCGCAGGGCCGCCTTGACCGTGTTCGCAGGGTCTAGGTTGATGGTGATGTCGTGACCTTCGCTCCAGTAACTTGAGATTTGCAGCATGGCCGGCCCCGATAGGCCACGGTGTGTAAACAACATCGCCTCGTCAAAGCTGGTGTCCGTGGCGGTTGCCCGCACGGGGGTTGCAACGCCTGATATGTCGCGAAACCGACCATCTGAAAATGTAAATGGCACCAATGCGGGGCGCGTGTCTGTCACCGCCAGCCCAAATTTCTGGGCAATGTCATAGGCAAAGCCAGTTGCGCCCATTTTGGGAATTGATTTGCCGCCTGTTGCCACAACCAAATGCGTGCCACGAACCTGTTTTGTTTGGCCTTGGTGTTCAAGGGTCAGGTGAAATTCGCCGTCACGATGATCAACCGATGTGATCGCCGTTTGCAGCCAAATCTGTGATCCTGCCCGATTGCATTCATCGTGTAGCATTGCGATGATGTCCTTGGCTGAGGTATCGCAAAACATCTGGCCTAGGGTTTTTTCGTGATAGGCGATGTTGTGCCGCTGAACCAAGTCCAAAAAATCCCATTGGGTATAACGTGACAATGCCGATTTCGCAAAATGGGGGTTTTGCGATATGAAATTACTGGCATCCGTGTAAATATTGGTGAAATTGCAGCGTCCACCACCCGAAATACGGATTTTTTCACCGGCTGCCTTGGCATGATCAATCACCAACGCGCCTTTGGTCGTGCTGGCACACATCAGCCCCGCCGCGCCTGCGCCCAAGATTATGGTTTTGAAATACATGGTCGATGCTCAGTTTTTTGCCATTTTGTCGGGGTAAACCCGATTTTTACTGGTATGGAAAGCACTTTGTGTATATTCTAACCCAAAGATCCCAAAAGGGACAGGCACGAGGCAGAAAAGGCAAGTAATCCATGACTGAGATGGTCTATGGTTCCGTACCCGTATCACGGGGTGAACCGATTTTACCAAAATGGTGGCGCACGGTCGATCGTTGGAGTTTGATTTCCGTAATCATGCTGTTCAGCATTGGGATCCTGTTGGGGCTGGCAGCATCGCCCCCCTTGGCCGAAAAAAATGGGCTGGCCCCATTTCACTATGTCCAGCGACAGGCATTTTTCGGTGGGGTATCATTGGTCGTTATGATCGTAATGTCGATGCTAAGCCCTGTTTTGGTGCGCCGGTTGGCTGTGATCGGATTTTTGGTGTCTTTTGTTGCCTTGGCTTTGTTGCCTGTGTTTGGCACCGATTTCGGCAAAGGGGCAGTGCGGTGGTACGCGCTTGGCTTTGCATCCGTGCAGCCATCAGAATTTTTGAAACCAGGGTTTATTGTGGTTGCCGCCTGGCTGATGGCGGCGGCCCAAGAAATCAATGGCCCGCCCGGTCGGTTGTGGTCGTTTTTCTTGGCCATCACGGTGGTGATCATGCTGGTGCTGCAACCTGATTTTGGTCAGGCATCCTTGGTGTTGTTTGGCTGGGGTGTTGTGTATTTTGTGGCCGGTGCGCCAATGATTTTATTGATCGTTTTGGCAGGTTTAACGGTCGGGGGCGGGACATTGGCCTATTCCATGTCTGACCACTTTGCGCGGCGGATTGATGGGTTTTTATCACCCGACGTCGATCCCAGAACGCAGTTGGGCTATGCCACCAACGCCATCCAAGAGGGTGGATTTTTCGGTGTCGGCGTGGGCGAGGGACAGGTGAAATGGTCGCTGCCAGATGCGCATACCGATTTCATCATTGCGGTCGCCGCCGAAGAATACGGTTTTGTGTTGATGGCCTTTATCATTTTTGTCTATGCCAGCATTGTGGTGTCATCACTGATCCGGTTGATGCGCGAACGCGATCCGTTCATTCGCCTAGCGGGGACTGGATTGGTGTGCATGTTCGGGGTGCAGGCCATTATCAATATGGGTGTTGCCGTGCGCCTGCTGCCGGCCAAGGGGATGACACTGCCCTTTGTCAGTTATGGCGGATCTTCGCTGATTGCGGGGGGGATTGCACTGGGAATGCTGCTTGCATTTACGCGCGCGCGCCCGCAAAAGGACATATCCGACATTTTAAAGGGACGGGGTTAATTTACCATGACGAAAGCGCCATTGGCAATTTTGGCGGCGGGCGGAACAGGGGGGCATATGTTCCCCGCGCAGGCCCTTGCAGAAGAGCTGTTAGACATGGGCTGGCGGGTCAAGCTGACCACAGATCCCCGCGGTGCGCGCTATGTCGCGAAATTTCCTGATGCAGTTTCAATCGAGGTTTTGAAATCGGGCACATTTGCCCGCGGTGGTGTGCTGTCCAAGCTGTTGGTGCCGTTTCAAATTGGGGCGGGCACGTTAAATGCCGTGGCACGTATGCTGCTTGATCGCCCAACGGTCGTGATCGGCTTTGGCGGATATCCGTCGATCCCTGCCGTGGCAGCGGCGGTGATTTTGCGGCGCCCACGCATATTGCACGAACAAAATGGCGTATTGGGACGGGTAAACCAGATATTTGCCAAATGGGTCGATTGCATTGCCTGTGGCACATGGCCCACGCAAATGCCCGATGGATTGACGGCCGAACATATCGGAAACCCGGTGCGTGGCGCGGTGCGTGATCGTGCGGGTGCGGGCTATATTCCGCCCGGTGACTATCCGATGTCGATATTGGTGATGGGCGGATCACAGGGCGCGCGCATTTTGTCCGATGTTGTGCCACCCGCCATTGCGCAATTGCCCATGGATATTCTGCGCCACATTCGTGTCAGCCACCAAGCCCGTGACGAAGACCACGATCGCGTCAGCCAGTTTTACGCCGACAACGGCATTGCGGCAGATGTTCAGCCGTTTTTTGATGATGTCCCCACCCGTATGACCGAGGCGCAATTGGTCATCAGCCGTGCGGGCGCGTCATCTGTGGCCGATATTTCTGTCATTGGGCGTCCGTCGATCTTGGTGCCCTTGGCAGCAGCACTGCGTGATGAACAGACCGCCAATGCCCAAGGTTTGGTCCAAGGTGAAGCCGCAATTTTGATCCCTGAAAGTCAATTTCATGTGGACAGTCTGGCCCAGCAGATCCAAACCGTTCTAACCCAGCCTGATGCCGCACATCATATGGCGCGGCAGGCTTTGTCCTTGGGGATACCGGACGCGGCCGAACGATTGGCCGCTTTGGTTGTATCGGTCGCGCAGGCGCGCGGCGCCTTGGCCAAACCTGCGGCATCGGACTAACGTGAAAACCAGATAATTTAAAGAAAGAAGCAGACCATGAACGCAGCCACGACAAAATTACCCTTGGATGTAGGTCCAATCCATTTCGTGGGTATTGGCGGCATTGGCATGTCTGGCATTGCCGAGGTGCTGTTGAACATGGGCTATCAGGTGCAAGGCTCTGATCTAAAGGAAAGCAAAATCACCCAAAGGTTGCAGGATTTGGGGGCTACGATATTTATTGGCCAACGCGCCGAAAACCTTGAAGGCGCAACGGTTATCGTGATTTCATCTGCAATCAAAACGGGTAATCCCGAATTGGATGCCGCCCGCGCCCAAGGCATGCCAGTTGTGCGCCGTGCCGAAATGTTGGCCGAATTGATGCGCCTGAAATCGAATGTTGCGATCGCGGGGACGCATGGGAAAACAACGACAACCACTATGGTTGCCACATTGTTGGATGCAGGCGGGGTGGACCCGACTGTCATCAATGGCGGGATCATTCATGCCTATGGATCCAATGCGCGCATGGGGCAGGGCGAATGGATGGTTGTCGAGGCTGATGAAAGTGACGGCACATTCAACCGTCTGCCTGCCACAATTGCGATTGTCACGAATATTGACCCTGAACACATGGAACATTGGGGATCCATCGAAAACCTGCGCCGCGGGTTTTATGATTTTGTGTCGAACATCCCGTTTTATGGCATTGCCATTTGTTGCACGGACCACCCCGAGGTGCAGGCGCTGGTTGGCAAAATCACCGATCGCCGCGTGGTGACATATGGGTTTAACAGCCAAGCCGACGTGCGCGCGATCAATCTGACCTATGTCGCAGGGGTCGCCCATTTCGATATCGCATTGCAATCTGAGGACATCGTGATTGAGGGCTGTCAATTGCCCATGCCGGGCGATCACAATGTATCAAACGCCCTGTCCGCGGTCGCAGTTGCGCGCCATCTGGGGATGAGTGGCGATGAAATTAAATCTGCCTTGGCCCAATTCAAGGGCGTCAATCGGCGCTTTACCAAAGTGGGGGTTGTTAATGATGTCACGATTATTGACGACTATGGCCACCATCCTGTTGAAATTGCAGCTGTGTTAAAGGCGGCGCGCCAAGCCAGTGATGGCCGTGTGATTGCTGTGCATCAGCCGCACCGTTATTCGCGCCTGTCCACGCTGTTCGACGATTTCTGCGCCTGCTTTAACGAAGCGGATGTTGTGGCCATCGCCGAAGTGTTCGCCGCGGGCGAAGACCCCATTCCCGGGGCCAGCCGTGATGATTTGGTCGCAGGTCTGATCCGTCACGGCCACCGCCAGGCCCGCGCCATTGTGTCAGAGGATGATTTGGAACGCCTTGTGCGGGAACAGGCGGGGCCGGGGGATATGGTTGTCTGTCTAGGGGCCGGCACAATTAGTGCGTGGGCCAATAACCTGCCCCAGCGATTGGGATAAACAGGGCCGCGTTAATCGGCAAACATCAGTGACCAACTGTTTGAACTGCAATCCGCGGTGACGGTTTGGTATTGTTGGACGCGGAATTCTTTGCCGAAATATTCTGCGTCTTTGTATTTAGGGGCAAAGACCAATTTCATTGGCGTATTGCGCAATACGCTAAATTCCGCCACGTCGCGACGGAATTTGTGGATGTCTTTGGTTCGCTGATTTTCCAAAACAAAAACCGACGATGCAAAGTCGCAGTCGTTTTTTAGCACCACGGTTGCGGTGATTGTGGGTGATTTGAAAGCCATCAATGCAATGGCAAGGACACCACTGAGCCCTGCGAGTAATGCGCCAAATAAGATTGGTTTGGTCATGCTGTGATCCGTTGTTTCCGTTATACCTGTAAACGGGTGATTGCGGTTGGGTGTTAGGGGCAGGGACCGTTGTGTTGGTTGATGGCGGGGAATGAGTATTTTTGCAAAAATGAAAGGCGTTTGTTTTTTCTTTACAAAACGCGCCGCCTATCGCAATGGTTGTATATGGCGATTTCGATTGATGATATTAAAGATAAAAAGAGTTTAGAGGCATGGCTGAATGACCAGCTAGAGGCAGTGCGCCAAAATTGCGCCGTGTTCATCGCCGCGCGGTCGGCACTGCGGGTGTTGCCGATTGCGGTGGATGGGATTCAGTTTTCCGATTGGTGGCGGAATGATGATTTGACAGCGATCGTCAGTGTCCGCAGTGTATTAATATTATCGGTTGCCGCGAAATTACCAACTAATGATATGAGGAAAACCGCCTACGCATCCGTCGCCGACACCGCCGCCGTGAACGCCTACGCCACCGCCATCTCCGCCGCCTATGCCTACGCCTACGTTTCCGATGCCTCGGCGGCCTATGCCTCGGCGGCCTACATCCCCCGCTCGGCCGCCTCCACAGAGGTTTCCCCTTCGGTCGCCGCGGCCTCCGCCGCCGCCTATGCCTCAGCCGCTGCCGCCGATGGATGGCGCAACGTTAGGGCCGATTGTGTGGTTTGGGTGGATCATGCCGCGGCTGATGGCACCTGTGGCATTGACGTTGCCCCGTTGATTGACGGTGAATTTGTAACAATTCCCGATTGGGCAGTCGTGCGTGAAAAGTTGTTAAATGACAGTGATCCCAAACGCGGTGCGGATTGGTCGTTTTGGGTTGATTGGTACGATAAAATCCTGCGCGGTGATCCGCAGGATTGGGACATGCTGTATGAAATTGCCGTCAGTCAGGATATTGATTGGGAGGCTAGCCCGCGTGAAGTGAATGCCGCGATTGGGCGGATTGTCGCGGTACAAAAAGCGATTGATAGCCATGCGCTGGATCAATCTATTCGGCTGAATTCGAAAACGAAAAAGCTAGAAAGCTTTCCGATTGAAAAACGTGACCTTGAAGGCATCGTTCGTGGTTTGCGTCGCGCCGTTAATAGGTTTGTGAAAAATAAGAAGTCCAATGATGGTGCCAACAATCAGGGTGTGGCTGTCATGCGTTGTGTTGATACAGTCATAGCGAGGTTCCGCCGTGAAATTACACAGCATAAAGAAAATCCAGGTGAATTAGCACGTTGCATTGAATTGGCCTGCGGGTCAATGCAACGTCGTCTGTCGAGTGAGGGATTGAATCTTGATCATGATTTTCAAGATTTGATCGCTGAGATTCAGGTGCAGGAAGAGACGTTGATTGTATCTGCGCCTGAGGTCGCAGAGTTCAGAAAAGCCCGATTGAAAGTGCGCGTTGAACAGTTCCAGCAACAATACAGGTTGAGTGCCTTGCGCATGGCAACAGGTATGATGATGGATAGCCACGGACCGCTGCAAGCAGTTTTATCGTGGGCAATCATCGTATTAAGCAACCCTGACAGCGATGTTAAGCAACAGAAATTGGCAATTACTTATGTGTCAGGGGCGCTCCCGCGTGGGGCGCAGGCGATGGTGCGGAATAATGAAAACGGGTCTGACCCGTCCAAGACTGATGGTTGGTTGAACATGCTGGAGAAAACTGGGGATAAGGTAATCAAGGCTGATAAGGTAGTCGATGTTGCCCAAGAAGCAATTGAAGAAGGTGGACCGTGGGCAACGGAGGTCTATACCCAAATCGCGAGCGGAAACTTTTGGGCTTTTTAGTTAGAAGTGCTTGCCATATCCCTTGCACGATGCTTCAAATTACGGCACATCAGGGGCAAGTAAGGAGCACTCTGATGACCCAAATGCCGACCCCGCGTGGGGCTTTGACAGCTGATCGTGATTTATCGTCTTTGACGTGGCTGCGCGTTGGGGGGCCTGCGGATTGGTTGTTTCAGCCTGCGGATTTACAGGATTTGCAGGATTTTCTGCGCGATTTGCCCACCGACATTGATGTTTTCCCAATGGGGGTTGGATCGAACCTGATTGTGCGTGACGGCGGTTTGCGGGCTGTGGTGATCCGATTGGGGCGTGGGTTTAACCAGATCACGATTGACGGAACAACGGTGACGGCGGGGGCTGCCGCGCTGGATGCGCATGTGGCCAAACGCGCGGCGGATGCGGGGCTTGATCTGACGTTTTTGCGCACGATACCCGGGTCCATTGGCGGGGCGGTGCGGATGAATGCGGGCTGTTATGGCAGCTATGTCGCCGATCATTTCCAATCTGCCCGCGTTGTGTTGCGCGATGGGGCATTGGTGGAATTGGTCAAGGATGACATGAATTTTCAATACCGTCAGTCTGATTTGCCCGAGGGGGCGGTGTTGGTGGATGCGACATTTACCGCCGATCCCGCCGAGCCGGATGTGTTAAACGCGCGTATGGCAGACCAGTTGGCCAAGCGTGACGCAACCCAACCCACCAAGGATCGCAGTGCAGGCAGCACGTTTCGCAACCCTGCGGGATTTTCATCGACAGGGCGCGCCGATGATGTGCATGACCTAAAGGCGTGGAAGCTGATTGATGATGCTGGTTTGCGCGGTGCCAAGATCGGTGGCGCACAAATGAGCGAAAAGCATTCCAATTTTATGATCAACGCGGATGGGGCATCGGCGCATGATTTGGAAACTTTGGGTGAAATGGTGCGAAAAAGGGTTTTGCAAACCAGCGGAATAGAGTTACAGTGGGAAATTAAGCGTGTTGGCGAAGCTGACGCACGTGACGCCGAATAACGGCGCAATCATAAACAGGTCATAAGACCGGATATAAGGCGAAAATGGGTATGTCGAGCAGGACAAATCCCGAAGTCGTGGTTTTGATGGGTGGCCCCTCGGCTGAGCGCGAGGTGTCGCTGTCATCTGGGCGTGAATGCGCCACGGCTTTGCGAAGCGAAGGTTATGATGTTGTTGAATTGGATGCGGGGCCAGATTTGGTTCAGCGTCTGGGCGATATTGCGCCTGATGTTGTGTTCAATGCGTTGCATGGCCGTTGGGGCGAAGATGGCTGTGTGCAGGGTGTGTTGGAATGGCTTGGGCTGCCCTATACGCATTCTGGCGTTTTGGCCTCGGCCCTTGCGATGGACAAACAGCGCAGCAAAGATGTGTATCGCCGCCATGGTTTGCCCGTTGTCGACAGTATTCTTGCACCCAAAGATGACGTGCGTGCGCGTCACTTGATGGTGCCCCCTTATGTTGTAAAGCCCAATTCCGAAGGATCATCGGTCGGTGTGTATCTGGTGATGGACGGGGCAAGCAGCCCGCCACAGCTGGATGATGCCATGCCAGACGTGGTCATGGTCGAAGCCTTTGCCAAGGGGCGCGAATTGACCACCACTGTGTTGGGGGATCGCGCCTTGGGGGTGACCGAAATCATCACCTCGGGCTGGTATGATTATGATGCGAAATATTCGGTGGGCGGTTCGCGGCACGAAATCCCCGCACAGTTGCCATCTGAGGTGACAGAGGCCTGTTTGGATTATGCGCTAAGGGCGCACGCGGCCTTGGGTTGCCGCGGTATGAGCCGCACAGATTTTCGCTGGGACGACAGCCGCGGTTTGGATGGGTTGATCCTGTTGGAAACCAATACCCAACCCGGCATGACGCCCACATCATTGGCCCCTGAACAGGCGGCTGCTGTTGGTATTTCCTTTGGTGCGCTGTGTCGCTGGATGGTTGAGGACGCATCATGTGGACGCTGATTAAGACAAAATCTGCAAAACATGATCCCGCGCCATCGCGCTGGTCCTATCGGTTTATGCGTATTATGTTGTCGCCCGTTTTGCGTCGGTTGGTGGTCTATGGCATTCCAGCGGCGATCGTTATGGGCGGCGTTGCAATTTATTTTGCCGATTTGGATCGGCGCGATATGGCCAAGGGTGTGGTGATTGATGCCTATCGGTCCGTAATTGAACGGCCTGAATTTATGGTCAATGTCATGGCAATCAACGGCGCCTCTGCTGCGTTGGATGCCGATATTCGCGAAATTCTGCCCGTCGATTTTCCCGTATCACAATTTGACATTGAATTGGATGTATTGCACGGCACATTGATGGAATTGGATGCGGTCAAACAGGCCAGCGTTCAAATTCGCACTGGTGGAGTTTTGCAGATTGATGTGATGGAACGGCAGCCTGCTTTGATCTGGCGGATGGGTGAAAACCTGGACATTTTGGATGCAACGGGGGCCTTTATTCGGGCCGCTGTCGCACGTAATGATTATCCGAAATTGCCCCTTATTGCGGGCGAGGGCGCAAATATGCAGGCCGCCAAGGCACTGGAATTATTTGCGGCCGCAGACCCAATCGCAGATCGTGTGCGCGGGTTGGTATATGTGGGCGAACGCCGCTGGGATGTGGTCTTGACCCAAGATCAACGGCTGTTGCTGCCAGAACAAAACCCAGTCCAAGCCTTGGAACGTGTTTTGGTTTTGAACCAGGCCCAAGAATTATTGGAACGCGATGTGCGTGTGGTGGACCTGCGCCTGCCCAATCGCCCAACACTGCGCCTTGGCCCAGTGCAGGGTGACGAAATTTTACAATCCAGCCAAACAACGGTGGAGTGATTTGACATGAATGATTTGTACCAAGCCCAAAGAGCAATGCGCGCAATGCGCAAGGCGGCCATGCAACGGGGTGTGATTGCAGTCTTGGACATCGGTACATCCAAAGTTGGTTGCCTGATTTTGCAATTTGACGGAACCCAGCCCATTGCCGATAACGAAGGCGTCACATCGCTGGCCGGACAATCGGGGTTTCGCGTCATTGGATCGGCCACGACACGGTCGCGTGGTGTCGAATTTGGCGAAATCGTTTCCATGCCCGAAGCAGAGCGGGCCATTCGCACCGCACTGCAGGCCGCACAGAAACTGGCCAATATCAAAGTGGATCACGCCATCGCCTGTTTTTCCGGCGCCGCGCCGCGGTCCTATGGTTTGACGGGCAGCGTCGAAGTTGAAAGCCAGATTGTTACTGAACAGGATATCGCACAGGTATTGTCGGCCTGTGATGTTCCCGATTACGGCCATGGCCGAGAGGTGCTGCATGCGCAGCCTGTGAATTTCATTTTGGATCATCGCACGGGATTGTCCGATCCGCGTGGCCAAATCGGGCGTGAACTGTCGACCGATATGCATATGCTAACCGTGGATCAAAAGGTGATCCATGATTTGGCCTATTGTATCAAACGCTGTGATTTGGAATTGGCAGGTGTTGCATCGGCATCCTATGTTGCCGGACTGGCCGCCATGGTTGAGGATGAACAGGAACTGGGGGCGGCCTGTGTTGATATGGGCGGTGGCACAACGACCGTTTCGGTATTTTTGAAAAAACACATGATTTTTTCTGAAACCATTTGCATGGGTGGCGATCATGTCACGCGCGATATTTCAATGGGATTACAGATCCCACTGGCCAATGCCGAACGGATCAAAACGCGCAATGGTGGGCTGTTTGCCACCGGCATGGATGATCGCGATATGATCGAAACGGGCGGAGACACCGGCGATTGGGAACGCGACCGTCGCACCGTCAGCCGGACCGAATTGATCGGCATCATGCGCCCCCGCGTCGAGGAAATATTGGAAGAGGTCCGCGCCCGTTTGGATGCGGCAGGCTTTGAACATCTGCCCAGCCAACAGATTGTGTTGACCGGTGGGGCCAGCCAAGTGCCCGGCATGGATGGTCTGGCAACGCGGTTCTTGGGCCATCAGGTTCGTCTGGGTCGGCCTTTGCGCATTCAACGGCTGCCACAGGCCTACTCAGGTCCCAGTTGTTCGGCGCTGGTCGGGCTTAGCCTGTTTGCGGCCAGCCCCCAAGACGAATGGTGGGATTTCGAAATGCCCGCACATCGCCATGGGCATCGCACATTCCGTCGCGCATTGCGTTGGTTCAAAGACAACTGGTAACCACCACAATTTGTAAAAATCGCTAAATCCCGTAATTTTGGCAATTTTTTGCCTATATTTTGCGTATTAACCCTGTTTTTCGCGTGACCTTTCGTTAAATCGCGGTTAAACTGTGGATAAATAAGGCGGAATAGCCAATTATTTTTTAGGCACAATCAGGCGGACAGTAGTATGGCGTTAAATCTTTCAGTACCCGAGGAAAATGAACTAAGACCACGGATCACCGTTTTTGGTGTGGGTGGGGCCGGCGGCAATGCCGTGAACAATATGATCGAAAAACAGCTTGAGGGCGTCGATTTTGTTGTTGCTAACACAGATGCGCAGGCCTTGCAGCAAAGTGCGTCAAGCAACCGTGTGCAGTTGGGTGTGAAAGTGACCCAAGGTCTGGGCGCTGGCGCCCGTGCCGAGGTTGGCGCCGCTGCCGCTGAGGAAAGTATCGAACAAATCGTTGACCATCTGGCGGGCGCGCACATGTGCTTTATCACTGCTGGTATGGGTGGCGGAACCGGAACAGGGGCCGCCCCAATTATTGCACAGGCGGCGCGTGAATTGGGCGTTTTGACCGTTGGCGTTGTCACCAAGCCATTCCAGTTCGAAGGATCCAAGCGGATGCGTCAGGCCGAAGCGGGCGTGGCACAGCTGCAAAAAATGGTTGATACGCTGATCATCATTCCAAACCAAAATTTGTTCCGACTTGCCAATGAACGCACCACCTTTACCGAAGCGTTCAGCATGGCAGATGACGTGCTGTACCAAGGTGTCAAAGGCGTGACAGATTTGATGGTCCGCCCTGGCTTGATCAACTTGGACTTTGCCGATGTGCGCGCTGTCATGGACGAAATGGGCAAGGCAATGATGGGCACAGGCGAGGCCGAGGGCGAAGATCGCGCCATCCAAGCCGCCGAGAAAGCGATTGCAAATCCATTGCTGGACGAAATCAGCCTGCGTGGCGCCAAGGGCGTGTTGATCAACATCACCGGTGGCTACGATTTGACACTGTTCGAATTGGACGAAGCCGCCAACCGTATTCGCGAAGAGGTGGATCCAGAAGCAAATATTATCGTTGGTTCGACCTTGGATCCCGATTTGCAAAACACAATGCGCGTGTCCGTTGTTGCAACAGGCATTGACGCCAGCCAATCACAGCAAGACGCACCAACGCCACGTCGCGCGGCGGCTGCAACCGCGCCGTTGATCGTGGACACACCCGTTGAAACGCAACCTGCATTGGCCGCTGAAACACCCAGCCTGTTTGAAACAGCACCCGAACCTGCGACGGATGCGCCAGAACAAACAGCGGGCCTGTTTGATCCGCATGATGCGCTGACCCGTGCGGTCGACAGCGCCGATGACGGTGATGAAATGCCGGCACCGGCCTATGTCGCCCCACAAGAACCAGTGGCGCCGGCGGCCCCAGCAGCAGCGTCTTCAAATACCCCGTCTGATGATACAATGGCGCGCCTGCGTGCTGCTGCGATGCATGTTCCTGAACCCGCATCTGCAATCGACGCCGAAGAAGAGGCAGCCCCAGCAGAACGTCGCAGTGGCTTTGGCATCGGATCATTCATTAATCGTATGTCCGGCAGTGCTGGCGATGCGCCTACGCGTCGTCAACCTAGCGTTGCGTCTGCACCCAGCCAATCCGCGGCGCCAAGCCGTTCTGCGGCACCTGCTGAGCGGACCGAAGAACAGGATAAAATTGAAATCCCAGCATTTCTACGTCGTCAGGCCAATTAAACCTGACGTCTGATCCCATTCTGCAGGGTTAGATTTGAAAGCCACCGGTTTATCGGTGGCTTTTCTTATGTGGTGGTGGGCGAAAAACTGCCGATCAAAATTCAAACTGTTACAATGGGTAACAAAGTTTGAATTGTCATTTTTACGCAAATTATCTACGCAAGTCATAGTTACCATAACCTTTGGATGCATTTGTGCAAACCACGATAACAAAACCTTTGACCTTTGACGGAATTGGCCTGCACTCTGGCGCGCCAGTTCGTTTGCGCATTTTACCGGCTGCGGCTGGTCATGGGATATGGATCGAACGCACCGATATTGAAATCGGTGATGCCATGATTGCTGCACGTTGGGATTGGGTGGACCAGTCGCCTTTATGTACCAAATTGATGAACGAAGGCGGCGCGTCGATATCAACCGTGGAACATGTCATGGCTGCATTAACGGGCTGCGGTGTCCACAACGCCAAGCTTGAGGTTGATGGACCCGAAATTCCGATCCTTGATGGCAGCGCTGTTCCATTCGTACGTGCCATTTTATCCGCAGGTGTGATTCCATTGGATAAACCTGTAAAGGCCATCAAAATCCTAAAACCAGTGCGTTTCGAAACAGACAGCGGATGGGCCCAGTTTGAACCATCTGATATTCCAGAAATGTCGTTTCACATTGATTTTTCCGATGCTGCGATTGGGGTACAATCCAAGGCAATGAATTTGTCCAACGGATCCTTTGTGCGTGAACTGTGCGACAGCCGCACATTTTGCCGCAACAGTGATGTGAAAAAAATGCGCGACCAAGGCTTGGCCTTGGGTGGGACATTGGAAAATGCTGTGGTGGTTGAGGGCGATCAAATCCTTACCCCTGGCGGTTTGCGCCACACAGACGAGGCGGTGCGCCATAAAATGTTGGACGCCTTGGGCGATATTTCATTGGCAGGCGCGCCGATTTTGGGCCGATATGTTGGCCATCGGGCAGGGCATGCGATAACCAATTCTTTGCTGCGCGTGTTGTTTGCAACGCCGGATGCTTATGAAATCATAATATGCGATTCTGACACTGCAGCCTGTTTGCCCGGTGCGGGTGCCCGTCTGGACGAAGTTTGCAACGTCGCATAACCCTTTGCGATGCGAAAAATCGGCGGAAATGCGTAGTCCTCTGTTATCGTTTTCCTTTCTATGCTAGACCCCACGCGAAAAGCGGTTCATTATAGCGAAAACAAACGACAAGGTGATATCGAATGGTGTGGGGCAAATTTCGGGCAATCGCGATGATTGGGGCGGCCGCACTGGCAATTCAGGCTGGGTGCAGCGGATCCAAATCCGCCGAATTTGTCGAGGTTGAAAAATACCCTGCGAATGAAATCTATGAACGTGGGGAATTTGAACTCAACCGTGCAAAATTCAAGGACGCGGCGTTTTTCTTTGCGGAAATAGAACGCCTATATCCCTATTCCGATTGGGCCAAACGTGGGTTGATTATGCAAGCCTTTGCCAACCACGAAGCCAAAGCCTTTGACGAGGCCCGCGCCGCCGCACAGCGGTATATCAGTTTCTATCCCGCCGATCAGGACGCCGCTTGGGCGCAATATTTGATTGCGCTTAGCTACTATGACCAGATCGAAGATGTGGGCCGTGACCAAGACCTGACCATCAATGCATTGCGTGCGTTTCGCGTGGTCATTGAACAATACCCTGACAGTGAATACGCCCGTGCAGCTGGGTTGAAATTTGATTTGGCCTTTGATCATTTGGCGGGCAAAGAAATGGAAGTTGGGCGCTATTATCTGAAGCGCTCAAACTTTGCAGCCGCGTCAAACCGGTTCCGCACCGTGGTCGAAGATTTCCAAACCACATCCCATACTGCCGAAGCACTGTATCGCTTGGTCGAATCCTATCTTTCATTGGGCCTAACAGACGAAGCACAGTCCGCTGGCGCAATTTTGGGGCATAATTTCCAATCCACGCCGTGGTACGAAAATGCCTATACCTTGTTGACAAAACAGGGATTGCAACCAAATGCCAAAGGAAAGAACTGGTTGTCAAAAATTTACCGTCAGGTGTTACAGGGCCAGTGGCTATAGGGCATAGGGCAAAATCATGCTGCGTGGTTTAGAAATTCGCAATATGTTGATCATCGATCAGCTGGATGTGGCCTTTGCCCCTGGTTTGAACGTGCTGACCGGCGAAACCGGGGCCGGCAAATCAATTTTGCTAGATAGCCTTGGGTTTGTTTTGGGCTGGCGGGGGCGCGCCGATTTGGTGCGCCAAGGTCATGACAGCGGCGAAGTAACCGCCTGGTTCGATCTGGCTGCGGATCATCCGGCCCAGACGATTTTAACGGACATCGGGTTGTCGGCCTGTGATGAATTGATATTGCGGCGTGTAAACACGCGGGACGGGCGCAAAACCGCATGGATCAATGATCGTCGCGTTTCGGGTGATGCGTTGCGGGCTGTATCCGATACGTTGATCGAATTGCACGGCCAACATGATGATCGCGGGCTGTTGGATCCCAAAGGTCATCGCGTTTTGTTAGATACATTTGGCCAGTATGGGTCGGCGCAGGCCGCTGTTGCACAGGCGTGGAAAACACTGGCGCAGACGCGGCGCGAATTGCAATCGGCCACAGCGGCGCATGATGCCCTAAAGGTCGAAGAGGAATTTTTGCGTCATTCGGTCGCCGAATTAAACACGCTTGCCCCGATCGCCGGAGAAGAGGCCGAGTTAGACACCAAGCGCCGCAAAATGCAGGCGGCCGAACGCGTACGTGAAGACATTATGCGCGCGGCCCAAGCCCTGTCGCGTGATGCAGCCGAGGGGATGTTGGCCGATGCGCAGCGCTGGCTGGATGATGCCAGTACCGCCGCGGATGGGGCGTTGGATGCCCCGATTGCTGCATTGGGCCGCGCTATGATTGAATTGCAAGAGGCCGCAGATGGCGTGGATCGCTGCCTAGACGCGATGGATTTTGATCCCCATGAACTGGAACAGGCCGAGGAACGGTTGTTTGCCCTGCGTGGTTTGGCCCGCAAACATCAGGTTCAGGCTGATGACTTGGCGGAATTGGCCGCAACTTTGAACGATCGTTTGCACAGCTTGGACGCAGGTGTGGGCCAAATTGATGATTTGCAGGCGGCCGTCAAACAGGCGCAGGCTGATTATGATCAGGCGGCCGCTGACCTGACTGCGGCGCGTAAATCGGCGGCTGCCAAATTGGATGCGGCTATGGCCCGCGAATTGGCACCGCTGAAAATGGAACGCGCTGTGTTCAGCACTGTTTTGTCGCCCGCCCCTGCGGGTGCAGATGGCGTTGATCAGGTTGATTTTATGGTGGCCACCAACCCCGGTGCGCCCTCTGGTCCCTTGGCGAAAATTGCATCAGGCGGCGAACTTAGCCGGTTTTTATTGGCGCTTAAGGTGTGCCTAAGCGGCCCTGAAAGTTCGACGACCATGATTTTTGATGAAATCGACCGCGGTGTGGGTGGGGCCACCGCCGATGCCGTGGGTCGCCGATTATCAGGCTTGGCCAAGGGGGGGCAGGTTTTGGTTGTGACCCATTCGCCCCAAGTGGCAGCCCTAGGCGATCGTCATTTCCAAGTTGCCAAGGTTCAATCAGACACCGAAACCTTGTCGCGCGTGATGGTGTTGGATGCGGGCCAACGCATTGACGAAATCGCACGCATGATTTCCGGCGACAGCATCACAGATGCCGCCCGCGCCGCTGCGCAGCAGCTGATTGACGGACGCAATTCCCTATAGTCAGGGCACCAGTTTTCCAGGGTTAAACAGGCCTTTGGGATCAAGGGATGATTTGATCGCACCCATCACGGACCACGCGGCCCCATGTTCTGCGGACATGAATTTGCGTTTGCCCAAACCCACACCATGTTCGCCTGTACAGGTCCCCCCAAGTGCCAGCGCACGTTCAGCCATGCGGTCCGATAGGGCGCGCGCGGTGTCCAAATGCGTTGGATGATCGGGGTCCACCAACAAAATGGCATGGAAATTTCCGTCACCCATATGACCCAAAATTGGTCCCTGCAGGCCGCTTTGTTCTATGTCGTGCTGCGTCTCGGACACAGCTTGGGCCAATTTCGACAGAGGCACACAGATGTCTGTCACAATGGCCCGCGCACCCTCATGCAGCGCGCGGATGGCGTAATAGGCATCATGGCGCATCGCCCATAATGCGGTGCGATCCTCGGTTTGATTGGAAAATGCGCAGTCCTGTCCACCATTTTCGTGGCACAAGGCTTGGAAATCTTGGGCATATTGCGTGACGCTGTCGGTATCGCCGTGAAATTCGAACAACAAATGGGGCAGGCGGGGAATGGCCAAATCGCCATAGGCGTTGACTGCATCCACCGTGGCGGTATCGACGAATTCGATCCGCGCAGCGGGCAGGCCGCTTTGGATGGTTTCAATGACCGTTTGCACGGCTGCGTCAAACCGATCAAAGGCCACGCGCCCTGCGCTGATGGCGCTGGGGCGGGGGTGCAATTTCAGGGTGAGCTGGGTGATCAGACCCAATGTTCCCTCGGCGCCAACAAACAATGCGGTCAGGTCATAGCCCGCCGCCGATTTTGCAGCCCGCGTGCCCGTTTCGATGACCTGTCCCCCTGCTGTGACCACGCGCAAGGCGCGTACATTGTCGCGCATGCTGCTATAGCGCACTGTGGTCGTACCACTGGCCCGTGTCGAAGCCATGCCACCCAATGTGGCATCTGCGCCCGGATCCACGGGGAAAAACAGGCCTGTGTGGCGCAGCGCATGATCCAACGCTTTGCGTGTAATTCCGGGTTCAACCGTAACCAGCATATTTTCACGATCAATGTCCAACACGCGGTTCATTTGCGAAAAATCAACGCAAACCCCGCCGCGCGGTGCGGCGGCCTGTGCCTCAAGCGATGTGCCAGCCCCCCAAGGGATCATGGCCATATCGTTTGCGTAACAGTGTTCAACCAAACGGACGCAGTCCTGTTCATCCCGCACATAGACGACCGCATCGGGGGGCATTGTATCAAAATAGCTTTCAGATCGGCCGTGATTGTCACGATCTGATGGGGATGTGGTGAAACGATCGCCAAAAACCGTTTCAAGGGTTTGAAAAACTGTGGCTTGGGTCATTGCACGATCCCTGTGGCTGTGACTAAGATGGGGCTAGCTTAAAGCCTTGTTTCTGGGTTGAAAAGATTGGTTCTATGTCGCAGCCACAGGTCAATGAATATCTGCACCGCATAAAATCCCATGTCGAAATGCGTGGGGTGCAATTTTCGTTGTATTTCGGGTTTTGGCTGGTTGCATTGATGTTGGGAATTGTGTCCGGCGCCGCTGCGGTGGTGTTTCGCATTGGCATCGAATGGTTTCAATCGACCGCCTATGGCACATCGGATGTCAGTCGCTTGCATAGCTTTGCCGAAACGCTGTCATGGTATTGGGTTGTCTTAATCCCCACTTTGGGCGGTGTGATTGTCGGTTTGATTTTCCACTTGATGACCCAAGATGGCCGCGTCAGATCCGTGGCCGACGTGATTGAGGCCGCGGCCCTGCGCGATGGTCGCGTCGAAATGAAGGAAGGCTGGGCCAGTGCCATGGCCAGTTTTATCACCTTGTCAACGGGCGGATCAGCTGGGCGCGAGGGGCCAGTGGTGCATATCGCAGCCATGATATCGACCAAGGTCTGCACATGGCTGGGCGCACAGGGTGTTACCGCGCGGGATTTGTTGGGATGCGCGGTCGCGGCGGCGGTTTCGGCCAGTTTCAATGCGCCGATTGCAGGTGCGATTTTCGCACTAGAAGTGATTTTACGCCATTTTGCGCTGCATGCCTTTGCGCCCATTGTGATCGCATCGGTTGCGGGCGCAGTGGTGCATCAGTTGGTGTTTGGCGATTTCAAGGAATTCAATCTGCCACAGTCCAATTCCCTTTCGTTTTATGCAGAAATTCCGGCCTTTATGATCCTTGGGTTGGTGTGTGGTTTGGTGGCTGTTGTTATGATGCGGTCGATTTTTATGGCCGATGATGTCGCATCCAAAGTGCAAAACCACCTAAACCTGCCACGGTTTTTGCGTCCTGCGGTTGCGGGTTTGTTGTTGGGGGGCATTGCGACCCAATTTCCCGTCATCCTTGGGGTCGGCTATGAAACCACCTTTGCCGCGTTAAAGGGGCAGTTGGTGTGGTCGGCCGCCATTGTGTTTGCGGTGGTCAAGGTGGCCGCCGTGGCCATTACCATGGGCGGGCGTATGGGCGGTGGTGTGTTTTCGCCGGCGCTGATGGTGGGGGCGCTGACGGGTCTGGCCTTTGGCGATATTGCGACATCGATTATTCCGGATCTGTCGGGGGGCTATGCCATCTATGCCTTGGCCGGTATGGCCGCTGTTGCGGCCGCGGTGCTAAGCGCGCCCATTTCCACGACGTTGATCGTGTTTGAAATGACGGGGGATTGGCAAACAGGTTTGGCCGTTTTGGTCGCCGTATCCTTGGCCAGTGCTTTGTCAGCCCGATTTGTGGATCGGTCGTTTTTCCTGACCCAGCTACAGCGGCGCGGCATTGATTTGGCCGCAGGGCCGCAATCCTATGTGTTGGCCTTGGTGGCAAATCGCGATGTGATGACACCCATCGAAACCCCCACTACCGATCATTGGACCATGGTCGAAGAGGGTACATTTGTCAGTGAATTTGGCACATTAAAGGGGGCGATGCCGGTATTCCAACGCACCCATTCCGCCGTATTGCCCGTATTGCGCGTCGCGGGCAAAGATCAGCCCGCACAAATCATCGGTTTACTGTACGAAGTGGATGCGCTGCGCGCCTATGCCAAGGCCTTGGCCGATACCGCAGCCGAGGAACATAGTTAATCGTTACAGCTGTTCCACAGCCACGCGGTCTTGGTTGTAAAAGGCCACATAATCTTTGATTACGGACACGTCAGAATTAGGGTCCTCATAGCTCCACGCCATGTTTTCGATTGTTTGGCTTTTGGTCGTGATGGAATAAAACGTGGCTTGGCCTTTGAATGGGCATTGGCTGGTGACATCCGTACGCGACAAAAACGCCATGGCTAGGTCTGATTTGGGAAAATAAATGACAGGCGGGTAATCGCCTTCGATCAATTCTAGGGCATTTGCGCTTTCGCCGATAACGGCACCTCCTGCGCGCACGCTCCACATGCCTTTGGCAGGACGAATTGAAATATGATTGGCCATTAATAATCCTTTCTATGGTTTTTATTGGCGCGCTGATCCCCTGTCATCACAAAGGTTCGGTCGCGCGCTGCAACCATAGACGCGTTTCATCATTTATGCGAGGCTCAATAATGTCGCGGCAGGTTTGATGATACCCATTGATCCAAGCCCGTTCGCTGGGCGATAGCATATCGGAAACGATCAGACGTCGATCAATCGGCACATAGGTCAGGGTTTCAAATTCATAAAACCCTGGGAATTCAGGATCGCAATCGCGCACAACGATCAGATTTTCAGTCCGAATGCCAAAGGATCCAGATTTATAATATCCCGGTTCGTTTGATACGATCATGCCGGGTTGAAATACGGTGTCTGCGCGTCTGGATATGCCTTGGGGGCCTTCGTGAACACATAGGTGATGGCCAACGCCGTGGCCTGTACCATGTCCATAATCCTGACCCGCCGCCCACAGGGCTGCGCGCGCGAATGCATCGATATCACGCCCTGTGACCGATTTGGGAAACCGCAGGCGCGAAATGGCGATCATGCCCTGTAATACACGGGTAAAGGCGGCAGCAATGTCAGGCGCAGGGCTGCCCACGGCAACGGTACGCGTGATATCCGTGGTGCCATCACGGTATTGTCCGCCACTGTCGATCAACATGACCGAGTTATTGATCAAAGTTTGGTTGGTGTCATGCGTCACACGGTAATGGGGCAATGCTGCGTGTGGCCCGCTGGCCGAAATCGTGTCAAAGCTGATATCCACCAATTGATCGTCTTGTCGCCGGATGTGTTCCAAATGCTGTGCCACATCAATTTCGGTGATCTGATCTGGGTCCTGCTCATCAAGCCATGCCAGAAATTCGCACATATATCCTGCATCGCGCAAATGGGTGTCGCGTGCTGCGGCCAATTCTGTGGGGTTTTTGATGGATTTGGGCAAAATCACGGGGTCTTGGCCCATGATAATATCAACGCCAGCTTGGGTTAGTTGATCAACAATGGCCTGTGGGACACTGGATCGATCCACCAAAATGCGGCCCGAAAGTCGGCCCAAATGGTTCAGTATGTCCGATTGCGGATGCACCCGTACATCGGGCCCCAAATGGTCGGACAGCTGCGCCAGTTTTGACGGATCGGTAAACACATCCACGACGCCCGTGTCGTGCAAAATGGCATAGGCCTGCACAATTGGATTGTGGATCACATCATCGCCGCGAATATTCAGCAGCCAACTGATGCTGTCAGTCAATGTGATTATCGCCGCTGACTGTTGGCTGCGTTGCAGGGTTTTCGCAATATCGCGGCACTTATCCTGATGTGTCCGACCCGCCCATTCAACGCCATAGGCCCGCGCGGGCCGCTGTGGGGCAGGGGGTTGATCCACCCAAACGGCATCGATCAAATTATCGCAGGGTTGTAATGCGATGCCGTGCTCTGACAATACCTTGCGGTACTGCGCGATTTCTGCAGCTGAATGCAACCAAGGGTCAAACCCGATCACACCTTGGGTCAGTTGTCCCGCGATCCAATCAGGGCCCGTTGTGTCAGGCCAATCCACCGCAACAAAGGGCGCGCGGATTTGCGCACGAACCTGTTCGAAATATCGACTGTCGGTAAAGACGCCTGCCGCCTGTTCCAAAACGATACAAAATCCGGCTGATCCCGTAAATCCCGTCAGCCACGCCAATCGTTCATCACAGGGGGCCAGATATTCCCCCTGATAGCGATCTGAATGGGGAACCAAAAACCCATTCAATCCAGATTGGGCGATTTTTGCACGCAATTCTTGTAATCGCGCGGGCCCCAGTTCCGGCGATGATGACACCTCATAGCTTTGATACATGATTATACTACCTTTTTCATGCCCATCACGCGGGCACGGGCACGTGGATCACTATCAAACAGGGCGGCCAATTGTTCCGTCATGGCCCCCGCCAACTGGTCGACATCCGTAATCGTGACAGCGCGATCGTAATACCGTGTCACATCATGCCCGATCCCAATGGCCAGCAATTCCACCGCACGGCGTCGTTCGACCATGGCAATCACATCGCGCAGATGTTTTTCCAAATAATTCGCAGGGTTGACCGACAATGTGCTGTCATCCACTGGGGCGCCGTCGGAAATGACCATCAGGATTTTGCGCTGCTCAGGCCGTGCGATCATACGGCGATGTGCCCACTCTAACGCTTCGCCGTCGATGTTTTCCTTTAACAGGCCCTCTTTCATCATCAACCCCAGATTGGGGCGCACCCGCCGCCACGGCGCATCGGCCGATTTATAAATGATGTGACGCAGATCATTCAAACGGCCCGGTTGTTGCGGGCGACCGTCTTGCAGCCATTTTTCACGGCTTTGCCCACCTTTCCACGCACGGGTGGTAAAGCCTAGGATTTCGACCTTGACGTTGCACCGTTCCAAGGTGCGCGCCAAAACATCCGCACAGATCGCAGCAATCGAAATAGGCCGACCCCGCATCGATCCGGAATTGTCTAACAACAGTGTCACAACAGTGTCGCGGAATTCGGTGTCTTTTTCGGTTTTGAAACTTAGCGGGGTGGTGGGGTTTGCCACAACACGTGCCAAGCGGCCTGCGTCCAAAATGCCTTCTTCTAAATCGAACAACCAACTGCGGTTTTGTTGCGCTTGCAATCGACGCTGCAGTTTGTTCGCCAATCGACTAACCGCGCCTTTCAACGGCTCTAGCTGCTGATCCAGATAGGCGCGCAGCCGTTCCAATTCGGCAGGCTCTGCCAATTCTTCCGCGGTGATTTCTTCGTCAAAAGCAGTGTCAAAGACCGCATAATTCGGATCAGCATCCGAAATTGGTTGCGGCGCGGGTGGTTCCAGCGGGGCATCCCCATCTGGCATCTCCATCTCATCTGACATTTCGTCATCGACGCTGTCATCTTGGGATAATTGCGCCTCAGCGGTGTCTTGCTGTTGTTCTTGGCTTTGTTCAGGGCTGGCGTCAGGCTGATCCTCTTCGTTGTCATCCTGACCGGTGCTATCTGGCTCTTGCTCTTCTTCTTGGTCCTGCTGTGCGTCGTCTTGCGGATCATCCTCGGGGGCATCAGGGTCATCGCCCAGCTGGTCGCCATATCCCAAATCGGTAATCACCTGACGCGCAAAACGGGCAAACTCTGCTTGATCAGACAATTTGTGTTGCAAATTATCCAATGTTCCAGCGGCTTGCTCTTCAATAAATCCGCGCCATAGCTCCATCACATTTTGGGCGGCAGGTGGCAAATCGCGCCCCGTGGCCAAATGCCGGATCATATATCCTGCCGCAACGGACAAAGGCGCATCAGATTTATCCCGAATGGATCCATAGTCCAATCGCTCAGCCTCGGCCCCAATTTTGGCGTCAATGTTTCCGGCCGTACCTGGCATGTCGCGCGCACCCAACGCCTCGCATCGCGCCGTCTCCATCGCCTCATAGAGTTCGCGCGCAATCGCACCAGGTGGCGCATAACGATTATGCGTGCCTGCGTCATGATATCGATGATACAGCGCCAGCGCATCCGCCGTGCCGCGCGCCACCAAAACCTCATCCCGTGTCATCCGACGGCTGATTTGTGGCAACCGTACATTGTCGCCAGAAATCCCTGCAGGATCAACGGTATAGGTCACGCTTAAATCAGCATCATGTGCCATGACCTTGGTGGCCTCGGCCAGTGCCTTTTTAAACGGATCGGCCGGGTTATCAGTCCCTTTGGACATCGCAAACGCCCCTTGCTAAACTCAATGGCACCCCAGCAGCATTTTTTGTCTAAAAATAATCCCGCCAGAGGCATACGGGCCAACGGCCCCAAAAATCAGCGATGCGCCCAAAGGCGCATCACCGTTTGATTATCCCAAACTAACGCTCGCCGCGCTCTCTGGCAATTCCTCGTCAAAGCATCGTTGGAAAAACTCAGCTACGGTCTGACGCTCCAACTCGTCGCATTTGTTCAAAAACGACAACCGGAATGAATACCCAACGCTGCGGAAAATCTCGGCATTCTGCGCCCAGTTAATCACTGTACGCGGGCTCATCACTGTGGACAAATCCCCATTCATAAACGCAGTGCGGGTAAAATCAGCCACGGTCACCATCTGCTTCACCGTCTTGCGTCCTGCCTCGGTGTTGTAATGCGGTGCTTTTGACAAAACGATCGCTGTCTCTGCATCGATGGACAGGTAATTCAACGTCGATACCAATGACCAACGGTCCATTTGCGCTTGGTTGATTTGTTGTGTGCCGTGATACAAACCAGTTGTGTCGCCCAAACCAACGGTATTTGCCGTTGCAAACAAACGGAAATAGGGATGCGGCGTGATGATTTCGTTTTGATCCAACAGGGTCAATTTCCCATCATGTTCCAACACACGCTGAATGACAAACATCACATCCGCGCGCCCTGCGTCATATTCATCAAACACAATCGCAACAGGGTTGCGCAATGCCCAAGGCAGGATGCCCTCGTGAAATTCGGTCACTTGTTTGCCGTCAATTAGTTTGATCGCATCCTTACCGATCAAATCAATCCGGCTAATGTGGCTGTCTAGGTTTACGCGTACCGATGGCCAGTTCAACCGCGCAGCCACCTGTTCGATATGTGTGGATTTCCCCGTGCCATGATATCCTTGGATCATAACGCGGCGATTGTGCGAAAATCCGGCCAAAATGGCCATCGTTGTATCTGGATCAAACTTATACGTGTGGTCTACTTCGGGCACACGCTCGGTGCGCTCAGCGAACCCATGAACAACCATATCCGTGTCAATTCCAAATACGTCACGCACCGAAATCGTTTCAGTCGGTTTCATCGCGCTATCAATCATGCCGTGGGCCATGTCTTTGCCTTAACCTTATCTAAATGCTGTCGGGGAATTGGTGCATCATTCAGCCCCAAAGGGCAAGGGCACCGCCGATATTTTTTCCATTGTTGTTCACATGATCGCGACGAATGATCACATAAATGTGCATCAACCCCCGCGTACATCCATGATATAGACCAAGCATACCATGCATCAACGGGTCAAATTATGAACAAACGCACTTTTTTATCCATCACCGCAGCGGGCATCAGCTTTCCCAAATTAACGATGGCCTCATCCGCGGATACATTCGAAATCACGCGCACCGACACCGAATGGCGCGCCATGCTCAGCCCCCTTGAATACAAAGTCATGCGCCAAGAAGGCACAGAACGCGCATTTACCTCACCCCTAGATAAATTCTATGACGATGGCATGTACCACTGCCGTGGCTGTGATCTGCCCCTTTATTCGTCTGACCACAAATACGACAGCGGCACAGGTTGGCCCAGTTTTTGGCAAGCCCAAGATAACGCAATTGGAACTCGCGTTGACCGCAAATTCTTTATGGTTCGTACCGAATGCCATTGCCGCCGCTGTGGATCACACTTGGGTCATATCTTTGACGATGGGCCACAACCAACACGAAAGCGGCACTGTATCAACGGGGTCAGCCTTGTGTTCCAAGCGGCCTAATCATTTTTTGTCTAAAAATATCCTCGCCGAAGGCATGCGGCCCTTAGGGGCCGCACCCTTTTAGGTTTCAGTTGCATCCTCGGCCAACCGATAGGGTTCTTCAAAATCGATAAAGACGGCCGTTTCCTTTGCCTTTTGCATCCAATCTTGGACAGCATGATGGTCGCACAGGTGATCGATATAGGCGCGGCACCGATCACTGATTGGCAAGTTATAGCTTAACATGCGCATGGCAACCGGGCTGAAATAGGCATCCACTGCGCCAAATTCCCCACATAGAAATGGGCCACCCGTGGCGATCAATTGTTCGGTCCAGGCGGCTTCCAGTCGGCTTACGTCTTGGCGCAGTCCAGGATTATCGCGCCACAAAATCTTGCCAACGCGGCCTAGATCCGGTCCGATATTCATCGGGCAAAGTTTGCGGATATGTGTAAAACCACTGTGCATCTCGGCGCATAAACTGCGGGCTTGTGAACGCGCTATCGGATCGATCGGCCACACCGGTGCCGTGGGGCAATATTCGGCGATATATTCTGCGATGGACAAGGTGTCCCAAACCACCAGTGGTGTTCCATCTTGTGTGACCTTGGTGGTGTCGCGCAAGGCGGGAACCGTTGCGGTCGGTGATATTTTGCGCATCTCGGCTTTGAAATTTGACGCATCATCGAACCCATCGAAATGGATCACATGCTCTTTGAACTCAGGCACGAATGCACGCAGCAGAACACCTGCACGCATCGACCAACTTGAGTAGTTATAGTTTCCAATAAATAATTCTAACGACATAAATTACAGGACCGATCTTGATTATGTTACCAAGACCATTCCTGTTCGATTGTGTAAATGTCAAGCGCTCTTACTTAAAGTTGCGGCTGTCTTTGAGTTGATCCCATGCCCATACCACTTGTTGCAACTGCTCTTCTTGGCTGCGGTCGCCACCGTTCATGTCGGGGTGCAGGATTTTGATCAATGATTTATAGGCCTTGCGAACCTCGGCCTTTGTCCAGGTGTCTTTGGCCTCTAGAATCTCGATCGCGGTGCGCTCGGTTGCGGGCAGGCGGCGTGTGTGGCCAGTGCTGGTCGCATTGCGGCCTGGGTTGCGCGTGGCATTATCGCCCAACACTTGATGGGGGTCCTCGATTCCCAAACGTGCCCATGCGCGGGCTTCGGGGTCGCGGAATGATTTTGTTTCACGTTCCCACACTTTGTCCTTGGACATCTGTGCGTTCATTTCCGCTTCGGTCTGGTTGGTAAAGAAATTCCATTTTTGGTTATATTCACGCACGTGGTCTTTGCAGAACCAGAAAAAATCATCCAAGACATCGGGCGATTTGGGCGCGCGGAATTTACCAGCTTCGGTGCAGCCGTCGTGTTCACATTGGCGAACGGATGTTTCTGATGCGCCTGACAAACTGCGCCGGCCCCGCGGATTTTTCTTTTTCGCGGATGATACGGACAGATCAAAACCAAATGGATCAGATTTAGACATTGTTTCACCTTTTCGAGTTGAGCGCCATATCATAGACTGTTACGAATTGAATGAAAGAGCAAAAAGGCCGTAAAATGACCAGAGCAGACAAAATTTATGAAAAACTAAGCCAGGCCTTTACGCCGCAGCTGCTAGAGGTCGTGAATGAAAGCGAACAGCACCGTGGGCATAGTGGTTACAGTGATGGACAATCGCATTTTCGTGTTAAATTGATTACATCCGAATTTGCAGGCCAGTCGCGCATTGCGCGTCACCGATCCGTGCATGCCGCACTGGGTGCCGAACTGGTGGCCGAAATTCACGCGTTGGCATTAGAGTTGAGCGAAAAATAAACCCCGCGCTTGGCGCAGGGTTTATGCATGTGTCGATCATTCGGCCGTGTTGTCACCGGAGATTTTTACAAACCCAGTTTTGCCGACACGATATCATTGACGGCCTTTGGATTGGCCTTGCCGCCGGTGGCTTTCATCACTTGACCCACGAACCAACCGGCCAGCTTTGGATTGGCCTTGGCTTTTTCCACTTGGGCGGGGTTGGCCGCGATAATTTCATCAACCGCGGTTTCGATGGCACCGGTGTCGGTGACCTGTTTCATGCCGCGTGCTTCGACGATTTCGGCCGGATCGCCACCTTCGGTATAGACGATTTCAAACAGGTCCTTGGCGATTTTACCGCTAATGTCACCTTTCTGGATCAATTCAATAATGCTGCCCAATTGGTCAGGGCTGACAGGTGATTTTGTGATGTCTGTGTCGTCTTTTTTCAAACGACCAAACAATTCATTGATCACCCAATTTGCAGCCATTTTGCCATCACGACCTTTGGCAACTTGTTCAAAGAAGTTGGCTGACACAACTTCGGCGGTCAGGACGCTGGCATCATATTCGGACAGGCCAAAGTCGGCCACAAAACGTGCCTTTTTCGCGTCGGGCAATTCAGGCAGATTGGCTGCGATGTCATCGACCCAAGCCTGTTCAATTTCCAAAGGCAGTAAATCGGGATCAGGGAAATAACGATAATCATGCGCCTCTTCTTTCGAGCGCATGGACCGTGTTTCACCCTTGTCGGGATCATACAGGCGGGTTTCTTGGTCAACCGTGCCACCGGATTCTACAATCTGGATTTGGCGGCGGGCTTCGACTTCGATCGCTTGTTGAATAAACCGCATCGAGTTCATGTTTTTGATTTCACAACGTGTGCCTAGATGGGAAAAATCACCTGTTTCGATGTATTTTTCATACTGTCCAGGTCGACAGATTGATACGTTCACATCTGCGCGTAGGTTGCCGTTTTGCATATTGCCATCACAGGTTCCCAAATACCGCAGGATTTGGCGCAGTTTGGCGATATATGCTGCGGCCTCTTCTGGTCCGCGAATGTCGGGGCGCGATACGATTTCCATCAGACAAACGCCGGTCCGGTTCAAATCCACAAATGACATATTGGGATCCATATCGTGGATGGATTTGCCCGCGTCCTGTTCCATGTGGATGCGTTCGATACGCACATGGCGCGCGACACCCGGTTCCATGTCAACGATCACTTCGCCTTCGCCCACAATCGGATGATACAGCTGTGAAATTTGATATCCTTGGGGCAGGTCAGGATAGAAATAGTTTTTGCGGTCAAAGGCCGACCAAAGATTGATTTCCGCCTTTAGGCCCAGACCCGTGCGCACCGCCTGTTCAACACAGTATTCGTTGATCACAGGCAACATGCCGGGCATGGCAGCATCCACAAAGGATACGTTCGAATTCGGCTCGTTGCCGAATTGCGTCGACGCGCCAGAAAACAGTTTCGCGTTTGAGGCCACTTGTGCGTGTACCTCCATCCCGATGACCAATTCCCAGTCATATTTTGCGCCCGCAATTACCTTGGGTTTTGGGGCCTCATAGGTCAGATCCAGCATATCACATTCACCTGCTTATTACCTTTGGCATGGGTGTAACGAATGACTGCATGAACTGCAATCGGTTTTGCCATCAAGTTTGAGGGTATCGGCGGCGGCTGGCGATTATTTGGGCAGCAATCACGCCACCGTATAGTTTTTGTGTTGGAATATGATCAGTTTGCAGCGCAGGATTTATCACGGCTGCAGTGTGATACCATGTCAGCGGGTGAATTTCGCGCATATGTTCATCAATGACATAATCCGCGGCTTCGGAAATTTTGTGACGTTTTTTCTGCGACGCGCGGCTGTCATTGCGGTGGGGGGCATCGGCCAAGGTCAGCGTTAGAAAGGCTGCATAATGGTTTGCTGCATGTTGATCGGTACGTCGTTCCATCACATCCAGCAGGGATGTCAGAAATAAATCGGGGTCCACCCGTTCACAGGCAGCCACATCTTGCGCAATGGCACCAGCATAGACCAGAGTATAGGCCCCTTTGCCCCAGAAATCATAGGTGGTTTTTGTCAGTTTGCGCGCATAGTTTTCCAACGTGGCATAGGATCCAAACCATGCAGGCAGCAAATGCACACCAAATTTCAAAAAATGTTGCGGCGTTGTTGGGTCGAGTTCAATCAAATCTTCGTAATCGTCGCAAAACCGCAACGCGGGATCATCAAGGCCGGGCAAAATGGCGCATTGTGTCAGGGCCAACAGGGATGACCCCAAATCATATGCGTTGTAATTGTTCAATATTTCCTGCGCCATAGCGAAATGGCGGCGAAATGTTTTGTGTGCGATTTGTTTTTGCACCTTGCCCGTATAATTCAACCATATGAATCCTGCATCCACATGGGCCAAGCATAACAGTGCCGCCAGCCCATAGTTGCGGGGATGGGCGTGCATTGCATCATGGACTGCGTGAAAGACATCCAAACTGGGTTGTTGCACGCCATTTTCCAACGCATCCCGGATCGGCGATAACACAACCTTGCGCGCGCCCAGGGTCAGGGCTTCGGAAATGGGCATACCTGATGCGGTTGTGGCGTTCATTTTGTCAAATTCTTGGATTTCGCGGCCCAGCTGATCCCATTCGGCCAAATCCGCCAATTTTTCACCGCGCGATATATACCACGATTGTTCCAGTTCCTCTTCGCTTTGATGGGTAATGGGCAGACCGCAGCTGTCCAGCAACTGTTCGGTTGCGGATTCGTCTTTCAGGGTGTCTTTGACCGATTGCAAAATCTCGAACGGTTCGGCGTGATTGCGATAGCCAAAGAGCGACCCAAGTGTTTGTTCAATAAAACCACCAGCAGGCATTCGTTACTCCTGTAAATTTCCCGAATACATGAACGCGCAATAAGGCCAAAAAAAGGCATTCATTTGTGAATAACGCCCAAAAAACCCTTATTCATAGGGGCATTTGGGACAGTGGCCTAACTTTTTGCGGTCAAATTAGTCTTTCGGATATTGTTTTTATACTACCATGAAAAATGACGATCTTGGAATGGAATTTCGGCCAGCCGCAACCAGTGTTTCAGCGGTTTATGCGGTGGTGTAGATTCGTACGGTATCCGCGTTTTGCGCCCCATCGTGTCCACGATCACAATACGGCGGGTGCCATCCAGTCCGGTATGGAAACGAAAATGATCAATGTCAGTGCGATCAATTGTGCCTGTGCGTTTGGCTGAATACCAACGGACCTGATCAGCGTTAATTTCCAAGCCTGAGCGCGGATTTTTAATCCAATCCAGACAGGCGGGGGCTGTGACCGCAATAAGCACCGCAACAATCACAATATGGGCGTCAAAACGGGTATAAAGAACCGCAACCAAAACCCACATCAAAGCAATGCCGATGCTGGTTGCAGGGTTTCTGCCGTGTTTGGTAAACTGATAGGGCGTCATCCGCGCATCCTGCTTAGCATTTCACGCGTATCATTGCTGAGGTTGGGTTGCGCAAGGATGCGATCAATTTGTGCCAACAGCAAGTCTTGGCGTTTGGTGTCGAAACGTTTCCATGTGGCAAAGGCCGATGACATACGCGCACAGACCTGAGGATTGATTGGATCAAGCTGGATAAGCATATCTGCCAATAACTGGTATCCGCTGCCATCGGCATTGTGAAACCCTGCAAAATTTCCCGCCAATGCACTTAGAACCGAGCGGACGCGATTAGGGTTTTTTAGGGTAAAGTCGGGATGCGCAATCAAATCGCGCGCAGTTTGAACGGCCCGTTTTGCAGGGGCATTCACAATTTGCGTGCTAAACCACAGATCGATGACCAAGCGTTCTGATTGCCATTTTTCATAGAATTGATCCAAGGCAGATTTGGCATCGCCAAAATTAACCAATGCGACCAATGCGGCCAAACTTTGTGTCATGTTGTCGGATGCGTTGAATTCTGCCAGTGCCAGTTTGCCCTGATCCAAACGTGACATCAGCGACATAACACGATTGCCCAAGGCACGCTTGCCGGCTTGTTCGGCTGTTGGTGCATAGGGTTCTCTGACACGATTTTTTTCGTACAGATTGGGTAAATCTTGCGCTGTTTTTTCGGCCAAGGCCTGCGATAAATCGTTCAGGACCGTTTCGATCTGGTCGGGATCAACGGGCAAACCTTGGTCAGCCAAATGTTGTGCGACGCTATCGGCTGGGGGCAGTGTCGACAAAAATGCCCGCAGCGCTGGGTCGATATCGTCCTGTCCCAACAGTTTGTGAATGGCATCCAACCACAAAGCATCATCGGCAGGCTTGCCTTGGATTTTCTGGACGACGACATCCATTCCCAATGCTTGTCCCGCGTCCCAACGGCAGTAAGGATCGGTATCATACGCCAATTGTACAGCGCGTTGTGCATTTGTGGCCTGCGTGGTCACAATAACGGGGGCTGAAAATCCGCGAAGAATTGAAACGATAGGGGCCTGATCAAGGTCGTGGAATTCAAAGGTTTGGCGGTCTTGGGTCATTTCCAGAACTTGGGTTGGCCGCACCTCTTGGCCATCTTGTGACAGCAAACCGATTGCAATGGGAATAAGCCTTGGGGATTGAATGTTGCCTTGTGGGGCGGGGGGCGTGGATTGCGCAATATCTAAACGCAGGGTGCCATTTTCAAACGTTTCGCGCACATCCAGCCGTGGTGTTCCGGCTTGTTCATACCAAATTTTAAATTGGCTCAGATCACGTCCCGTTATGGTTTCAAACGATGATAACCAATCCTCGATTGTGGCGGCGCGCCCGTCGTGTTGATCCAAATAATGACGCACAGATTTGTAATAGTTTTCATCGCCGACCAATGTTTTCAGCATATGGATCAGTTCAGCGCCCTTTTCATAAACGGTGATCGTGTAGAAGTTGTTGATTTCAACAAAACTCGCAGGGCGTACGGGGTGGGCCAATGGGCCGCCGTCTTCTCGGAATTGGGCGGTCCGCATGATTTTTGCATCTGAAATGCGTTTGACGGGTGCGCTGCGCATGTCGGCGGTGAACTGTGAATCACGAAAAACGGTCAAGCCCTCTTTCAAACACAGCTGGAACCAATCACGACATGTGACGCGATTGCCGGTCCAATTGTGGAAATATTCGTGCGCCACGATCGCTTCGACGCGTTCAAAACCGGCGTCGGTGGTCATGTCGTCACGGGCCAAGATGCAGCTAGAGTTAAATATGTTTAACCCCTTATTTTCCATTGCACCCATGTTGAAATCATCCACCGCCACGACATTGAATACATCCAAGTCATATTCGCAGCCATATACACGTTCGTCCCAGGCCATTGATGATTTTAAGGCTTGCATCCCAAAACGACATTTATCCTGATCGCCATCGCGGACCCAGATATTCAATTCCACATCGCGACCGGATTGCGTTGTAAAGGTATCGGGGTGGGCAAATAATTCGCCGGCCACAAGGGCAAATAAATACGCGGGCTTGGGCCATGGGTCGTTCCATTCGGCCCATCCATCGCCTTGGGCGGTGGGGTTGCCGTTTGACAACAACACAGGCAGGTCGCCATTTATGCGAACATGAAAGGGCGCCAAAACATCAGGGCGGTCGGGGTAATAGGTTATTTTGCGAAACCCTTCGGCTTCGCATTGGGTGCAATACATGCCATTTGACATATAAAGTCCCTCAAGCGCTGTGTTGGCTTGAGGATTGATTTCAACTTCGGCTTCCCAAAGGAACGGGGCGTTTGGCGCGGGGCAGGTGACCCCTTCGTTCAGCGGTGTCAGTTCGACAGGCTTGCCATCAATGGATGCGCTGATCGTTTTCAGATCAACACCATGCAGGAAAAACATTCGGTCGGGTTGATCTGGGTTTGGGCGGAATTTGATCTTTGAGCGGACGCGTGTGGCCGTGGGCGCCAAATCAAACACCAGTTCGACGTTGTCGACCAAATAAGAGGGGGCTTGATAATCGCTTAGGTAAATGGGTTCCGCGCTCATGGAAAAGTCCTTTGTTTGCCTGCGAAAATTATTGATTTGCACAGGGTGATATGCCTTGCATACAATGTCAAACTGAATGCAGTAATACCGCTTGATTTGAGGATTTACATCCAATGTACGGCCGGTTCCGTATATTGATAAACGAAACTAAAACGAGCATGCAATGCCTAAACATGTATCAAAACGGGATCTGCCACAAAAAACCTGTGCCACCTGCGGGTTGCCATTTACATGGCGCAAGAAATGGCAAAAGGTTTGGGATGATGTTAAATATTGTTCCGAACGATGTCGAAACGCGCGTGGTTCGAAAACATTATCAAGCAAAACTTGAAAGATAATTTGTCAAAATTGGTAAATTCTTCACACCGATTTTGTTGCCGATCGGAAACTTTTGCCCTATATACGCGGTATTCCATTGTACACTGAAAGGCCGGGAAACTATGAATCGCATCGAAATCGACGGATTAAAAATAGCGCCTGAATTGGCGGACTTTGTTGAAAACCAAGCTTTGCCCGGCACAGGTGTTTCCGCAGATACTTTTTGGTGCGGATTGTCTAAGTTGGTGCATGAACTTGGCCCTAAAAACCGCGCGTTGTTGGCTGTTCGCGAAAAAATTCAATCGCAAGTGGATGATTGGCATATCAAACATCGTGACCAGCCCCATGACAGTGCCGCGTATCAGGGTTTTTTGCGCGATATCGGGTATTTGGTCCCCGAGGGTGAAGATTTTCAAATTGAAACACAAAACGTTGATCCCGAAATCGCAAGTGTTGCTGGTCCGCAATTGGTTGTGCCAGTGATGAATGCACGGTTTGCATTAAATGCGGCAAATGCGCGTTGGGGCAGTTTTTATGATGCGCTTTACGGCACAGACGCTTTAGGCGATGCGCCAAGCGCGGGTGGATATGATGCGGCCCGCGGGGCGCGTGTTGTTGCCAAAGGACGCGCATTTTTGGATGCAGCCGTTCCCTTGGATGGTGCATCTTGGTCCGATATTATGGCCTTGTCTGTTGCCGGCGGCCAACTGCGTGCAGGGGATGTGGGACTGGCCGATCCTGCGCAATATATGGGTTATATTGGTGACGCCGATGCGCCCACTGGGGTTGTGTTGAAAAACAATGGCTTGCATATCATTATTGAAATAAATCCCGACAGCCCAATCGGATCCACTGACGCGGCAGGGATTGCGGATATACGCCTTGAATCGGCGCTTTCCACGATCATGGACTGCGAAGACAGTGTGGCCGCGGTCGATGGCGAAGATAAAGTTGTGGCCTATCGCAATTGGTTGGGGCTGATGCGTGGTGATTTGGCGGAAACGGTTACCAAAGGTGGAAAAACATTTACCCGTGTTTTGAACCCAGATGTTGTTTACACAGATCCAACAGGGGCCCCAGTGACATTAAAGGGCCGCAGCCTGATGTTGGTGCGAAATGTGGGGCATTTGATGACCAATCCGGCTGTAATCGACCGCGATGGGAATGAAATTGGCGAAGGTATTCTGGATGCGTTGGTCACAACACTGATTGCGATGCATGATTTGAAACGCGATGGTGGCAATTCGCTGCATGGGTCGGTCTATGTTGTGAAACCGAAAATGCATGGGCCTGACGAAGTGGCCTTTGCCGTCGAAATCTTTGACATGGTCGAAGATATTCTGGGACTGCCGCGCAACACCGTCAAACTGGGCATCATGGACGAAGAGCGCCGCACATCCGCCAATCTGCGCGAATGTATTCGAGCAGCAAAATCACGTGTTGCATTCATCAACACCGGTTTCTTGGATCGCACAGGCGATGAAATCCACACGAGTATGGAGGCGGGTGCGTTTTTGCCCAAAGGGGCCATGAAAACCACCGCTTGGATCAAATCTTATGAGGATCGCAATGTCGACATCGGTCTGGCCTGTGGCCTGCAAGGGCGCGCGCAAATCGGCAAAGGCATGTGGGCCATGCCCGATATGATGGCTGATATGCTGGATCAAAAAATTGGTCATCCGCAATCAGGGGCCAATTGCGCTTGGGTGCCATCGCCGACCGCGGCCACGCTGCATGCCACGCATTATCACATGGTCGACGTCTTTGACGTGCAAGATGAAATCGCTGCTGGCGGTGCGCGTGGCACATTGGATGATTTGTTGACCATTCCTGTCATGTCGGGTGAAAACCTGTCCGAAGAAGAGATTACCCGCGAGGTCGAAAATAATGCCCAAGGGATTTTGGGCTATGTGGTCCGCTGGGTGGATCAAGGGGTTGGGTGTTCAAAGGTGCCAGATATCAACGATGTTGGATTGATGGAGGATCGGGCGACCTGTCGTATTTCGTCGCAAGCTTTGGCGAATTGGCTGCATCATGGTGTGGTATCGCGCGAACAAGTGATGGCTGCGATGCAAAAAATGGCGGCCGTGGTGGATCGTCAAAATGCGGGTGATGGCGCCTACGTCCCGATGGCGCCCAATTTCGATGGGGTGGCATTTCAGGCCGCCTGTGATTTGGTGTTTGAGGGGCGTGTTCAGCCGTCAGGATATACCGAGCCCGTGCTGCATGCGCGGCGTTTGGAGTTGAAAGCGGCGCAGTAGCACGCGTTTTTGATGATGCCATTAAAAATCCCCCGATCCGCGGTTTGTAGATCGGGGGATTTGAGTATTTATGGCAAAAATGAAAGCCTAGGCGTTTTCCATTGCCTCGAGTTCATCGATCATGTCTGAGATCATCGACAGGCCTTTGTCCCAGAATTTAGGGTCTGAGGCGTCAAGGCCGAAGGGGGCCAAGAGGTCGGAGTGGTGTTTTGATCCACCTGCGCGCAGCATGTCAAAGTATTTGTCTTGGAAGCCGTCTGGGTTTTCTTGGTAGACAGCGTAAAGCGCGTTGACCAAGCCATCGCCAAAGGCATAGGCGTAGACGTAGAAGGGCGAGTGGATGAAATGCGGGATATAGGCCCAGAAGGTTTCATATCCGGGCATAAAGTCAAAGGCATCGCCCAAGGATTGTGCCTGCACAGACATCCACAGCGCGTTGATATCATCTGGGGTCAATTCGCCCTGACGGCGTGCAGCGTGCAATTTGCATTCAAAGTCATAAAAGGCGATTTGGCGCACAACGGTGTTGATCATGTCTTCGACTTTGCCGGCCAGCATGACGCGGCGTTCGTTTTGGTCGCGCGCGCCATCTAGCATTTTACGGAAAGTCAGCATTTCGCCAAAGACCGAGGCCGTTTCGGCCAGTGTCAACGGAGTGGAGGAGAGCATTTCGCCCTGATCTGCGGCCAGCACCTGATGCACGCCGTGGCCCAGTTCGTGGGCCAGTGTCATGACATCGCGCGGTTTTCCAAGGTAATTTAGCATCACATAGGGATGCACATCTGTGACCGTGGGATGGGCGAAAGCTCCCGGCGCCTTGCCCGGTTTGACGGGGGCATCAATCCAGCCCCGATCAAAGAAAGGTTGCGCCAGATCGGCCATGCGCGGATCAAAACTGCCATAGGCATCCATGACAACATCGCGCGCTTGATCCCAATCAATGATGCGGGTGTTTTCCATGGGCAGGGGCGCGTTGCGATCCCAGACCTGCATACGATCCAGCCCTAGCCATTTGCGTTTCAATTCATAGTAGCGGTGGCTGAGTTTAGGATAGGCTGCGACGACCGCGTTGCGCAGGGCTTCGACCACCTCGGGTTCGACGTGGTTGGCCAGATGGCGTGCGCTTTGCGCGGTGGGCATGCCGCGCCAGCGGTCGATGATTTCCTTTTCCTTGGCTTGGGTGTTGTGGACACGGGCAAAGGTGCGGATATTTTCGCCAAAGACACGGGCCAATTCTTCGGCCGCGGCTTGGCGGATGTCGCGGTCTTGTTCGGTTAGCAGGTTTAGCGTGCCTTCGATATTTAATTCGTCGCCATTCACAAAAAAGGTCAGGCCAGCGATCGTTTCATCAAAGAGCTTTTCCCATGCATCGCCTACAACGCCCATATCGTGCAGGAATTTTTCCAATTCATCCGACAGCTGATGGGGTTTCATAGCGCGCACACGATCCAACGCAGGTTTATAGCGGGCAAGGCCCGCGTTTTGTGCATATAAGTCGTCCAGATGCGTATCGCCCAAACGGTTCAGTTCAAGCGTGAAAAACACCAAAGGGGTTGTAAAGTTGGTGATTTTTTCTTGCATATCGGACATGAATTTTGTCCGTTCGCCATCGGTTGTCATTTGGTAATACCGCAGGCCCGCAAAGGACATAATCCGACCGGCAATGGCGGAAATGCGTTCATTGCGTTCAATACAGCGCAGCATTTCGGCCGACGATAAATCAGCCAGTTTATTTTCATAATCCGCCGCAAAGCTGGCGCATTCGGTGTCAAGCCAGTCCAAATCTTGGGCCAGTTTTGGATCCTCTTGGCCTTTATAAAGATCGTCAAGGTTCCATTCTGGCAGGTCGCCTAAATTGCGATTTCCTGAGCTGGCATTTGCGTCAAAGACGATAGAATTTTCAAGTTTCATGGGATCCTCATTATCAATTGATGGAAACCTAGACATCCATCGGGGCAGGTTCAAGACGTTAGGGCAGATATTGCCGAATATCTGCTAATGTATTTGCCTCGGTCGCGGGTTTGTCGGTGCGCCAGCGCAGCATGCGGGGAAAGCGCAGGGCAATGCCAGATTTATGGCGGGGACTGGGTTGTATCCCTTCAAACGCCAATTCAAAGACGTGATGTGGGGGAACTTGTCGGACAGGGCCAAAGCGTTGCAGTGTGTTTTTACGCACCCAGGCGGTGATTTTGCGAAATTCAGCGTCGGTAAGCCCCGAATAAGCCTTGGCAATGGGGACCAGTGAATCGCCATCCCATAGGGCAAAGGTGTAATCGGTAAATAAATTGGCGCGCCGGCCATGGCCCGCTTGGGCATATATCATGACGGCATCGATCGTCATGGGGTCGCGTTTCCATTTCCACCATTCGCCGCGTTTGCGCCCCGTATGATAGGCGCCATTGCGGTGTTTTATCATCAATCCTTCGGCGCTGTGATCGGCGGCGGATTGGCGCAATGTGTCGGCCTCGGCCCATGTGGTTGGGTGCAGGGTGGGCGATACGGCAAAGCCAGCAGCATCGGCCAATGGGGCCAAAGCCTGCCTGCGCGCGGCAATGGGGTGTTGGCGCAAATCACTGCCACCCTGTTCCAAAAGATCATAGGTATAAAGCGTGCAAGGAATATCACGCATGGTTTTCACGGACGGTTTTTTGCGCCCAAGCCGTTTTTGCAACTGGGCAAAGGGCAGGGGGGCTGTGCCATCATGGGCCAATATTTCGCCATCCAGCACCGTGCCATCGGGCAGCGCGGCCGCACGGGCCACAATATCGGGGAATTGTGGGGTGATTAAATCTTCGCCCCGCGACCAGATAAAGACATGGCCCTGACGTTTGATGATTTGGGCGCGGATCCCATCCCATTTCCATTCAAAATGCCAATCTGCCAAATTGCCAAGGTCTTGGTCGTCTTTCGGGTGGCACAGATAAAATGGATAGGGGCGCGATATGTTGGATATCGGGTCATTGGCCAATATGACCTGTGACCAACTGTGGGTTTGTGGCGACCATTGCCCCATCAATTTATGGGTCAGTTCGGCCGCATCTTGGTCCAAGGTATCGGCCAAAGCGCGGATCACCAATTTGGATTGCACCCCAATGCGAAACCCGCCCGTGATCAATTTATTCAGGACAAATCGTTCATCCTGCCCCAAACCATCCCACGCCTGCGCCAAAGCGGTAAATTTATCATCCTCGCCCGCCTTGCTAAGGGCGGCCAAGTGGTCCATCCAATCTGATAGGGGGCGGTCATCTGTATGCTGCGGTGGGGGCAGGATTAGGGCGATTGTTTCGGCCAGATCGCCCACAACGGCATAGGTGTCTTCGATTAACCATGCGGGCAATGCGGTGATGCGCTGGGTAAAATCGCGCAGCTGTGTGGTGGTGATCGCCCGTTTGGGGCGGCGGCCCGTGAACAGGGCCAAACACCACAGTTTGTCTGCGTCCGGCGCGGTTTGGAAATACTGTTGCAACAGGGCCAATTTTTGCGTGGTTTTGGTGGTTTGATCCAATCCGCGGATCAGGGTGGCAAACTGTTTCATTCGCTATCCTCATCGCCCCCGAATTCAGTTGGCACCACCGATGCGTTGTGGCCTGTATCGTTCAGCCATTTGGCAAATATGTCCGTGTACCCATGTGTGACATAGATATTTTGCGCGCCAGTTGCGGCAATGGCATCATTTAGCGCAGGCCAATCGGCATGGTCCGACATGACAAACCCGCGATCGACCCCGCGCCTGCGCCGAATCCCGCGCAAGGCCATCCAGCCACTGGCAAACCCAACCTCGCAGGGGCCCAATTTGCGCAGGGCTGCACTGTCAGCAGCTGCAGGCGGGGCAATGACAATGCCCCGACACAGATCATCTGTCGGCGATTGCGTGTCCAAGCGATGTGTTGCGGGAACCGCAACGCCGCAATCGCGCAGGATTTCGTTGGTATTTTCCACTGCCGCATGTGTGAATATTGGCAGGCCCAGCGGGGCCAAACCTTGGATCAATCGCTGCGCCTTGCCCAATCCATATGCGGTTAAGATGCTGATTTTGCCGCTTGCCTGATTGTCCGCCTGCCACTGAGCCATCGCGGCAAAGGTATCTTGGGCATCAGGCCAGCGAAAGGCTGGCAACCCAAAGGTACATTCCGACACAAAGCTGTGACAGCGCAGCGGTTCAAATGGGGTCGATAGCCCATCGTTTTCCAATTTGTAGTCACCCGAAATAACGGCGATTTCGCCGCCCACCTCAATGCGGATTTGCGCTGATCCTGGTACGTGCCCAGCAGGGTGGAATGACACGCGCGCGCCGCCCACGGAACGCGGTTCGCCATATTCAACTGTATCAGCGGTGATCGCACCCAATCTGTGACGCATGACAGCGGCGGTCATTGGCGTGGACAGATAAGCCGCATGACCAAACCGCGCGTGATCGGCATGCGCATGGGTGATCACCGCCCGTGCAACAGGGCGCCATGGATCCACATAAAAATCACCGGCGGGGCAGTAAATTCCACGATCTGTAAATTCAATCACTGACATGGATCATAGCTAGCGCAGGAAACACAACGGGCGAGTGTTAAATCACATCAATTCCGATGGCCGCAAAGGCTTGGGTCAGTAAATCATCGCTGGTTTTTTGGTCATTCATCAGGGTTTCGTGTTTGCCATCCTGGACGGTAATCAACGACCCGCTTTGCCAACAGCCAACACGCGCCTTGATCCGATCGGGATCTACGATTTCTTCGCGCGTGCCCAAAATGACAACGCTGGGCACATCGGGGCTGGCACATTGGGCCAAGGCGTGCATTTCATCTTCGGCTTGTTTTAGCCAATGCCAGCTGGGCCCACCAAGGATCAAGCTGGGCATGTCGGTGACCTGCTTGATCAGCAAATCCCAAGATTGGCGATGGTCGGTCAGTTTGTTATCAGAAAAATCTGTTTCCAAAACATAGGCTTGCGGCCCCGTGCCTGGCGCGTAATTGTAAGATAACCCCAAAGCACATCCAATAGCAGCGACACGCTGCGCAATCGGTGTCAAAAATGAGTTATAATAAATGCCCCACATTGGTGCTGAAAAAATCGCACCTGCAAAATCTGATTTGGACACAAGCCTACGCAAGCCAATACAGCCGCCCATTGAATGGGCCAGCATGTAATTGGGCCCATCGCATCCGATTGAGGATGCAAAATCTAACACCGCATCCAGATCGGTTTGATAATCTTGGAAATCATGCACATGTCCCAAACGTGGGTCGCGTGCCACACGATCAGATAATCCCTGACCGCGCCAGTCAAACACGATTACATTCATATTTTGACGTAAACAGAAATCGCGCACTTGGTCGTATTTTTCGACATATTCGGTGCGGCCCGTCAAAATAAACATGGTGCCCCTAGGCGCCTGCGGCTTGGCTGCGCAGACCCTAAGGGTAATATCGTCTTTGGTTTTAATGTAATGTTCGCTAATGTTTAATGTATTTGAATTTTGTGACATATTTTACAACTGTTTTAAGATAGAATTGATCCCAATCGCATGGCCGCGCCCATGTCGCCCGATACGCGCAACTTGCCCGACATAAAGGCTGATGTTGGGTTCACATCGCCTGACAAAATGCCCTCAAATACATCCGAGGTTGCGCTTAGCGTGACATCTGTTTCATCGTCGCTAACGCGTACACCTGCGCCATCAATAATGATCGCTCCGTGATCTTCGATTTCGAATTTGGCGGAACCATCAAACCCTTTGTCACCCAATTTGGATGCCAGAGCTTCGACCGCTGCGTTCAATAAATCGCTCATATTCTTCTCCTAATTATGCTGGATTGTTTTTGGTAACGTGTTACGTTTCTAATTATGGCGAAACATAGATACTTGATCAAACATGCCTTGGCGGCAACCGGCGCACTGTGGTTCAGTTTGGGCGCAACTGTTGCAATGTGTCAAGCAAGTGACACGAAAATTGACCCGTTGTTGGATCAATTGGCAAAAAGCAGCGCAGAAACTGCGCAATCCATCGCCAAAGAACTGCGATTTTTGTGGCGTAAATCAGGATCGGATGCTGTGGATGTCGTGTACCAGCGGGCGCAAAATAATTTGGAACAACAAAATTTTACGCGCGCTTGCGAACATTTTTCCGCTGCTATCGAATTTGCACCGGACTTTGTGGCGGCCTATCTGGGGCGTGCCCGCTGTTATGCGGCACAGGATTATTTCGGACCAGCGATTGCGGATTTGAAACAGGCGCTGATCATTAATCCAAACCATTTTGATGCCTTGGCGTTCTTGGGTTTTATTTATGAACGCCTTGGATACCTCGAGCGCGCACAACAGGCCTATGATCTGGTATTGACTATACATCCCCATCACGACGATGTAATCAAAGCACGCGATCGTTTGGGGCAGTTGCGAACACGCACGAAACTTTGATCATCGTTTTTGGGTACCACAACAGGCACAGGGCTGGGATACAGCATTATGACATCGCGGACTTTGGCTGTTTTGGGGCCGACAAACACGGGCAAAACGCATTACGCCATCGAACGAATGTTGGGTCACCGATCCGGTGTGATCGGCCTGCCGCTGCGTTTGCTGGCGCGCGAAGTCTATGACAAAATCGTCGCCGCACGGGGACCATCCGTTGTAGCCCTGGTCACCGGAGAAGAGCGTATTGTCCCACCACGGACGCAATATTGGGTCTGCACGGTCGAGGCCATGCCCGAGGGGCTGGGGGCAGATTGCGTCATTATCGACGAAATACAACTGTGTGCGGATCCGGAACGTGGGCATATTTTCACGGATAGATTGCTGAAAAAACGCGGAACATTGGAAACGATGTTTTTGGGGGCCGATACCATGCGCGGTCCCATTGCTGCATTGGTGCCAGACGTTCAATTTATCAAACGCGATCGGATGAGCCAGCTAGTCTATGCAGGGTCTAAAAAAATCAGTCGCATGCCCGCGCGCAGCGCGATTGTTGGGTTTTCGGTTGATAATGTCTATGCCATTGCCGAATTGATCCGCCGACAAAAAGGCGGGGCCGCCGTGGTCATGGGGGCACTTAGCCCGCGCACGCGGAATGCGCAGGTGGAACTGTATCAAAACGGCGATGTCGATTATTTGGTGGCAACCGATGCGATCGGTATGGGATTGAATTTGGACATCAATCATGTGGCCTTTTCGTCACTCACCAAATTTGATGGGCGTCGAATGCGTGAATTGGCCCCGAATGAATTGGCCCAGATTGCGGGACGCGCTGGGCGGGGGATGTCGCACGGGTCGTTTGGCGTCACGGGCGAGGCGCCGCCATTGAATGATGCCGTGGCGCAAGCGATCATGGATCACCGGTTTACGCCCCTGAAAAAATTGATCTGGCGCAACAGCGATCTGCAATTTGGCACGATTGACGCGCTGATAAATTCGCTGGAACTTTCGCCAAAACGCGAAGAATTGGTCAAAGCGCGTGATGCAGATGACTTGATCGCATTGAAAGCATTGGCAAATTCTGCCGAAGTCTGCGCACGCGCCACGAATGGCAAATCTGTTCACTTGCTGTGGGATGTGTGTCGGATCCCCGACTTTCGCGGCATTTCGCATGGCGAACACGCCGGATTGCTTGAGGTGATTTTTAATTACCTGCATGAACGTGGCAGCATTCCATATGATTGGTTTGCACGTCAGGTCAAACGTATTGATCGAACCGATGGCGATATTGATGCGCTGTCGAAACGATTGTCCTTTATTCGGACGTGGACATATGTCGCACAAAGAAATAACTGGGTAGATGATGAAAATCATTGGCGCGAGGCGACTCGCGCTGTAGAAGACAGGGTATCAGACGCATTACATGAGCGTTTGACGCAACGATTTGTGGATCGGCGGACATCAGTTTTGTTACGCCGGCTCAAGCAGAAGGAGGCCCTTTTGGCCGAAGTAAACGAAAATGGTGAGGTGACCGTCGAAGGTGAATTCGTCGGTCGTCTAGAAGGATTCCGGTTCCGTCAAGATCAAGACGCAAGCGGGCAAGAAGCAAAAACAATCAAATCGGTTGCCGTGCAAGCACTGGTTCCGCATTTCCATCTGCGCGCGGATCGGTTCTATAATGCGCCAGATACCGAAATTGATTTCACGGAACAGGGTGGCCTGATGTGGGGCGACCAAGCGGTTGGGAAACTGGTTGCCGGCGATACGCCGTTGCGCCCCTCGATTGCGGTGTTTGTCGATGACGAAGCGGGGACAGATGTCGCACAGAAAGTGCAACGTCGCCTACAGCATTTCGTTGATCGCAAAATTGCGGCCCTGTTTGAACCTTTGTTGAACTTGCAGCGCGATGAAACTTTGACCGGTCTGGCGCGCGGATTTGCGTTTCAATTGGTCGAAGGATTGGGCATTTTGCAACGCAGCGATGTCGCGGATGAGGTCAAAGCCCTTGACCAAGAGGCGCGCGGCGCATTGCGCAAATTCGGTATCCGTTTTGGCCAATTTACCATTTTCATGCCCTTGCTTTTGAAACCGGCGCCGACGCGTTTGCGTTTGGTTCTGTGGGCGTTGCACCAAAAAATGGATATTTTCCCAGAAACACCCCCACCGGGTCTGGTTACGGTGCCTGTCGATACTGATGCGCCCGTGGGCTATGATCGTATGGCCGGGTATCGCAATGCCGGTGAACGCGCAATCCGCATTGATATGCTGGAACGATTGGCTGATTTGTTGCGTGCAGAAAACAGCCGCGCAGGGTTCGAAGCGAAACCAGATATGTTGTCCATCACTGGGATGACATTGGAACAATTCGCGGACCTGATGCAGGGTTTGGGTTATAACGCGGAAAAAGGCGAACGGGCCAAAGCCGCTGCCAAGCCTGCAGATGCACCTGCTGCAAACGCAGATGCAGTAGCACCTGCGACCCAGGGGCAGGACGTTGGACAAGACGCGGATCAGGCACAGGTTGAGGCACCCGCCCAAGCAGAGCCCACAGCCGCGTCAGATACCGCAGATGCGCCAGCAGCTGACGCGACACCCCCCGAGGCCGAGGTATTTTATACCTTTACTTGGGGCCGTCGTCCGGCGGCACGGCCGCAAAATGCGGGCCGCAAACCGCGCGCTGGCGATCGTGACGGTGGCAAACCTGCCCGCGGCAAAGGCAAGCCCAAAGGCAAGCCGGGCCGCAATGATCGCAATGACAAAGCGAAATCGTTCCAAGCCCGTCCCGAGAAAAAGGACAAGATTGACCCAGACAACCCCTTTGCTGCGGCATTGATGGGGTTGAAAGGCAAGGATTGATCCTTGACCGAGGGTCTTGCGAAAATGCGCGTGGACAAGTGGTTGTGGCACGCGCGTTTTTATAAAACTCGGACCTTGGCCGCCAAAATTGTTTCTGGTGGCCATGTCCGCATTAATGGGCAGAAAATTTCAAAACCATCGGCGACAGTTGTGGCACATGATGTTTTGACCTTTGCCCAAGGCGATCATATTCGTGTCGTCGAGGTATTGGCACTGGGTGCGCGGCGCGGGCCCGCATCAGAGGCGCAAACCCTGTACAATGATCAATCACCCGAACGCGTAAGAGATTTGGCCAAGCCACAACGCACCCCCAATGGACGCCCCACGAAAAAGGATCGACGCAGTCTCGATCTTATCCGTGGGTCAGGTCTTGAATGATTTGGCTGGTTGGATTAGCAAGCAACAAAGAGATTAGCACTGGATCAAAGTCATGACATATATCGTGAACGATAATTGCATCGCCTGTAAATACACCGACTGCGTCGAAGTTTGCCCCGTTGATTGTTTTTATGAGGGCGAAAACATGCTGGTCATTCACCCTGATGAATGTATCGATTGTGGTGTGTGCGAACCCGAATGTCCTGCTGATGCAATCCGCCCCGATACTGAACCAGATATGGAGAAATGGGTCGAATTTAACCGCAAGTATTCGGAAATGTGGCCCGTCATCATCACCAAGAAAGACCCCTTGCCAGAGGCAGAGGAACGCGATGGTGAAGCCGGCAAGCTAGAAAAGTATTTCTCAGAAGCACCCGGCGAGGGCGGCTGAAGCCGCTGAAACTGGCCGCAAAAGGGGTGCGCTAGGAATCACCCGTTTTTTGTGTTATACTGTCCCCTTAAGGGTAACAGCAGCACTGAGGCGGATGAACAACCTGTCTTAAATTCAAATAATTATTAAGCGATCTCGACAACTTGTTTGAGTTGACGAAATCGCTTTTGTCGCGTGTTACGGCAATATTAGGGGACTGACTATGACTAAATCCAAGAAACCAGAGTTTCGCCCAAACGAATACGTTGTCTATCCGGCCCATGGGGTTGGCCAGATTGTATCCATTGAGGAACAAGAGGTTGCGGGCATTTCTTTGGAACTTTTTGTGATTTCCTTTGAAAAGGATAAAATGACATTGCGCGTTCCGACCTATAAGGCAACAGAAATTGGCATGCGTTCGCTGTCATCCCCGGATGTGGTTGAACAGGCAATGCGCACGCTGAAAGGCAAGGCGAAAGTGAAACGCGCCATGTGGTCACGCCGTGCGCAAGAATATGAACAAAAAATCAACTCGGGTGATTTGATCGCCATCGCCGAGGTTGTGCGTGATTTGCACCGCAACAACGATCAGCGCGAACAAAGCTATTCCGAACGCCAGTTGTACGAAGCCGCACTTGAGCGTTTGACACGCGAAGTGGCTGCGGTTGCAGATGGTGACGAGGCAGCAGCTGCCAAGCGCGTGGACGAAGTGTTGGTATCACGAGCGGCATAAATGTCCGCTAAATTTTCGAAATTGGCCCGGCAATGTTCCGGGCCTTTTGTCTTGCGGCTATTGTTTTTTGGTCATCGTTTTTGGGTGTCATCTGGGCCCTATTTGGGGGCGTTGCACTATTCTGGCTTGTCAGCGTCAGCGCGCGATTCTGATAGGGTTGTGATTAACAGTGCTTCCAGCTCTTGTTCCAATTCCTGAACGCGTTGGCGATAGGCTTGGTTATCCTCTAGCTTGATGTCATCGCGCCAGACTTTGGCCAATTCGCGCAATGCCATGCGGTCATGTTTGTAAAACGCTTTCTCGGCCTCGGCCGCTTCGAAATCGGTCAGGCCCACCTGTTCCAAAACATAGCGGCCTGCTCGCAGGCTGCTGTCAAACATTTCCCGCACGATGTCATTTGCCCCCGCTTTGTACAGGTCAAACACATGGTGACGGTCACGTGCGCGGGCAATGATATGCAGGTCAGGGCGTTCTTTGCGGGCATAGGTCGCCACTTGGGTCGTGGCATTTGCATCATCCAATGCAATGACCAACACACGTGCCTCGCTTAGCCCTGCGGCGCGCAACACATCGGGGCGGGTTGGATCGCCAAAAAATCCCTTGGCCCCGAATTGGCGCATCAATTGGATGGTTTTGAAATCATTGTCCAAGACCACCGTTTCAAATCCAGAATTGCGAACCAAGCGATTTACAATCTGACCAAATCGTCCAATGCCTGCGATAATCACTGGCCCATGTTCATCGACAATATCGTCATCATTGGGTGCATCGCCTGCGGTGTCGCGCATGCGTTTGTGCAGGTAATCATAGAAAATGAACAGCAACGGCGTGATCAACATCGACAGCGCCACCACGATCAGTAAACGTTCCCCCAGCGCGGTGGGCAAAACATTTAGGTTGGTCGAAAATGATAGCAGCACAAACCCAAATTCGCCCGCCTGCGCCAGCGACAGTGAAAACAGCCAACGGCTGCGCCCCTTGATCCGGAAAATCACGCTTAGCAGCATCAGCACCAGAAATTTGATGGTAATCACACCTAAGGTCAGGGCAAAGATCAATATCGGTTCGCGCAGCAGAATGTCGAAATTAAATCCCGCGCCCACGGTGATAAAAAACAGGCCCAGCAACAACCCTTTGAATGGTTCGATATCGCTTTCTAGTTCGTGCCGAAATTCCGAGTTTGCCAAAACAACGCCCGCTAAAAATGTGCCCAAAGCAGGCGACAGGCCCACAACAGACATGGCGTATCCGATGCCCACCACGATCAGCAGCGCCAGCGCAGTGTACATTTCGCGCAGGTTCGCAGCAGTGATATAACGAAACACGGGGCGTACCAAAAAAATGCCGCCAATGATAATCGCGGCGATCACACCAAAGGTGATCAGTGTAACGCCCCAGCCAGGCAATCCCTCTAACAGGGTTGCTGCTCCATGGGCCGCATCTGCGTGGCCATCATCGCCCCCAACGCTGGCCACAGACAACAATGGCAACAGCGCCAGCATCGGGATCACAGCAATATCTTGGGTCAATAGCACGGCGAAGCTGGATCGCCCGCCTGCGGATTGGATCAATCCCTTTTCCGACAGGGTTTGCAATACAATCGCGGTCGATGAAAGTGCCAAAATCATACCAATTGCGATGCTTGATTGCCATGCAAACCCGAACAGATAACAAAACCCTGCAATGGCGCCCAAGGTCAGCGTAATCTGTAACCCGCCCAAGCCCAGCAATTTGTTACGCATATTCCATAATGTTCGTGGGGTCAGTTCCAGACCAATCACAAACAGCATCATCACCACACCAAATTCGGCAAAATGCTGTAAGCTTTGGGTTTCGGTCCCAACCAGCCCTAGGATAGGGCCGATGACCAATCCCGCCAACAGGTACCCCAAAACGGATCCCAATCCCAATCGCGTAGACAGTGGCACCGCGATCACCGCGGCGGCTAAGTAAATTGCGGCTTGGGATAAAAATTCGTACATTTGGCTGCCCTAGGGTTTCAATTATATGGTTCTATGCTGTCTAGCGACAGGATGTATCTGTAATTTATCAATACTATAATATTTTGCTTTGATCATCGTCAAAGCATCAGGCGTGCGTCTGCCCGCCTGTGCTGTTTAGCCGCGCGGCAGTTTTAGCACCACGTTGCGGCCGCCCTTTACATAACGCAATTCAGTATCGCCGATGGCGGCCACCTTGCCCCCATCCAAACGATCACCAACCGATACCATTTGCCGTTTTCCATTTGCAAATCGGACCAAGGCCCGTTTGCTTGACCCTGACCCAAAGACACCAATCAAATTCAGGTCATTTAGTTTCAGCGCGTTTTGAATCGTCGCCTCTTCGCTGACTTTGGCGTTTGACGGAATACGCGGCGCGGTGGATTTTACAACGGCTTCTTCGCCTTCGGCCTCTTCTGGGGATAGGGCGGCTGTTTGCAGCGTGCTGGGGCGAATTTTTGGTGTTGGCACCGCATTCAATCCACTGTCGGCGGGTGGGGTGGCCATGGCCTCGGACAGGGCGGAAATGGTGTCGGGGCGTGTTTTGGGGCGCAGCAGTGCCAAGGCATCAGTTTGTTGTTGGGCGGGCGCCTCAAGTACAGACAGGGCAGGGCGTGGACGCGGACGCAGGTCAATCAACGGGGTTCCGTTTGTGGTCAACAGCGATCGCGTATCATTCAGCACTGGTTCAATATCCGCCTGCGGGTTTTCCGGTGGGGTAACGCTGGGCCGCCCTAAGAAAACGGTGTATCCTTCTGGTGCAAGCGCGCCTTGGGCGGTGGCTTGGACCAATCCTAAGGCGTTTAGTTCAAAAATCATGCCAGCTGGCGGGGGAGAAGCCGGCGCGCGAATGCCGATATCGGTTTGATAGGTTTGTGGCGACGGTAAAGCGACGGCATCTTGCAATTCGATACCACTATCAATCGATGCGATATAGACATCGCCCAAAGGTTCGGGCCATTTGGCTGGCTCGCGATCGGGGCCACGCACCCAAATGCCCGTTGCCGCATAGATGCGTTGTACGTCTTGGTCGCTGTAGCTAAGCGTGTTTGTCTGTTCTGTGGCCTCGGCCTGTGTTTGCGGTGGCGTTCCCGCGCCAAGGAGATCACCAGCATTGTCAGGCTGCGCCGCCGGATCAGATATAGCGGCCACATCGGTGTCTGGGGCGATAGGGGGGGCGTCCCGCGATGTTTGATCGATTTGATCGGGCTGGTTTATATCAACCTGTGCCGTATCAGTTTGCGTGGCATCCGTCTGGGTAGCATCACCTTGGGCGGTGTCAGTGTCAGGCGCGTCAGTGGACCCAGTCATCCACCATCCTAGGCCCAACAGAAAAATAACCGCCACGCCCGCTGCCAGTGCCACGAAAGATTGTTTATCCTTTGCAGGCTTTGCCCCTGCTGCGGGCGGCGTTTTTGCCGCGCGTTCAACGCTAAGCGCGGCCAGTTTTTGCGCCACGGCAGTGGCGGCTGCTTCGGATTTAGACGGGGCGTTTGGCGCGGCTGCCGCCTTTGTCACCGGTGTGGCGACCAACTTGGCCGGTGCTGCGGGCGTCTGTGTTTCGATATCTGTTGCGACAACTGTTGGCGCGGCCAGCTTGGGCGGGGCTGCGCTCGGGATTGGATCTGCCAGTGTTGGCTGCGGTGTTGCTGGGATTGCGGCGGGTGGCGCTTTGATGGGGGGCGCAGTATCGTCGGTATCACCTGTATCGTCGCTGTCGTCTGGCTTTGTGCTGGATGGCCCTGGCGCAGTGTCAGGGATATCTGTGATAACTGGTTTGATACTGCAGCCCGCAGGATCATTTGCACACCCGAAATAGGCCCCGTTGTCAAAGCCACCCGTTTGGTCGGCCGCCCGTGATCCGATCACGTCAAAGCCGTGGGTTGTTATGAATTCTTCGGCCTCGTGCAGGGTTTCAATGGCAACTGCAGCTACATAAACTTTATCATCTAAGATTCTGTAATCATATCGTAATTCGGAAATGGCATAGGGTGTTTCGTGGGCCAACGCCTGCTCAATCGCTTTGGTGATCTGATCCTTGGTGTGATCTGGTTCATGATCCAGCGTTAAAAATTTGATCTGATCTGAGGGCAACACCAAATTGACACTGCGTTGGTCACTGTTAACATCTTGCACGCGGGCAAGAATATCCGCCATGTCCTGGTCAATTGTGTCAGGATCCAAGTCGATGCTAAAGACGCGCGACCACACCCCATCGGCATGGTGCATCACCATAATGCCGTCGAAAGACAGATGTAATTCGCAGTTGGGATAAATCTGTTTCAAATGCGTACTCAGATGTTGCTACAGGCGCAGCTTAATCCATTGTTGCGCAATGGAAAAGAAAAACAGCCCATACCACTGATCCGATAGCAATAAATTGCCATTTTGGTCAATGTTCATTTTTTGTATTATAGGATGGGGGTCGGCAAGTAATTTGCCGGACCCCCTGTTTATAACCCGCGGATTAGGCGCGTTGTTACGCCTGTGACTTGATCAAAGCCTGGTCTAGGTCGGCCATCAAATCGGCTGCATCCTCGATCCCAATGGAAATACGCACCACATTTGGCCCTGCGCCCGCAGCGGTTTGCTGTTCTGGGGTCAATTGGCGGTGTGTGGTCGATGCCGAGTGGATCACCAGCGATCGCGCATCACCCAAGTTCGCCACATGGCTAAAGATTTCCAGGCTGTCCACGAACTTTACACAGGCGTCATAACCGCCCTTAAGCGCCACGGTAAATAACCCGCCTGCACCCTTGGGGCAAATGCGTTCGACACGGTGATGATAGGGCGACGATGGCAGGCCTGCATAGGTCACATAATCCACAGCATCGTGATTTTCCAACCAGTTGGATACGGTCAGCGCATTTTCCACATGGCGTTGCATCCGCAGCGACAGGGTTTCGATGCCCATCAATGTGTAATGCGCCGCCTGTGGGTTCATTGTCATACCCAGATCACGCAGCCCAATTGCAATCCCATGGAATGTAAAGGCCAAGGGACCGAATGTTTCGTGGAATTTCAACCCGTGATAGGCTGGTTCAGGCGCCGACAGCGATGGGAATTTGTCCGATGCCGACCAATCAAATTTACCGCTGTCCACAACGCAGCCGCCGGTCACAGTGCCATTGCCAGTCATGTATTTGGTTGTTGAATGCACCACCAAGGTCGCACCATGGTCAATGGGGCGGCACAGGTATGGTGTGGCGGATGTGTTATCGACGATCAAAGGCAGGCCCGCATCATCGGCAATGGCGGAAATGGCATCCAGATCCGTGATATAACCGCCCGGGTTTGCGATGGCTTCGCAGAAAATGGCGCGTGTGTCGTCGTCAATGGCCGCCTTGACCGCATCTAGATCATCGAAATCCACGAATGTGGCTGACCAACCAAAGCGTTTAATCGTTTGGCTAAACTGTGTGATTGTTCCGCCATACAGACGGCTTGATGCAACAATGTTACGACCAGGCGCCATCAGCGGGAACAGCGCCATAATCTGCGCCGCATGACCGGATGAACAGCAAACGGCCCCAACGCCGCCTTCTAGGGTTGCGATCCGTTCTTGCAGCACTGCGACCGTTGGGTTTGTTAGGCGCGAATAGATATATCCAACCTCTTGCAGGTTAAACAATGCAGCCGCGTGATCGGCATCACGAAAAACATAGGCCGTTGTTTGATATATTGGCGTCTGACGTGCCCCTGTCGCTGGGTCAGGACGTGCGCCTGCGTGAATTTGCAGGGTGTCAAACCCATAGGATGGTGCGTCGCTCATTGTAAACTCCTTGTTGTGCTATCGGATGATTGGCCACAGTTTAATCTGAGTTGATGCCCTGAAACAATGCAAAAACGAAAGCCCCGCGATTAACGTTCCCACAAACCGTGTTGTTTCAGGACTTGGCGGATTTTATATTCGGGTGGTTGCCGCAGGTCAGGGTTATATAACTGACGTGTATCATCGCCTGCGGACCCGTATAAAAACCGTTCAAATGGGGGGTATTGGGACAGCAGCGTTTTTAACGTGTCCTCTTGCGCGATGGCATCCAATGCCGCCACAACCCAATCTGGCGCACGCGCATACAACAGCGCAAGGTATCGGTAATGATAGCTTACAGCGCCGTCCAATAATCCGGCAGGCAGGCGGTGACGCCCACCACCCAATCGGTGCAACACAAGCGGCAGGCTAATTTGATCAAGCCATGGTGACAGCGGTTGCCCAGACAGCACCTGTGGTGGATTTTCCCAAATACTGCGCGCGATGCGAACATAATGTGCACCGAATTCATGCGGGCATTGATAGTAAAAATACCCTGCATTAAAATACGCATATCGGCGCCAATCCTGTTCGGGATAGGTGATGTCCCATGAACTGGGGAAATCCAGATTGAATTGGTCGTAGAGCGCGCCCCAGATCTGTGCCAAGCTCGGGCTATCTGTTGTGATTTTGAACAATTATGAATGCTTTGGATGGATACTTTTGCGAAAATATTTTTGCAATCTACACCCAAGTGTATATCACTGCACAGGCATACAAATATATGGGGCAACTATGTGCTATCAGCGATTTGCAGCATACTTTGTGCCACAAGGCACCGAATTGGCCCACTTTGGCGCCACTTGGCTGGGTTGGGATATCAATCAAGGTCACGGTATTGATCTGCCAAAATCACCTGCATTCGATCACAGCGCCATTGTTAAACGTCCGCAAAAATACGGATTTCATGCAACACTGGCCGCACCGTTTGCATTGGCGGATGGGTGCAATTTGGCCGATTTGGAACAGGCTGTAGCGACCGTTGCCGCGCGTCACACTGCGTTTGATTTACCACTGAAACTGGGGAAATTGGGCCGTTTCTTTGCATTGATCCCGTCGGATGATGTGGCTTTGATTTCTGCACTGGCGTCGGATTTGGTCATCACTTGTGATCCGTTGCGCCAACCGCTGACAGACGCTGACCTGCAACGCCGGCGCAAAGCACGGCTGTCCCCCGAACAAGATGCGTTGTTGCAGCGCTGGGGCTATCCCTATGTCTTGGATGAATTTCGGTTTCATATGACACTGACAGGCCCGGTGGAACATGCGTTGCAAACAACGGTCGAACAGGAATTGATGCGGCATCTGTCCCCCATTTTGGCGCAGTCCCAGCCGATTGGCCACATTTGCATCGCGGGCCAAGATGACAGTGGTCGGTTTCATAGCATACGCCAGATCGCATTGGGCCGGTGATGGGGTTGATTTTGCTTGCTGTGGACATGAATATATCGCAACACACAGATCAATCAGGATAAGGAATTTGACATGACCACATATCCAATGTTGCTGGAACTGGGCACAGGCACCGCCCTGCGTTCGGGCAGTTATACCAAGGCGGCGCAACGTGCCGTGCAAAATGCGTTGTGGCACAATTCCATTTCATTGGCCGAAGTGTTTGGCGCGCAAAAATCGGATATGATTGTGGATGTTGAAATTGCCTGCGCCCAGCCAAATGCGGTGGATTTGGATGCTGTGCGCGCTGAATTTCCCTATGGCACTATATCGGCGCGGGCCGTGGCAGGGGGATTGGATATTGCCAAACCTGAAATGCCAGATGCCGCGCCCACGATTATCGCGCATGCGGCAATCAAGGTGTCGTTGAACATCACAGCCAAAGGGGACATGTCATGAAACGGTTGATTTTGGAAATCGGATCAGGCAGCGATTTATACGGCATGGACTATACCAAAGCAGCATTGCGTGCGCTGGACAATGCCCTGCGGCACAGTTCAATCACGTTGTTTCGGTCGCTGGATATTGATCATTCGGTGATGCAGGTACAGGTCACGATCGGTGTACAACACCCCGATCAGGTCGATATTGATGCCATCATCGCCGCAATTCCGCGTGGCACGCCCAAGGTAGATGTTGTCTTTGGTGGACAAAATATAGAAACCCAAGCGGCGGGGGATCCGGTGACCACGGTCGTTGCCACCTGCGCGGTGCAGGCTTTCGTGCCGTATTTGGGTGATAAATATGATATTGCACAGCAGGTTTGATCGCGGGTACGTCGTTTTATGAAAATCGTTCTGGTCCATCCTGAAATTCCGCAAAATACGGGATCCATTGGGCGCACCTGTGTGGCGCTGGGTGTCGAATTGATCCTGATCAAACCCTATGGGTTCAAAATTGACGCCAACACCGTGTCACGGGCGGGCACGCGGTATTGGCAATTGGTGAATTTGTCAGAATACGACAGTTGGGCCGATTTCATGGTCAAACGTGAGCCCAGCCGTGATCAGCTCTATTTTTTCGAAGAGCATGGCCGCGAGAGTTTTTATACCCCCGACTATCACAGCGATGCATATTTGGTGTTTGGCCGTGAGAGCACGGGATTACCGCCCGAGATTTTGGAAAATTATGCCGATCGGACCTATCACATGCCCATGCCCAGTGGACAGGTCAAATCCCTAAACCTGTCCAATGCGGCAACGGCGGTGGTCTATCAGGCCAAGCGCGCCGAATTTATGGGCAGCTAGGCGCTGCGATCCAACAACATCGGGAACCAATCGGTGCGCAGTTTTTGCCCCTGCACCATATCGTGCCCGGGAAAGGGGGGCGATGTGCGTCCAGGGCGTTCGGTATAGCGCGCATCATCGCCCACCAAGCGCAGTGAAAACGCGCGGCGCCGATCGCTGGTCGTATTTCCACGCGCGCCATGCAATGTCATAAAATGAAATGCCACCGCATCGCCGGGTTCCATTGTAAATTCGCGAATATCCATGCCTTGGGCATCGGGGTCGGGGACGGGCATATAGTCGTCCTCATTCGGGTAAAAACTGGTTTCAGCCAACCAGCGTGTGGGCAAAACGGGGCGATCCCATTTGTGCGATCCAGCCACCAACCGCAATGTCGCATCGCGTACCGGATCCAGCGGCGACCAAAAACTGATGGTTTGCTGACCATCTACAAAATAATAGGGGCCATCTTGGTGCCATGGCGTGGGTTTCGATGTGCCCGGTTCTTTGACCAGAACGTGATCATGAAACAGCTGGACCGATTGTGATTGCATCAACTCTGCGGCCACTTGGGCGGCGGGGGATTGTTCAATGGCATCACGAAACGCATCAATGCGGTCCCAATTGCAATAATCGTCAAAAAAACGCCCCGCTTCGCCCTGTTTCAGGTTTTCCGCGGCATAGGGCCCAGGGTGTTCCATATTGGTGGCCACGCCCTGTCGCAACAGGTCCACCTGATCTTTGAACAGGCCTTTGATTAACACAACGCCGTCACGTTGATATGTATCGATCTGTTCTTGGGTGACTGTGATGGGGGTCATTGCGTCCTCGTGTTATTTGGGTCCGTGTTGTGCCGACAAGCTGACGTGATCGTTAAAATTTGGCAAGCCTTTTTTGGCAAAAATTCTGACTTGTTTCCAGACCAAGATTTGCGCACAGTTACAGCACATTATTAACGCAACCCCTGTCAGATAAGGACGCAGATCATGGCGCATTATAATCAACCTTTGGGGGGCAACCAAATGCCCCGTGTCGGCGGTCCTGCAACCATGATGCGTTTGCCGGCGGCTGATACAGCGGCGGGGTTAGATGCCTGTTTTGTTGGCATCCCAATGGATATTGGTACATCAAATCGCCCCGGTACACGATTGGGCCCGCGTCAGATCCGCGACGAAAGCCGGATGATCCGCCCCTATAATATGGCGACGGGGGCGGCGCCCTTTGATCAGATGCAGGTGGCCGACATTGGCGATGTGCCGATCAATCTGTTTGATCTGAAAAAATCGGTCGATATTATCACGGCGTTTTATGATGATGTGTTAACCCATGACACCATTCCCCTGACATTGGGGGGCGATCACACATTGACCTGGCCCATTTTGCGTGCGATGGCCAAAAAACATGGGCCTGTCGCGCTGATCCATGTGGACGCGCATTCCGATACAAATGTGGATATGTTTGGCGAAACCGTGGCGCATGGATGCCCGTTTCGTCGCGCATGGGAAGACGGGTTGTTGCAAAATGACAAAGTGTTTCAAATCGGACTGCGCGGAACGGGATATAGCGCGGGCGATTTCGATTGGGGACGTCAGCAGGGCTGGACCTGTATTCAGGCCGAGGACTGTTGGCACAAATCACTGACCCCCTTGATGGCCGACATTCGCGCAAAAATTGGCGATGCGCCTGTGTACCTTAGCTTTGATATCGACAGTTTGGATCCAGGCTTTGCCCCCGGAACCGGCACGATTGAGGTGGGCGGTTTGACCACTATGCAGGGGTTGGAAATTATTCGCGGGACATCTGGTCTGAACCTTGTTGGCTGCGATTTGGTCGAGGTATCGCCGCCCTATGATCCAACGGGCAACACCGCGATGATCGCGGCGAATTTCCTTTATGAAATGCTGTGTGCTTTGCCGGTGGTGTCGCGCGATTAAACTGACGATAGCGTCTAGGCGGCAGATGGGACTTTGTTTGGTCTGTGGGTCCGCGCGCTGCGCCACAAAATATAGGCAACGATTGCGATGTTGAACGCATTAAACAAAATGCCGTTCCAGATCGACATTTGATAGGATCCCGTAATGTCGTAAATCACGCCGGTCATCCACCCGCCCAGTGCCATGCCCAAAATCGTGGACATCATCACAAATCCGACCCAACGCCCCGCATCGCGTGCGGGCATATATTCGCGCACAATCACCGCATAGGATGGCACAATGCCCCCCTGTGACAGCCCGAAAACGGTGGATACGATATATAGCGAAATCAACCCATCAAAGGGCAGATACATGGCCAATGCCAAACATTGCAAGGTCGATCCCAACAGCAACACTTTCAAGCCACCCAATCGATCCGCCAACAGGCCCGATACCAATCGGCTGGCCACCCCGCCCAACAGCATCAGCGATAACATCTGCGCCCCCACTGCGGGACCATATCCCAAATCGGCACAAAACGACACGATATGGACCTGTGGCATAGACATCGCCACACAACATCCGATCCCCGCAGCGGCCAGTGCCCATGCCAAAACCTTGGGCGGCATCCCCAAGGCACCGCGCCGCTGGGCCGAGGCCTGTTCCGATTTTTGATAGGCATCACTGGGCAGTTTGCGCCGCAGCAGCAGCGCCAGCGGCACCATGATCGCCAGTGAATATAGCGCCAAACTGACATAGACGCTGCGCCAGCCATCGTCGTGTAATTGCTGTGCCAAAATCATCGGCCAAATGGCCCCTGACAGGTAATTGCCACTGGCCACAATCGCCACCGCAATGCCGCGCTGTTTGTCAAACCAATGCGATACATCCGCCATCAGCGGGCCAAAGGTGGTGGCCGTGCCAAACCCCAGTATGGCCTGCACCAATGCCAAAATCATCAGGTTCGACGTGACCGAGGCTGCATAAAACGCGCCTGCATTCACCAAGGATGCCCCAATCAACGACACGACCATGCCATAGCGATCCACAATCCGGCCCACCACAAAATTGCCCAAGGCAAACCCCAGCATGGTTGCCGTATAGGGCAGCGATGCATCCGCACGCGATAGGTCGAATTCGGCCTGCATATCGGGCATGATCACAATGATTGCCCACATGCCAACATTGCCAATGGTGGCAATGATCACTGATACCAGCAGGCGGGCCCATGAATAGCGGCTGTCAGTGATGTCCATCGGCGTGTGCCTTTCTAGGTACGATGTGATCGTATGGGTCAGGCGACCTGTACGATGGTTTTGCCCGTATTTTGACCCAACAACATCCGTTGAAAGGCGGGGATGATTTGATCCAGACCTTGGGTGATGTCTTCGTGATAGGTGATGCCATGGCCCAGCTTTGGCGCAACATCGGCCAAAAACGCGCCATAGCGATCCCAGTGGTCCGAAATTATAAATCCGTTTACCGACAGGCGTGACACCAAAATGCTCCGCCACAGGCGGGGCAGGGTGTCTGGCCCTTGGTTTTGGGTATTGGCCCCCAAGGCACCCGCATTATACCAGCTGACCATGCCACAGACGGGGATGCGCCCATGGGTGTTCATCAGCGGCAATATCGCGTCCAGCGTTTTGCCCGCGATGTTTTCGAAATAAATATCCACCCCATCGGGTGCTGCCTGTACGATTGCCTGGCGCAGATCGCGCGCGCTGTCATGGGCGCGGTGATCGATGCACTGATCAAAGCCAAAAGTGTCCTGCGCCAAGGCGCATTTTTCGGGTCCGCCCGCAATGCCAATCACCCGCAATCCCTGTAATTTGGCCAGTTGGCCCACCATTGATCCCACCGGTCCGGTTGCCGCCCCCACAACCAATGTTTCGCCTGCTTTGGGGCGGCCCAATTCGGTCAGCCCATACCAACCGGTAAATCCGGGCATGCCCAAAACCCCCAACGCCGTGGTCACAGGCGCGCGTGTGGGGTCCAGCCGCCGCAGGGTGGATGCGGGTAAAACGGCATGTGTCGCCCAGCCCAACATCCCAAAAACCATATCGCCCCCCTTAAATTTATCTGATGCCGATGCAATGACGCGGCCCACGCCGCCGCCCTCCATCCGGGCGCCCAAGGGCACCGCGGCGGCATAGGATTTCGCGTCATCCATGCGCCCACGCATATAGGGATCCAGCGATAGATGCGTGGCCTCGATCAGAACCTGATCGGGTTGTAAATCTGGAATGGGCAGCGTTGCAAATTCAAAATCATCCGGTTGCGGCATGCCCATGGGGCGGCGGATCAGGCGGACTTCGGTCTGCGTCGTGGTCTGGGTGGTCGGATGTGTCATGTTGGGTCCTAGGGTCACGGGGTTGCGGGATTGTGATGCAACATGCGGCCGATGAAATTTAACAACAGTTGCGCGGCCAAGGTCGATGTCGATCCAGTGGGGTCGTAATCTGGCGCAACCTCGACCAGATCGATGCCGACGATATTGCCACGCCGGCACAGCCCATCCAGTAATTCCAAAATTTCGTAATACATAAACCCACCATGGCTGGGCGTACCCGTGCCCGGTGCGATGGATGGATCAAACCCATCAATATCAATGGTGACGTAAAACCGTTCGTTTTCGGGCAAGCGGTCCAATACCGCATCAATTCCCAATTTACGGATTTGACGCACAGACAGAATATCGCTGCCAAAACCGCGCGCATCTTCATACCCTTCGCGTGCGGTTGAGGATACGTTGCGAATACCAAACTGGCTTAGCCCTTTGACCCAAGGTTTTTCGGCTGCCCGCCGCATGGGGTTGCCATGGCCTGCGGTTACACCGTGGCGTTCATCGACGAAATCCAAATGCGCGTCGATTTGAACCAAATGAAACGGTTCTTGGTCGCGAAATGCGTTGATACAGGGGATATTGACCGAATGATCACCGCCCAACACCACAGGCACGGCACCTGCCGCCAAAATGGCGCGCACGCCTGTTTCGATATTGGCATGGCTTTGGGCGGTGTCGGTGTGAATGATATCGGCATCCCCAATATCGACAATCCGCGTTTTGTCGGCCGCTAGATATGTGATGTCATCTTCGTGGTCATAGGCCCCTGCATGGCCAAAGGAAAACAATGTCGATGCCTCGCGGATGGCGCGGGGACCAAAACGTGCGCCAGGGCGATATTGCGTTCCAAAATCAAACGGCGCGCCCAAAATGGCCACATCCGCATCAATCTGGGACCAATCGGTTTGAATGGGGTATTTCCCGAAACTGCATATCCCGACAAAGGGCAAGTTTAAGCGACCAGATGCATATCCGTGTTTTGTCATAGTGTGTTCCTGCAGCTAAGTTTTGCTGGATGCTGGCCTAGGCCACAAGATTTGTCAAAGTAAATTCAATGGCCTGCTGCTGTGCAATTGTCATGGGCCGCCTTTGTGCTAGTTCATAGGGAAATAATACGGAGCGACAAAAAATGCGTGGAATCAAAAATGCATATGCGTGGATTGTGGCACTATGTCTAAGTTTGGGGGCGCAAACGGCCATGGCGATTGAGGAACCTAAATTCACGCTTGTGTCCAAATCACAAGATTATGAAATCCGCAAATACGGGGACCGACTGGCCATCGAAGCTGTCCAAGGTGACACCGAAAACGCGGCCTTTCGCAAGCTGTTTCGCTATATTTCGGGGGCCAATCAGGCACAGGGCAAAATCGCAATGACGGCACCGGTCACCCAATCGCAAAAGGTTGACATGACAGCGCCGGTTACCCAATCACGCGCAGATGGTAATCAAGTGATGCGGTTTTTCTTACCCCAAGAATTTGATCGCACAACCGCGCCTTTGCCGACGGATCCCAGTTTGCGTTTGGTCACGGTTGCGGGCGGATATTATGCGGTGCGTGTCTATGCAGGGCGTTCCACGGATGCAAATTTTGTCAAAAATGCCAAACAGTTGATGGACCGTCTTGCGGCCGATGGCATTAAAACGATTTCAGAGCCGATCAAAGCCACCTATAACGGTCCCTTTACGCCGTTTTTCTTGCGCCGAAACGAAGTCATGGTTGAAATTAAACCAACCAAGTAATACGCGCCGCTGTTTTTGGACTGGTCTGTGCGCGGCCAGTATGATTAGGCTTGGCACATGATGACAGCCGTTGACTTGATTTGGGTGGCGGATCTGGCCGCCACTGGTATTTTTGCTGTGACGGGGGCTTTGGTCGCGTCGCGCAAACGCATGGATATTTTTGGATTTGTTTGGTTTGCCGCCTTAACTGGTGTGGGCGGGGGAACATTGCGGGACCTGTGTTTGGGGGTGCCTGTGTTTTGGGTTGAAACGCCGCTGCCACTGATGGTGTGCTTTGCGGTGGGATTGATCATGCACTTTGTTGCGCAATGGATTGGATCGCGCCAAAGGGTGATTTTGTGGTTTGATGCCTATGGATTGGCCTTTGCGACGATTGCTGGCGCGCTTAAGGCCACATCACTGCAGGACTTTGCGCTGATCTCGGTGGTGATGGGGATTTTTTCTGGATCTGCGGGCGGTATTATCCGCGATGTTATCGGACAAGAAACCAGCATTATTTTGCGCCGCGAAGTTTACGTTTCAGCAGCTGCGCTTGGGGCGACGGTGTTTGTGGTGTTGCACAATTTTGATGTCGCGACAATGACGGCTGCGGCATTTGGGTTTTTGGCGTGTCTGTTGCCCCGAATTTTGGCAATTCATTTTGCAATTCAATTGCCGGCCTATCGCCCACGCGCAGGCAGGGAATTTGATCCACACAACAAATCGGACCAATCAGAATAATACGCGGCCCAGTCCAGCGCCCATCTGGGGCAGTTTATTTGATTTTCATATGGAAAATTTTGGAGCGGGTGATGAGATTCGAACTCACGACATTTACCTTGGCAAGGTAACGCTCTACCCCTGAGCTACACCCGCGTCCTTGGGTGGGTTGCGTATACTGGGGATGGGCAGGGGGTGCAAGAGGAAAAATCACACCAATATAATTTTCTGAAAACCGCGCGCGCCCCAATTTTAACAGCCCGCCTGAACCATTCAATTTCGGCCTGAAATTCTTGCGTATATGGTGGGTGGTGAAAGTGGTGGGCGACCTAGGAATCGAACCTAGCGTGCGTCTCCGCGAGGGAGTTACAGTCCCCTGCCACACCTTGCGGCCTGTCGCCCACTTTCCCGCGAAACGCGGTGTGCGGTGGGAATACCTGTGATAAAATCCCGCGTCAACAGGAAAATCCCTTGAAACTGCAACTGTTTTTTGCGCACAAGGAAATTAACGACAAAAAGGCGAAAAATTATGAAAAAACCAACTTGGGTCATCGAAAAAGAACAGGCCAAAAAGGCGGCCAAGTCGGAAACGATATGGTTGTTTGGTCTGCACGCGGTTCGTGATGCGTTGCTGAACCCAAATCGGCAGATCGAACGCTTGGTTGTGACAAAAAATGCGGCCGATAAATTGTCCGATGCCATCGCGCAATCGGGAATCACCCCCGAATTGTCAGATCCGCGCAAATTTGCGGCGCCGCTTGATTCGGGATCGGTTCACCAAGGGGCCGCATTAGAGGCAAAACCATTGGCTTGGGGATCGCTTGAGGATGTGGCCTTGGCCCCCGGTCAGGGTGCGCCCCGATTGGTATTGTTGGATCAAGTGACCGATCCCCACAACGTCGGTGCCATTTTACGATCAGCCGAGGTGTTCGGGGCAAATGCCGTCATCGGCACCCTGCGCCATAGCGCGCCGGAAACCGGTGCCTTGGCCAAAACGGCCAGCGGTGCATTGGAACGCCAGCCGTACCTGCGTATGCGCAATCTGGCCGACACGATTATCCAACTGCAAGATATGGGGTATTTGGTCGTAGGCCTAGACGGCGAGGCCGAGCAATCGCTTGATGCCGTTGCTGCCGACAACAAAGACCGCGCCATCGCGTTGGTACTAGGTGCCGAAGGGCCAGGATTACGCCAGCGGACCAAAGAAACGGTGGATATGCTGGTCAAAATCCCGTTTTCGCGTGAATTTGGGTCGTTGAATGTGTCAAACGCAGCGGCTGTTGCGCTTTATGCGGTGCAAAATCGTTAGACTGCGTTGAACCACTGGGGGGCCGTTCCTATATCCATGCGGAAGGGATTGAATAATGGCCTATGAAAAAATCGTAACATGTTGTTATTGCGGAACGCGCGCCGCCTTGGTTTTAATGGGTGACCAAAAACATTGCCTTGCCTGTTCATCCTGCGGCGCGCCGATCACGCAGATGAAACATCTGAAAAAACCCGCGTCCAACGTTGCGCACGCGGGGCCATCGCGGGCGTCATATCCTGCACAAATCCAATCAAAACCCCCAAAGCCCAAGAAAAAGAAGCAAAAAGCGAAAAAAACCTATAAAATGTTCAAAGAGGTTTTCGACCTGATAGAAGATATCTTTGACTAATCCACGATAAGGGGCATCACAATGCAGACACTATATTCAGCAGCACAAGCGTTGGAATTTGACCGCCCCGTGCGGCTGTTGGCTTTGGTTTCGCTGGAATTGGATGCAAAGCGGCGCGATATAATTGCCCAGCAGATCGCGCAGGTTTTGGACATACCGCAGGTGCGATGCGATGTTGTCGAAATGCCCAATACGATGGCTTTGCGCGCTGCGGTGTCGTTGGGTCATCGGCTTGGTGACTATGATGCCTATGTGGTGTTTGACAATCACACAGACGGGGCAGGGTGGGATCAGGCCCTGTCATTGTTTGCGGCGCAGGGCATGTGCATTCAGCTGTGTCATGGGACCATGGCGCCGGAACATTTCGCAGAACATCTTGACACACAGGTAAATGCGGCCTTGCATCTTGTGGCCTTGACGCGTAAGTGGAGCGCTCAGCAAGGCAGCGCCGGATTCCGTGCGCCATCACAGCGATATAACCTAGCCACTGGCGGCACCACAGTATGACACAAACGACCGAACTTTCTGGTAATCAAAAACGTAAAATGAAATCAGCCAGCCGTCTTTATGCGGTCCAAGCGCTGTTTCAATTGGAACATTCGGGTCAAACCGTTGAACGCGTTTGCCATGAATTTATCGAACATCGCATTGGTGCCGAAATTGACGATATTACCCTGCAAGAGGGTGATTTGGACCTGTTTTCCACAATTGTCACCGAAGCGGTGAATTACCAAGCCCCGATTGACCAGATGACAGATCGGGCGCTGGTCGCAAAATGGCCATTGGGCCGTATTGATCCGACATTGCGCTCGGTGTTTCGGGCGGCAGGGGCGGAATTGATGCGTACGGATACGCCCGCGCGTGTAATCATTTCGGAATATGTCGAATTGGCCGCCGCGTTTTTCCCCGATGGCAAAGAGTCGAAATTTTCGAACGCCGTCATGGACCACATGGCACGCGAGGCCAAACCAGAAGATTTCTGATCCGGCCCTGCCAGTCGCTGGGTGTAAAATTAGACCTTGTTTTTGGCGATTTGGATGGCCAAATTCTGCATCAATTTAGAAATGTTTTCCACATAGCGATCGTTGTTCAATGCGCCCGTGTCATCGAATTCGTCGTGGACCTGACCCACGCAAATGGTGGGCTGCGTGATCAAATCGGCCCCCAATGGCAACAGGCAATGACGCATGTGATACAAACCTGCTTCGCCCCCCGATCGGCCCGCAGCAGCGGATAATGTTGCAACGGGCTTACGCGCCCACAACCCACCGGGAATGCGGCTGATCCAGTCAAACGCGTTTTTTAATCCGCCAGGAATGGCTTTGTTGTATTCGGGGGTGCAGATAATGACACCGTCTGCATGGCGCAGTTGATCGGCTAGGGTTTGAACGGATGCTGGCAGCCCGTTGTTTTCGACATCACCATTATATAGTGGCAGATCAATATTGGCGTCTTGGAAATCGCACGCGCCATAGCATGATACCGCCACATTGAGCAATTTGCGATTAAATGACTGCGCGCGCAGTGATCCACAAATTCCAAGTATTTTATCCATATTTATCCCCAAAGTAACAATTCACCCGCGTAAGTGTTTGAAGTGATGTGAAAGTTTTTGTGTGGCGGGCCCGTAGCAACCGTTAAGGTATTTGCATTCCCGAGGACCTGTTTGAACAGGTGGGCGCCAGGTAACTAGGCCAGGACCCAGACAGAGCCAGCTCCCTCGGAGAAATTATAGGCCGACGGAATGTAACCATGTAAACGAGAGGAACAGCACCCGCCACCTGACGCACATAGGTATTTGGTTATGGTTTGGCAAGGGGAAAGTTTTGCTTGTTCAACTGGACCTTTGGGTGAAAATACCGTTTTATGACGGTATGTTGGTACCAGAAAATGATCCATCTGCATTGCAACCCGGTCAGCTGTTGGCGCGTGGTGTTGTGCGCCATATGATGGATTTAGGATATGCAAGTTTGTTGGAATTTATCCCATCGCGGGGGTTGCGTGTGGATGTTATGGCCATGGCTGCGCAGGATGAATTATGGATCGTCGAATGCAAATCATCGCGTGCCGATTTTACATCTGATAAAAAATGGCAAAACTATCTGGAATGGTGTGATCGATATTTTTGGGCTGTTGATCCAAACTTTGATTTGGATTTGTTGCCACCAGACACCGGTATTATTTTATCGGATGGCTATGGCGCGGAAATTATCCGTCCCGCGCCGTTGAATAAGTTGGCCGCAGCCCGCCGAAAAACCTTGATCAAGAAAATTGCAACGCAGGCCGCCAATCGGCTGACACGTTTGCAAGATCCAAATCTGACGCTTTAGCGTTTTTTACCGCCAAGCAATTTTGCAGCTTGGGCGGCCGCCAGAATTTCTTCGGCGATTTCTGCGGCTTCTTCTGGGTCGAAATCCATCGGAATTTCTAGGTCGTCGGCATAAACATAGATTCGCACCATGCCTTGATCTGTCGGGCCAATTTGTAGGTTCGCTTCGATTTGTGATTGGCTGTTGATGCCCATGGTCGTGTACTCCTATCGGTTTGGAACCGAACTACTGTGCGCTCATGTGTTTTGCAACCACTGATCGACGCAGAAAAATCTACTTATCTCGCTGTTTAGGGCCAAAATAGGGTTGCATTCGCCGCGCGTCAAAGCTAAATCCCCAACAGTTGCCGCCTTAGCTCAGTTGGTTAGAGCGCTGGATTGTGGATCCAGAGGTCCCCTGTTCAAGCCAGGGAGGCGGTACCATCCCCCCCCAAAAAAAATCTGTGCAGCTTACATAATTGGCCAGACCATGTGGAACCGGTCGCTACATACGCGGGGATGCTGAATTTGTGCTTGGCTTTTGTTTTGCGCGCCTAGGGCACAGTACCTGTGCGCAACACCCACATCACCCAATGATTTAGAGCTATGTGTCGCGTTTTTACCGCTGGCCCATAAATGACGATGCACACACCCTGCAACGGTGTTTAACGCAACTAGGGGTGGGCAGAAATATCGATGTATTTGATCTGGAACAAAGCGGCCTGTGCCGGTCTGGGCTAGGCTATGGCAACCATGAAATGAGGTGTTACATGTTACAAATGGCTGCAATTTTTCACATTTTTATTGGATCGACCTTGGCAGGTGTTTTTGTTATCGCGGCGCTGATCCTGGGCTATGACAGTTTGACGCCGATCTTGATCGCTGCGGGGATTGGATTCGCGGTGTCGTTTCCCGTAACGTGGGTCGTGGCAAAAATGGTTTATCGGCCATAAAAACCGCAGGCCAGGTTGGGCCAAAAAAAATGCCGCCTATGATGGTTCATGACGGCATTTTAAATGTTGTTTTGCAAAATCAGACACTATTTTTCCTGATTTTCAGCCGATCCAGTCACTTGCTCGACCGTATTGCCCGTTCGCATGTCGTTAAACGATCCGAACAGTTCCACCGCTGTGTTTGTTGATTTGCTGTCTTTACCTGCACCAAAAAACATAAAATACCCAAAAACACCAAAACCAATTAAAACGGCAAGTACAATCATACCTTCGGCTTGGCCAAGGCCTGATTGATCTTTGATAAAGTCTTTGATTACTTGCATATAGTCCCGTTTCAGTTTCGTAGTTGGAAACCGCGAACTAAGTGGGGAATATGGCGTTAATATGACCGTTTTGATCATATTAACGCAGGGATTAATTATCCATTTTCAATGCGTTGATGAACGCTTCTTGTGGGATGTCCACTTTGCCGAACTGGCGCATTTTCTTTTTGCCGGCTTTTTGTTTGTCCAACAGTTTGCGTTTACGCGTTGCGTCGCCGCCGTAACATTTGGCGGTCACGTCTTTGCGCAGGGCGGCCAATGTTTCGCGCGCGATGACTTTGCCGCCAATCGCCGCTTGGATCGGGATTTTGAACATGTGACGGGGGATCAGATCCTTTAGCTTTTCGCACATGGCGCGGCCGCGTGTTTCGGCGCGGTCGCGGTGGACCATGGTGGACAGGGCATCCACAGGTTCGTCATTGACCAAAATCGACATTTTGACCAAATTATCCTGACGATAACCCGTCATCTGATAGTCAAAGGATGCATATCCCTTGGTCACTGATTTCAAGCGGTCATAAAAATCAAAAACGACCTCGTTCAAGGGCAGATCATAAACCACCAAGGCGCGCGATCCGGCATAGGTTAAATCCATCTGGATCCCACGGCGGTCTTGGCACAGTTTCAACACATCACCCAAATAATCATCAGGCACCAAAATGGTCGCTTTGATGCGCGGCTCTTCTAGGTGGTCGACCTTGGACAGATCGGGCATATCCGCGGGATTGTGCAATTCGATCATTTCGCCATCGCGCATATAAACGTGGTAAATCACGCTGGGCGCAGTTGTGATCAGATCAATATCATATTCGCGTTCGATGCGGTCGCGGATCACCTCAAGGTGCAACAGACCAAGGAAACCGCAGCGGAACCCGAAACCCAAAGCGGCCGATGTTTCCATTTCAAAACTGAATGACGCATCATTCAGCGCCAGTTTTTCGATGGCATCACGTAAATCTTCGAATTCGGCACTGTCCACGGGGAACAGGCCACAGAACACAACAGGCTGACTGGGCTTAAAGCCGGGCAGGGGCGTGTCCGCGCCCTTTTTTTCATGTGTGATGGTATCACCCACACGGGTATCACGGACCTGTTTGATGGATGCGGTGATAAATCCGATTTCACCTGGCCCCAATTCATCAATTTTTTGCATCGCGGGGCGGAATACGCCGATGCGATCAATCTGGTGAATTGTGCCATTTGACATCATTTTAACGCGATCTTTCAGCTTTAGTACGCCGTCCATGACGCGCACCAAAACCACAACACCCAAATAGGCGTCATACCAACTGTCAACCAGCATCGCCTTTAGCGGCGCATCGCGATCCCCTGTGGGGGCGGGCAGTTTTTTAACAATCGCTTCTAGCGTTTCTTTGATGCCAATACCGGTTTTTGCGCTGACTTGGATCGCGTCAGATGCGTCAATGCCAATCACGTCCTCGATCTGTTCGGCCACGCGTTCACATTCGGATGCGGGCAGATCGATTTTGTTCAATACGGGCACAATTTCATGATCGGCATCAATCGCCTGATAGACGTTGGCCAATGTTTGCGCCTCAACACCTTGGGTGCTGTCAACGACCAGCAATGATCCTTCGACCGCGCGCATAGACCGCGACACTTCGTAGGCGAAATCGACGTGGCCGGGGGTGTCGATCAGGTTCAACACATAGGTTTCACCGTCATCGGCCAGATAGTCGATGCGCACGGTGTTTGCCTTGATCGTGATACCGCGTTCGCGTTCGATATCCATGCTGTCCAACAGCTGTTCTTTCATGTCACGATCTTGGACCGTGCCAGTGGATTGGATCAGCCGGTCGGCCAGGGTGGATTTCCCGTGGTCGATATGGGCTACGATGGAAAAATTGCGGATTTTACTAAGATCGGTCATAGGCCAGCATATGGTTTGATTTTGCGATTTGGTCAAGATACGAAACGCAGCCGGCGCCCCAAGGTGCATATTTATTTTGCGTCTACACAGCCAAAATTCGCCGACATCCTATGTTGTGTTGAGCGCAAAGCTGCTTGGTGTTATTATTTATCAATAAACAAAACAGAGCGAGCAGGTACATGACACATTTTTTAGGGGTCTTCGCAGCAAGTCTGATTTGCCTTTCTGCGGGTGCTGTTTCGGCCGAAACAGTCGGGCGCGCTTGCCTGAACAGCGATCGGGAGAAATCGAATGCGCGCTTGTGTAAATGTATCCAGTCGGCGGCCGATGCAACCTTGACCCGCCGCGATCAAAAACGCGCAGCACAGCTGGTTTTGGATCCAGAAAAATCGCAGTCATTGAAAATGTCTAAACGACGCACGGATGAAAAATTCTGGGATCGTTACCAAGAATTTGGTAAATTGGCACAGGCGTTTTGTTCCTAGGCGGGATCGTTAAAAAACACACGCAGCGTTTGTTCAAAGGCACGCGGTTGTTCTGCGTGCAGCCAATGGCCGGCATTGGGGATTTTGGCAAAGACCGCATTTGGAAACAGGGCTTTGATTTTGGGGCGATGATCGGGCAGAACATATTGGCTGTTTGCGCCGGACAAAAACAATGTGGGTTTGTCAAAGCTGCCTGTAACCTCGGGAAATCCCAACACATGATGCATATCGCGTTGCAAAACATCCAAATTCAATTTCCAACGTTTGTTGCCCAAATCCAATGACTGGGTGAAAAAACTTTGCAGGGCTGGATCAGTGACGTGCTTTGATAGGGCCTGTGCAACCTCGGACCGTTTTTCCATATGCGTTAGGTCAATGGATTGCATGGCTTGGATGTATTGGGATTGGTCGTGGCCATAGGCAACCGGTGCTATATCTGCCACCAGCAGGCGTTTGACCAGATCGGGACGGGTCAGGGCCAAAATCATGACCGCTTTGCCCCCCATGGAATGTCCAACGATGTCCATGGGCGCGCCGTTGTGTTCGACCACTTGGGCCAAATCCTGGGCCATATCCAGATAGCTATGTGTGTCAAACCACGGGCTATCGCCGTGATTGCGTTGATCAACGGCAATGACGCGGCGACTGTCCGACATGCGCTTGCTGATCACGCTCCAGTTTCGGGCGGATCCGTATAGGCCGTGGACAATTAACAAATCGGGCAATTGCGTTGAATTGCCATAGGACAGGGTATTTAGCATATTGCTGGTTTAACGCCAAGTTTTCGTGCTGGCCAGCTTAGATTTGTTGCGTATAGTCAGAATATGTGTGGACGTTTCGTTTTAACCCATCCCAATGATGCGCTGGCGCGGTTGTTTGATGCGCAGCCTGTGAATGATTTACCACAGGGTGCGCGATATAATATTTGCCCCACGCAATCTGTGGCCGTTGTGGTGCCGTCAAATCATGGCAGGGTTTTGACGCATAAACGATGGGGATTTGTGCCCCATTGGTACAAACATCCAAACGACGGCCCGCTGCTGATTAATGCGCGGGGCGAAACCATCGCGCAAAAACCAGCCTTTGCTCAGGCATGTCGTCAAACACGGTGCCTGATTCCGGCAAGTGGATTTTACGAATGGACCAAGGACGCATCGGATAACAGATTGCCATGGTTCATTTCGCGCCAAGATGCCGCTGTCATGGTCTTTGCCGGCATTTGGCAGGATTGGGGCCAAGGCGAGGACCGTATAAGCACCTGCGCGATTGTGACAACCCATGCAAATTCGGCCACCAAACAGATCCATCACCGGCTGCCCGTTATTTTGGAACCTGCTGAATGGGCGCTGTGGTTGGGCGAACAGGGCAAAGGCGCATCGCGCCTAATGCAGCCCTGTGCGCACGATGTGCTGCAATTTCACCGCGTTGATCCGTCTGTAAATTCGAACAAAGCGACCGGACCGCAATTGATCGAAAAAATCGCATAGATTCTGTCCTATGTCGTCTTGACGCTGCCGATACGTTGTTCTATCAACCCGAGTATAGAGCGGGTATGGTGAAATGGTATCATAAGAGCCTTCCAAGCTTAAGGCGCGGGTTCGATTCCCGCTACCCGCTCCAATTTATCCCTAGGCTACATTTTGCTATGAATCGAACAGCAGACTTTCTTGCTGTGCTTATTCAGCGGTTTGACGGAATTTCGATCAAAGCGTGTCGCCGATTACATTTTTTTCCAAAGGTTTATCTTTGAAATCTCTTCATCGGTCAGTGCACGGTTATAGATAATGAACGCAAAACAGTTCATTTTTGCAAAGTCCGCAGGATTGCCCGCCGTCGCGGTTTTATAGCCAAAGCCAAGGCTGCCAACTTCATCCGACACGACCCCCTCTGATCCAAAGCTGCTTGCAGGGTTCGCTTCGGCAAGTGTTTGCCCATCTGTGTTCCGATCTGATCCAAGGGAATGCGTGGATTATTCGACAGTAATGCCGATTTTTTGTCCGTAACCGCTTGACCTTTGTGGATGGATTTGGGTTTAACGGCAGGACGTAAAATAGGCAGGAATTCAATGACCCCAACTCAGGAACGTGCAAAATCGAAACAAGTGTCCCAATTGG
>Ga0233451_10000100_pt1 | contig 84020 bp, 97 predicted proteins | sample 011ome_29_FD_183052 | JGI IMG/M metagenome (GOLD analysis project Ga0233451, IMG submission 183052) | Coastal salt marsh microbial communities from the Groves Creek Marsh, Skidaway Island, Georgia - 011504CT (spades assembly) | ecosystem: Environmental > Aquatic > Marine > Intertidal zone >... | reverse complement strand
CCCACGGCAATCGCGGTCTCGGGAGACATCACCGAGTCCATGGGGGCTGCAATAACGGGCATAGAGAAGGAGAAGGCGTCGATACTCCAGCTCACCGAGACGTCTTCGGGGTCTCGGGTTCTCCTGGAGGGGACCACTGCGACGTCATCGAAGGAGTACCCCCGAATGGCGCGCTTGGTCAGACCAATTTCGACCTCATTCACGTGCTCTACCCTACCCGCGGACTATCGCTTGTAGTTGGGGGCTTCGATGACCATCTGGATGTCATGGGGATGTGACTCCTTCAGACCCGCAGGAGTAATCCGGACAAACTTTCCGCGCTTTTTAAGCTCGTCCACGGTCGCCGCTCCGGTGTAGAACATCGATTGCCGGAGCCCACCTAGGAGTTGATACACCACCGAGCCCAAGGGGCCTCGGTAAGGAACTTGACCTTCGATACCCTCAGCGATCAGCTGCTCGTCGCTCGGAACATCGGCTTGGAAGTAGCGGTCTCGTGAGTAGGAGGTCTTCTTCCCCCTCGTTTGAAGAGCGCCGAGTGAACCCATTCCGCGGTAGTTCTTGAACTGCTTACCATTCACGAACACGAGATCTCCCGGGCTCTCATCGGTCCCTGCAAGTAGGGACCCGAGCATCACAGTGTTAGCCCCGGCCACGAGGGCCTTGGCAATATCACCGGAATACTGCAAGCCACCGTCGGCGATGAGAGGGATGCCCGCCTTCTTTGCCGCAAGCGATGCCTCATACACAGCGGTGATCTGAGGCACTCCCACTCCTGCTACCACGCGAGTGGTGCAAATGGACCCGGGACCCACACCCACCTTGACGGCGTCCGCACCCGCGTCGATTATTGCCTGTGCACCTTCTTTGGTCGCGATGTTGCCCCCGATGACCTCCACACCGCGGAAAGCTTTGTCCTTCTTGATCTTTTGGATGATGTCCAGGACACCCTTGGAATCCCCGTTGGCGGTGTCCACGACGAGCACGTCAATTCCTGCCTCCAGAAGTGCCCCCGCTCGCTCCCACGCGTCGCCGAAGAATCCAATGGCAGCCCCCACACGAAGTCGACCCTCGGGATCTTTTGTGGCGTGGGGATACTTCTCGCTCTTATCGAAGTCCTTGACGGTGATGAGGCCCTTGAGGTGGCCACTCTTGTCCACCAAGGGAAGCTTCTCAATCTTCTTCGTGGCGAAAATGGCGAGAGCTTCCTCCGGGGAGATGCCTTCATGGCCCGTGACAAGGTCTCCCTTCGTCATCACATCTTTGACCAGGGTGGTGTGGGCTTTGTCGCGGGCCACAAAGCGCATATCTCGGTTTGTAATGATTCCGACCAAAAGTCCATCGCCCTCGACCACCGGGACTCCGGAGACTCGGAAGGTCGCGCACAGTTCGTCAACATCTGCGACGGTGGCGTCAGGGGTGATGGTGACGGGGTTGGTGATCATGCCTGACTCGCTGCGCTTCACCTTGTCCACGGCGGAGGCTTGGTCCTCAATAGAGAGGTTGCGGTGCAGAATGCCAATTCCACCTTGGCGTGCCATCGCAATAGCCATGCGCTCTTCGGTGACCGTGTCCATGGCGGAGGAAAGCAAGGGCGCCCACAGGCGGATATTTTTTGTCAGTTGAGACGAGGTGTCAGCTTCGCTCGGGATCACATCGGTGTGAGCGGGAAGCAACATGACATCGTCGTAGGTCAGCCCTACGAAACCGAAGGGATTCTCATCTGCCATTGTTCTGACCCCGATTTTTCGCCGGGTTTATGCCCGGAAAGCGCTCACTGTGGTGTTTCCCTATCGTAACTGGTTAGACCTCAGCCCGATACATCGGCATAATGGGGTGACTGTTTACTCAGAGGCAAAGACCAAACCCCATGACCCATACTGATCGTGTCAACGACGACGCACAGAGAAACCGCACTCGGTTGTCTGTTGCACCAGCACCAGGAGGCCCCGTGAGTTCCGCTACTACAGAGAATCACACTTTCTTTGCTCGAGGAATGAAGATGCTTCTCATCGCCATTCTGGCTTTTGCCGGGGTTCTGTTCGCCTCACCCGCGATGGCCGACACCGTCGGAGATGAATACGAGAACAAGATTCTCGGAAACGTCAAGAATGAGGGCACTCCGCTCCAGGGAGTGAGAATCATTGTTGAAGGAAACGGCTACACCGCGGAGGTTGTGACAGACGCCGACGGCAAATGGTCGATCGGAGTTCCTGAGGCGGGTAGCTACCTCATCACGCTCGTAGAGGACACTCTGCCCGAAGGAATTGCAGTGCTGGAGGGTGGCGCTACCCAGACAGTCGAATGGGGCTTCACTAACACCGTCGTGTGGAACTTCTTTATTGGAGAGGGTGAGAGAAACCCCACCAGCCAACTCGACCAATTCTTCATGCGGGTATTCGCAGGGTTGAACTTTGGTTTATTGCTGGGTCTCGCAGCTATTGGTCTCTCGCTGGTCTTTGGAACTACCGCGCTGCCCAACTTTGCACACGGTGAGATGGTGACCATGGGCGCGCTGTTCACCCTGTTCCTTACTCTCGCGGGTGTCCCTCTTCTCTTGTCCTTCCCGCTTGCGGTTGCTCTGTCAGCTCTGTTCGGGTGGGGTCTCGATGCTGCGGTCTGGGCGCCGTTGCGAGCCAGGGGCGTCGGCATTGTCCAGCTCATGATTGTGAGCATTGGGCTTTCGCTCACCTTCCGCTACATCACTCAGGCGTTCCTGGGTGGAGGAACGGAGCAACTTCCGGGAGCACTGGGTTCGCCCGAAATCCCGATTTTCCGCACTGTCACTCTGAGTGTGAATGACCTCGTCAGTATGGGCGTGAGCCTCGTGGTGCTCGTCGCCTTCGCTTTCTGGTTGCTCCGTAGCAAGATGGGGAAGGCCACCCGCGCCGTCTCCGATAACGCAGACCTTGCGGCCGCCTCGGGAATCAACGTCGACCAGGTGATTCGCGTGGTGTGGATCATGGCAGGCGGTTTGGCGGGCCTTGCAGGTATTCTGTGGGCTTATTTCCGCCCTGGTCTCAAGTGGGACATGGGAGAAAAAATCTTGCTCTTCATCTTCGCCGCGGGAGTTCTCGGGGGGCTTGGCACTGCCTTTGGAGCTTTCGTGGGCGCCATGATTGTGGGTGTCCTAATTGAGACCTCAGCTCAATTCATCCCGTCCGACCTGAAGTACGTCGGTGCGTTGCTCGTCATGATCATCATCCTGCTCTTCCGCCCGCAGGGAATTTTGGGTAGACGAGAGCGAATAGGTTAGGGACCGTCACATGGATATCAATTCAATCTTCATCAATACCGCACAGGCGCTGTTCAGCCCTGTCACGATTGCCTTCGCCATGGCGGCACTCGGTCTTGCCATCCACTTCGGTTTTGTGGGCCTACTGAACTTTGGTATTGCCGGCTTCATGGCTGTGGGGGCGTACGGCTACGCAATCTCAACCTTGACGTTTGGATTCCCCTGGTGGGCGGCTTTCTTGGCTTCCATGGCGGCGTCAGCTCTCTTTGCGGTCCTCCTCGGAATACCCACGCTTCAATTGCGAGGGGATTATCTCGCGATTGTGACGATTGCCGCGGCCGAAATCGTTCGACTGTTGCTGCTATCGACGACCTGGATCAAGACAACAGGCTCTGCTGATGGTCTGGTTGCCTACGCGAATGATTTCCGTTCTATCAACCCCTTCCCGGACGGGACCTATGGCTTTGGGCCCTGGAGCTACACCGCTAACCAGTTCTGGGTCTTGATCTTTGCGCTGGTAGTGCTCGCCTTAGCTGCGTTGCTCCTCTGGCGACTTGTTCGAAGCCCGTGGGGTCGCGTCATCAAAGGTATCCGCGAAGACGAGGATGCTGTGCGAGCCTTGGGAAAGAACGTCTTCGCCTACAAGATGCAGGCACTGGTTGTGGGAGGGATTGTCGCCGGTCTGGGAGGAGCTCTCTATGTCTTGCCTTCCTCGGCTAATCCGATGCTCTTTGCGACCTCTCTGACTTTCTTCGTCTGGACAGCACTCCTCCTCGGCGGGGCCGCCACCGTCTTCGGACCGCTTCTCGGCGCAGTTATCTTTTGGGTGCTACAAGCGTTCCTCGGCTCGCTTCTCCCTGCCATGGCCGACGCCGGCTTGTTAGGAGCTCTATCTTCCGCTCAGGCAGGAGCGTTGCGCTTTGTTCTGGTAGGAATCCTCCTTGTGGTAATCGTTATCGTCAGGCCGCAAGGAATCGTTGGCGACAAGAGGGAGTTGACCTTTGTCCGGAAGTAAGCCGCTCAAGAAGGCCCCACAAAAGTCCACGGGATTGCATGTTGGGGATGCGTCCCCCGGCGTGAAGAAGGTTGACCCAATTCTGGTCGCTGACCATGTGTCCCGGAAGTTCGGCGGTCTGGTGGCCGTCGATGTTGAGCACGTTGAGATCCCCCGTGGAGCGATCACCGCCCTGATTGGACCGAACGGAGCAGGAAAGACGACCCTCTTCAACCTGCTCACTGGCTTCGATAAGCCCGACACCGGTACCTGGTCATTCTCAGGGAAGGACCTTGCGGGTGTCCCCGCGCACAAAGTTGCGAAAATGGGCCAGGTCCGGACATTCCAGCTGACGAAAGCATTAGGTCTGCTGACTGTCCTCGAGAATATGAAACTAGGCGCTAAAGACCAGACTGGTGAATCTCTGTTCCAGTCGATTTTCCCCTTCTTGTGGAAAAAACAAGAAGAGGAAATCGAAGAGCGAGCACTCGAAATTCTGGAACGCTTCAAACTCCTCAAGCTCAAAGATGATTTCGCGGCAAGCCTCTCAGGTGGCCAGCGGAAGCTCCTCGAAATGGCACGTGCGCTTATGACCAAACCCACGTTGGTCATGTTGGATGAGCCAATGGCCGGCGTGAACCCTGCGCTCACAGAATCACTTCTGGAGCACATTCTTGACCTCAAGACTGAAGGTATGACAGTACTTTTCGTGGAACACGACATGCACATGGTCCGTCACATCGCTGACTGGGTCATTGTCATGGCCGAGGGGCGCATCATCGCAGAGGGTCCACCAGAGGATGTCATGAAAGACGAAGCAGTCGTCGATGCGTACCTCGGAAGCCACCAGGATGTTGACCTTGGCGTCGTAACGGGACGAATTACTCTCCCGAAAGGAGAGAAGTAAAGCATGACCGATGAAAAGAATGTCGTCGTCAACGTCGACAACCTCGTTGCCGGCTACCTCCCCGGAGTAAACATCCTCAACGGATGTAATCTCATTGCGCGCGAAGGCGAGCTAATCGGGATTATTGGCCCGAATGGTGCTGGTAAGTCAACTCTTTTGAAGGCGATCTTTGGCCAGTCCAAGGTCCGAGAGGGTGCAGTTTTCTTGAATGGTGAAAACATCACCGGTCTTAAAGCAGACAAGCTTGTGGAGCGCGGAGTTGGCTACGTTCCGCAAAACAACAACGTCTTCCCTAGCCTCACTATTGAAGAGAACCTTCAAATGGGTGTATACCAAAAACCCGACAAGTACGCCGAAGGCCTTGAGCTCGTGACTAGTTTGTTCGCCGAGCTGGGAGCTCGGCTCAAGCAGCGCGCTGGTTCACTCTCCGGTGGAGAGCGTCAGATGGTAGCGATGGGGCGAGCCCTCATGATGAATCCTTCAGTGTTGCTCCTGGATGAGCCCTCTGCCGGACTCTCACCAGTCAGGCAGGACGAAGCGTTCCTCCGTGTCTCGGATATCAATAAAGCCGGTGTGACAACCATCATGGTGGAGCAGAACGCCCGTCGATGCCTGCAAATCTGTGATCGTGGGTACGTCCTCGATCAGGGTAAAGATGCAGTCACCGGAAGCGGCAGGGACCTCCTGAACGATCCCAAGGTGATTGAGCTCTATCTAGGGTCCCTCGGCGCCTAGAGAGGCTCCCACCACCCTGAAATCCCTGCTGTAGCAAATTCTGGACTGCGCACTGATGGGGCAGAGCTGATTACTACCCACGCTTCCTTGTAACTGGGTCCATAACTAATCCAACGCTTTCTTGCCCAGAACGACACAGAGACAAGCAAAAGGCCCCGGCATTTACGCCGGGGCCTTTCGCGTCTGACAACCGTCAGCTAGCGCTCATCAAATTAGTTGATGGGTGCGTAGGTGTTGTCATCTGCGTACTGGTAGATACCAATAGCAGCTTCGGTGGGGTCACCGTTGTCGCCGAAGGCGATTCCGCCGGAGAGGCCATCGTAGTCAGCCACTCCACCACCGTTGATGATGTCTGCACAGGCAGCGAAGGTGGTGCACTTCTCGCCACCACCGGAGCCACCGGAGACTTCCTGCATCTTGTCTGCAATTGCACGAGAGTCGGTAGAACCGGCTGCGAGTGCTGCAAGTGCAACGAGGACCACTGCGTCATAAGACTCAGTGCTGTATGCCCAGACGTCGTCACCGAACAAAGAGGGGTTACCCATCTCCATCCAGACAGCGTCAGCGCGGTCCTTGTAGTCATCGGAGATGCTGGTCGAAGTAGGACCAGGCAGGGTTCCCTTAGAACCGGTCAGGGTTCCTGCGGGGAAGTCCTCTGAGTAGTTGGCCAAGTTACCGTCCGTGAAGTACATGTTGGCGTTGGGGAAACCAGCGGCAACAATCTCGGGGACAGCAGTCTTGGTCTCATCGAAGAGGATGACAACAAGGGCATCGGGGTCAAGTGCAACAACCTCGTTGACCTGAGAGGTCAGGTTGGTGTCACCAGTGTTCACCGAAGCGGAACCGAGAACGGTACCACCGGCGGCCTCAAATGCCTTGGTTGCTTCTTCCTGAAGAGTGATGCCGTAGGCGTCATTCAGAGTCAGGAATGCAGCAGTCTCGTGACCATCGGCTGCGAGCAGCTGACCCAGTGCCTCACCCTGCAGGAAGTCTGCAGGTGCGGTACGGAAGTACAGTCCGTCGTCGTCGTAGTCAGAGAGAGTAGTAGAGGTGTTCGCAGGAGAAATCTGCAGAACGCCTGCTTCCTTGGTCACCTGGTCGATGAAAGACAGGGACACACTCGAGGATGCAGCACCCACGATTGCAGAAACGCCCTCGTTCAGAAGACGGGGGATTTCGGTTTCGTATGCCTTGTTGTCGAGGTCACCGGAGTCACCATAAACAACCTCAATGCTGATTCCAGCATCTGCGGCGTTGATGTCTGCAGCTGCAAGAGCTACACCTGCTTCTTCGGGTGGTCCGAGGAATGCAAGAGAACCGGTAACGGGCAGGGCCGTACCGATCTTCAGCGCCAGAGATTCAGCTGCAGCAGAAGTTTCCGCTGCATCTGTGGCCTCTGGAGCTGCTTCTTCAGCGGCTGCACAGCCGCTGAGCACTAGCGCGGAGGCAGCGAGAATGGCAAAACCACTCCCAGCCTTCGAAAATACGCTCATGATGCTCCTTATGTTTACTTGATGTAAAGAAAGTGGCCATGCCAAACATAGCCACAGCTTCCTAACTTAGGTGCATTTTGTGCCGGAAACAAGCCAGTTTGGTTACATCCGTGTAACGGGCTTAGGCCGGGTTAACCCGCAAGAAGCCCAAAATGTCAGTGATTAGCCGGATTGAACAACCGATTTCGACGGTGAGTCAGGGCATCAATGCTGAGAATTACCAGAGCAACCCAGACCAAAGAGAAGCCAATCCAGCGCTCCAGAGGCATCGGCTCGCCCATGATTGCCACCCCAAAGGTGAACTGCATTACCGGCGCCAAGTACTGCATCAGGCCGATCACGGACAGGGGAAGACGACGTGCCGCCGCGCCAAAAAACAGCAGCGGAATCGAGGTCACTGCTCCCGCCATCAGCAACAACACCGTATGACCGGTGCCGAGCGTTCCCAGGGTCAGGCCGCTGCTGAAGTAGACCCAGACCAGGAGTCCCAGGGCAATGGGCGTGAGCCAGAGAGTCTCCAGGGTCAGACTGTCCAGAGACTTGACCGTCGGCCCCATGCGGTTTTTCACAAAACCGTAAAACCCAAAGGAGAACGCGAGCGTCAACGAAATCACGGGCACTGATCCATACCCGACTGCGAGTACAACAACCGCCAGCACAGCGAGGGCAAGGGCGCCCCATTGCAGGGGGCGCAATTTCTCTTTCAACACAACGACTCCCAGCGCCACCGTGACTAGGGGGTTGATGAAATAGCCGAGCGCTGCCTCCACGATGAATTGGTTGAGGGACGCGTAGACATAGACCGACCAGTTGATCAAGATCAACACGGCGGCTAACGCTGAGAACCGAAGAATGTTGGGATCTTGCAGAAGCGCTGCCGTTCTCGGGAGTCTCCGCATAATGGCCAGAATCACGACGCAAAAAACGAGAGACAACACAATGCGAAACGCAAGAATTTCTATCGGACCGCTGGGATCCAGAGCCACAAAATAGGCGGGAAGGAGCCCCCAGAGACCATAGGCCGCAGCGGCGGCAAGGAAACCGTCTCTCTGGCGGGTGGACTCATTCACCGCCTCAGGCTATACCCGGGTTTATGGCTTTAACACCAGAAGGCCCACACAGTGTGTGGGCCTTCTTTTACAGTTGGTTTTGCTCTTAGCGCTCCACGATGGCAAGCACATCGCGAGCCGACAGGACGAGATACTCGTCTGCGCCGAACTTCACTTCAGTGCCGCCGTACTTCGAGTAGAGCACGCGATTTCCCACAGCAACATCCATGGGAACTCGGTTGCCATTGTCATCGAAGCGACCGGGACCTACCGCGACAACTTCGCCTTCCTGAGGCTTTTCTTTCGCGGTGTCAGGAATGACCAAACCAGAAGCAGTGGTCTGCTCTGCTTCGACCTGCTTGATCACAATGCGATCTTCGAGCGGTTTGATGGAGACCGACACGGTTGACCTCTTTCTGAGACTCTTAGTTAGCACACTCACTATTCGAGTGCTAACCCAACTGTAGCGAACCCATTAGCACTCGCGCAATACGAGTGCCAGTTCGTGTCGCCCTGACAGAATGGGGCCGTGGAGAGACACGAACTAGACGCACTTCTCACGCCGGACGCTCTCCGTCTGCTCTCCAGCATGGATGAGCCACACTCCCCGAATGATGTTCTCCGCACAGTGGCACATCTGCGAAAACAAGGTCATTCCTTGGATACGGTGAGTGCCGTCATGGGACAGGTATCGCTGCGGGCAAAAGCACACGACAAGTTTGGAGACTTTGCGGATCGGATGCTGTTCTCCCCGGAAGGGCTCGAAGTTGCCTCGCGACTAGAAGTGTCGAGCCATCACGCGGGACGTTTTCTTCAGGCAGGGGTCACCTCCGTCACCGATGCCGGTTGCGGACTGGGCGGTGATTCCCTCGCCTTTGCCGGAGCGGGACTTACCGTTCTGGCGCTGGAAAGAGATGACGTCACCGCCGCACTCGCCGCCTATAACCTCCAGCCTTTTGACACCGTGACTGTGGAACATATTGATGCGGAAACTGCGGACCTTTCCGACGCCGAAGCCCTGTGGTTCGATCCGGCGAGGCGAGAGGGGAGCACCCGCTTCCAGAACCCTGACGATTGGTCACCCTCACTCGAGTGGGTTTTCCACCAGGCAACATCCCGCCCCACTGGAATCAAACTTGCTCCGGGCATGGATCGAGACCTCATCCCTGAGGGATGCGAAGCGCAGTGGGTCTCCTGGAAGGGCAGCGTTGTCGAGGTCGTGCTCTGGTTCGGCGCACTGGCCCGCGAGGGCATCACCAGGAGCGCTTTGGTCCTTAGAGATGGCGGAGGAGCGGAGATCACTGGTCCGAGAGACTCGCCAGATGCGCCGGTTGGTGAAGTTCAGGACTACATTGCGGAGCCTGATGGCGCCGTTATTCGTGCCCGCCTGATTGGCGACCTCGCCCGAGAGCACGGTGCTCACATGATTGATCCCACCATCGCCTATATGACCGGTCCTGAGCCCATTTACTCACCCCTTGTCCAGTGCTTTCGAGTGCGCGAGAGCGTGCCCTACTCCACCAAGAACGTTCAGGCACTTATCCGCGGCGCTGACCTGGGAACACTGGAAATCAAGAAGCGCGGTATTGATGTTGACCCAGCGGCACTGCGCACAACGCTCCCCCTCGAGGGGACCGACACCGCCACGCTCATCCTCACCCGCATTGCCGGTATAAAGACGGCCATACTGGCCGATCGGGTGGCTTAGTTGGCGAGTACGTAACCCGTGCTGACCAAGAAGGCGAAAACAACGGGGAGTGCGACCAACACCAACACCGCGGTCCCGATGACCAATGCGACGTAGCTCAGGCCCACACCGATGGTGGCTCGAATACGACTCACCGGCTCACCGCGCCTGGCGATGTGACCCAGAATGATGCCCACGATGGCGGGCACGATGCCGACGCCAAAAACAGGGGCGAAGAGAAGACTAAAAACACCGACCCCTAAGGCAACCCTGGAGAGCGTGCTGCCGGTTTTCGGTTCGCTCCGGGCCGGCAGCGAACCGGTGCGCTCCACGGAGATTTCCGACACCGAGACCTCTGTAATGACCTCGGGTTCCTCTCTTTCAGAGTGCTGCAACTGGTCGCTCATGCTCCCAGACTACCCAGGCAGACCCTAGAGCTGAATGATGGAGGGCGAGAGAGTCGAGAAGACCCCGCTCGACAGTGACGAGGGTTCAAACCCGGCCATCATTCTCTGAGCACCCAACGCTGCAATCATGGCCCCGTTATCGGTGCAGAGTGAGAGCGGTGGGACCCGAAGGTCAATTCCTGCTTGGTCGCACCGCTCCTGGGCTAGGCCTCTCACGCGAGAGTTTGCGGCAACGCCGCCGCCCAAGAGCAACCGGGGAGTGTCGTGGTCGCGACACGCCTGAATCGATTTCTGGATCAATACATCCGCAACCGCTTCCTGAAAGGAGGCGGCGATCGAGGGCACGTCGATATCCTCGCCTCGAGCCCTCGCGGATTCGACATAGCGGGCAACAGCGGTCTTCAAGCCTGAGAACGAGAAGTTGTATCGATGTTTGTCCTGATCTTTGTGCGCGGTCAGCCCCCGGGGGAACCGAAAAAACTCAGGGTCTCCGGATTTCGCCACCCGATCGATTTCTGGTCCGCCCGGATAAGGCAATCCGAGCACGCGAGCTACCTTGTCAAAAGCCTCACCTGCGGCGTCATCAATGGTCTCCCCCAGCAACTCAACATCGTTCACCAGGTCCCGAACCAATAGGAGCGAGGTGTGACCACCAGACACCAGCAACGCAATGGTCGGCGCCTTCAGGGCGTCCTCTCCCTCCGCCAGGCACTCCACTCCCACGTGACCGACGAGATGGTTCACTGCGTAGAGGGGCAACCCAAGACTCACCGCTAATGCTTTGGCAGCCCCGACTCCGACCATGAGTGCTCCGGCAAGGCCCGGCCCGCTCGTCACCGCAATCCCGTCCAGGTCTGAATACGACACCCCGGCTTTCGCCAGAGCATCCAAGAGCACCTGGGGAAGAGCCTCCAAGTGTGCTCGCGCGGCAACTTCTGGGACCACCCCTCCATATCGAGCGTGCTCCTCCATAGAGGAGGCAACGCTGTGGGCGAGGAGCGTGGAGCCACGGACAATACCCACACCGGTCTCATCACAGCTGGTTTCTATGCCCAGCACCAACGGCTCACTCATCAGCCACCGCCCATCCTGGACCTGGCGTCAGACTCTGCAAGCGCATCACGATGGCGTCCACCCCATCGGGCTGGTAGTACCCGACGCGCCGATCAATCGCCTCAAACCCCTCCGACTCATACAACGCCACCGCAGCGTCATTGTCTGCACGTACTTCGAGAAAAACATCGCCAACTCCACGAGCTGACGCCTCCGCAAGGAGCGCGCGAAGGAGTGTTCGTCCGAGACCCGTCCGACGGTGCTCCGGAACCACCGCGAGAGTTTGAATATCGCCCTGCCAGGCATCCCGGCGCGCTGCGCGCAGACCCCCGTAGCCGACAATCTCATCGCGTCCGTGCTCTCTGGCCACCAGATAGTAGCTCTCGGGATAGGAAACTTCCGCGACCATGAGCTCCGGCGGCCAGGCATCAGAACCGAACAGGGCGGCCTCTAGCTCGATCATCGGAGGCAGGTCTTCGAGCTGGGCTCGGCTCAACACGTAGGTCATGGAGCCACCGTCACATCCGGGGCGCGGAGGTACTGTGGTGCTCTCGACTCAGGAGCGACTCCGGCTGTGAGGTAGGCGTGGGCCACCTGACCCAGTTTCCCGGCGGAGATGGTCTCGACTTGGATGCGTAGCAGCGAACTGTGCTCCCCGAGCTCGTGCTCAAGATTCTCGGGTCGAGCAAGAGCCGGTCCGAGGACTCGCCTGAAGACGGACTCCCCCTGGTAGACGGAGTAGGCAACTTCTCCGCGCCTCGCATCCGTCACGATCACCACCTCACCCGCACCGAGAGCTTCAGCATCATGACTCACGAGAGGAATCAAGGGAAGAGACCTCGAATGGGCGAAAGCTTCTGCAGCGGCCATCCCCACACGCAAACCTGTGAAAGGCCCTGGCCCGACCCCCATCACGACGTGGGTGACATCTGACGCCGCTATTCCGGCGCTGGCCAGAGCATCCTGTAGGAGAGCACCGATGTTCTCGGCATGACCTCGCGTATCTTCGCTGGAGCACTCGGACAGAATGTGGCCTTCCGAGGACACCACGGCAACCGAAGTCCCGAGTGATGAATCAACTGCCAGGAACATGGAATTCCTCGCTTGCCTTGATCAGTCGATCGAACAAGTCCCCGTGTTCGCCACGAGCACTCAGGCTGACCTCGCGGGGTTCATCACTGTCCAGGTCTGGGGAATCCCCCACCGGCCTGGCAATCGAGATTTCCACCCACGAGGATGCCAGTGCCCCAGCGAAGGGCGCTGCCCACTCGGCGAGCACAATCGAATTCTCCACATCAATATCGAGCTCATCAAGTTCCGCCGCTGACCCCAGTCGGTAAGCATCCAGATGCACCAGAGCAGGCAGCTCAGCCTGCTGGCGGGGATGAGTTCTCGCGACGATAAAGGTCGGGCTTGCCACCGGGGTCTCAAGATCCAGTGCCTCACCGAAACCCCTCGCGAAAGTAGTTTTTCCGGCACCCAAGTCACCCGTCAGCACCAAAACATCGCCTGCCCTCGCGACTGCTCCACACAGCTGCCCCCAGCGCTCCATCTCGGCGCTTGTCGGGATGACCAGTTTCATTACGCCACCACGCGAGGAATTCTGGATCCCAACCGGGTGACGATTTCATAGGCAATCGTGCCGGCAGCTTCTGCCCAATCATTCGCACTCGGTTCACCCTGGGACGGGTCCCCCCACAACACGGCCCACTGACCTTCATGAACGGCAGAATCACCCGCGTCTACCGTGAACTGATCCATCGAAATACGACCAGAAACACGGAAGCGTTGACCATCGATGGTCACAGGTCCCGCATTGGAGGCATGACGGGGAATTCCATCGGCATAGCCCAGGGGAACGAGAGCGAGCGTTGTCTCCGAGCTCGTGCGATAGGTGTGGCCATAGCCGACCCCCAGTCCCTCGTGGACCCGTTTCACCAAGATGAGCTGACCACTGACTCGCATCGCGGGGATAAGGCCCACCTCGTGATAGCGGGGAGTCACGGGAACCCCGTAAGCAGCAGCTCCGACCCGCACCATGTCGTGAGCGAGACCGGGAGAATCACTCGTTCCAATGCTCGAGGCGACATGGCGGATCTCAGGTTGGAGTCCCACCGAATCCAGCACCGCGAGAGCTTGCTCATAGACCACGCCCTGCTGTTCATCAGCCTCAGGGGAGGTTCCGGAAAGGTGGGTGAAAAGGCCGACCACAACGACGACGCCGGAGTCCTGGGCCGACTTTGCTGCCTGGAATAGTGCCTCCCACTCCCTGGGGTCCGCGCCGTTTCGACCCAGACCGGTGTCGACCTTCAGGTGGATTCGAGCAGGCCTGCCCGGAGTCACCGCCCTGATGACTTGCTCCAGTTGCTGACGTGAGGACACCCCTAGATCGATTCCTGCCTCAAGAGCCGGAGAGAGGTCCTCACTGGGGCCAAACAACCACGCTAAGACCCGAGACTCAACGCCATCGGCTCGAAGCTCGAGAGCTTCCGTGGTGTCCGCAGTGCCTAACCAATTCGCTCCGCCTTCGAGGGCAGCCCTCGCAGCCGTGAGAGCACCGTGACCATATCCATCGGCTTTCACCACAATCAACAGGTTGGGGGTCTTTGCCATCTCGGCCAACACACCCACGTTGTGGGAAATGGCGGCGGGTCGAATCAGCGCCTCCCTCACTGCGCACCCTCCATCACCACAAAAGCGAGAGCCATCCCTTTGTCATGGCTGAGAGATAGGTGCCAGGATGACGCACCCCGCTCGCGCGCCCGAGCAAGTGCGGCGCCTGTCAGAACCAGCGTGGGTGGTTGTCCTGCCTCACCGGTGACCTGAATGTCGTGCCAGCTAAAGCCCTGGAGATTGCCACCCAAAGCCTTCAGAGTCGCCTCTTTCGCGGCGAAACGCGCGGCGAAAGATTGTGCACTCAAATCGTGGCGAGACAGATCAGAGCCGCCGAACAAACGATCCCGGAGTTTCGGTGTTCTGGTGAGTGCGCGCTCAAAGCGCTCAACATCCACTAGATCTACTCCAATACCCACCACCATGACGAAGCGCTCGCTACTCGACCGTCACTGACTTTGCCAGGTTACGAGGTTGATCAATATCGAGTCCTTTTGCTCCCGCGAGTTCCATTCCAAAGATGTGCAGGGGCACGACGGCCAGCAGAGGCTCCATGAAGGTCGAGGCCAGCGGAATGGGGATGACCTCATCGGCAAAAGGCAATACTGCAGCGTCGCCCTTTTCCGCCAAAGCAATAACCCGGGCACCCCTGGCGCGAATCTCCTGGATGTTGGAGACCACCTTGCTATGAAGGGAGGAGGGGTCTCGAGGGCTCGGAACAATCACAAAAACAATTTGGCCGGGCTCAATCAAGGCGATGGGCCCGTGCTTGAGCTCACCTGCAGCGAAGCCTTCCGCGTGGATGTAGGCGAGCTCCTTGAGCTTGAGTGCGCCCTCAAGTGCCACCGGGTAGCCCACGTGGCGACCCAGATACAAGACAGAGCGTGTATCTGCCATCCACCCCGCAAGCTCTTTGATCCGGGGACCTGTCTGCACCATCTCCTCCAGCTGGGCCGGAAGAGCGTCAAAGTCCTGCGCAAGCGCCTGTGACTCCTCTGCCCCAAGAACACCTCGGGCTTGGCCGAGATACATTCCCAGAAGATAGGAGGCCACCACCTGCGAGAGGAACGCCTTGGTGGAGGCAACAGCAACTTCGGGTCCGGCGTGCGTATAGAGAGCCGCGTCCGATTCGCGAGGAATCGTGGCGCCCTGAGTGTTACAGATGGAGAGCGTCTTCGCGCCGCGCTCCGCTGCATACCGAACCGCCATCAGGGTGTCCATGGTCTCGCCCGACTGACTCACCGAGACCACGAGAGTCTCGGGACCGACGGCGGGTTCGCGGTAACGAAATTCATGCGAAAGCTCTACCGAAACGGGAATCCCCGACCACTTCTCGATTGCGTACGCGCCGAGCATGGAGGCATAGGCCGCCGTTCCACACGCAATGAAGATAATTCGGGACAGCGAGGTGTCTCCATCAACGAGCGAGCTTAATTCCGGGAGAGTCACCACACCATCAGCAGCAATCCGGCCCCGCAAAGTGTTGGCAACGGCTTCGGGTTCCTCGGAAATTTCCTTGGCCATGAAGCTCGACCAACCACCTTTTTCAGCGGCAGAAGCATCCCAGTCGATGGTGAACTCGCCGGGTGTGACAGTTTCGCCTTCAAAGGTGATGACCTCCACCGAGTCGGGCGTGATGGTCACAATCTGATCCTGACCCAGGGCCAAAGCTTTTTGCGTATAGGCAACAAACGCGGCCACATCGGAGCCCAGGAAGTTCTCTCCCTCTCCCAGCCCCACGACGAGCGGTGAATTGCGCCTTGCGCCCACGACAACATGGGGAGCATCGGAGTGGACCGCCAACAGGGTGAAAGCACCCTCTAGTCGCCCCACGACAGCTTTCATCGCCTGGGTGAGGTCACCGAGTGCGCGAAATTCGTGGGCAACCATGAGTGCGGCCACTTCGGAGTCCGTCTCACTGAGGAACTCTTCACCCGCTGCGACTAACTCAGCTTTCAGCTCTTGAAAGTTTTCGATGATGCCGTTGTGGATGAGGGCCAGCTTGCCGCCATCCGCAAGGTGAGGGTGAGCGTTCAGGTCGTTGGGGGCGCCGTGGGTGGCCCACCTGGTGTGGGCAATACCGGTCCCTCCCGCGGTCAGAGGGCGTGTCGCCAGATCATCTGCGAGGATGCTGAGCTTGCCCGCTCTTTTGTGGCTCACCAAGTCACCGCTAGGCCCCAGAATGGCGAGGCCAGCGGAGTCATATCCGCGGTATTCAAGGCGCTTCAGGCCGCCCATCAGGACGTCCTGGCAGGGTCGCATGCCCACGTATCCCACAATTCCACACATGCATGCGAGTCTAGGCGATGGGGTGCCGCCGCCTCTTCCGCACTAGCCTGGTGAGTATGGCAAGGCCCCCCGGCGGTAGCGACAGCAGCAGCCCCTTCGTCGAATACGACCGACAGGCCTGGGCAGATCTGGCCCCCAAAGCACCTTTGCCACTCTCGGAGGGCGACATCGCGAGGGTTCGGTCTGTTGGCGACATGCTTGACGCCTCAGAGGTTGTCGAGGTCTACCAGCCACTGGCCAGGCTTCTCTCCTTGTACGTCGAAGGAGCACGGCATCTTCACTCCCTGACGAGGGAGTTCTTGGGGGACGATGTGTCCCACACTCCCTTCGTCATTGGTGTTGCGGGGAGTGTGGCAGTAGGCAAATCCACCACCTCCCGAGTCCTGCAGGAGCTTTTGTCCAGGAATCCCGATACTCCGCGCGTCGCCTTGGTGGCCACCGATGGTTTCTTGTTGCCTCTGGCAGAGCTGCAGAAACAGGGCCTACTGGAGCGCAAAGGGTTCCCGGAGAGCTATGACACCCGTGCGCTTCTGAGGTTTGTGTCCCAGATTAAAAGCGGTGTGGGGTCGGTCAGCGCTCCCGTGTACTCGCACCTGAGTTATGACCGGGTCGAGGGCGAGACGATTGACATAGAGCAACCCGACATTCTCATCATTGAGGGACTCAACGTCCTCGCACCGCCGGCGACATCGTCTGCTCTAGCCGTGAGTGATCTCTTCGACTTTGGAATCTTTGTGGATGCGAGAACCCCGGATATAGCCCGGTGGTACGAAGACCGTTTCCTCCAACTACAACAGGGAGCGTTTCAAAACCCCGAGAGCTACTTCCACCGTTATGCGATGTTGGAGGAATCAGAGGCTCGCGCCGAGGCCCAAAGAATTTGGTCGAGTATCAATGAACCCAACCTCGTGGATAACATCCTGCCCACTAGGCCGAGGGCATCCCTGATTTTGCAGAAGGAAGCGGATCACCGCATTCGGAAGATTCTGCTACGCAGAATCTAGGTCTCAAGTCGATTCTTCACGACGGCCGCCAGACTCTCGGCCACTCGAGTGGCAGTGGACTCGTCTGCTGCTTCGACCATGACACGAATCAGGGCTTCAGTCCCCGAGGGGCGCAACAGCACCCGACCGGTGTCTCCCAGTTCAGCTTCTGCAGCGACGATGGCTGCGTGAACTTCATCGTCATCGGCGAGACGGCTACGGTCCACTCCCGAGACGTTGATCAACACCTGGGGGTAAACATCCATGACGTCGGCCAACTCTGCCAACGTCTTTCCTGTTCTCACCACCTCGCGGGCAAGCTGGATGCCCGTCAGAATCCCGTCACCGGTGGTGGAATGCTCGGTCAGGATGATATGTCCCGATTGTTCTCCGCCAAGGCTTGCACCGCTGGTTGCCAAGTCCTCGAGGACGTAACGGTCACCCACAGCTGATTCGATCAGAGTGATTCCGTGCTGGGCCATAGATTTGCGAAGCCCGAGGTTCGACATCACCGTCGCCACCAGGGTGTCGGAGGTCAGCGTGCCCTCCTCTTTCATCCCGAGAGCGAGAATCGCCATGATGTGATCCCCGTCGATAACGCGACCGGTGTGATCAATGGCAAGCGCCCGATCTGCGTCACCATCGTGGGCGATACCAAAGTCGGCTCCCACGGAGAGAACAGTGGTCTGCAGATTCTCGAGATGGGTGGACCCATACCCCTTATTGATGTTCAAGCCGTCCGGGTCATCACCGATGACCGTGACGGTGGCCCCGGCATCACGAAACACTCGGGGAGAAATTCCAGAGGCAGCACCATGAGCGCAGTCCAGGACCACGTGCAGTCCGGTCAGATCGCGATCCAAGGTGGAGAGCAGATGCATGACATAGCGATCCTCGGCATCCGCAAAACGCTTGACGCGCCCCACACCAGCACCAGTCGGTGAGAGGGCCTGCTTTGCCATCGCACCCTCGATGCGGTCCTCAACCTCATCGGGCAGCTTGGTTCCACCAAAGGAGAAGAACTTGATGCCGTTATCGGGTGCCGGGTTGTGGGATGCCGAGACCATGACACCAAAGTCAAAGCCCCCATCACGCACCAAATAGGCACACGCTGGTGTGGGAACCACACCCGCGTCCCACACGTCAATTCCTGAGCTTGCGAGTCCAGCCGACACCGCGGAGCTCAAGAATTCACCTGAGACCCGGGGATCCCGAGCAATAACAGCCCGGGGCCTGCGGCCCTCTGCCTTTAACTCTTCAGCGTGACGGCCCTTGGTGAGGACGAATGCCGCTGCCTGCGACAGGCGCACGACCATGTCGGCCGTGAGTTCGCCATTGGCGAGCCCACGAACCCCATCTGTCCCAAATAGGCGACCCATGTCGACTCGGGTTCCAGAAGCGATTAACGCTTCGAGTACTGAGGAGCCTTACGAGCCTTCTTGAGACCAGCCTTCTTGCGCTCCTTGACCCGGGCATCTCTGGTGAGGAAGCCCGACTTCTTCAGAGACGCACGGTTGTTCTCTTCGTCAATCTGGTTCAGTGCACGAGCAATTCCCAGACGCAACGCACCGGCCTGACCGGAGGGTCCACCACCGGTAATGCGGGCGATGACGTCATAGCTGCCACCGAGCTCCAGGACCGTGAACGGGTCATTGATGAGCTGCTGGTGAAGCTTGTTGGGGAAGTAGTCCTCGAGGGTGCGACCGTTCACGGTGTAGTTTCCGGAGCCGGGGACGAGGCGTACGCGAGCAATTGCCTGCTTACGACGGCCTACAGCCTGGCCACCCACGTTGAGTGCGGGGCGGGGCTTCTTCGCTGCCACTGCCTCCGTGACGGGGGTTTCAGTGGTGAAGTTCTGAGGGATTTCCTCAGCGGTGACATCGGGGGTTTCGTCGGTGTTAGCCACGGTATGAAGTCCTTAGTGTTGGCGCTACTGCGCGATCTGGTCGATGGAGTAAGGCTTGGGCTGTTGAGCCTGGTGGGGGTGCTCGCTACCGGAGTAGACCTTGAGCTTGGACATCTGCTCGCGACCCAGAGTGTTCTTGGGGAGCATGCCACGGATGGCTTTCTCAACAGCGCGCACGGGATTTTGCTCCATGAGGTCCTGGTAGCTGGTGGCGGTGAGTCCACCCGGGTAACCGGAGTGACGGTAGGCCATCTTCTGAGTGAGCTTGGACCCCGTCAGGGCAACCTTGTCTGCGTTCACGATGATGACGTGGTCTCCCATGTCCATGTGAGGGGCAAACGTGGTCTTGTGCTTTCCACGTAGAAGAGCAGCAGCGTGAGACGCCAAGCGCCCCAGCACCACATCAGTGGCGTCGATTACCAGCCACTCGCGCTGAACATCAGCGGGCTTAGGTGAAAATGTGCGCGTCATGCGACATTCCTTTACGGTTCGAGTTGTTCGTGAATCCCGCTCCGGTGGGTGTTCACTAAGGAACTCCCCGGTGGAGGGCTCAACCTGATGACAATCGGCGATTGACACCAGCGCTCTAGCTTAGAGGACAGAATTCCAGGGGTCAATCCGAGGTGGGACCTCGTTTGGCCCTGGTGTCCTTGGCACGTTGGGCAAGCTGATCATCGGAGGGGTACTCCACCGAGATCAAAGTCAGCCCTTTTGCGGGCATCGTGGTCCATGCGCTCGTTCGCTCCCCTTTATCGCGCAAATTCAGTACTTCTGAGGCGCTCAGTTTCCCGCGCCCCACTGCCACAGCGGAGCCCACCAACGAGCGCACCATGGAGTGGCAGAAAGCATCAGCAATGACGGAGCCGGTCAGAATGCCATCGGCGTCTCTCGTCCACTCAAAATGAGTGAGCGTGCGAATGGTGGTGGCTCCAGGCTTGGGTCGACAAAAAGCCGCCCAATCATGCAGGCCACACAAGCCTCTGCTGAGCTTGTTCATGGCGGCATCGTCCAGAGAGTAAGGGCTGCGATAGGTGAACAGGTGGTGCAACGGGTTTCGCTTGGAAGTCCGGTCATCGATGCGGTACTCATACTCGCGAGACAGCGCAGAAAAACGAGCCTCAAAACCCTCGGGGGCCACAGATATTTGGTGCAGCGCAATGTCGTCGGTCCGCAGGGTGCCCTGGACTCTCTTCTGGAGTGACTCCAGATTGCCCAACTTCACTCCCTCTGGAATGTCTACGTGACAGACCTGGTGAAGTGCGTGAACTCCTGCATCCGTGCGCCCTGCCACCACCAAGGTGATGAGCTTTCGATCACACCGCAGTGCGATCGATAACGCCTCTTCCAGCGAACCTTGCACCGTCCGAAGGCCTGGCTGAATGGCCCACCCCGAAAAATTGGTGCCCAAATACCCCAGGTCAATCCGAAGGCGTGTGCTCACCTCAGACAGTGTAGAGAAGGAGCCAGAAGACTACTTAGAGTCTTCCTTTGCCTCATCCTCTGCCGGGGCATCCTCAGCAGGAGCTTCGTCAGCGGCAGGCTCCTCAGCGGGGGCCTCCTCTGCTGCGGGCTCCTCGGTGACAACATCCTCAGCAGGTGCTTCCTCTGCAGGAGCATCCGTTGCTTCGGTCTCCTCCACAGTGGCCTCTACTGCTTCCGTCGTCTCCTCGATTGCCTCAGGAGCTTCGGTCGTCTCGACGACCTCGTCGGCCACGACAGGCTTAGCAGCGGGCTTCTCAGCCTCCGGCTTTGCCTTCTTGGTCTTGGGCTTCGGGTTCACAGGCTCGAGAACCAACTCAATGACGGCCATGGGGGCGTTGTCACCCTTGCGGTATCCGGTCTTCACAATGCGGGTGTAGCCACCTTCGCGCTTGTCGACCTGAGGTGCGATCTCCATGAACAACTTGTGGACCGCGGACTTGTCGCGGATGACGGTCATCACCTTGCGACGAGCGTGCAGGTCACCGCGCTTGGCAAAGGTCACCATGCGCTCAGCAAGCGGGCGCAGGCGCTTGGCCTTGGTCTCCGTAGTCTGGATACGACCGTGAGTGAACAAAGCGGTTGCGAGGTTTGCCAACATCAGGCGCTCGTGGGCCGCTCCGCCTCCCAGGCGGGGTCCTTTAGTGGGTCTAGGCATTGTTGTGTTCTCTTCCGTGTTTCACAGGGGAATCGACGTGGGGTCGACTCTTAGTACTCTTCTTCTGACTCCAGGCCGCTGTAGAAGGCGGCTCCGTCGAATCCGGGCATCGGGTCCTTGAGGGACAGTCCCATCTCGATGAGCTTGTCGCGGACCTCATCCACTGACTTCTGACCGAAGTTGCGGATGTTCATCAGCTGGTGCTCGGAGAGTGCCACGAGTTCACTCACGTTGTTGATGCCCTCGCGCTTGAGGCAGTTGTAGCTGCGCACAGACAGGTCGAGGCTCTCGATGGGCATCGCCATTTCACTGGACAGGACAGCTTCCACAGGTGCAGGGCCAATTTCGATACCCTCGGCCTCTTGGTTGAGGTCGCGAGCCAGACCGAAGAGCTCCACCAGGGTGCGACCAGCAGACGCAACAGCGTCGCGGGGGCTCATGGAGGTCTTGGTCTCGACGTCGACCACAAGGCGGTCGAAGTCAGTGCGCTCACCGGCACGAGTTGCCTCGACGCGGTAGGTGACCTTGAGGACGGGCGAGTAGATCGAGTCGACAGGAATCTGACCGGCTTCGGCGTACTCGTTGCGGTTCTGAACCGAGGACACATATCCGCGGCCACGCTCGATGGTGAGCTCCAACTCGAAGCTTGCCTTGTCGTTCAGGGTGGCGATGTGCAGCTCAGGGTTGTGGATTTCCACACCGGCGGGAGCCTGAATGTCAGCAGCGCTCACAGCACCGGCACCAGTCTTGCGAAGGTACGCGGTGATGGGCTCGTCGTGCTCGCTGGAGACGACGAGGTTCTTGATGTTCAGGATGATCTCGGTGACGTCTTCCTTCACACCGGCCACAGTGGAGAACTCGTGCAGCACACCATCGATCCGGATGCTGGTCACGGCCGCGCCGGGGATGGAGGACAACAGGGTACGACGCAGGGAGTTACCGAGCGTGTATCCGAAGCCAGGCTCCAGAGGCTCAATCACAAAGGCTGAGCGGAAGTCGGACAGTGTTTCTTCTGACAGGGTGGGGCGTTGTGCAATGAGCACTGTGGTGTTCCTTTCGGCTAAGTGTCCGCTATATGACACTTGGTTGAGGATGCGACCGGGGCCGCGACGAACTATGAGGTTGTGGTGGGGGTGAGAAGGTCAGCGGGAACTCCCGCAGTCCTTCCCGGAACTACACGCGACGACGCTTGGGCGGACGGCAACCGTTGTGAGCCTGAGGGGTCACATCGGTAATCGAGCCCACCTCCAGGCCGGCGGCCTGGAGTGAACGAATCGCTGTCTCACGACCGGAGCCCGGTCCCTTGACGAAAACATCGACCTTCTTCATGCCGTGCTCCTGTGCCTGACGGGCAGCAGACTCGGCAGCCAGCTGAGCTGCGAAGGGGGTTGACTTACGTGAGCCCTTAAAGCCCACGCCACCGGAGGACGCCCAGGAGATAACAGCTCCCGAGGGGTCGGTGATTGAAATGATGGTGTTGTTGAATGTCGACTTGATGTGGGCCTGGCCCACAGCAATGTTCTTTTTGGTCTTGCGACGAGGCTTTCTCGCTGCCGCCTTAGGTGCTGCCATTGTTTTCTCTCCGTAATTCTTTGTCGGTTAGTGAACCAAAACTGGGTCTAGCTGGCCTTCTTCTTGCCAGCAACGGTGCGCTTGGGACCCTTGCGGGTACGAGCGTTGGTCTTGGTGCGCTGACCGCGCACGGGGAGGCCACGGCGGTGACGCAGGCCTTCGTAGCTACCAATTTCCACCTTGCGACGAATATCGGCGGTTACCTCACGGCGAAGGTCACCCTCCACCTTGTAGGTACCCTCAATGTGCTCACGCAGCTTGAGCAACTGCTCGTCACTGAGATCTTTCACGCGAGTATTGGGGTCAATGCCCGTGTTCTCGAGTGTTTGCTTAGAACGGGTACGACCCACACCGTAGATGTAGGTCAATGCGACCTCAACCCGCTTATCGCGGGGAATGTCGACTCCGGCAAGACGTGCCATGGTATTTCTCCTGTGGAACTGGAAGGTCTGTGACAGAATCTGCGCCCGGGCCTTCCCCCGAGGAGTCCCCCACGAATGGGATCTTGATCCTGCCTTGTATGTATTGAGTTATTTAGCCTTGGCGCTGCTTGTGACGCGGGTTCTCGCAAATCACCATCACATTGCCGTGACGACGAATGACTTTGCACTTGTCGCACATGGGCTTAACACTGGCGCTAACCTTCATGGTCTTTCCTTTTTCTCGCTGGCCTCGTGCCCCAGTGGTTCCCAGGGCCGTTCCTTCTCAGTGCTTACTTGTAGCGGTAGACAATGCGGCCACGGGTTAGGTCGTAAGGGCTAAGCTCCACAATGACTTTGTCTTCCGGCAAAATTCGGATGTAATGCTGACGCATTTTCCCCGAAATGTGGGCAAGAACCTTGTGACCGTTGGTCAACTCCACGCGGAACATCGCATTCGGAAGAGCTTCGACAACCGAGCCTTCGATTTCAATGACACCGTCTTTGTTGGCCATAGCCTCATATCTTGTTGTAACGAGTTGTTGCACTGGTCATGCGTGGTGAAAGAAAGCCACAAGAGCCTTTTTGACACCAAAGCACTATCTTAGACCGGCTTCTGCGCCGGCACAAGTCCTACTTATCAGGCTTAAGAGCCCGAAATTCCCCGCTCGGCGAGCTTGTCCATAATGCGACCGGTGACTTCGGAGATTTCTCCGATTCCATCGATCGCGACAACCAGCCCTCGACTCCCATAAACATCGATGAGCGGGGCAGTTTGCTCTTCATAGACCTCGAGTCTGTGACGAACAACTGATTCGTCGTCATCCGATCGACCCTGATCCAGCGCACGCTTGCGTAAGCGCTCGACCACCACGTCGGCATCGGCGACGAGCTGTACCACCACATCGAGCGAGGTGCCATGGTCTGCGAGGAAGCCATCAAGGTGTCGAACCTGATCTGTGGTGCGGGGATAACCATCGAGCAGGAAACCTCCCGCACAATCGTCGTGCTCGAGCCGGTCATTGATCAGGTCGTTCGTCAGGGAATCAGGGACGTTGTCACCTGCGTCCATGAACGCTTTCGCCTTCAGACCCAACGGGGTTTCGTTCTTCACGTTGTGGCGGAAGATATCTCCTGTGGAAATCGCAGGGACCCCCAGAGCCTCCGACAACTGAGCTGCCTGAGTCCCTTTTCCTGCGCCAGGGGGGCCAATCAGAAGAAGACGGGTGCCGCTGGTCACTTGAGCAAACCCTCATAGTGACGCTGCTGCAGTTGCGAATCAATCTGCTTCACCGTGTCGAGACCAACGCCCACGATAATCAGGATGCTTGCGCCACCAAAGGGGAAGTTCTGGTTTGCGTTCACCGTGGCCAACGCAATCAGCGGAATAAGAGCGACCAAACCGAGGTAGAGCGATCCCGGCAAGGTGATGCGGGTCAGAACGTAGTCCAGGTACTCCGCGGTGGGCCGGCCGGCACGAATACCGGGAATAAAGCCGCCGTAGCGCTTCATGTTGTCAGCGACCTCTTCTGGGTTGAAGATGATTGCCACATAGAAGTAGGTGAAGCCGACAATGAGCAAGAAGTAAATAGCCATGTAGAGCGGGTTGTCACCAGACGTGAGGTTGTTCTGAATCCAGACGACCCACTCGGATGCAGTCCCTCCCGCTGTGGGCTGGTTGAACTGAGCGAAAAGTGCGGGGAGATACAACAGTGATGAGGCGAAGATGACAGGGATCACACCAGCCATGTTGACCTTGATCGGGATGTAGGTGTTGTTACCGCCATAGGCCCGGCGACCCACCATGCGCTTCGCATACTGGACGGGGACGCGGCGCTGGGACTGCTCCACGAAGACGACGAGTCCCATGATGACCAGACCCACCGCCAACACGATGAGGAAAATCTCAAAACCGTTCGCCTGCGCAATGGCCCACAGAGCCGAAGGGAACGTTGCGGCAATCGACACAAAGATGAGGAGCGACATCCCGTTACCGACACCACGCTCGGTAATCATTTCGCCGAACCACATGATGAGACCGGTACCTGCGGTCATGGTGATGACCATCAGCATGATCGCATACCAAGCGTCATTAGAGAGCAACTGGTTACAGGCGGGCACACCCGAGGATCCAAAGAGAGCGCCACTTCTGGCCACCGTGATCAAGGTGGTGGATTGGAGGAGGGCCAAACCAATGGTCATGTAACGGGTGTACTGGGTCAGCTTCCCCTGGCCAGCTTGGCCTTCCTTGTGGAGAGCTTCGAAGTGCGGAATAACGACGCGCAAGAGCTGCGTGATGATCGACGCTGTGATGTAGGGCATGATGCCCAGCGCAAAGATCGAGAGCTGCAGGAGAGCCCCACCACTGAAAAGGTTGATGAGTTCATAGAGACCGGCAGTTCCGCTGGTCCCCGCAAGACACTGCTGAACGTTGCGGTAGTCCACAAACGGTGCCGGAATGAACGAACCGAGGCGGAAGAGTCCGACCATCGTCAAGGTGAAGAAAATCTTGCGGCGCAGGTCAGGCGTCTTGAAGATTCTGCCTAATGCACTAAACACGTCTTCTCCCTGCTCCGGCCTGGTGGCACGTGGATTCGAGCTTACCTGTTCGGTGACCCCAGCGGAAAAGCCCTAGAGCTCGCCGCTGGGACACCTACAGCACTTATTCCTTGATGGAACCGCCAGCTTTGACGATCTTCTCAGCAGCTTGCTTCGAGACCTTGTCAACGCTCACGGTCAACGCGACGTTCACGTCACCATCGGCCAAAACCTTGACCTTCTGGTTCTTGCGAACGGCGCCCTTCGCCACCAAATCGGAGATAGTAACGTCGCCACCCTTGGGGTAAAGCTCACCGAGGCGGCCAACGTTGACAACCTGGTACTCGACCCGGAAGGGGTTGGTGAAACCACGGAGCTTTGGAGCCCGCATCACCGAAGTGAGCTGACCACCCTGGAACCCGGGACGAACCTGGTATCGAGCTTTCGTTCCCTTGGTTCCACGACCGGCAGTCTTACCCTTTGAACCCTCACCACGACCGACGCGGGTCTTGGCCTTTTTCGATCCGGCAGCAGGTCGCAGGTGGTGAAGCTTCACCACACCGGGACGTGCGTCCTTATCCGTAGCGGCCTTCTTGGACTTGGCCTGCTTGGAAGGAGCGTCTGCTTTCGCAGCGGTCTCCTTCTTGGGGGCTGCGGCTTTAGCTTCTGCGGGCTTTTTCGCAGCAGGTGCCTTAGCAGCGGGCTTAGCGGCTGCGGCCTTGGTCGCCGGAGCCTTGGCTGCTGCAGGCTTCTTCGCTGCAGGTGCTTTCGCTGCCGTCTCCTTCTTGGCCGCAGGCTTAGCAGCAGCTTTCGCTGCTGGCTTTGCTGCCGCTGCAGGCTTCTTTGCTGCCGGAGCCTTAGCAGCGGGAGCCTTCGCGGCAGGCTTCTTGGCCGCGGTCTCCTTCTTCGCTGCGGGCTTGGCAGCAGGCTTTTTAGCCGCTGGCTTCTTCTCTTCGGCCATTAGTCAATCTCCTCGACCTTCACCAGGTGTGCACAGGTGCGGATGTATCCGCGGTTGGCACTGGTGTCTTCACGAACAACGGAGTCACCGATCCTCTTGAGACCCAAGCTGCGAACGGTTTCGCGAATGTTGGGCTTCTCGCTGATGAGCGACTTGATCTGGGTTACTTTGAGCTTCTTCGCCATTAGGCACCTGCCTTTGCTGCGGCAGCTTCTGCTTCGGCGCGAACCAGGTGAGCGGGCGCAATGTCCTCGAACTCCTGGTTACGGCGAGCAGCAACACTGCGAGGCTCTTCGAGCATCTTCAGTGCAGCGACTGTCGCGTGGACGATGTTGAGGGTGTTGGAGGAACCCAACGACTTGCTCAGCACGTCGTGAATTCCGGCACACTCAAGAACGGCGCGGACTGGACCACCAGCGATAACACCGGTACCCGGCGTTGCGGGGCGCAAGAGCACCACGCCGGCAGCAGCTTCACCCTGAACGGGGTGAGGAATGGTCTGGGCGACACGGGGAACCTTGAAGAAGTTCTTCTTCGCATCCTCGACACCCTTGGAGATAGCCAAGGGCACCTCGCGGGCCTTGCCGTATCCCACACCGACCATGCCATTACCGTCACCGACGACCACCAGAGCGGTGAAGCTGAACCGACGTCCACCCTTCACAACCTTGGAGACACGGTTGATCGTGACAACACGCTCCAGGAACTGGCTCTTGTCGTTATCGCGAGTACCGCGCTCACGAGCGTTGGGGTTGCGCTCGCGGCTGCCACGGCGCGCTTCGCGCTCCGGTGCTGCTTCTGCTTCGGGCTCGGGGGCTGGAGTGGTTTCTTCGACCACTGCCTCGTCCTTAACTTCTTCGCTCACAGTTCCAATCCACTTTCTCTGGCGCCTTCAGCAATAGCGGCGACACGTCCGGCATAGCGGTTACCGCCACGGTCAAAGACCACGGAGGCAACACCTGCTTTCTTTGCGCGCTCGGCGATGACTCCACCGATTTTCTTGGCTTTTTCGGTCTTTGTTCCGGTGAAGGACCGGAAGTCGGGTTCCATGGTCGATGCCGACGCGACGGTGTGACCCTTTGCGTCGTCAACAACCTGCACGAATACGTGACGGGCGGAGCGAGTCACGACCATGCGGGGCTTGAGGGCTGTGCCCTCAATCTTCTTCCGGAGTCTCGTGTGGCGGCGATCTCTCGCGGCGGAACGGCTCTTTCCTCTAACGAATGGCATGACTACTTACCAGCCTTTCCAGCCTTGCGACGGACGTGCTCGTCGACGTAGCGGACACCCTTGCCTTTGTAAGGCTCAGGCTTGCGAAGCTTGCGAATGTTGGCAGCGACCTCACCCACGGCTTGCTTATCAATGCCGCTCACGTGGATCTTGTCGTTACCCTCCACCGCCAGAGCGATGCCTGCAGGAGGCTCGACGGTGATGGAGTGTGAGTAACCCAAAGACAGCTCGATGGCCTGGCCCTTGGAGGCGACACGGTAACCCGTGCCAACCACCTGGAGAGACTTCTGGTAGCCCTCGGTCACGCCGACAATCTGATTGCGAATGAGGGTCCTGGTCAAACCGTGCAATGAACGAGACTCACGCTCGTCATCGGGGCGGGACACAATGACCTGGTTCTCGACCAGCTTTGCTTCAATGGGCTCCTTCACGGTGAGTGAAAGCTCACCCTTGGGGCCTTTGACGGCAACATTCTGGCCCTCGATGGTGACGGTAACACCAGCGGGAACATCAATAGGAAGGCGACCAATACGTGACATGTCAGATCACCATACGTAGGCGAGGACTTCCCCACCCACGCCTTTCTTGGTCGCTTCTTTATCGGTCAACAGACCGGACGAGGTCGACAAAATCGCGACACCGAGTCCTCCGTGAACGTTGGGGATTTCGGTGGACTTTGCGTACACGCGAAGACCGGGCTTCGATACGCGCTTGATGCCCACAATGGAGCGCTCGCGGTTCGGGCCATACTTCAAATCGAGTGTGAGGGTCTTTCCGACGCGTGCGTCGGCAACCTTCCACCCGGCGATGTAGCCCTCACGCTCGAGGATTTCCGCAATGTGGGTCTTCAGTTTGGAACTGGGCAGCGACACGGACTCGTGCTGTGCTTGGTTCGCGTTGCGCAGTCTGGTCAGCAGGTCTGCGACCGGATCTGTCATTACCATGGGTGTCTCATTTCTCTGGCCGGTTTCGACGCCGGGGTCACCCGGGCCGACCTCGTCAGCTTGTGGCCGCTAGGCCTCTTCGGTGTTTTGCCCAGCAAACGGGAACCCGAGTGCGAGCAGCAAAGCACGACCTTCATCGTCGTTCTTGGCGGTGGTGACAATGGTGATGTCAAAACCGCGAACGCGATCAATGTCGTCCTGGTTGATTTCGTGAAACACCGACTGCTCGGTGATTCCGAAGGTGTAGTTTCCGTTGCCATCGAACTGTCGGGGTGACAGGCCACGGAAGTCTCTAATGCGAGGCAGCGCCAGGTTGACCAGACGGTCCACGAACTCCCACGCGCGGTTGCCGCGCAGGGTTACGTGGGCACCAATGGGCATTCCCTCACGCAGTTTGAACTGCGCGATGGACTTGCGAGCCAAGGTGACAACGGGCTTCTGGCCTGTAATCAGAGTCAGATCCTTGATGGCACCTTCTATGACTTTGGAGTCACGAGCTGCCTCGCCCACACCGGTGTTCACGACGACCTTAACAAGGCCGGGAACCTGGTGGGGATTCTTGTATCCAAACTTCTCGGTCAAGGCAGGAATGATGACCTCGCGGTATTCCTTTTTCAAACTAGGAACACTGGCTCCTGTGCGCACAGCTGCTGCGTCTGCCATTAGAGCTCCTCTCCTGACTTCTTCGCGATGCGCACGCGCACCTGCTTCTTCATACCGCTCTTGGTCACGGTCTTCGACTCGAAACCAACCCGGGTGGGCTTCTTGGACTTGGGGTCTACGACGGCAACGTTCGAGATGTGGATAGGAGCTTCGTGAGTCTCCAAGCCACCGGTCTTACCGCCACGCTGGCTCTGACCCACGCGCACGTGCTTGGTGACATAGTTGACACCCTCCACAATGACGCGGTTTTGCTCTGCGAGCACCTCAATCACGTGACCCTGCTTGCCGCGGTCTCCGCCGCGGTCCTGCTTGCCACCTGAGATGACCTCGACGAGGTCGCCCTTCTTGATTTTTGCCATGACTAAATAACCTCCGGGGCGAGGGAGATGATCTTCATGAAGCGCTTGTCGCGCAGTTCACGACCCACGGGACCGAAAATACGAGTTCCGCGAGGTTCACCCTCTTTGTTCTTGATGATGACCGCTGCGTTCTCGTCAAACTTGATGTAGGAACCATCAGCGCGACGAGTTTCTTTGACGGTGCGGACGATAACGGCTTTGACAACCTCACCCTTTTTGACGTTTCCGCCGGGGATGGCATCTTTGACCGTCGCGACAATGATGTCTCCCAGTCCCGCATAGCGACGACCGGAGCCACCCAGCACGCGGATAGTCAAGATTTCCTTGGCACCGGTGTTGTCGGCAACTTTGACTCGGGATTCCTGCTGAATCATGGGTTACTTCGCCTTCTCAACGATGTTGACTAGACGCCACCGCTTGGTTGCGGAGAGCGGACGAGTTTCGGAGATGATGACCAGGTCACCAACACCCGCGGTGTTGGCCTCATCGTGAGCCTTCACCTTGGAGGATCGGCGCACAACCTTGCCATACAGAGGGTGCTTCACGCGGTCTTCCACCTCGACAACGATGGTCTTATCCATCTTGTCGCTGGTGACGTATCCACGACGCGTCTTGCGGTATCCACGGGCGTCCTTATCGCGAACGTCGTGTTCGGCGGACTCGTGGCCCTTCTTCACATCGGCGGCCATTATGCACTCTCCTCAGTGGCGTCAGGCGTCTCGGCCTTTTCTGCCTTTTTGGTCGACTTCTTCGCGGGCTTCTCAATCGGAGCAGGGGTTGCCCGAATTCCGAGCTCGCGCTCACGAATAACGGTGTAGATACGGGCGATGTCGCGCTTGATCGAGCGCAGACGTCCGTGACTATCCAGCTGACCGGTCGCGGCCTGGAAGCGCAGGTTGAACAGCTCTTCCTTGGCGCGACGCAACTCATCCAAGAGACGCTCGTCTTCAAACGTGTCCAGCTCGACCGGTGCAAGGTCTTTCGATCCCACAGCCATTACATGCCCTCCTCACGCTTGATGATGCGAGCCTTCAGCGGGAGCTTGTGGATCGCACGGGTCATTGCTTCACGGGCCAACTCTTCGCTCACACCAGCGACCTCGAAGAGGACGCGGCCTGGCTTGACGTTGGCTACCCACCACTCGGGGGATCCCTTACCGGAACCCATACGAGTTTCTGCAGGCTTCTTAGTCAAGGGGCGGTCGGGGTAGATGTTGATCCACACCTTTCCACCACGCTTGATGTGACGAGTCATCGCGATACGAGCGGACTCGATCTGACGGTTCGTGACATAGGCACTGGTCGTCGCCTGGATGCCGTACTCACCGAAGGACACCGTGGTGCCACCGGTAGCGTGCCCACCGCGCTTGGGGTGGTGCTGCTTACGGAACTTAACTTTGCGAGGAATCAACATGGTTACTCAGCACCTCCTGCAGCGACAGCTGCGGGCTCAGCGGCTGGAGCACCAGCCGGTCCACGGCGAGGGGCACCACGGTCAGGACGCTGTGAACGCTGAGCAGCCTGCTCGCGAGCCAGTTCCTTGTTGGTGATGTCACCCTTGTAAATCCAGACCTTCACACCGATGCGGCCATAGGTCGTACGAGCTTCATAGAAGCCGTAGTCGATGTTGGCGCGCAGAGTGTGGAGAGGAACACGTCCTTCACGGTAGAACTCGGAGCGGCTCATTTCTGCACCACCGAGACGACCGGAGACCTGGATACGGATTCCCTTAGCACCAGCGCGCTGCGCTCCCTGGAGACCCTTGCGCATCGCACGACGGAACGCCACACGACCGGAGAGCTGCTCGGCAATTCCCTGGGCAACCAACTGAGCTTCACTCTCGGGGTTCTTGACCTCCAGAATGTTGAGCTGAATCTGCTTGTCGGTCATCTTCTCAAGGTCGGCTCGAATGCGCTCGGCTTCTGCACCACGGCGGCCGATCACAATTCCGGGGCGTGCTGAGTGGATGTCCACGCGAACACGGTCACGGGTGCGCTCGATCTCGATGCGGGCAATGCCGGCGCGGTCCAGCTCCTTCTTCAGGAACTCACGAATGCGCACGTCCTCGGCGACATAGTCGGCGTAACGTTGGCCTTTCTTGGTGGAGTCAGAGAACCAACGGGACACGTGGTCCGTGGTGATTCCCAGACGGAACCCGAAAGGATGAACTTTCTGACCCATGCTTACTTCCCAGCCTTCTGTGTCTCGCGCTTCGTGTTCACCGAAGCCTCGTCGGGCGTTGCCAGCACAACAGTGATGTGGCTGGTGCGCTTGTTGATGCGGAATGCTCGACCCTGTGCACGCGGACGGAAACGCTTGAGCGTAATTCCCTCATCCACGAAAGCGCGAGCAATAAAGAGGTCCTGGTCATCCAGGAACACACCGTCTTTGTCAGCAGTCACCTTGGCGTTTGCCATGGCAGATGCCACAAGCTTGGCGACGGGCTCGCTGGCGGACTGCGGGGCAAACTTCAGCACAGCAAGTGCTTCTTCAGCCTGCATTCCACGAATCAGATCCACGATGCGGCGGGCCTTCTGAGGGGTCACGCGAATGTTGCGGACCTTCGCAATGGACTCAACCATGTCTCTACCTCCCTATCGCCGCTTAGCGGCGACGGCCTTTCTTGTCGTCCTTTTCGTGACCACGGAAGGTACGAGTGGGGGCAAACTCACCGAGCTTGTGTCCCACCATTGTTTCCGTCACGAACACGGGGATGTGCTTGCGACCGTCGTGCACAGCGATGGTGTGTCCGAGCATGGCCGGCACAATCATCGAGCGACGAGACCAAGTCTTGATCACGTTCTTTGAGTTGGCTTCGTTCTGACGCACCACCTTTTGCAGGAGGTGGTCATCCACGAAGGGTCCCTTTTTCAGACTACGAGGCATCTTCTATCTCCTACTAGCGCTTCTTGCCGGCGTTGCGACGGCGGACAATCTGAGAGTTGCTGGCCTTCTTGGGCGAGCGAGTGCGGCCTTCGGCCTGGCCCCAGGGGCTGACCGGGTGACGACCACCAGAGGTCTTACCCTCACCACCACCATGGGGGTGGTCCACGGGGTTCATGGCAACACCACGGACAGTCGGGCGAACACCCTTCCACCGCTTACGGCCGGCCTTACCCCAGTTGATGTTGCTCTGCTCGGCGTTTCCGACCTCACCGACGGTCGCGCGGCAGCGCGCGTCGACGTTGCGGATTTCACCGGAGGGCAAACGCAGCTGGGCGTTAGGGCCATCCTTAGCGACGAGACGAACAGCTGCTCCTGCGGAGCGAGCCATCTTGGCTCCTCCACCGGGGCGAAGCTCGATGGCGTGCACAACGGTTCCCACAGGGATGTTGCGCAAAGGCAGGTTGTTGCCGGGCTTGATGTCAGCACCGGGACCCGACTCCACAATGTCTCCCTGACGGAGCTTGTTGGGAGCGATGATGTAACGCTTGGTGCCGTCCACGAAGTGGAGCAGAGCGATACGAGCAGTCCGGTTGGGGTCGTACTCGATGTGAGCGACCTTGGCGTTGACGCCATCCTTGTCATGACGACGGAAGTCGATCATGCGGTACTGGCGCTTGTGGCCACCACCGATGTGACGAGTCGTGATGCGACCGGTGTTGTTACGACCACCGGTCTTCGGCAGGGGCTTGAGCAGCGACTTCTCGGGGGTGCTGCGGGTGATTTCCTGGAAATCAGCAACCGAGGAGCCACGACGACCGGGGGTCGTGGGCTTGTACTTACGAATAGCCATGTCTGTCCCTTACCTATCCGACAGCCGTGAAGATGTCGATCGAACCGGACGACAGGGTCACAATGGCACGCTTGGTGTCTTTGCGCTTCCCTGTTCCAAACTTGGTACGGCGGGTCTTGCCGGTCTTGTTGAGAGTGTTAACTCCGGAAACCTTGACGTTGAAGATCTTCTCGATAGCGAGCTTGATCTCGGTCTTGGTCGCGCGGGGGTCAACCTCAAACGTGTACTTACCCTGATCGATCAGGGTGTAGCTCTTCTCGCTCACCACGGGGCGAAAGACAACGTCTCTGGGGTCCTTGTTCCAGGCAACAGCGTGGATGCTCATTACTTGTCTCCCTTATCTGTCTTCGAGGCGACAAAAGCTTCGAGCGCGTCAGCGGTGAAGATGATGTCATCAGAGTTCAAGACGTCATAGGCGTTCAGCTGGTCGGGGTGAACAGCGTGGATACCGGGAAGGTTCCGAACACTCTTCTGCCCGTTCATGTCCTCGCGGCCAATAACCACCAGCACGTTCACACCGGGAGCGGTCTGAGCGATGAGCTTGGCAGCAATCTTGGTCGAGGGAGCCTTGTCGGTTCCCAGACCCTTGACGACGTGAATGCGATCGGCGCGTGCACGATCAGACAGGGCAGAGAGCAGAGCCTTCTGCACCATCTTCTTAGGGGTGCGCTGCGAGTAATCGCGAGGTACGGGTCCGTGGACAATTCCACCTCCGCGGTGCTGAGGGGCACGGATCGAACCCTGACGGGCACGACCGGTTCCCTTCTGCTTGAAAGGCTTACGACCAGCGCCGGAAACCTCACCACGACCCTTGGTTTTGTGAGTTCCCTGGCGGGCAGCAGCAAGCTGCGCCACGACGACCTGGTGCATCAGCGGGACGTTGGTCACCACATCAAAGAGGTCGGCGGGAAGATCGATGGATCCAGACTTCTTACCGGTCTGGTCCAGGACGTCAACTGCGGCCATGGTTAGGCTCCCTTCCTGGCGTTACGAACGAAAACCAGACGGCCCTTGGCGCCGGGAACGGCACCCTTGACCAGGAGAAGACCGCGCTCAGCGTCCACCGAGTGGATCGTGAGGTTCATCACGGTCACGCGCTCTCCACCCATACGTCCAGCCATGCGCATTCCCTTGAACACGCGTGACGGAGTGGCCGAGGCACCAATGGAGCCTGGCTTGCGGTGGTTACGGTGAGCACCGTGCGAGGCGGACACACCCTTGAAGTTGTGACGCTTCATGACACCGGCGAAACCTTTACCCTTGCTGGTTCCGACCACGTCGACCATCTGACCGGCTTCGAAAACCTCGGCGGTCAGTTCCTGGCCAACCTCGTAGTTGGCAGCATCGTTCGTGCGGATCTCGGTCACGTGGCGGCGAGGCGTGACGCCGGCCTTCTCAAAATGACCCTTGAGGGGTGAGGTGACCTTGCGGGGGTCGATGTGACCACTAGCAATCTGGATGGCTTCATAGCCATCTTTTTCCACGGTGCGGATCTGAGTGACCACATTGGGGGCAACCGCAACAACGGTTACCGGAATCATGCGGTTGTTCTCGTCCCACACCTGAGTCATACCCAGCTTGGTGCCGAGTACTCCTCTAGTAGCTGTGATGGTTGACATGGTCGGTCCTTAAAGCTTGATCTCGATGTTGACGTCAGCGGGCAAGTCCAAGCGCATCAGAGAATCCACAGCCTTAGGTGTGGGGTCAATGATGTCGATAAGACGCTTGTGGGTGCGCTTCTCAAAGTGCTCGCGCGAGTCCTTGTACTTGTGGGGGGAGCGAATCACGGGGATCACGTTCTTTTCCGTAGGAAGCGGAACGGGACCAACAACGGTCGCACCGGCACGGGTTACCGTGTCAACAATCTTTCGTGCTGAAACGTCGAGACCTGCGTGGTCATACGACTTCAGTCGAATGCGGATTTTCTGTCCCGCCATGATTTTCTCTCTCTCACTCGCACAACTTTCGTTGCGCACTTTGGGCTCCGGGAATTTCACTCCCCAGGGCACACACCACTGTTCTTCTATCAACACAGCTCGACGTGCCAGGCGGCACTCTCCAGCAATCTCAGGCATACACCCGAGAACGGGATTCGTCGATGACGTTTGGTTCTGCTACCTGCGGCCTAGGTTTACTCGCGATTCGCGACCCTATGCACTACCTGGCAGTGAGCACTCTCGAAAGAGGGCGTATTGAACCTCACAAACTATGCCACACCCCGGTATTTCCCGCAACCCGGGCGTGTCGGAATTTTTCTGCCTCATGACGAAGGGCCCGGAGTTTCCTCCGGGCCCTTACGTGCAAGGGAACTACTTGATGATCTTGGTCACCGTTCCAGCACCGACAGTGCGGCCACCCTCACGGATAGCGAAGCTCTGTCCCTCTTCCATGGCGATGGGCTGAATCAGCTCCACCTTCATGTCAGTGGTGTCGCCAGGCATGACCATCTCGGTGCCATCAGGCAGCGAGATGACGCCGGTGACGTCAGTGGTGCGGATGTAGAACTGGGGACGGTAGTTCGTGTAGAACGGGTTGTGACGTCCACCCTCTTCCTTGCTGAGGATGTAGGCAGTTCCTTCGAACTCGGTGTGCGGGGTTACAGAACCCGGTGCAACCACAACCTGTCCACGCTCTACGTCTTCGCGCTTGGTACCGCGGAGAAGCAGACCACAGTTCTCGCCGGCCCAGGCCTCGTCGAGCTGCTTGTGGAACATCTCAATACCCGTGACGGTGGTCTTCTGCGTGGGACGAATACCCACGATTTCCACGTCAGAGTTGATGGCCAGGGTGCCACGCTCGGCACGGCCGGTCACCACGGTTCCACGACCGGTGATGGTGAAGACGTCCTCAATAGGCATGAGGAACGGCTTGTCCTTGTCGCGCACGGGGTCGGGAACGCTAGCGTCCACGGCGTCCATGAGCTCCATGATCTTGTCACCCCAGGCTGCGTCTCCTTCGAGAGCCTTCAGGCCGGACACACGAATCACGGGAGCGTTGTCTCCATCGAAGCCCTGGCTGGAAAGCAGCTCACGGACCTCAACCTCGACGAGCTCGAGGATTTCCTCGTCGTCGACCATGTCGGACTTGTTCAGCGCGACGAGCAGGTAAGGAACACCCACCTGCTTGGCGAGCAGAACGTGCTCACGGGTCTGTGCCATCGGACCGTCAGTGGCGGCAACCACGAGGATTGCACCGTCCATCTGAGCGGCACCGGTGATCATGTTCTTGATGTAGTCGGCGTGACCGGGAGCGTCTACGTGTGCGTAGTGGCGCTTGTCGGTCTCATACTCCACGTGGGAGATGTTGATGGTGATACCGCGCTGACGCTCTTCCGGTGCAGAGTCAATGGATGCGAAATCGCGCAGAACATTGACCTCTGACGGGTGTCGGTCGGCGAGCACCTTAGAAATAGCAGCGGTAAGAGTGGTCTTGCCGTGGTCGACGTGACCGATCGTACCGATGTTGACGTGCGGTTTGGTCCGCTCGAACTTGGCCTTAGCCACTATGGTCCTCCTCGGGACTGTTGCTCTGAACTTTGTGGGCTCAGAGGTTGGGTACTTGTCTTGTTTGTTTCGTAGGCCACACGAGCCTATTCTTCGGGCTTAGTCGCCCTTGCCCTTCTGAATAATCTCGTCGGCCACAGCCTTCGGGACTTCAGCATATGTCTCGAATGTCATCGAGTACACAGCGCGACCAGAGGTCTTGGACCTCAGGTCACCCACGTATCCGAACATTTCCGAGAGCGGCACGAGTGCGCGAACAACTTTAACGCCGGTCGCATCCTCCATGCTCTGAATCTGCCCACGCCTCGAGTTCAGGTCACCGATAACGTCTCCCATGTATTCCTCAGGAGTACGAACCTCGACGGCCATCAGCGGCTCGAGCAGAACAGGACTTGCTTTTCTCGCGGCCTCCTTGAAGACCATCGATCCAGCAATTTTGAACGCCATCTCAGATGAGTCGACGTCGTGGTACTGCCCATCCAGGAGTGTCGCTTTGACACCCACGGTTGGGTAGCCCGCCAGAACACCAACCTGCATGGCGTCCTGAATTCCAGCATCCACGGAAGGAATGTATTCACGAGGAATACGCCCACCGGTGACTTTGTTGTCAAACTCGTACATGGTCTCGCCCGTAATTTCGAGGGGCTCGAGGTTGATCTGCACCTTCGCGAACTGACCAGAACCACCGGTCTGCTTCTTGTGGGTGTAATCAATCTTCTCGACGAGCTTGCGAATCGTCTCACGGTAGGCAACCTGGGGCTTACCCACGTTGGCTTCCACGTTGAATTCACGCTTCATACGGTCAACAAGGATGTCGAGGTGAAGCTCACCCATTCCCTTGATGACAGTCTGACCGGTCTCCTGCACCTGCTCGGTACGGAAGGTGGGGTCCTCTTCAGCAAGCTTCTGAATAGCGAGCGAGAGCTTCTCCTGGTCAGCCTTGGTCTTGGGCTCAATAGCAACCTCAATGACAGGCTCGGGGAAGGTCATCGACTCAAGAACAACCGGGTGAGCGGAGTCACACAGGGTGTCTCCGGTCGTGGTGTCCTTCAAACCAATGACAGCGTAGATGTGACCTGCGGTCACCTTCTCCACCGGGTTCTCCTTGTTGGCGTGCATCTGGAAGATCTTCCCGATGCGCTCCTTCTTGTCCTTGGTGGAGTTCACGACTGCGGCACCGGACTCAATAGATCCCGAGTACACACGCACGTAGGTGAGTCGTCCGAAGAACGGGTGAACCGCAACCTTGAACGCGAGAGCAGAGAACGGCTCGTCGGAGGAGGGCTTACGAGACACAATCTTCTCGGCGTCACGAACATCGTGACCCTCAACAGCAGGAACATCCAGCGGAGAGGGAAGGTAGTCCACGACAGCGTCGAGCATGGGCTGCACGCCGCGGTTCTTGAAGGACGATCCACAGAGAACGGGGTACGCATCGCCAGCGATGGTCAGCTGACGGATACCCGCTTTGATCTCGTCGATCGAGAGTTCTTCACCGCTGAGGAACTTCTCGAGAAGCTCCTCGTTGGCCTCAGCAACGCCTTCAATCAGCTGAGCACGGTACTCCTCGGCCTTGGCCTTCAGGTCGTCGGGGATTTCTTGGGTCTCATAGGAGGCGCCCAAGGTCACGTCACCCTTCGAGTCACCAGGCCAGACCATGGCCTTCATCTCGACCAAGTCAACAACACCCACGAAGCTGGACTCAAAACCAATAGGCAGCTGGATGACCAGCGGCTTGGCACCGAGGCGCTTGATGATGGTGTCGACGGTGTAGTAGAAGTCGGCCCCGAGCTTGTCCATCTTGTTGACGAAACAAATACGGGGAACGTTGTATTTGTCGGCCTGACGCCACACTGTCTCCGACTGGGGCTCCACGCCCTCTTTCCCGTCGAATACCGCAACAGCACCATCAAGAACACGAAGGCTGCGCTCCACCTCAACGGTAAAGTCCACGTGGCCAGGGGTGTCGATGATGTTGATCTGGTGGTTGTCCCAGAAGCAGGTGGTTGCCGCGGAGGTAATGGTGATACCGCGCTCTTGTTCCTGAGCCATCCAGTCCATGGTGGCCGCGCCATCGTGAACTTCACCGATCTTGTGGGAGATACCCGTGTAGAACAGAATGCGCTCTGTTGTCGTGGTCTTTCCCGCATCGATGTGAGCCATGATGCCGATGTTGCGGACCTTGTTCAGGTCGGTTAGCACGTCAAGTGCCACAGTATTCCTCCGGAGTGTTGGTGGTGGTTGGGGCGGGTAAGCCCGTTCCTACCAGCGGTAGTGGGCGAAGGCCTTGTTGGATTCCGCCATCTTGTGGGTGTCTTCACGACGCTTCACCGCGGCACCTAGGCCGTTGGAAGCATCGAGGATTTCGTTCATCAGACGCTCGGTCATCGTCTTTTCACGACGATCCTTGGCGTAGCTGGAGAGCCAACGAAGAGCAAGGGTGTTGGCACGGTGAGGCTTCACCTCAACGGGAACCTGGTAGGTAGATCCACCCACACGACGTGAGCGCACCTCGAGGGTGGGGCGCACGTTGTCCAGTGCCTTCTTCAGCACCATGACAGGCTCCTGGCCAGACTTCGAGGCAACTCCTTCGAGTGCACCGTAAACGATGCGCTCAGCGAGGCCCTTCTTGCCCTTGACGAGGATTTTGTTCACGAGCTGGGAAACAACGGGAGACCCGTATACGGGGTCAGCAATAACGGGACGCTTAGGAGCGGGACCTTTACGAGGCATTACTTCTTCTCCATCTTCGCTCCGTAGCGGCTACGAGCCTGCTTACGGTTCTTCACGGCCTGGGTGTCCAGAGCACCACGAACAATCTTGTAGCGAACACCGGGGAGGTCCTTCACACGACCACCACGAACGAGCACCATCGAGTGCTCCTGGAGGTTGTGGCCCTCACCGGGGATGTAGGCGGTAACTTCAGTACCGTTGGAAAGCTTCACACGAGCGACCTTGCGCAGAGCCGAGTTCGGCTTCTTGGGGGTCGTGGTGTAGACACGCGTGCATACGCCGCGCTGTTGTGGGTTGGCCTTCAGGGCAGGCGCCTTGGTCTTCTGGACCTTGGGCTTGCGACCCTTACGGACCAACTGTTGAATCGTTGGCACAGTTCACTCCTTATATGTGCTGCACGGTGACAGCGAATTGATGGTTGGTACTGGATGGTGATTCGTTCCCCACCACCCAGCGACATCGCACCAAGTGTCGCCTCGCGACGTGACTTGGTATGCCGTGGGGGTTGGCTCTGTGGTGTTGCCACCATGATCGCCCGTGGACCCTTGTGGAGTTGATGACCCGTGTCCCTTGGCCCTTCTCAGGGCACTCGTGACGGGCGTGCCATCGCACACACAAACTCCTAGCGTAATGGCCAATTCACCCCCGGTCAAATGATTTTCAGACTTTCTGCCCCCACCACGACACAGCAAGTGGCAACCATCATCCAGGGACCCAGTGGTACCGGATCTGACGCCTTACCTCCGCTCCAGATCAGCTGAGGAATCACGGACAGACCACCCGCCACAAAGGATCCAGCCGCCCCCATCACCGCTAGCGCCGGATCCAGATAACCCAGCATCCACCCCAGACTGAACTGAAACTTCACATCACCCATTCCCAGAGGCTTTCCCGGCATGACCGCAATCCCCAGAAACACCACTCCACTGACCACTGAGCCCACAAGCGCACCTTGCAATGAGGCTCCGTCTCCCCCGACACTCGACACCACGACGAGGGATACAAACAGGGGAAGGGTGAGGCGATTGGGTAACCGGTGCTCCGCAAGGTCAATGACCGATAAGCGCAGGCCGACCACACCGGTCAGAACCACCATCCACAGTTCAACCATCGGGAAACCCTAGGGAGTTCTCGATTTACCTGTCAGATTTTCTCCACAGAACGGCGAAAGGGGCCGGCTATGCCGACCCCTTTCGTACTCTCGTTTGATCTACTTGTAGCCACCCTCGGTGGTACCAGCGTCATCAGAGGCAAAGGTGTCAAAGTCCACGAAGGACAGATCGTCTGCCTGGCCGAAGCCTTGGTCGTCCGCGAAAAGACGTGCCGGGTAGTGCTCGGCACGAGCTTCTTCGGTGGGCTCCACTGTGACATTGCGGTAGGTCTGCAGACCAGTACCTGCGGGGATGAGCTTTCCGATAATGACGTTCTCTTTGAGACCGACCAAAGGGTCACTCTTTCCCTGCATGGCAGCTTCGGTCAGCACGCGGGTGGTCTCCTGGAAGGAGGCCGCGGACAACCAGGATTCTGTTGCCAGGGATGCCTTGGTGATACCCATGACTTCCTGACGAGCAGAGGCGGTCTTCTTGCCCTCCGCAAGTGCTGCACGGTTGATCGTGTTGTAGCGGGTGCGGTCGACAAGCTCACCGGGGAGCAGGTTGGTTTCCGCGTGGTCCACCACAGTGACCTTGCGCATCATCTGACGAACGATGACCTCGATGTGCTTGTCGTGGATGGGCACACCCTGTGAGCCATACACACCCTGGACACCATCCACGAGGTGCTGCTGAACAGCACGCACACCCTTGACGCGGAGGACATCCTTGGGATCGAGCAGACCCTCGTGGATTTGCTGACCCAGCTCAACGCTTTGGCCATCCTCCACCAGCAGAGTCATACGCTTCGAGACCGTGTGGGTCACAGGCTCGTCACCGTTATCGGGGGTCAGCGTGACCTTGTACTGAGTCTCGGTTTCCTCGATCGAGATGCGTCCGTTTGCCTCGCAAATCGGGCTGGAACCCTTGGGGGTACGAGCTTCGAAAAGTTCGGTCACACGGGGCAGACCCTGAGTGATGTCATCCGCTGATGCGGAACCACCGGTGTGGAAGGTACGCATGGTGAGCTGAGTTCCAGGCTCTCCAATCGACTGAGCAGCAATAATTCCGACTGCTTCACCCAAGTCAACGGCGATACCGGAGGCGAGTGAGCGACCGTAACAGGCAGCACACACACCGACAAGGGACTCACAGGTCAACACGGAGCGCACCATGATCTCGCGCACGCCACCGGCAACCAGTTCGTTGATCAGAACGTCACCCACATCGGAACCAGCGGGCGCAATAACAGTGCCCTTCTCGTTCAGAGCGTCGGCGGCCAGGTTACGGGCGAACACCTCGTTCTCCACGTTGTCCGCTCGGACCCATTCACCAGCAGCGTTTTCGGTGACAATCGGGAAGCTGATTCCCTTGGTAGTGCCACAGTCGTCTTCGCGAATGATGACATCCTGCGCCACATCCACGAGGCGACGAGTCAGGTAGCCGGAGTCTGCAGTACGCAGAGCCGTGTCGGCCAGACCTTTTCTCGCACCGTGAGTCGCGATGAAGTACTCCGCAACGGAAAGACCCTCGCGGTAGCTGGAAATAATCGGGCGGGCGATAACTTCACCGCGGGGGTTGGAGACCAAACCACGCATACCGGCGATGTTTCCGACCTGCAACCAGTTACCACGAGCACCAGAGGTGACCATGCGGTTGATGGTGTTGTCTTCGGGGAAGCTCGCACGCATCTCGTCGTTCACTTCCTTGGTGGCTGCACTCCAGACCTCCACCAATTCGCGACGACGCTCGACGTCAGAGATTAGACCCTTGTCATACTGAGTCTGAATCTTGGCGGCTAACTTCTCGTACTTCTCGATGATCTGCTTCTTGCCCTTGGGCGTCAGAACATCGGAGAGCGCCACGGTGACACCGGAGCGAGTTGCCCAGTAGAACCCTGCGTCCTTGACCCGGTCGAGGGTCTCTGCAACGGCAACCTTCGGGTAGCGCTCAGCGAGGTCGTTGACCAGGGAAGAGATGAGTCCCTTGTCTGCGACTGCTTCCACCCAGGGGTAGTCAGCAGGAAGCAGCTCGTTGAACAGCGCGCGACCCAACGTGGTCTCGTGAATCGCGGTGCTGCCCTGGACGAAGCCCTCGGGTGCATCACCCAGGTGCAAGTTCTCAATACGAATCTTGACCTTGGCGTTGATGTCCAGCGTGTGCTGATCCATCGCCATGATGGCTTCAGACACCGAGCTAAACGCGCGACCCTCACCCTCGACGCCCTCTTTCAAGGTGGTCAGGTGGTGCAGACCAATGATCATGTCCTGGGTAGGAACGGTCACCGGACGGCCATCGGAAGGCTTGAGAATGTTGTTCGAGGCGAGCATCAGGATGCGAGCCTCAGCCTGAGCCTCCACCGACAGCGGAAGGTGAACGGCCATCTGGTCACCATCGAAGTCAGCGTTGAACGCAGCACAGACGAGAGGGTGCAGCTGGATAGCTTTACCTTCCACGAGCTGAGGCTCAAAGGCCTGGATACCCAGACGGTGCAGGGTCGGTGCACGGTTCAGCAAAACAGGGCGCTCGCGGATGATCTCCTCGAGAACATCCCACACCTCGGGGCGTGAGCGCTCCACCATGCGCTTAGCGTTCTTGATGTTGCTCGAGTGACCGAGGTCCATCAGACGCTTAATAACGAAAGGCTTGAAGAGCTCGAGCGCCATCAGCTTGGGAAGACCACACTGGTGGAGCTTCAACTGGGGGCCCACCACGATCACGGAACGACCGGAGTAGTCCACGCGCTTACCGAGCAGGTTCTGACGGAAACGACCCTGCTTACCCTTGAGCATGTCGGAGAGGCTCTTCAGTGCACGGTTACCTGTTCCGGTGACCGGACGACCACGACGGCCGTTGTCGAAGAGAGCATCCACAGCTTCCTGGAGCATGCGCTTCTCGTTGTTCACGATGATCTCGGGAGCACCGAGGTCCAGGAGGCGACGCAGACGGTTGTTGCGGTTGATCACACGACGGTAGAGGTCGTTCAGGTCAGAGGTCGCAAAACGTCCACCATCAAGCTGCACCATGGGGCGGAGCTCTGGCGGAATAACGGGAACGACCTCCAGCACCATCGATGCAGGAGACGCTCCTGTGGTGAGGAACGCACTGACAACCTTCAGGCGCTTGATCGCACGGATCTTGCGCTGTCCCTTACCGTTTGCGATTTCGTCGCGAAGCTTCTCGGCTTCGCCGGCGAGGTCAAAGTCCTCAAGGCGACGACGGATTGCCTCGGCACCCATGTGGGCTTCGAAGAACATTCCGTAGCGATCTTGAACATCCTGGAAGACAGCGTCCTCCGCACGGAGGTCGCCGACCTTGAGAGAGCGGAAGTCATCCCACACACGCTCGAGGTGAGCAATGTCGTCATCGAAGTTCTTGCGAATGGACGCAAGCTCCTTCTTGCCAGCATCGTCAGCTTTACGCTTCTGGTCAGCCTTGGCGCCGGACTCTTCGAGACCGGCGAGCTCCTGCTCCAGTTCTTTCATGCGGTCGGCGAGAAGCGCGTCACGCTCCTTCTCGAGCTGCTTGATTTCGAGACGCAGTTCCTTCTCGAGCTCGGGGAGCTCACGGTGACGCGCATCGACGTCCACGTTGATGATCATGTAAGCCGCGAAGTAGATGACCTTTTCGAGGTCCTTCGGTGCCATGTCCAGGAGGTATCCCAAGCGGCTAGGAACGCCCTTGAAATACCAAATGTGGGTGACCGGAGCTGCAAGCTCGATGTGCCCCATGCGCTCACGACGAACGGAAGACTTGGTGACCTCCACGCCACAGCGCTCACAGATGATTCCCTTGAAGCGCACGCGCTTGTACTTGCCACACGCACACTCCCAGTCACGACTGGGGCCGAAGATCTGCTCTCCGAAGAGACCATCCTTCTCGGGCTTCAGGGTGCGGTAGTTGATAGTTTCGGGCTTCTTCACCTCACCGTAGGACCAGCCACGGATGTTCTCTGAGGTGGCAAGGCCAATACGCAGGGCTTCAAATGTTGTTGCTTCCAGCACGATTAATCTCTCTCGTAGTTATCTAGACGACTGAATTCTTAGATCTCGTCCACGGACGAAGACTCGAAGCGGGTCGAGATGTTGATACCGAGTTCTTCCGCTGCGCGGTAGAGCTCGTCATCAGAATCCTTGAGCGAGACAGCTTGGCCGTCTGCCGAGAGGACCTCGACGTTGAGACACAGGGACTGCATCTCTTTCATCAGAACCTTGAAGCTCTCCGGAATACCGGGCTCCTGGATGTTCTCACCCTTGACGATGGCCTCATAGACCTTCACACGACCGAGAATGTCATCAGACTTGATGGTCAAGAGCTCCTGGAGTGCATAGGAAGCACCGTAGGCCTCGAGTGCCCACACCTCCATCTCACCAAAGCGCTGTCCACCGAACTGAGCCTTACCACCGAGCGGCTGCTGGGTGATCATGGAGTACGGTCCCGTCGAGCGAGCGTGAATCTTGTCGTCGATGAGGTGGTGGAGCTTCAGGATGTACATGTATCCCACGGAGATCGGCATCGGGTAGGGCTCACCGGAACGACCGTCGAAGAGACGAGCCTTACCGGTGGAGTCCACGAGACGCTTGCCATCTCTGGTCACCAGGGTGTGATCCAGCAGACCGGCGATTTCTTCCTCGCTGGCGCCATCGAACACGGGGGTAGCGACCTTGGTCCCGGGAGCTGCTTCCTTCGCCATCGCGGCGAGGCGCTTTGCCCAGGCGGGGTCACCGGGAATTTTCCAGCCCTGCTTGGCAGCCCACCCGAGGTGGATTTCCAAGACCTGACCGAAGTTCATACGTCCGGGAACACCGAGCGGGTTCAAGATGATGTCGACAGGAGTTCCATCCTCCAAGAACGGCATGTCCTCAACAGGGAGAATCTTGGCGATAACACCCTTGTTTCCGTGACGCCCAGCGAGCTTGTCACCCTCAGAGATCTTGCGCTTCTGAGCGATGTAGACAACCACGCGCTGGTTGACACCGGAGCCGAGTTCATCGTCACCGTCGACAGCGTCAAATACCTTGACGCCGATGATGGTTCCCTGCTCGCCGTGTGGAACCTTCAGAGAGGTGTCGCGAACCTCGCGAGACTTCTCGTTGAAGATCGCACGGAGTAGACGCTCTTCAGCGCTCAGCTCCGTCTCACCCTTGGGGGTAACTTTTCCGACCAGGATGTCACCGGGGCGAACCTCGGCACCGATGCGGATGATGCCGCGCTCGTCCAGGTTGGCCAGCAACTCAGGACCGACGTTGGGGAGATCGCGAGTGATCTCTTCTTTACCGAGCTTGGTGTCGCGAGCGTCGACCTCATATTCCTCGATGTGAATCGAGGAGAGGGTGTCGTCCTTGACCAAGTTCTGGGACAGGATGATCGCGTCCTCGAAGTTGTAACCCTCCCATGACATGAAAGCCACGAGCAGGTTCTTACCCAGAGCCAACTCGCCATCTTCGGTGGCAGGACCATCCGCGATAACGGATCCCTCTGCCACCTTGTCGCCCACGCTGACGCGGACCTGGTGGTTGTAGTTGGTGCCCTGGTTCGAGCGGTCAAACTTCCGCAGGTGGTAGGTCTTCGAGCCACCCTTGTCCTGCTTGACGACGGCGAAGTCAGCACAGACCTCACTCACCACACCGGCGCCCTCGGCGACGATAACGTCACCGGCATCGACAGCGGCGAAGGACTCCATGCCGGTTCCCACAATGGGGGACTCGGAACGGATCAGCGGCACTGCTTGACGCTGCATGTTCGCACCCATGAGAGCGCGGTTTGCATCGTCGTGCTCGAGGAACGGAATCAGCGAGGTCGCGACGGACACCATCTGACGGGGGGACACATCGACGTAGTCGACGAGCTCGGGGGAGACCAGCTCCACCTCTCCACCCTTCTTACGGACAAGAACCTTGTCCTCAGCGAAGGTGCCATCGGCGTTCAGCGGTGTACCAGCCTGGGCAACGACGAACTCGTCCTCGTCACTAGCAGTCAGGTAGTCGATGTTCTTCGACACCTTGCCCTTGACCACGCGGCGGTAAGGGGTCTCGATGAAACCAAAGGCATTGATGCGAGCGAACGATGCGAGCGAACCAATCAGACCGATGTTCGGTCCTTCAGGTGTCTCGATCGGGCACATACGGCCGTAGTGCGAGGGGTGAACGTCACGAACCTCAACGCCAGCCCGCTCACGGCTCAGACCTCCCGGTCCGAGAGCAGAAAGACGACGCTTGTGGGTCAAACCCGAGAGCGGGTTGTTCTGGTCCATGAACTGCGAGAGCTGGCTGGTACCAAAGAACTCTTTGATAGCGGCAACAACAGGACGAACGTTGATCAGGGTCTGAGGAGTAATGGCCTCAATGTCCTGAGTCGTCATGCGCTCGCGAACCACGCGCTCCATCCGGGAGAGTCCGGTGCGGACCTGGTTCTGGATGAGCTCACCCACGGCACGAATACGACGGTTACCGAAGTGATCAATGTCGTCAACATCCAAGCGGATGTCGACCTTCTTGCCCGAGCGTGAACCTTCGATGTGAGTGCGGCCATCGTGCAGCGCAACCAAGTACTTGATGGTCGCAACGATGTCGTCGATGGTGAGCACCGTAGTGTCCAAAGGAAGCTCAATACCGAGCTTGCGGTTGATCTTGTAACGACCCACCTTCGCCAGGTCGTAGCGCTTGGAGTTGAAATAGAAGTTGTCCAACAGCAAGCGCGCTGCTTCGGCGGCAACCTGCTCGCCTGGACGCAGCTTGCGGTAGATGTCCTTGAGGGCTTCTTCCTTGGTGAGGATGGTGTCCTTCTCCAAGGCCTCCTCAATGGAGGAGAAACCAGCGAAGTGCTTCGCGATTTCTTCAGTAGTAAGACCGAGGGCCTTTAGGAAGACGGTGACGGACTGCTTGCGCTTGCGGTCGATACGGACACCGACCTGGTCGCGCTTGTCGACCTCGAACTCGAGCCATGCTCCACGGCTGGGGATAACGCGAACGGAGTGAATCTCTTTGTCGCTGAGCTTGTCCAGCGAAGTTTCGAAGTAGACACCGGGGCTTCGCACCAACTGAGACACAACAACGCGCTCGGTTCCGTTGATGATGAAGGTTCCCTTTTCGGTCATCAGGGGGAAGTCACCCATAAAGACGGTTTGGGTCTTGATCTCACCGGTCTGGTGGTTCATGAACTCGGCTTCGACATAAAGCGGAGCGGCGTAAGTCTTGCCGCGCTCCTTGCACTCGTCGATGGAGTACTTCTCGTCCTCGAGGTAAGGGTTCTGGAACGACAGTTGCATCGTCTCGGAGGAGTCCTCGATCGGGGAGATCTCTTCGAAAATCTCCTGAAGTCCGCTGCGCTCGGAAACTACGGGCAGCCCCTGGGCTTTCGCCTCAGCTACTCGTTTCTTCCAGACAGGAGAACCGACGAGCCACTCGAAGCTCTCGGTCTGCAACGCGAGCAGATCCGGGACCTCAAGGGTGTCATTGATTTTGGCGAACGAGAGCCGCTGGGCGACTCGACCGTTCTTGGCAGAAGAAGTGGATGCAGAACGTGCAACAGCCAAGAGTAATTAACCTCCAGGGCTCACAGATGGAGCCTCATCGTGGGTGACCAAACCGAACCAGAAGCAACCGCTGGAACTCAGCACAAAGAGTTCACCCCGCCGCTATACTCGGGGCTCTCGTGTCGACCGCAATATGACGGCACAAGAAGTCAGGGAAGCAAACCTTTAGTGTATACGGGTTTATAACGATTTGTCTACTCCCTGATTTTTCGACTCTCTGGGGATAACTTCTGCGCTAGTTTTACCGCCCCGCTAGCCTGTCGACGTGGCGGATGCATCGTGGGTGGAACAGGAAGCTGGGCGCCTTTTTGGTGCCCACCAGATCGCCGGGACCTGGTCGTTTCGCTTTGACCGGGCCACCACCAGGCTTGGCCAATGCGACCACCGCACACAGAGCATTTCGGTGTCGCGCTACCTCACCGAGAAAGCAACAGCAGACGAGGTCACCCAGGTCCTGCTCCATGAGATTGCTCACGCGCTCGCCGGGCCCCGGGCTGCCCACGGTCCAAAGTGGAGGGCGATTGCACGAGAAATCGGGTACGAGGGTGGTCGAACACACACCGTCGAGCCCGCGCATGACCGAGCGAAGTGGGTGGGCGAGTGCCCTAGCGGTCACGAGATTGTGCGCTTCCGCCGACCTGGCAAACCAGTGTCGTGTGCGAAATGCGACCGGAGCTTCAACACCAGCTATTTGATTAGCTGGAGGGCCAAGACCTAGTCCTCGACCGTGATCTCTTTCCAGAACGCTACGTAACCAGCGAAATCACTTCCCACGCGCTCCACTGCTCCGGGGCGAAGATCATCGTAGGAAAAGGCCCGGTCCTGGTAGGACTGACCATCGACGGTGATCGTGTAGTAATGGCAGTCACCCTTCCACGCGCAGGTGTATGGAGTAGGGCTGTCGGTGAGGAATTCGCGGTTCACCGATGCAGGAGGGAAATACCAGTTCCCTTCGATCTTCACCAGATCAGATTCGGGCGCTTCGGCAATCACAGTTCCGTTTAGGTGTGCTCTCATAGTCTGCACAGTAGTCCGCCATTCTGAACACCCGATGTAGACAAGGTCTCCATGAAGTTTTCTCTCCAGGTGTCCCTCCCCTGCACCGTCGCCCAAGCCTTTGATGCGCTGCACAACCCGGATGTCTTCCGCGCTGTATCGAAACCTTTCTTAGGGTTTGAGGCTCTGCGGCCCACCGAGTTTCCTGTGCGATACGAGTCGGGACAGTCCTATGTCGTCGCCGTGAAAGCATTCGGCCTCATTCCCCTGGGGACGCAGGAAATTAATCCGAAGACGGGTGTCGAGGGAATGACGCGGGTCTTTCAGGACCATGGGCGCGGCCTGAGTGGCGCTCTCGCTCAGGTGACCAGGTTCCAGCACACGATGACACTGCGCCCTTCGGGTGTCGGCCCGACGGTCCTCGAAGACGAGCTCGATTTCGATGCCGGCCTCCTTACCCCGTTTATGGGTCTGGGCTTTCGCCTCTTCTGGTGGTGGCGGCACCGGATGATGAAGCGCCTCGCGCCTGAATGGCAAGGCGAGAGCACCCGCATGTGGGAATCCCGATACAGCTCCACCATGTGGAGTGGCCGAGTGAACCCCACCCTGATGAGCACGGTCACCGGGCTTTCCCCCGGTCGCGCGCTGGAGGTCGGTTGCGGCGAAGGAGCCGATGCGCTCTGGCTGGCCGAGCAAGGATTCGACGTGACAGCAGTCGACGCGTCACCCACCGCTCTCGCGCGGGGCGAAGCGGAGCGAACGGTCCGGGTGGAAAAAGATGGACTCCCCCGCAAGATTCGCTGGGTCGCCTCCGACGTTGTCGAAGACGATCTCCCCACCCCGCCCGAACGCTACGACCTGGTGACTGCTCACTTCCTCCACATTCCTGCGGACGAGCGGAAGATTCTCTGGACAAAACTCGTGGATGCCATTGCCCCGGGTGGATCGCTGGTGATTGTCGGCCACTCTCTCGAAGACTTGGACGCCGGTCTTCGCCGACCGCCCGCATCACTGATGTTTGACAAGAAGGAGCTGATCGCAGCGATGCCTCGGTCGTGGAGCACGCGGAAGGTTACTTTGGTGGAGCGTGAGCAAAAGGCCCCCGATGGAACGAGCGTGATCGCCCGGGACATCGTGGCCTGGGGTGTTCGCTAGGGCAAAGCTCCCACGCTCGCCAGCGCCGCCTTCACCAGGGACCCACGACCGCCCTCCATCTCCACGAGGACCTCGTGCGAGGTTGCTTGCTCGGGGCTCATCCAGGTGAGCTCGAGTGCATCTTGGCGCGGATCGCACGTCCCGGTCACGGGAACGACATAAACCAGAGAGACCGCGTGCTGTCGGGAGTCTTGGTACTTAGCCCCCGGGAATGGGAAATATTCCGCGATGTGCGCAGGCTGGGGTGTGGGAGGAATCTGGGGGAAAGCCATCGGTCCGAGGTCTTTCTCCAAATGCCGGAACAGTGCGTCACGAACTGTTTCTCCGAACATGACACGACCCGCCACGAGCGCCCTGGCGATTGCACCCTCGGAGGAGACACGAAGGAGCAGTCCCACCTCGCTGACATTTCCGGCACCATCTAATCGAACCGGGACAGCCTCCACGTAAAGAAGGGGAAGGCGGTGTCGAATATCAGCGAGCTCTTCTTCAGAGAGCCAGCCTGGATTGGGATCAGGAGTTCTGGTGGAGGACATAGGACTTTTTTACTCCGAATCTTTCTCACGGGGAAGGGCCCCAGCCTGCAGAAGCGACCCGCGGAAGATTTCTTCGTTCACTCGCCAGTACCCATGCTCGACGCCTTCAATCAGAATGACAGGAACCTTGTCGGTGTAAAACTCGAGCCACTCGGAACTCTCCTCTACGAGGCGCTTCTCGAGCGAGACGTTCTGAAAATCTGTGAGAACCGACTCGATCAGGTCAGTCGCATCATCACAGAGGTGGCACGATTCCCTGCCTATGACGGTGACCTGAACACTTCCCATGGCGAAAGCCTATGCTGAGACACCATGACTCCCCCCAGGAACTCTTCCGCTGGATCCGCACGGGTCTTGGTGTTCGTCGATGTGGACAACACTTTGGTCAAAGGGGCGTCCATTTACATGTTCGCTATCGAGGCCTGGAAATCCGGCTTCATCAAATGGCACCACGTGATTCCTGCTCTGTTCCAGCAGCGCTACTTCATCCGAAAAGGTGAGACGACGAAGCGAGTGAAGTCGACTAGGGAACGTGCGCAGGCTCTGGTGGCGGGTCACAAGGTGAGGGATTTCGAGAAAGTAGCCGAGAGCGCGTGGCGACGATCCATCGCGCCCAAAGTTTTCCCGGAAATGATCGAGCGCATCAACCACCACAAGTCACAAGGACACGAGATTTGGTTGCTGACGGCAAGCCCCCAAGGTCTCGCCTCTGTCATGGCGCGAGACCTGACCCTCACGGGGGCCATCGGAACAACCCTGGAAGAAAAGGACGGAGCCTTCACGGGAGAGATCGACGGGGAGTTGCTGCACGGGCCGCTCAAAGCAAAGGCCGCTGTGCAGCACGCTCTCGAGTCCGGCGTGAATCTCGCGCACTGCTACGCCTATTCAGACTCGGCTGCCGACATTCCTCTGTTAGAGAGTGTGGGCCACCCGGTTGCGGTCAACCCCGACCACACGCTCCTGGCTCACGCCACAGAACTGTCGTGGCCAATCCTGTGGCCCGAGTCCACGAACCGGCACCAAACCCAACGCTCAAAAAAGGCAGAGAAAAACGCTGGTCACTAGCAGGTGACCAGCGTTTCCCATCAAAACTCGCTACTTCTTATTACGACGCTGGTGGCGAGTCTTGCGAAGCAACTTGCGGTGCTTCTTTTTCGCCATACGCTTGCGGCGTTTCTTGATAACAGAACCCATGAAGTTTCCTTTAGACCTGGTGTCGTTGGTGGCTATCTGCGAGCAGACAACTTAGGGAGTCTAGCGCAGAGCCGAATGCTCAGCCGACTTCGCCCATTTCGCGCAGCTCACCAGCTGAGTACACGATGCTCGACACCGCCGATTCGGGGATGCGGAAGGAGCGTCCGAACCTCACTGCAGGAAGCTCCCCCGAATGGACCAGTCGATACACCGTCATAGTGGATACGCGCATCATCTGTGCAACCTCACCGACGGTGAGGAATCGCATCTGAGAGAGGGACTGGGACATGAGAGCTTTCTGAGGAGTGGTACCCGCACAACCCTAGAGCGAGCGCTGCTAGCTGTAAAGGGTTAGAGGCGAACCTTTGCCACCACGTCATCAATCCAGGTCATCAGGTCTTTCGCTAGCGAGCCCACGGCAACACCAGGTGCGCGCAAATCAACGAACGGTTCATGGGGCCCAGTCGATGGTGAGGGCGATCCACCCACCCACGAGCGCACCTCTACAAGAGAGCTCTCATCGAAGCGGTAATAGCGGTGCTGACCTTCCTCCCGCGCAACCACAACGCCAGCATCACGCAACACCTTGAGGTGCTTCGACACGGTGGGCTGGGTAATTCGTAGAGCCTCTACGAGCTGACCGACACTCTTCTCTGAGCCCGACCGCAACAAATCGACGATGTCACGGCGGGTGGGATCAGCAAGCACATCAAACACATCACTCATAAAGGGGTAGCGTACTCGCACCCTGGTGGGAGTACCATGGCTGGCGGTTGTCTGAAGTTCAGATCAGAAAGAAGGCCACGTGACGTGTCGTCATGGCTAGGGACGTTGAAGCGCCGCTCCACTAGGCGCCGTCGACGCCCCCTCTCACCGGTTCCGGGTCTCGCGCCCTACTCCGCCCCCTCGGGTATGCGGGGTCTACTGTTCCGCGCCCAGGCAGTGTTGGGCGGCGGTGCCGCCACCGCCACAATCTTCATTTTCCTCTTCCTGATCACCATCACCACGGTGTTGCTGATGCTGCCGATCGCGTCGGCTTCTGGAGAGATCACTCCTCTCGCGGACGCACTCTTCACCGCGGTCTCAGCCATTTGTGTGACGGGTCTCACCGTGGTGAATATGGCCACCCACTGGTCGCCTTTCGGACACCTCGTGGTGTTCTTGGGTCTCCAAATCGGGGGAATTGGCGTGATGACCTTGGCCACAATTCTTGCCGTGATCGCCTCCAAGCGATTGGGACTCTCGGTCCGGAAAATGATGGCCGGTGATGTTGACCCCTCCCGCCTTCATGACCGTGAGGGTCAGGACTCCCACGGAATGCGCCTCTCCGAAGTCAAGGGATTGCTCAAAACCGTCTTCATCAGCGTGCTCGTCATCGAGCTGGCGCTCGCGGCTGTCATCGTCCCCCGCCTTATTGTCTGGGGCCTCGACCCGCTGACGGCGCTATGGCAGGGCGGTTACCTCGCGGCCTCTGCTTTCACCAACACTGGGTTTGTTCCCCTGGTGGATGGATTGTCCCCGTTCGCCACCGACCCCATCATGGTGTTCACCATCGGGATCGGAGTATTCCTGGGGAGCATTGGTTTCCCGGTCATTTATGCGATCGCACGAGCCTTCAAGACAGCCCGCTTGCGCAGACTACGGAAAACCCTCGATCATGCTCGCCTGGGCATCCACGCGAAACTGACCTTGACGACCACCACCATCTTGTTGGTAGTGGGCGCGCTCGCTATTGGAGCACTCGAGTGGGGCAACGAGAAGACTCTCGGGTCACAATCCGGTGCCTATCGACCTATGACCGCACTCTTCGTCTCCATGATGTCGCGCTCTGGTGGCTTTAACACCGTGGACACCTCGGAAATGAGCGGCGCGACACTCCTGGTGCTCGACATGCTGATGTTTGTTGGCGGAGGCTCAGCCTCCACCGCAGGGGGAATCAAGGTCACTACCTTGGCAATCCTGTTCCTTGCCGCTTTCGCTGAGGCCAGAGGAAACCAGGACATCGTCGCCTACGAGCGACGTATTCCCTCGGACACTGTTCGCCTCGCGGTGAGCGTTGTCCTGTGGGGGGCAAGCATCGTGGCAATCTCCACCATCACGATTCTTCGCATCACCGACGCACCTCTTGAGAAAGTGCTTTTTGACGTCATTTCCGCGTTTGCGACCTGCGGTCTGAGCGCGGGTCTCACCAGCAATGACCTCCCTGACTCTGCGAAGTATGTCCTCGCGGCCACCATGCTGTTGGGACGTGTTGGTACAGTGACACTCGCTACCGCTCTCAGTGGCACCCACCGCCAGACGGTGTACCGCCGGGCAAAAGAAAGGCCGATCGTTGGTTGAGAAAATTCCCCATGATGCCCCTGTCCTAGTTATCGGTCTAGGACGATTCGGTGCCGCCACTGCGGGTGAGCTCGACAAGCTCGGACGAGATGTCCTCGCAGTTGATGAAGACCCCGCATTGGTTCAGAAGTGGTCCGACCGCGTAAAGCACACCGCGGTGTTGGATGCCAGGAACATGAACGCCCTGGAGCAAATCGGCGCGAGAGACTTCCCCATCGCGGTCGTCGCGACCGGATCCTCCATTGAGGCCAGCGTCCTGATCACCACCAACTTGGTCGACATGAAGATCCCGCAAATCTGGGCAAAAGCCATTAGTGAATCTCACGGAAAAATCCTGACTCGCATTGGTGCTCACCGAGTCATCTATCCCGAGCGTGAAGCCGGGGAGCGCGTAGCGCACCTGGTGTCAGGCCGCATGATTGACTTCATCCGCTTCGACGACAACTTCGCCTTGGTGAAGATGTACCCACCGAAGCCGATTCGTGGACTGTCACTCACCGACTCTCAAGTCCGCTCGAAGTACAACATCACGGTGGTCGGAGTGAAGTCGCCAGGGAAGCCCTTCACTTACGCCACGGAGAAGACCGTGGTGACCAACCACGACCTGATTATCGTCTCGGGAACCAACGAGGACATCGAAACCTTCGCAGCCCTCGACAAGTAATTAGCCCTTGGCCATCTCCTCAGCCCGCGCGATAGCGGCGGCGCTGGCCTCCCGGATGATGGCACTGAGGTCCGCCGCCCGGTAAACCTCCAGGGCGGCTTGAGTCGTCCCACCCGGGCTGGTCACTGCCTCCCGGAGTTCTTGTGGTGTTTTTCCCGAGTGCTCCAAGAGCTCCATGGCTCCCGCGAAGGTTCCCTGCACCATGGTGGTCGCCTGCTCCGGGGTGAAACCGTGCTCGAGCGCGACCTCCATGAACCGCTCGATGAAGAAATACACGAAGGCCGGACCCGAACCCGAGAACGTGCTCAACGCATTCAAGGAACTCTCGTCGACCTGAAGAACACTTCCCACTGTCTCGAAGACCCGGGTCACTGCCTGTAGTTGATCGTCGGTGACTCGGGAGCCAGCGCTCAACCCCGTCACCCCTCTCCCCACCTGAGACGGGGTGTTGGGCATGGTGCGAATGAGCGCGCCCGGCCAGAGCTGCTCCATTTGTTCCACGGTGATTCCCGCAGCAATACTGACCATCACGGCGGACTCTGGCGCGTCAAGAGCCACCTCGTGAAGGAGCCCGAGAAGATAGTGAGGCTTGACTCCGAGGATGATGATGTCTGCCTCATCAAGTGCCCACTGATTTGCGAGAGGGTCTTCCTCGAGGCTCCTGACCTCGACTCCCCTCTCGGCAAGCGCTCCAGCAGAAGCGGCTGTGGCACACGTCACTCGAATGCTCTCGAAAGCGTCCTGGGTTTTTATCAGTCCACCAAGAATCGCACCGCCCATATGTCCGGTGCCAAGAATTGCAATACGAGGAAGTGAGAGGGTCACGGTGCCAGTGTAGATTGGACAGACGTTGTTGGCACCGTTGCTAGGAATGGAAGAACACTATGGGTGACAAGAAGAAGTCCAAGGGCTCGCTTCCTCCCCGAGAACCCATCCTCGCCGCCCTGTTGAATGGACCCGATGTTGACGCGGTCCTGAGACTCTCCGTCACCGCAGAGCCCGATGGCCACTGGGTCATCGCTGCGACAATCCAGCTCGCCGACTCATTGCCCAACTATGTCCTCGCGCACGCTCTCAACGATGCGAAACGACGGGTTCGGGAGGTACTTGGAGAGACAGCCGAAATTTACGTGGAACCCGAGTTGGTGCGTGACACCTCAGAAACGGAACCACCCACCGATGTCATCGTGATCAAAGCGTCTGACTAACTGACGGAGAACCATGGAACTCGTCCGGGATATCACCCTCATCACCCACTTCATCGGGCTCGCTCTCATTATTGGGCCCTTTATTGTCCAGATGCGCGCGCACTCGGGGTATTACTTCGGATGGGTGATGACCGGATCTATCGTTCAGCTCGTGACAGGGTTGCTTTTGACCGGACTGGCGGAAATGCGTCTCGCGGATGACCCGGACCTGTCGGTCAATCACACCAAGATTGCCGTGAAGTCGGTGATTGCCACGGTGATTGTGATTGCTGCGGTCCACGCGTATCGCAAGCAAAAGAAGCTTGGCGCAGGGGATAACGAGCGAAAGCTTCTCCCCTATCTCCACTCTGCGGGAGCATTGGCGATCGTGAACGTTATTCTCGCCGTGGTTTGGTAAAGCGTGGTGCGATAACTACCTCTGGGAAAAGAAGTCCGTGAGGAGTGCTCCGCACTCGGCCCCAAGAACACCGCCCACAACCTCATCGACACGATGAGGCAGAGTTCGATCACGAACTAAATCGTGCTTGCTACCGGCCGCTCCGGCTTTGTCATCCCAGGCGCCAAAGACCAGGCGGGAAATGCGGGCTTGGGTGATTGCTCCCGCGCACATGACGCACGGTTCGAGAGTGACCACCAGGGTGTGATCGCTGAGGTTGGTGTTCTCCAAGGCGTGACCCGCTAGCCGCAACGCCACAACCTCGGCGTGAGCGGTGGGGTCGTGATCCCGCTCCTTCGTATTCGTCGCACTCGCGATGACCAGGCCGGAGGGGTCAACAACTAGTGCCGCCACCGGCACATCACCAGTGGCAAGAGCCTCAGAGGCCAGGTCGAGTGCCATCCTCATCAGGGACGTGTCATCCATCACGAGCCCACCTTATCCAGAGCAGTGGCCTCGGGTAGTGTGAGCACTATGCAGGTGCACGTAGCGGATCACCCCCTCATCTCCCACAAGCTCTCGGTCTTACGAGATGAGACAACACCCTCTCCGGTATTTCGTGCCCTCACGTCAGAGCTCGTCACCCTCCTCGCCTATGAGGCAACCCGTCACATTCGGGTGGAGGACCACCAGATCACGACCCCGGTGACCACCACCACGGGTAAGAAGCTGGCGAAGCCACGACCCGTGGTGGTTCCCATTCTCCGAGCTGGGCTCGGAATGCTGGAGGGCATGACCCAACTGTTGCCGAGCGCCGAGGTGGGATTTTTGGGCATGGTGCGGGACGAAAAGACGCTGCAACCGAGTGTCTATGCAGAACGCCTGCCTGAAGATCTTTCTGATCGGCAGGTCTTTATTCTCGATCCGATGTTAGCCACGGGTGGTTCACTGCTGCAGGCCATCAACTATGTCTTCGATAAAGGCGCCACCGAAGTAACGGCGGTGTGTTTACTCGGTGCTCCCGAGGGACTTCAAGCCCTGGAAGAAGCCACCGCGGGACGCAACGTGACGATTGTGCTGGGAGCCCTTGATGAAAAACTCAATGAGCACGGCTTCATCGTTCCAGGCCTGGGTGATGCCGGTGACCGACTCTACGGAACTGTCGGATAACGTCATACAACTTGACGCTCCACCCAGCATGGCCCGATAATCAAGCCATGCAGAGCTGTCGTGTCACCTTGGCGCCCGCGGGTATCCGTGGCCTCTGTTGCTGTCGAATGTGTGGCTAATCCCCCTGTTCACCGTCCTTGGGCCCTCTGCCCCTCACGAATCGACAGATTATGACAACCTCTCCTCGCGAACCACGAGGGTTCGCCCTCTATGTGGGTATCACCGAAGCTGATGCCCAAGCATCGGGCATCAGCCTGCAGCAACTCGTCACCGACCTCAAGAAGACCGTGGCGGATCACGTCCCAGGGACAGAAACCCACGCTGCTATCGCTCTGGCGCCCCTCGGCGCTGGCGGTAAGCACCTCGACATTGTTCGCATGGCTCTGCACGACCCGATCGCCCTGGGAAAGCTTGCCAAGAACGCTCAGCCACAGGATTCTGAGGTTGTCATCGACATTTCCCGGAAGCGGGTTCTGATTGATGATGAGCAGGCACCTCTGACCTACAAAGAGTTCGCACTCTTGCAATTCCTTGTCTTGCGCGAAGGGCAAACGGTGAAACGCGAGGTGATCATTGAAGCACTCTGGGCCGAAGGCGACGAGGATGCCCCAGTCGCACGGACCATCGATGTCCACGTCCGCAGGTTGCGATCAAAGCTCGGTCGCTATGAAGACATTGTCCGCACCGTTCGCGGGGTTGGGTATCGCTTCGATCGTCACGCCGATGTCACCATTAACTACGGTGTTGCCCAGTCTCCCGACATGATTTAGCGACTTTTCCCCAAGAAATACCGACCACTAGACACCGTTACCATTCTGTTATATATTCATCACATCGTCAGTTGTTTGCTGTGACAGCTCTCGTAAATGTGATTGCAAGACACTCTTGGTGCAAGGGAATAGGGCCGGTCGCTCGCCTCAGCGGCCGGCCCTTATCACGTCCTCAACCCCGCTCCCAGGACGGGGCTCTACGCTCTCTGGTATGACTTCTGGGCCTGCCATCGTGTGGTTGCGAAACGATCTCCGACTCCACGACAACCCCGCTCTTGATGCAGCGGTAGCCACGGGTGAACCAGTGCTCATCCTGTATGTCCGGGATGAGGTGACCCCCGGTTCACGTCCGCTCGGGCGAGCATCTCAGTGGTGGCTTCACCATTCGCTGACCGCTCTGCGCTCCTCCATCGAGGCTCTCGGGGGCTCACTGGTGCTGCGCACAGGATCAGGGTCCGATGTCATTCGAGAACTTGTCGCAGAGACCGGCGCGTCAGCGGTGTTCTGGAATCGACGCTATGGACTCGCGCGCGAAGCCGACGCCCTGCTGAAAGAGACGCTGCGCGAAGCTGGCCTCACCTGTGAAAGCTTCGCCGGCAACCTACTCTTTGAGCCTTGGACTGTCCGTACCGGAGAGGGAAACCCCTTCAAGGTCTTCACCCCTTTCTGGCGAGCAGCCCTCGCCGGCGAGCCACCACGTTCTCCACTGTCTGCTCCGACCGCACTGCGCTCGCCGGAGGGTGTGCCGAGCGAGAACGTCGAGGACTGGGATTTACTTCCCACCACTCCCGATTGGTCGAGCGGCCTTCGGGACATGTGGACCCCGGGTGAAGCCGGCGCCCACCAACGACTCGAGGATTTTGTCGAAAACACTCTGAGGCTCTACCACCGACGGGATGAGCCGGGCCCGGTCACGACATCGCGCCTCAGCCCCCACCTCAGTTTTGGGGAAATCAGCCCCCATCAGATTTGGGCGGAACTCGATCGTTCTCTTCCCGCAGAGGCAGAGAAGAACAAGGCCAAATTCCTTTCGGAGGTGGGATGGCGGGAGTTTTCCTACAACATTCTGTTTCACTTCCCCGAGCTGGATACCAAAAACTTTCGAGCTGAGTTTGACCATTTTCCCTGGGGAGATGTCGATCCAGCATTGCTAAATGCTTGGCACAAAGGCACAACGGGTGTTCCCCTGGTGGATGCTGGAATGCGAGAACTGTGGCACACCGGTTATATGCATAACCGTGTGCGCATGGTGGTCGCCTCGTTCCTGATCAAGAACATGCTGGTCGATTGGCGTGTGGGTGAAGCCTGGTTCTGGGACACCCTCGTCGATGCTGACGAGGCGAACAATCCCGCGAGCTGGCAATGGGTGGCCGGTAGCGGCGCAGATGCCGCCCCCTACTTCAGAGTGTTCAACCCGATGTTGCAAGCTGAGAAATTTGATCCTCAGCAGGAGTACATCCTGCGATGGATTCCCGAGTACGGAACCCCTGACTACCCGAGTGAGCCCATCATTGACCTTAAGGCCAGTAGGGACCGGGCTCTCCAAGCGTTCGACGAGCTCAAGGCCTTGCGCCAGCCTTCGTAATGCAGAGAGCGGCCACCGCGATTCCTCGGTGAATGGCGTTCTCTAGAGAATCGCCCTGAACCAAGCCCGCCAAGAGCCCCGCGTTGAAGGAGTCACCGGCGCCTGTTGGGTCCACGCTCTTCACCGGCTCTGAGATAGAGATGTGGTCCACCGAACCCCCATCCGCACGCCAGACACCCTGTGCTCCTTGCGTCACGACCACAGTGGGGAAGCGTTGCCCCAAGAATTCCACTGACTCATCCAGGGATTCACGCCCCGAGAGAGTGAGGGCCTCGTCTTCATTGCATCGCAGGAGAGATACTTCCCGAGTGGCCTGGAGGAACCTCTCCAACCCAAAGTCTGCAAGAAAGCCACTGGATGAGGCATCGACCATAATGCTCGCCCCCCGCTGACGGGCGAGGGCAATGAAATCCGGAATCGACTCAGGACTGGAGTGATGGAACAAGCTGTATCCAGTGAGATGCACCCACGAAGAGTCTTCGAGCAGCGCAGGGTCGATGGCCCCGAAATCCAACTGGGTGTTGGCACCTCGATCACTCAGCATCGTTCGTGATTCAGCCTCCACCACAATCACGATGGTTCCGGTGGGGTTGTCGCTATCAGCGCTAAGGTGAGCCTGCACCCCAGCATCCTCAAATTCTTCCAGGAAACGTTGCGTGTCAGCCTCCCCTACCCGACCCACAAAGTCGACCCCAATTCCTTGCTGAGCGAGCCATACGGCGGTGTTTGCGGCGGACCCACCAGAGCTCCGTGTAATTCGAGCGGGAGTATCGGTGTTGTGGCGAAGGGGAATGGAGATCGTGGCAAGGATGTCATCGATCACATCTCCCACGACCAGGACACGAGGTGGCGTCACGACAGTGCCGCCCATGCCTTTGCTATGTCGGTGGCGACGGCAATGTTGTTCGACACCAGATCCAGGTTCACCCCAAGACTCTCGCCCTTGGAGTGCTCAACAATGTAGGAGAGGACAAAAGGTGTCACCTCTTTACCTCGGATGCCGGCCGCCATTGCGCTCTGGAGAGCCTCCTCGAGCATCCGATCATGTGTGGCGGGGTCCCACTGCTGATCGTGGGGGACAGGATTCGCGACCACGATGCCATGGCGGTATCCCAAACCATCTCGCGCCTGCATGATGGCTGCTACCTCCGCGCCATCCTCAACTCTCCAGTCGAGGGCGTAGTCACTCTCCCTGAGCCAAAAGGCCGGAAAAATCTCGGTGCGATATCCCAGGACGGGAACGCTCAGGGTTTCGAGGCGCTCGAGAGTCGCAGAGATATCAAGGATTGACTTCACCCCGGCAGAAACCACGGTGATCGGTGTGGTCGCCAAAACTGAGATATCGGCAGACTCGTCAAAGGTGTCGCTCGCTCCTCGGTGCACACCGCCCAACCCACCGGTAGCGAACACTCGGACACCTGCAAGTGACGCCAGCGATGCGGTGGAGGCCACCGTGGTGGCCCCTGAGATTCCCTTACCGATGACAATCGGAAGGTCTCGAACGCTGGCTTTCGCGATGTCTTCGGTCGCAATTCGCTCCACTTGGGAGTCGCTCAGTCCCACAGTGGGGACACCATCGAGGACAGCAACGGTGGCGGGCGTTACCCCGGCAGCGCGAATCTGGTCTTCAAATTGCCTCGCCGCTGCGAGGTTGTCAGGCCTCGGGAGCCCGTGAGCAATGATTGTTGATTCGAGGGCAACAATCGGCCCGCCCTGCGAGAGAGCATCCTGAACTTCGTCGGAAACACGGACCATAGTCATACGCTTAGCGTATTCGTCCAGCGGATCCTCATTGCCTTCTCTATACCCCCCAGGGTATGCTGAATCTATGGCGCGCACCCGAGACGAAACCTACGACTTCGGCGAAAAAGTCGAGGGCATTGACATTCCCGTCTTCAACGAACGTGCCGTGAGAGCCTCTGCAGGAATTCTGTTCCTACTGGGTTTCAGCGCAGTCTCCTATGCCTTCTTCACCGGCGACTTCCAGCCTGTACGTGGTTTCGCCATCCTGTTTTTAGTGGACATGGGAATTCGGATTGGGTTCAACCATCGCTTTGCACCCTCTATGGCGCTAGGAGCATTGATCGTGCGACGACAGCGGCCCGAATGGGTGGGTGCAGCGCAGAAGCGACTCGCCTGGTCCTTGGGTTTTGGAATGGCTTTCGTTGCCTGCCTCGGAATGGGGTTCCTCGGTCTCCAAAACGAGTACATGCTCCTCTTTTGCGGATTCTGCCTCAGCCTGATGTTCTTAGAGGCAGCTTTTGGAATCTGTGTGGGATGTGAGCTCTATCGGGTCTTCGCCAAAGAGAAGCCCCAGTTATGCCCGGGCGACGTGTGTGACTACACCCCACCCCAGCGTCGAACCCTGTTCAGCTCAGACACCCACTCTCACACCCCTTAGAGCTGGCTTCGGATCGCCCACAAATCGGGGAACACCGGGTTGAACAGTGTTGAGGCCAAGTAGCCCACACCCGAGGACCCACCACTTCCGGGTTTGCGGCCAATGGTGCGCTCCACCATTTTCACATGGCGATAGCGCCATTCACCGAGTCCCTCATCGAGGTCGACCAATGCCTCGCAGACCATCGCCGACTCCGGATCATGGTGATGAAGGGTCACTAATACCGCCTGGACATCCTCCCGAGGTTCCCAGGACACAGTGACATCACGCTCAAGCACGTCCTGAGGCATCTCATAACCCCGAACATGGCAATACCGCAACGCCGAATCCCACACACTGGGCCTGGCCATCGCGGCCTCGACTCGATTTCTCGCTGAGGACCCCGGCACTAAATGCTCTGCCGTTCTCATGCCGGTTCCCTCTGTGGCGTTCTCTCCCGCGTGGTCTCTGCGACCGAGCACCGCTTCCATTTCTCGGAACTGCGCGGACTGAAAGCCACTGGCCGAAGACAAGCGAGAACGAAACGACTGGAACTGCAGAGGCGTCATGGTCTCGAGCACATCGATCTGCTGGACACAGGTTTTCATGATGGAGCGAACCCGACCGAGAAGGGCAAGCGATCGGTGAGTGTCACCGTTTTCCAGAGCGGGCTGCAGAGCCGAAAGCTCGTGGAGAATCTGCTGGAACCAGAGCTCATAGACCTGGTGAATCGTGATGAACAATAACTCATCATGCTCAGGGCCATCGGAAAGTGGCTCTTGCAAAGACAGGAGTTCATCAACCTTGAGATAGGTCGTGTAGGTGACGGCTTTCTCATGATCGACAGGAGGCATTAGGTAACCCTAGTCTCCTGCAGAGCCACCTCCCGATAGGCACCAGACTCCATCAAACTTCGCAGCCGGTCGAAACCATCCCACACCTCCACGTATGAGGTGGGCAGAGGAGATATTGCGAGTCGAATGGCGTCAGGCGCTCGGTAGTCGGGCACCACATTCGCCAGCTGCCGCAGCGCCAATGCGATGGTAGCTGCCTCCGGGTGGCGAATAATGATGTGCCCACCCCTATGGGAGGCTTCCCTCGGCGTTCCCAGGCTGAATCCGTGAGGGGCCAGCCAGGCGTCCACCAACTGAATCATGAGTTCGGTGCCCAGTGCCGCTTTCTTCTCGATTTTCGCAATTCCCGCGCGCTGAATCATCTCGTAGCTCGCTTGGACACCCCGAATACCCACAATCGAGGGGCTTGCCACCTGGAACCCACGGATTCCGCGCGCTTTCTCGAACCATGGTCCCATCAGGAACTGGTCTTCCTGTGCGAACCAACCCTTAATGGGCACCTGGAGCTCTTGCTGCACCTCAGAACGGACAAACAACCAAGCTGGAGAGCCGGGCCCCGAGTTTCCATACTTATAGGTGCATCCCACGGCCAAGGTGATCATGTTGCCATCAAAATCGAGGTCGATGGCACCACCAGCGTGAGAACAGTCCCAGAGCATGTGGGCACCAACCGCGGTCACCGCCGCTTGAATCTCGGCTAGTTCAGAGCGTGCACCGGAGCGGTAGTTGATGGCCTGCAAAGTCACGAGGGCGACATCGTCACTGAGGTACGGAGCGAGCGCCTCGGCCGTGACACGCTCATTTTCAACGGATACCGAGACGGCTCCGGGCCCACCCTGACCGTCAGTATCCAGAGTGATGAGGGTCAAGCCTAGATCGGTGGCAATCCCCTCGAGAATGTAGCGGTCTGTTGGAAAGTTTGCCGAATCAATGATGACGATCTTTCGATCGGGTCTGGATCGAATCGCAGCGATAGCGAGCTGGTAGAAGTTCATCGACGTCGTGTCACACACGAGGGTCTGACCAGGTCCCGTGCCCAAGCTCGCTGATGCTAGGAGATCTCCCGCTACCTGAGCTTCATCAATCCAGTGCCCCCAGCCCTCGACGAGCTCGGTCCCCCACTCCTTCGTCACAAAGGAGGCAACAGAGTCCCTCGTCGCGAGAGGGAGCTTGCCTAAGGAATTTCCATCCAAATAACACTGATCAGGATCAGCGTGAAAGAACTCAGATCGAAAAGAGGCAAGAGGGTCACGGCTGTCGAGGAGCTCGGCCGTGGCGCGCTCCGTTGCCGCCCCCGGTAGTTCTACCGTCATGCCCCCAGCTTAGGGTTCAGATAGCGAGCGTCTATCCGAACTTTCCGGAAACATAATCTTCTGTGGCCTTGATAGCAGGATTTGAGAACATCTTTTCTGTGGTGTCATATTCGATGAGCTTCCCCGGCATTCCGGTTCCTGCGATGTTAAAGAATGCGGTCATGTCGCTTACCCGACTTGCCTGCTGCATATTGTGAGTCACGATCACAATCGTGTACTCGGACTTCAGCTCCTCGATGAGATCCTCGATTGCGAGAGTGGAGATGGGGTCCAGGGCCGAGCACGGTTCGTCCATCAGGATGACTTCTGGTTCAACAGCGATCGCACGGGCGATGCATAAGCGTTGCTGTTGTCCGCCCGAGATTCCGGACCCTGGCTTGTCCAGACGGTCCTTTACTTCCTCCCACAAATTAGCTCCTCGCAGAGACTTCTCAGTCAGATCATCAGCGTCCGACTTTGAAATTCTGCGATTGTTAAGCCTCACACCTGCAAGCACGTTGTCCCGGATTGACATGGTGGGAAAAGGGTTGGGACGCTGAAACACCATCCCGACCTGCCGTCGGACGAGAACAGGATCAACACCTGGTGCATACAGGTCATTTCCATCGACCAAAACCTCGCCCTCAACATACGCGCCAGGAATAACCTCATGCATCCGATTAAGTGTCCGGATGAGTGTTGACTTTCCACACCCAGATGGACCAATGAAGGCCGTCACGCTGCGAGGCGCGATATCCATAGAGACTCCCTCAACGGCACGAAACTTGCCGTAATAGACGTTGAGGTCCTTGATTTCAATCCGCATCGACATGACTGATTCCTTGTACTTTCCTATCGGGTCATCTTGGGGGCAAAAATCCGGGCAATTAGTCGCGCAGCTATGTTCAGCACCATCACGATGAGAATCAGAGTCAAGGCGCCAGCCCAGGCCCGATCCAAATACGCTTCGGGGTTAGACCCTTGGGCAACGTAGGAGTAATACACGAAGTTCGGCAAGCTCTGCATCCGGTCTTCAAACAAGTTGAAATTGAAATCATTGGAAAAACCTGCCGCAATGAGAAGAGGCGCCGTCTCACCGATCACGCGGGCAATAGCCAGCATGATTCCCGTTGTGATCCCTGCAATCGAAGTTGGCAAGACGACCTTCACTATGGTCAACCACTTGGGAACGCCCAGGGCATACGACGCCTCTCGCAGCTCATTGGGCACAAGCCTCAGCATTTCTTCACTCGACCTCACGACAATCGGAATCATGAGCACCGTGAGCGCCGCGGAACCAGAAATTCCAACTCTCGTCCCGGGGCCCAGAAGGATTTCAAAAAGGGAGTAGGCAAATAGTCCCGCCACGATTGACGGAATACCCGTCATCACGTCAACGAAAAAGGTTATCCACCTCGTCAGCCTCTTTCCGGCCCCGTATTCGACAATATAAATCGAAGTCATCAAGCCGATCGGAACAGAAATCGCACTCGCTGCCAAAGTCATGAGAAGTGTTCCCACCATGGCGTGAGCCGCACCACCACCTTCGCCAACCACATTGCGCATAGAAAGTGTGAAGAAATCGGCATCAAACCGAACCACACCGTTTGAGACCACGATAACGACGAGAGAAATCAAAGGGGTAAGAGCCGCAAGGAAAGCCGTGGTGACCAGGATGCCAGCCAATCGATCGACGGCTCGGCGTCGGCCCTCCACCCTCAGAGAAGCTAGAAATACGATGAGGGTAAATATTACGAGTGCAAGCAGAGCGACAAGGGCGACATTAATTTCATATTCTTTGTCCTCAGCAGGGCGCGCCACCGTAAAGAGCGACCAGGACAAGACCACAGACGACAACGCCACCAAGCTCATGAAATACGACGGCAGCCTTACACCCGCGAAGGTGTTGGAAGGCCGAACAGGATAAACGCTCGTCATTAGTTCGCTCCCGAGAAGTCAGCTCTGCGATTGACGATCCACCGAGCAATCGAGTTAACGACGAGAGTGATGGCAAAAAGTATGAGGCCCGAGGCAATAAGTGCATTGACGTTAAGCCCGTATGCTTCCGGGAAACTGAGGGCCACGTTGGCGGCGATAGTGGACGGATTCACGGAGCTAATCAGGTTGACAGTAATCACTCCGGTGGCCGAGAGAACCATAGCGACGGCAAGAGTTTCACCGAGCGCCCGACCCAATCCCAACATTGCGGCAGAGATGATCCCACCCCTTCCCACCGGGAGCACCACCGTGCGAATCATTTCCCACCGAGTAGAGCCAAGTGCCAGGGATGCTTCTTCATAGAGAACCGGGGTTTGAAGGAAAACCTCGCGAGAGACCGCGGTGATGATTGGCAGAACCATGACTCCAAGCACAATGGCGGCGGTCAATATGGTTCTGCCTGTTCCTGAAGCTGGACCCGCAAAAAAAGGAATGAAACTGAGGTTTTCAGCGAGCCACGTATAGGAAGGTTGAAGCGCGGGAGCGAGAACTGCCGCTCCCCAAAGCCCGTAGACGACCGACGGAACAGCGGCAAGGAGATCGACCAGGTACCCCAGCGTTGCCGCGATCCGACGCGGTGCGTAATGAGAAATAAAGAGCGCGATTCCAATCGCAAGGGGGAAGGACATCACTAATGCGAGAGCAGCCGCCCAGAGCGTTCCGTACACCAGAGGAAATACCCATTGCCAAAAGTTGTCACCGTCAAAGATTCCAATCTCCGCTGGATCAGCCACTAGGGCTGGGAAGCCTTCGACAAGAAGAAATGCAGATACTGCGGCGAGAATCACGAGGATAAAGGTTCCCGCACTCTTCGCGGACCCAGAAAAAATTCTGTCTCCAGGTCGTTCCGACGTCTTGCCCCCGGCTGTCCGAGCGAGCGCTCTCTCAGCTGGTTCTTCTGGCATGGGGTCCCACCTGCAGTTACGAGTAAATAACGGTAGAGGTCAAAAAGCGTGGCAACTAGTTCGAGTGTAGAGGGTGGTGGCCCACGACAAAATGCCGTGAACCCCCACCCTCAATCCCGCTCTCTTACTGGAGGGTGGTCAGGATTGCCTCAGCCTTTGCACGCGTATCCGCAGACACGGGAGCGTTTCCAGCATTCGCCTGAGAGGCAAGCTGACCGTCTTCACTCATCACGTATGAAACGTAGCCTTTGACCAGGTCAACAATGCTGTCATCCTGGTAGTCGTTGCAACCAATGAGGTAGCTTACGAGCACAATCGGGTAGGTACCGGTTGACTCCGTTGCACGGTCAAGCTCAATCGCGAGGTCATTCTCTCCTCGCTCACCCGGGTTCGCTTGAGGAGATTCGTCAACAATCTTGGCCGCAGCTTCGGGACTGTAGGGGACATAGTCAGCCCCAACTTTGACCGAGACGATCCCAAGGCTCCCCGCGCGCGACGCGTCAGCATAGCCAATGGTTCCCGTTCCATTGGTTACGGCATCGACCACACCCGATGTCTGGGGTGCTCCCTCTCCGCCCCACTCTTCGGGCCAAGACTCAAAGGATCCTGCGTTCTGGCCGCCAACCAACCAGTACTCCGGGGAGGCCTTTGACATATAGTCAGTGAAGTTGGCCGTAGTTCCAGAGTCGTCCGAACGATGGACGGCCGTTATCGCCAAATCTGGCAAGTCAACGCCAGCGTTCTGGGATGCAATGGCGGGGTCACTCCAGCTGGTGACGTCTCCAGTGAAGATTCGAGCCAAAGTGTCAGCGTCGAGATTTAGAGAGGCGATTCCCTCGAGATTAAAAATCACCGCGATAGGGGATATGTAAGCGGGAATTTGCCAGATTCCGGCGTCAACGACACAGGAACCAAAGTTGCCCTCAGCAATCTCTTCAACCTTGAAAGCGCGGTCTGAACCGGCAAAAGAGGACGCCCCGCTCTGGAAAGTCTCACGCCCACCGCCAGAACCAATGGGGTCGTAGGTTACGGTGACATCCGGGTTTGCGGTCTGAAAACCTGCAACCCAGGCTTCCTGAGCGGCCCCTTGAGACGATGCTCCTGCCCCAATCAGAGTCCCGCTGATTGTTGACCCCGATGCGCCCTCGCTGCTGTTGGAGTCAGAATTGCCGGCGCAGGCAGAGAGAGCAAACGTTGCCGATACAACAAGAGTGAGGCCCACGAAGCCTCTGTTTCGTCTGGTCATTGTCTAATTACCCGTCCTTGTTAGAGGAAATGTGATGTGACACTTCAGTGCCTCGATGAATCTCCCGTGTCGAGGTAACCCCCTCGGTGGTTTTCGGTAAATATTAGGTGAACAAATTTCCCGCTCCACTTGTGCCAAAGTGTTGGGATGTCCATTGCACCTCAGGTTGTGACTCTTACTCCAGCTCCAGCGATCGATCGCACCTATCTCGTGGATTCCCTACAGCTGGGCGAAGTACACCGTGCGCACGAGTCATATGCCGAGCTGGCCGGGAAAGGTGTGAATGTCTCCTCAGGTCTAGTTTTGGCTGGAATCCAGTCGCTCGCCGTCCTTCCACTCTCGGGGGAGGAGACAGCCAGCGCGAATCCAGAAATCATTCACTCCCACAACGTAACCCACCCCCTGCGGGTCAACATCACGGTGCTCGATGACAATGGGCTAACTACCAAGATCAATGAGAAGGCCCCAGCCTTGACCACTGCCGACTGGGCCGGGCTCGTGGACACTACTCTGTCTCTGGCCCGGGAGCATGGTTCACTGTGGATCCTGTTAGCAGGAACAATTCCTCTCAGCACAGAGGGCAGCGCACTCGATCTTCAAAGGCTGTTCGAGTTCGCCCACGACGAGGGAATTCATATAGGTCTGGATACCTCAGGAGCTCCGCTGATGGAACTCGCCCGTTCGGGACTCCCCGACTTCATCAAACCCAACGCGCCAGAGCTCGCGGAGTGTGTGGGCAGACCTCTTCTCACGCTTGGTGATGTTGTCGAGGCGGCTCAGGAAGTCCATGGGTGGGGAGTCACCCACGTGCTGGTATCGCTCGGGCCAGACGGAATGGTGGGGGTTTCTTCCTCTGGTGCCGTCCACGCGTCCACGGGACCTGTGACGGTGCGAAACACCATTGGCGCAGGTGACGCAAGCGTCGCAGGTTTCCTATCGCACATCATCAATTACCCCGATCAGTTCGCCGAGTCAGTTGCCACGGGAGTGGCGTGGGGGGCTCTCAAAGTTCAGGAAGTGAGCTCCCAGCTTCACAGCCTTGAGGGACTGCCGCCGGTAAGTCTGACCGTCTCTCCTGACCTCGCCAAGACTTTGGCGGAACCGGGACTTTTCTAACCTTCACCGCCATATTTATGGTTTTTTGTGGTTTTGGGTGTTGTTATGTGTGGTTTTGTGTTATTTTTCTGTCAGGTAATTCATAGAATCCTGAAGGACAACGACGATGTTGGCAGAAGAACGACGACTTTTGATCGTCGACTGGACGCGTAATGAGGGACGTCTCAACGCTGCCGAAGCTGCCGCAAAACTCAACGTCGCCACGGAGACAGTTCGTCGAGATTTAGACGTCCTCCAGCGCCGAGGTGCGCTTCGCAAGGTTCACGGCGGAGCGATTGCCATGGAACGCTTCGCTCACGAGTACACGATCCCGGAACGTCAGAACCTCAATCCCGATGCAAAGAAGCGCATCGCCGAGACCGCATCGGAATACATTCCCGACGAAGGCTGCATCTTTGTGGATGGCGGAACGACGACCGAGTTCCTTGCTCCCGCTCTTCGCAACCGCCCAGACTTGCTGGTTGTCACCAACAGCGTCACCCTCGCCTCACGGATTGCCGACAGCTCCACAAAGACTTACATGCTCTCAGGCCGCGTCCGCCCGACCACGCTCAGTTCGGTGGGTGCACGAACAGTGGAGGACTTGAGTCAGCTCAACGCGGTCGTTGCCTTCGTGGGCGCAAACGGAATCTCAAAGGATCTCCGTATTACGGCTTTTGATACGGATGAGGCCATCGTCAAGAAGGTCTTCATCTCCCATTCGGCTGAAACCATTCTCCTCGCTGATAACAGCAAGTTTGGGTCTACCTACCCCTCGACGTTCGGGGAACCATCAGATTTCGACCGACTCGTCACGGACCTGGGCACTGACTCCTCATTTATTGAGGGGTTCACCCAGCGTGGCGTCGAAGTGGTGGTCGCATGACCCACCGCGAATTAGGTTTCGTCTCCAGCCTTGGGGACGGAAGCGCACGAGAAGCCAGAGAGGGGTGCTTATTCTCCCTGAGCTCCCCAATCTGGCAACTCGGGCAAACAATACAACCTCTCGAAGGAAGGTAGTACCAATGAGTGATTTTATTCCCTCTGGTAGCGACGGCCAAGGTGGCTGGCGTGCCGGATTGCAGAAGCTCGGAGGCAACCTCGCGGGAATGGTGATTCCGAACATCGGAGCCTTCATTGCCTGGGGTCTGCTGACAGCTCTGTTCATCCCCACAGGATGGCTGCCCAACGAGAACTTCTCGTCCATGGTCGGCCCCATGATTCTGAACCTGCTGCCGATTCTTATCGGTTACACGGGTGGTCGAATCGTTCACGGTCAGCGCGGTGCGGTGATTGGTTCGGTTGCGACTGTCGGTGTGATTGTGGGTACAGACATCCCCATGTTCCTCGGCGCCATGATTATTGGTCCGCTGATGGCATGGATCCTCAAGTACATCGACAAGGTACTTGACCCCATTACCCCTCCCGGCTTCGAAATGCTGATTGGCAACTTCTCGCTGGGTATTGCCGGAATGCTCGGCGCCATGCTCGGTTACCTGGGAATTGGACCGATCGTCTCGGCCATCACCAACGTGCTGGGTAACGGTGTGAGCTGGCTCGTGGACAACTCTCTTCTCCCGATCGCATCAGTGCTGATTGAACCGGCGAAGATCCTGTTCATGAACAACGCGATCAACCACGGTGTTCTAGGGCCGCTCGGTGTGGTTCAGGCGGAAGAGGCAGGCAAGTCCATCCTCTTCATGCTCGAGACCAACCCTGGCCCCGGTTTGGGAATTCTGGTTGCCTTCTGGCTCGCTGGACCCAAACTCCTCCGTGGTTCCGCACCTGGCGCCATCATCATCCACTTCCTCGGTGGAATCCATGAAATCTACTTCCCCTACGTGCTGCTGAAGCCTCAGGTCGTCCTGGGTGCAATCGTCGGTGGCGCCGTGGGTGTTGCAACCTTCATGGTGACTGGCGTGGGACTGGTAGCAACACCATCGCCCGGATCGATCTTTGCCTACATGGCAGTGACCCCTCCCGGTAACCACCTTGGTGTGCTTCTCGGTATCGTCCTCTCCGCCGCTGCGTCCTTCGTTGTGTCGTGGTTCATCCTCAAGCTCTCGAAGGTTGACACCTCCGAGGATGAGTTTGAAGCTGCCAAGCAGCGCAGCAAAGAGATGAAGGCTGGCAAGTAACCATGGCCTCAGTATCGGCGAGTGACGTCAAGCAAATTGTTGTTGCCTGCGAAGCAGGCATGGGCTCCAGCGTTATGGTGGCCCGGCAATTAGCGAAACAGCTCAAGAGTCAAGGCATCACCGTTGTTCATTCACCGGTGAATCAATTGGCAGAAACACCGCACGAGATTGTGCTTGTTCACCGGGGCCTCAGTGCTCGGGCGAAGCAGGCTGTTCCCGATTCGGTGGTGATCATCTTCGACATGTTCTTGGGTGATCTCAACATTGCCAAGCTGGTCGGGGCTCTTCAGAATGGAGACACCATCTCAGATGGCTGATTTACTCCAACTGGCCGGTATCACGCTCGATGCGACGGCCTCCTCGCGAGAGGAGGCCGTCCGCATCTGCGGCTCACTCCTGGTGGACCTAGGAGCTGTCTCCTCGGAATACGCAGAGGCCATGTGGGAGAGAGAGCAGATCTTCCCCTCTGAGCTTGGGGACGGTTTCGCGATTCCCCATGGGACTGATGAGTCCCGACAGTTCGTGAACTTTGACCAACTCGTCTTTGTTCGATTCACGACACCCGTGACCTGGGTGAACGAAGAAATCTCGGTGTGCGTGGGAATCGCATCACAGGGAGACGGTCACGTCGAAATCCTCGGCAACCTGGCGGACCTACTCATGGATGAAGCTTCCGCCCACACACTTCGCACAACATTCGACGCAGAGGTCATTAGAGACCTCATTCTGAAAGGCGCATAGAGAATGAAGGCTGCACTGTTCCAGGGACCTGGAGACTTAAGTGTCATTGACGTTGACACCCCAAGCCCGGCGGCTGACGAGCTCAAGATTCGAGTCGAGTCCTGCGCGACCTGCGGAACAGACGCAAAAATTTTTCATCACGGACACCCACGCCTTGAGCCACCTCAAATCATTGGCCACGAGATTGCCGGAGAGATTATTGAAGTGGGAAGCGGCACCACTGGCTACAGCGTGGGGCAGCGCGTGCAGATTATTGCTGCCGTTCCATGCGAAGAATGTTGGGCCTGCACAGCGGGCAAGCAGGGTATCTGCATTAACCAAACCTCCATGGGTTACCAGTTTCCTGGTGGATTCGCCCAGGAGATGATTGTCCCCCAGGCCGTGATCAAGGCCGACGGCGTGAATACGATTCCTGAAGGCCTCAGCTTCGACGAAGCTTCAGTAGCGGAACCACTTGCGTGTGTGTTGAACGCACAGCGTCTCGTCAACGTTGGCCCAGGTGACACGGTGCTGGTGATGGGGGCAGGACCTATTGGGTGTCTCCACATCAGATTGGCACGCGCGCTGGGTGCCTCCAAGGTCATGCTCGCCGACATCAACGGTGGGCGGCTCAAGCTCTCCGCTGACGCAGTGAAGCCCGATCGAGCTATCGATATGTCATCTGAGAATCTCGAGGACATTATTGCCGCTGAGACCAATGGAATTGGGCCCAGTGTGATCATCACCGCTGCGCCCTCCGGTCAGGCGCAAGAACAAGCTATTGCGATGGCAGCACCCGGTGGTCGCGTGAGCTTCTTTGGTGGGCTCCCCAAAGACAAGCCCATAATCCAGGTTGACTCCAATGTTGTTCACTACAAGGAACTCATCCTTGCCGGCGCTAATGGCTCCTCCCCCGCGCAGAACAAAGAAGCTTTGTCCCTCATCGCGTCAGGGGCAGTTCCTGTCGCCGACTTAATTACCCACCGTCTCCCTCTCGACCAGGTACAGGACGCGATCAGCGCGGTAACGTCAGGGGAAGCCATCAAAGTCGTGATCAAGCCTCAGGGGGTCTAGGAATGAGCGCACACGTTCACACCGTCACCGTCGAAGACCCGATTGGCCTCCACGCACGCCCTGTCGGTCAGATCGTCACACTGGTGAGAGAAACAGGAGCCACCGTTACGCTGCGAAGCGCGGCTGGAGCAGAAGCGCTCGCCACGTCGGCGCTCAAAATGTTGGCTCTCAAGGTCAAGACGGGTGAGACTCTCGAGATCGTCATCGACTCCGCAGGATCGAGCGATCCCGAGACGCTCGCTGGTGAGATCGAAAACCTCATCAACCAGGGTTAGGCCTGGAGGCCACCACTGATGGAACTCACCGGGATTGGAGTCGGCTCTCACGCGGCTGTGGGGGAAGTCTTTGTCCTGCGAACCTCGGATGAGGTCTTTGAGCACAAGACCTCGACCCATTCACCGGATGAGGAAGCCAGTATTCTCGGCACCGCCATAGCCACCACGGCGGCGACTATCCGTGACGAAGCATCCTCCGGTGACGCCACCACCCAAGAGATTCTCGACGCATTACTGATCATCCTGGAAGATCCCGAACTTCAGGAGATGGCCCGCCCTCATCTGGATGCAGGCGCAGACGCTCCCACAGGGTTATTCAAAGCCCTGGATGAATTTGCTGAACTCATGGGGGACGACGAAGACTTTCAGTCTCGAATCGGAGACTTGCGCGGCATTGCCGCTCGCATCTCCGCATGGACCAGAGGTCTTGCCGCCGGTCCGGGAATTCCCAGCGAGGGCAGGTGGATTATCGTCGCCGAGGACCTCACTCCGCTGGAAACATCACAGTTTGGTGACTCCGTGGTGGGCGTCATCACAGAGCTGGGAGGACCCACCTCTCATACGGCAATCATCTGTCGAGCTTTAGGTATACCCGCGGTCGTGAGCGCCAGAGGTGCCATGTCTCTCGAGCAAGGAACGAGCATCTTGGTGGACCCCGAGGGCAACCGTGCTGTGGTGGGAGGCGACATATCGAGTGCGACCACGGCCATATCCTTCATTCCCCAGGCTGATGCTCCCCTCATTACCGTTCGGGCCAACATCGGTGGGGTTGCAGACGCAGAAAAAGCCTCCACAACCGCGGCGCGAGGAGTGGGACTCTTTCGGACCGAAGTCCTCTATCTGGCCGCTTCGACGATGCCGAGTGTGGACGAGCAGACATCGCTCTACATCGATGTCCTCAAGGCTGCTCCTGCCGGCAAAATCATCATCAGGACAATCGACGCGGGCAGTGACAAGCCTGTCCCTTTCCTGGCTCTTCCTCACGAGGAAAACCCCGCCCTGGGCGTTCGAGGATTCAGGCTCACGGCCGAACACCACGAGTTTCAGCGCTCCCAACTGACGGCTATTGCGCAGGCCATTGCTGCGACCGGGCGCGATGTCGGAGTCATGGCACCGATGGTGTCAACCGTGTCGGAGGTGAGGGAATTCAAGGCCCTCTGTGATGAAGCCGGCATCAGTCAAGTGGGAATCATGATTGAGACTCCCGCCATCGTGCCAGTAATGTCCGACCTCAAAGGTCTTCTGAGTTTTGTGAGTATCGGGACAAATGACCTCTCTCAATATCTTTTTGCTGCTGATCGCATGCACCCCCGGCTCGGCGCACTCAATGACCCGTGGCAGCCGGGTCTTCTGCGGACCATCAGGACCATCGCCGAGTCAGCGAGAAACTTGGGAATCCCTGTCGGTGTGTGTGGGGAAAGTGCCGCCAATCCGCTGCTCTCCATTGTCTTTGCAGGGTTAGGGATCGACTCCGTGAGTGTTGCACCGAGCGCTGTTGATTCTGTGAGCACTGCACTCAGTGCAGTGGATGCCGACTCGGCCTCTCATGCCGCACGGGTTGCCCTTGCAGCGAGCACCCCCGCCGAGGCCGAAGCAGCAATTCGGGCCCTCTACTCGTAGGCCGCATCGGCGTATTCTGGGGTCACCCAAGGAAAGGTGATCTGTGCGAGCAATTGTTGTGTCCCAGACTGGAGGGCCTGAGGTCCTCGTTTCCTCGGAGGTGCCGGAGCCAATCGGTGGCGAGCGCGACATCATCGTTGACGTCGCGGCAGCAGGAGTCAACTTCATTGATATCTATCAACGTCAAGGCCTCTACTCTCTTGCGCTTCCCTATACCCCCGGTCTCGAAGGAGCGGGGGTCATCCGATCGGTCGGTGCTGCGGTCACCGAGTTTTCCCCGGGTGATCGGGTGGCCTGGACAGGCCACCTCGGAAGCTACTCCGAGGTCGTCGCCATGCCAGCGGACACAGCTGTGCTCGTTCCAGACTCCCTGAGTCTGGAAACAGCTGCCGGCATGATGTTGCAGGGCCTTACCGCCCACTATCTCGTGACCAGCGTCCACAACGTAGTGCCGGGGGATACTGCCCTGGTTCACGCCGCAGCAGGCGGCGTGGGGTTGCTGTTGTGTCAGATGATTCGAGCCCGCGGTGGCGAGGTGATTGGAACTGTGTCAACTGACGCCAAAGCTGACGCCGCTCTGGCTGCGGGCGCGCATCACATCATTCGCTACGACCAAGAAGATGTCGCCCAGAGAGTTCGAGAAATCACGAGTCACAAGGGTGTGCAGGTTGTCTACGACGGCGTAGGACGAGACACCTTTGACGCGAGTCTGCACAGCCTCGCACCACGGGGAACCATGGCGCTGTTTGGTCAATCCAGTGGCCCCGTGAAGTCCTTTGACCCCCAAATTTTGAACCAGTTGGGATCCCTGTTCTTGACCCGTCCAAGCCTCACGCATTTCACCCAGACTCCCGAGGAGTTACGGTGGAGAGCATCTGAAGTATTCGAGGCGCTGGAGAAGGAAGTTCTGTCCTTCTCGCTGCACGGGACCTACCCGCTCGAGGACGCTCACAAGGCCCACGCGGATCTTGCCGCTCGTCTCACCTCAGGCAAACTTCTTCTTCTTCCCTAGAGTGTGGCCGTAGCGCTCAGGTTGATGCCGTTTTGTCCAGGGGGACAAAATAGAGCGTTTCGCACTAGCGTTGGAGCATGAAAATTCTGCTCGTTGGCGCCGGAGGCGTTGGTAACTCCCTCGCGAAACTACTGGCGACACGTGACTTCTATGAAGCAGTAGTCGTCGCCGACTATGACCTTTCACGAGCGGAATCCGTAGTGGCGTGGATTGAGAAGCGCTTCCCCGCGGCTCACCCCCGATTCAGCGCAGCCCAGATAGACGCCTCACAGCCCGCGAACGTGACCGACGCTGCTCGTGAACACGGATCCACCATCGTGATGAATGCTGTCGAACCCTCGTTCGTCGAGAGCATCTTCGATGGTGCGCTAGCCGCGGGAGCCGACTACATGGACATGGCCATGAGTCTCTCCAAGCCCAACCCGACCGACCCCCTCAACTCTCCCGGCATCAAGCTAGGTGATTATCAGTTCGAGAGGGCTTCGGAGTGGGAGAAGGAAGGGCGTTTGGCGCTGGTCGGAATGGGCGTGGAGCCGGGCATTTCTGATGTCTTCGCCAAGTACGCTGCCGACCACCTCTTTAGCGAGATCGACGAAATTGGCGTCCGCGATGGAGCCAACCTCGTGGTCACCGACGAAAAGGGGCGCGAAATCTTCGCACCCTCGTTCAGCATTTGGACAACGATTGAAGAGTGCCTCAACCCTCCCCTCATCTGGGAAAAAGACAAAGGCTGGTTCACTACCGCACCCTTTAGTGAGCCTGAGGTGTTCACCTTCCCTGCGGGTATCGGTCCGGTCGAGTGCGTCAATGTTGAACATGAAGAGGTTGCCCTCGTCCCCCGCTATCTCGACGCGAAACGTGTGACCTTCAAGTACGGTCTCGGTGAAGAATTCATTGGGGTTCTGAGAACGCTCAACCTTCTCGGTTTGGATTCGATCGAACCGACATCGGTGCGCACCGCACCCGATTCCGAGGGCAAGCGCTCTGTTGCCTCGGTATCACCCCGCGACCTTGTCGCATCTGTCTTACCAGACCCTGCCACGCTGGGTAATCGCATGAGCGGCACCACGTGTGCGGGGACATGGGTGACCGGGAAAGGCAAGGATGGGACTCCCCGCGAGGTCTATCTGTATCACGCGATCGACAACGCCTGGACGATGGAGCACTACGACGCCCAGTGCGTCGTGTGGCAAACAGCCCTCGCCCCTGCTCTCGCTCTCGAGCTTCTCGCCACCGGTGTGTGGTCAGGCTCCGGAGTTCACGGACCCGAAGCCTTCGACGCAAAGCCCTTCTTGGATCTCATGGCGCAGCCAGAGTCCGAGGGTGGTTATGGCCAGGCGTGGGGTCTCGAAGAGCGCTAGCTCGGAGTGAATCGGAGGGACAGGCACGACAACCCGCCGTCAATTTTCTGGCATTCGGAGTTTTCCAACTCGATCACGACGAACCCAGCGTCTCGCACCCGCTCGGTGGTGAGAGGGAAACCCAAAGGCATAAACACGACATCGTTGACTCGGATGCTATTGGCCGCCGGTTCTTCACCCTCGGCAACATCGACCACTGTGTAGCCCTCGAAGCAACCACTCGCACTGAGGCGCGGGGTGGACAGAATCGTGGAGCCATCGAGCAGTGAACAATCGGACTTGAAGTGCAACACTCCAGGGGGAGTTGTCACTTCCCGGACGGTGTAACCCCAGTCCGCAACCGCATCGCGGAGCTCCGCGATTCCCTCGGCATTGGTCCGAGCTGATCGCCCCACCAGAATTTCTGTTTCCGTGGTCAAGATGTCCCCACCCTCAACGAACCCAGGACCCGTGAGTTGTCGAACCTCTGAATACAGGTCACCAAGGTGGGGCGCCATCGCCATCGATTCGCCAAATCGAGTGGGCGCTCCCGGGCGCAACACCACGGCCCCCTCTTGAAGACAGAGAGCCGTATCCTCGACAAACAACGAGTCGGGGAACTCTTCAAGAGCATCGAGAACACTCACTTCCACACCCGCCTGGCGCAATGCCATGACATAAGCGTCGTGGTGCCGCACAAGGACATCACTTTCGGGGTTTCCCACATCCTCTGCTCGAAGTCCGTGAACAGCACTGAGGGGTGGGCGACGTGTGATGGCGTGAGTAAACCGAAACGATCGTTCAGACATCAGGCAAACTTACTGGCCGTGAGTTTCTTCCGTGGCCACCAGAAGGAATCCCCCGTGATGAAGGCGAGGGCTGGCACGACCACTGTTCGCACGAGGAGGGTGTCAATCAGCACTCCGATACCGACGATGATGCCGATTTGGAACAGCGCGATGAGTGGAAGAACACCCAAGACCGCGAAGACTGCAGCCAAGAGAATTCCTGCGCTGGTGATCACTCCACCGGTAGCGCCCAAAGCCTTGATCATCGCCTGACGGGTGGGCTGACGTGACGTCGTCGCCATATTTGCCGACTCTTCTCGTGCCCGGGAGACCAAGAAGATGTTGTAGTCAACACCCAACGCCACGAGGAAGAGGAATGAGTAGAGAAAGACACTGAAGTCCAGACCCGACATCCCAAACACATTTTGGAAAATGAGCCAGGCAGCGCCCATGGCGGAGAAGAACGAGAGCACCACGCTACCCAGCAACAGAATCGGCGCGACAAGTGCCTTCAACAGCAGGACCAAGACAATGAACACCAACACCAGAATGAGGGGGATGACCAGGAGCTGGTCTCGCTCATATGCCTGCTTCACCGCGAGGCGGGTGGCGTCATCACCACCCACGAGTGCATTGGCCCCAGGAACCGCCTGAACGTTCTCACGAAGGCTCTCGATAGCCCCGTAGGCCTCTTCGCTGCCGCCCTCGGCATCAAGAACAACATCAATGCGAGAGAAGTCATCGTTCTGGTTCACAATCTCTGCCGATGCCACGAGGGGCGATGCGAGAGCGGCCTCGACGACATCCTCCGCTCGATCATTGACGGCAATGACCTGCGTGGGAGCGCTCGCTCCCGCGGGGAATGCTTCCGCCAAGACCTCAATACCGGTGACCGCTTCCGGCTTTACCCGGAATTGCTCCGTCTCGGGAAGCCCAATCGTGATGCCGGTGGCCCCAACGCTCAGTCCTCCCAGCACAGCAATACCCAGAATCGCGACGGTGATGGGTCGCCTACTCACACCCTTACCCAGCTTCGCCCACCAGCCAGTATCTGACTTGTTCACTCCACCAAATCGAGGCACGAAGGGCCAGAACAACCCCCGCCCAAAGACCACAATGGCTGCGGGCAAAACACCGAGGGCGGCGATCATCGCGACCACAATTCCGCTGGCACACACCAGACCCAAGGCTCGGTTGCCACCGAGCTCCGCAAAGCTCAAGGTGAGCAGAGCCAGCGCGACTGTGCCTCCAGAAGCAAGAATCGCAGGACCAGCGCCCTTCACAGCTTTCGTCATCGCTTCATGACGATCTTCAGTCGTGAGCAGCTCCTCTTTGTAACGAGCAATCAGCAGGAGGGCGTAGTTGGTGCCGGCTCCAAAGACAAGAACGGAAAGAATTCCCGTGATGGAACCGTCCGCGGTGATATTGAAGAAAGCCGCGACGTTTCGACCAATCTGGCCGGCCATGCCATCCGCCGTTCCCACCACGAGCAGAGGAACGATCCACAAAATGGGGCTTCGATACGTGACCAACAGCAGGAAAATCACGATGAGCACAGTCGCCAAGAGAAGCGTGAAGTCCGCGCCGGCAAAAACCCCAGCTAGGTCAACCTGGAAACCTTCGGGACCTGTGACGTAGGGCTCAATCCCCGCGGGCACGTTCTCTGCGATGATCGCCCTGACTTCCACAATGCGCTCGGCCTGCTCATCGACGTCGTCGATCTCGTCCATGGGAATAGTGAGCACGGCCGTCGTGTTGTCTTCCGAGATGGTGGCAGGCGGAACAAAGAGTTCACCCATCACCTCGACATTGCTGTACTCGGTGAAGAGCTCGTTGGCGCCTCCCTTGGGCATCTGAATCATCGGGTCAAACTCACCCTGCAGCCAGACAATGTCCTCATCAGTGAACTCGCCCGAGGACTTTGCGAGAACCACAACCGCGGCCGTTCCCTCAGACCCAGGCATCTCGGCTAGAGCCTCCTCCACGAGAATTACTTCAGAGTCATCGGGGAGACCGTTGTCCGGGCTGACGTTGGTCTCTTCGGCGGCGAACACTGTGAAGGACAACACGGCGAAAATCAATCCGATGAGGAGAGTGACCCATGCGGTCTTGGGCCCAGTAATAAAGCGAATTATGGCGGTCACCTTCTAAAACTTACTCCTGAATGGACGTCTCATCCCGCAAACGCCCAGATGTCTTTGGGAGAGTGGAGGTGAGAGGAGGTCGTGGTGAAACTACTGCCCTCGGTTTTTCTGTCCGCGCTCGTCCTGAGCGGCTGTGCGCCCGCGGATCCTAACCCTGCGCCTCCCCCGGAAACGTCGATCGAGACCGAAACGACAGAACCGGCACCCCGGAGTGCACCTGGACCGTGTGACGTGGTGAACGAGCGCGAGATGGGCGAAACCATCGGTGCTCAAATCACGGCACTCAGGGCCGGTGACTACGCCGCCGCGTATGAATGGGCTGCTCCGGCGTTCCAGATGAATGTTCCCCTCGAGGTCTTCGAAATCGTCATCCAAGACGGCTACTCAAGCCTCCTGGAATCCCGCTCCCACACCTTGAGTGACTGCGTGCTCTTTCCAAGCGACCTTGGCAACACCGTCGTGACCGTGAGAACAGTGTCCGGTGAGGTGTTGACCTACTACTACGAGATGATCAACACCGACGAGGGGTGGCGCATTCTCGGAGCCGCCGAAATCGCCCCCGTTAGTTCCGGTGCCTAGAGGTTAGTCCCGCCAGGGAGGGCTCGGCTCGAGCTCTTCAGAGCGAGGCAAGCTCTCGGGCAACGATGCGCTCAGAGCATCGCGTTCCCCGTCCGTGAGAGCAATCCCCGCTGCTGACACAGAGTCTCGGATGGACTCAGCCCTTGTTGCTCCGGGAATCGGGATGATGACGGGTGAGTAGGCGAGCAGCCAGGCCAGCACGAGAGATTCTGGGCTGACAGATTTCTCCTTGGCCATACTTACGAAAGAGCCCACCTCACCAGTGGTGATGCGATTGACCTTCTTGGACCCTCCCAATGGGGACCATGGAAGGAAGGCGATGCCGTTGTCCTCGCAAATCTCGAGAACCTCGAGATCGTGGCGATAAAGAGGACTGAACTCGTTTTGCACCGAAATCACGCCACCCTGATCGGGTCCACCCGCTATCTCGAGCGCTCGGGTGAGTTGGGCTGCGTTGTAATTCGAGACGCCGATTTCTCGGACAATGCCCCGACTCTTGAGCTCGAGGACATTCTCAAACTGGGTCTCAAAAGGGAGCTCCGGGTCAAGCCTGTGGTGCTGCCACAGATCAATGACGTCAACGCCGAGACGTTCGCGAGAGCGCTCCGCTGCGCCCACGAGATAATCCAGACCTCCGTTTCGACCCCACTTTTCGCCATCGCTACGGGTGATTCCACCTTTCGTGGCAATCAGGACCTGATCCTTCTGCTCCGGCTGCGCCTCCCATGTGCCAAGAGCCTCCGCCACAAATGTCTCATTGTGCCCGACCTGGTCCCACGCTGGTGCATAGATGTCCGCGGTATCCAGAAGTGTGACGCCAGCGTCAAGCCCCGCATGAATCCCGGGAAGAGCGCTCGAGTTGCGGGTGTCTTCTGCGACGGCCGCACCTCTAGGCCAGGACACGTTCATACATCCCAGCCCAATGGGATAGACCTTCCAAGGCCCCAGTCTGCGGGTACTCACGATTGTTCTCCCTCCGGTAACGGCATGACGTCGACCATCGTGGGTTCGGGCAATTGAATCACACCGTCCTCGAGAGAGATTACCGCCGATGCGTTCCACGGTTCACTACCGTGTCTCATGATGTACCCAGGTACTAGCCACGCGGTTCCGGATGCATCCCACACGAGCAGAGGCGCTTCCTCCGAGCTTTCCACCGTGAGTGTGAGGACCTCACCGGGCTCCGGATAGTAGGGCTCATCCATCGGAAGTCCGTCAGCGAAAACACTGTCAAATCCAGAGTGGTACAGCGGTGCGGGACTTCCCCACCATTGGCCAGACGCGAGCCTATCGACGGCTGCCATCGGACTCACGGTGGTGAACTCTCCCCGCGAAATGGGCAGAGCAGCGTGGCCTGACACTGAAGCGAGGGTTGGCCCCGGAGCAAAGAAGACGCTCCACTCCAGCGCGGTATCAACGCCATCGAGTTTCTGGATTGCGCTGAGTCCCACTCCCCAGTCATCATTCGCCAAGACAGTCAAGTCGGACTCCTCGATCTCGAGCCCTGATTTCTGGAGCAGCTCCACCGCCATTGCTCTGGCTTCCTCAACGCCGGGGAGCGGCCCGCTCGGTTCTGGGTTTTCGCATTCGAAACCGCCCAGATCCTCGGATCCTTCCTCGGGAATAATCTCTCGACAGGTTGGCTCCTGATAAGCCGCGGGGTTGCTGTAGTACCAGGGTCCTGTACCGCTCCACGTGAGGTTCAGAGTTGGACCACTCCAATCCTCGGGCCCAAGAACGTAGCCCGGCCACTGCTCGTCAAAATACTGGCTCGGCCCGGAGACTCCCTCAACTCCGTA
>Ga0233451_10000093_pt1 | contig 86697 bp, 45 predicted proteins | sample 011ome_29_FD_183052 | JGI IMG/M metagenome (GOLD analysis project Ga0233451, IMG submission 183052) | Coastal salt marsh microbial communities from the Groves Creek Marsh, Skidaway Island, Georgia - 011504CT (spades assembly) | ecosystem: Environmental > Aquatic > Marine > Intertidal zone >... | reverse complement strand
TATTGGTTTTGATGAATCACCTGAACCTCCAACATACTCAATCGACGTATTTGGTACGACATGTTCATTCTGTGCATTACCAACACCAACTCCGTCACCAACACCAACGAGAACACCAACAGTTACTCCAACAATTTCATTGACTGCGTCACCAACACCAACGAGAACACCTACAAGAACACCAACTAAGACACCAACGGTAACACCATCGACATCGGCATCTCCGAAAACAATTAGTATTAACTACACAAGTGCAACATGTGCTAGAGGTTCGGCAGCTATTTACGTGAATGGAGTGTTACAATCTTCATACACAGCAACAGGTAGTGGAAATGACTCTACGGATTCAATCCAAGCGTTCCCAGGTGATACAATCCTTTACTACGTTGAATCTCAAGGTGTATTAGGTTCAGGATGTCAGATATACGCAGAAACACAAGGTGCGGGTTCTGTATTGGGACAAGAGGTTTCATCAATTTCAGCGAATAGTGGTTTAACTCCGGCAAGTGATTCAGAATCATTTACACTTGGTAATAACAACATATCGATTGGTTACGACTTTGTACCACAAGCATTATAACAAATTAAAAACACATAAAATATAAAACCCCTCTTCGGAGGGGTTTTTCTTTATCAAGATATTTATAGACAATGGAATTCTTTATAAAACAAAACAGTGAGTTACCAATCTTAAAGATGGAGGTTGTTAGAGATGGTCGAACAGATTCGTGGAAGTTGTTCGATGCGGATTTAGACAATGCAACAATCCGTTTCTCAATGAAAGAAGAATCCACAGGTATTCCAAAGATTGTGATGAACAACGCATTCATCACCGAAAAGATTCAACAAAACCCCGATGCCACACCATCCTATTATATTTTCTATAAGTGGTCACAAAGAGACACACGTAGAAAAGGTAGGTATTTAGGTGAGTTCTCAATCATTAATTCAATGGGTGAACTGATTGCACCAATTAGGGAAAATCTTTATATCAATATCATTTGACAAGAAGGAAAACACTTCTTATTATTTCCATAGTATAAATGTCAAAGAGTAATCACATCACTACGATGTGAGTATAATGTCTCAGACGAAAAGAAAATATTATGGTATCACAAGAAGTAATCGAAGAATTCCTATTAGGGGAGGACCCTGAAAAGTATATAGTTGCGTTAGAGTACGACTATCGTTCAGGAAAAATATTCAAAGTAATTCAAGACCCTATTCAGGGTAAACAAATCAAATCAGACTCATTTATTCCTTTTGCATGGGTGGGAGACCTTCATGGAAAGAATTTCTATGGTGGTTCAAAAGCATCTCAGAAACAAGCGATGTCAACCCACGGTATCCTTATTGAGAAGTTAGACACTCATGGTGATGAGAGAATGGAGAAAGGTTTGAAATATATAGTCAAGACAACCAAATCATACTCAAACTTAGTTAACTTCTTCAAAGGTGGGGGATTAGACCCATGGAATAGAGATAACTCAGGGGATATTATGATTCTACCACCAACAGAACAATATCTATGTCAGAAGGGGAAACGACTTTTCAAAGGGTTTGACGAATATGATGAGGTTCACCGTTTTGTATTCGATATCGAGACCACAGGTCTCTCACCTGAAGACAGTCAAATCTTCCTCATTGGTATGAAAGACAATAGAGGGTATGAAAAGGTATTATCAGCAGAAAATCCTGAAGAAGAAAGAAAACTTATCATTGAGTTTTTTGATATTGTAAATCACCTTAAACCAACACTTATTGGTGGATACAACTCGGCATTCTTCGATTTTCCATTCTTAATTCGTAGAGCAGAGATTTTAGGTTTGGACCCAAAGAAGATTATCAAAACCCTTAATCCTGAAGTTAATTTTAGAACAAAGGACGGGATGTTGAAGTTGGCAAATGAGATGGAAGAATACACTCAGATGCAGATGTGGGGTTACAATGTTGTGGATATTGCCCATGCGGTTCGTAGAGCACAAGCAATCAACTCAGACATTAAGAGTTGGGGTCTTAAGTATATTACCCAATTTATCGGGGCTGAGAAACCAAACCGTGTGTATGTTCAGGGTGATAAGATTGGTAAAATCTATTTTGACAATAAGGATTACTATTTCAATCCTAAGTCAGGTGGATATAAAGAAGTCGGAGCACCTGGTACAGAAAATTTAATGGAGCGTTTTCCAGGTGCATTTGAAGAGGTTAATGGTAAGTACATCATTGAAAGATATCTATACGATGATATTTGGGAAACAATGGTAGTTGATGAAGAATACAATCAAGCTAACTTCTTACTTGCTAAGTTGGTACCAACCACCTACGAACGTCTGTCCACCATGGGTACCGCCACACTGTGGAAAATGATTATGGCTTCGTGGTCATACAAGCACGGACTTGCAATCCCTCAGAAGGGAGATAAACGACCCTTTACAGGTGGTTTGTCACGTTTGTTAGCGGTGGGTTATTCAACAGATGTACTAAAACTCGATTACTCATCACTATACCCATCCATTCAGTTGGTTCACGATGTGTTCCCTAAGTGTGATGTTACAGGTGCAATGAAGAGTATGTTGAAGTATTTCCGTGATACTCGTATTAAATACAAACAACTCGCGGCTGAATACTCATCAACGGACAAGAAATTATCCTCACAATACAACCGTAAACAATTACCCATTAAGATTTTCATTAACGCATTCTTCGGTTCGTTGTCAGCACCTCACGTATTCCCATGGGGAGATATGGACATGGGTGAGCAGATTACCTGTACAGGTCGTCAATACTTACGTCAGATGATTATGTGGTTTATGGAAAGAGGATACAAACCACTCGTAATGGATACGGATGGTGTGAACTTCTCAGTACCTGAGGGTAGAGATTCCCACACATATATAGGTAAAGGTATTAATGGTCTTGTAGTTGAGGGTAAGGAATATCACGGTTCCGAAGCTGATGTTGCTGAGTACAACGATATCTTTATGAGGGGTGAAATGGGTCTCGATACTGATGGTCAATGGCCAGCAACAATTAACGTGGCACGTAAAAACTACGCACTATTAACAGACACAGGTAAAGTAAAACTTACTGGTAACACGATTAAGTCTAAGAAACTTCCAACTTATGTTGCTGAATTTTTGGATAAAGGTCTTCGTATGTTGTTAGATGGTAAGGGTCACGAATTCTTAGAGTACTACTACGAATATGTAGATATCATCTACAATCGTCAGATACCCATCTCAAAGATTGCCAATAAAGCACGTGTAAAACAATCAATAGCGGAGTATAAAAAACACATAACTAAAAGAACAAAATCGGGTTCACTAATGTCTCGTCAAGCACATATGGAATTAGCGATGAAACATGACCTACAGGTTGGTTTGGGTGATACTATCTACTATGTAAATAATGGTGAAAGAAAGTCTCACGGTGATGTACAAAAGAAAAAAGATGAGGTCGTCTTGAATTGTTATTTGATTGATGAAAAAGACATATCTGAAAAACCTGATATGTTAGGTGAATACAACGTACCTCGATATCTTGCATCATTTAACAAACGTATTGAACCACTATTAGTTGTTTTTTCTACGGAAATTCGTGATGAGATATTGGTCGAAGACCCAACTAAACGTCCATTCTTTACTAAGACACAGACGGAGTTGGTGAGGGGTTATCCTCGTCGTGAAGGGGACCAAGATACCTTAGAGGAGGTATTAACCATCTCAGATACTGAAATTAAGTTTTGGGATAGTGTAGGTATTGACCCATACTATATGTATGTAGAAGGTACGATGGAATTAGTGGATGAAGAGTATGTTTCTAAGAATAGAAAACTTATGAGTTCTTTAAGCCATCAGACGACATAATATACCAACCTTGTCCTATATAACGTAATTCAACAGAGGCACCTCTTTCGGTTTCTATTTGGTTATATTCGTCATCGATTAGTTTGTCACTTTTGATTGTGACATTAGTCATAGATTTAATTGTAATGTGGTCAGTGGTTGTTTCATCTAAAGTTACAACACACTGTTCCACATTTTTTATAATAATTGCGGCTTCACCGTTTGTTGTATATCCTGTATTTGTACAGATAATTGCATCAGAAGTTTTAACTTCTTTTCCGTTAACAATTTTAATAACGGGGTAACTCTTAAAAATTCCCATATTAGATAATGTATATCTGTCGTGGAAGTGCTCTATATTGTAATTGTTTGTTCAAACTTTCAGCTTGACTTGCTTTAACTTCCATCATTTTATCAGGACGGAGTCTCTCTAATCTCATTTTTAACTCCTCCTCTAATTTAGACTTCTCATCTTTAGATTCACTCAATAATGAATCATATTCCAATTGAAGTTCAGAATCAGGAGTTTTTAGATTACCACTGAATTTACCTCTTACCCTACCTAATGTTTCTTTAACATATGCGGTAAACCATCTACGAACCCACGTTTGTGCCGGTGAGTTAAGTTGGTCCCATCTTAAGTTGTCTAAATTAACATCCGATGGTAATCGAACGATATCAGGGTTTTCGGCTAAACAAGATTCTCTGTCATCTGTTTCATAGTACCAATACCATACTTTGTATTCGTTGTTTGCAATATTACCAAAATCAAACTTACCACCAGGTACATTATAAAGGTGAATTGCCTTTTTACCTTCAGGAAGTGCGGTTACTCTATAAGTAAGTTCACCACCAATAAGTCTTCTTTTAATATTGATGTCTTGCATTCTTAATAAGATATCAAATGCTGGCGTTACGAAGTAGTTTCCTTGACCTCCCATTTGTGAGAAACCAGCACCACCACCAAGACCGATACCACCAAATCCTCCGAAACCACCCATGAATGGGTCGAAGAATGCTGCGTCTAATTCTGCTCTTGTGAACCATAATAGTTCATTAAGTTCACGACCCGCAGGGATTTCATAAATTTGTTGGTTTCTTTGTAGGTTGATGTAGTCCTTTTTAAGAACGGCGTCACCACCTGCCTGTAAACCTACAATCTTAGAATATGCGTAAGTGTATTGTGTTTCCCAATCTAAAGAACGAGTGATAAGTGCTTTAGCTACGGATTGTGTATCTTGATTAAGACCATATAAAGATGTCCATTGTGATTCAATTAACCAATCATTCACATATTGAGAATAGTCTTCAATGGATAATTCCAATAAAGAATCCATCATTTCGTCTTCTATCTCAATGCCTCTTAGAGGTGCACCGAGTAAGTGACGAATTCTCGTGTAAAGTTTTGTTCTTTGTGGTTCAATAATAATCGACATCGTGGACTTTTATATATAAATATCCAGTAAATGTGAATTATTTAGGATTAACCCAACTATCAACAGGGAACGTAAACCTACCATTTTTGATTTCAGTATTATCGTTTGCAAATACGATAGTACCTTTAGAGTCATTATGGAAAGCAATGTAGTCTGTTTTGTAAGGTTTTACGTTACCAGTACCGAACACTACCATTCTACCATCTTCTTCTTCGTAACCGTTGAAAGGTTTAATTTGAATGGTTTTATTTTGACCGTCAATTTCAACCGTCGCATCAATACCACCAATCATATCGTCTTTACCTCCTAATTCACCTACTTTGAATACCTTCTTCGTATTAAAGATATCCTTCATATTGACAACAGCCTTTAACTCTCTTTCATCACCAAACTTGTTTGACCTATCTAATGAAGCCATAATTGTTTGGAATGTTCCTGAATCCTGATTGAAGATACGGTGTCTGAATTGAATCATAAGTTGTATCATTCTATCAGTCTCTTGAAGTTGTTGTTGATTGTTACCACCAATAAAGTTAAGTGGGTCCTGACCGTAGTGTTTTAATACTGCGTTCAAGTCATTAACTAATATACAGAATGCTGAGTAGTTGGTATTTAATTTGTTGATTACTGAACGACCAGGTTGTTCAAAATCATAGATACCCGACATCTGTCCAGGTGCATATTCGTTCTTTCCATAATGGAATTCAGAATATACTTCTTTTAAGATATCCATAATTGCATACATAAACTTCTTCTTAACCTGAGGGTTTCTGTTAAAAATCATTCTATAAGTGTTTACCTGTTTTGGTGAACATCCTCTTGATGTACCCTCAGTAATTAATGATTTCACCACCTTAGATTCGTTTATCTTGCCTTTTTGATATTGGTCAAATTGTTTGTTAACGAACGACCAGTTAATAACCTCAAAGAAATTATCAACATATTGGTCTCTTCTATTTTTATATTTTAAGTAATAGGCGTGTTCCCACAAATCCAACCCTAATAAAGGAATTCCACCATTTTTCATTGTGTTCATAAGTGGGTTGTCCTGATTTGAAGTGGTCATAATTTTAATACTACCATTCTTATTAAGGACTAACCATACCCATCCTGAACCAAATTGTGAAACTGCTTTTTTCTTAAATTCTTTTTTGAAGTTGGATAATGTTTTATATTGTTTTTTAATCTTATCAAAAACAGGTCCATTAGGTTCTTGTTTTTTTGGTGATAACATTTGCCAAAACAATTCGTGGTTGTAAGCACCACCAGCGTTGTTTTTGATTGTTCTATTGTATCTTGAAATACCTTTAATGAGTAGTTCAAGGTCCATATCCTTATCTTTTACCGATTCTAATGCTTTGTTGAGTTTTTTAAGATAACCTTTGTAATGTTGGTTATAGTGAACATTCATTGTTTCTTTGTCCACAAAACGGCTTAGTGAAGAATATGAATACGGTAACTTAATTGCCGATATTCTTTTCACGTCTTTTTTGTTTTCTTGAATTATTTCTTTTCTTTCAGAACCTGAGATTTGTTGTTCTATCTCATGGATTCTTTCTTGGCTTTTTTTGAATTCCATACGTTTTCATTTTCTTATAAATAATATCGTATGGGAAAATATTCCTACCTTCTTGAAATTGTATTCAATATTTCCTCTACAACCGTCCCTCTGTCTATATTATCACCCATAACGGTTTCAAATACATTTTTTTTATTGGATAATATATCGTAAATAACACCTTCAATCGTATTTTCAAAAATTGGATAAAAGACAGATACGTTTGATTTCTGTCCATATCTATATGCTCGGTCTTCTGCCTGTGAGTGGTCAGAAGGGACGAACGAGAGGTCATTCATAATAACGGCTTCTGCTGCGGTCAGTGTGATTCCCACACCTGCGGCTTTGAGGTTACCAACAAATACCATTACCTTTTCATTGTTTTGGAATTCATCCACAGAGTTTTGTCTTGCGGGTTTACTCATCCTTCCGTCCAATGCGACGGCGGACTTTCCAAAATGTGATTTAATTTGGTTTAATGTATCGGTAAAGTTGGTGAAGATAATAACTTTTTTTCCCTGTTCAATAATATTTTCTGCAATCTCAATGGTGTCTTTTACCTTCTCTTCGGCAATGACCTGTCTTACTTTCATCAGTTTTGAGAACTGCACGGTTAATGAGGATGACTCCTCGGAGTTGTTGTCATACCAATCGAAGTATTCACCCATAAGTGCTTCGTATTGTTTTGACTTTAATCTTAGATAAACGGGTGTGAGAATTTTTTCAGGTAAATCTAATATATCCTGTTTTAGTCTTCTTAGGACGTGTGTTTTTGTTCGGTCTCTTAATTCTGTTAGGTTAGATGCCCCGTTGACATTCCATACCTTTCTGTTACCAACATTGAATTGGTAACCTTCACAATAACGGATTGCATAAGCCATCCAATTATAAGCGATTGGTGAGTCTACCAAATCTAATAGGTTGAAATAGTTAATTGGTCGTGAGGTCATTGGTGTACCCGTTAGTAACCATACCTTTCCAACTTTCTTACAAATATCGTTTGCAATCTTTGTTCTCTGAGCTTGTTTGTTTTGGATGTAATGAGCTTCATCTATAATTACCAAATCAAATTCTTCCTTTAATACCAAAGACTCTTTTACTTTCTTTAAGTCGTGGAAGTTCTTTAAGATATCAAAGTTGATAATGGTAAAATCTTTTGGTTCCCACTTCTTACCTTCGATGATTGATACCTCTTTATCTGTGTAATTGGCAATCTCACGTTGCCAGTTAATTTTCAAAGATGCGGGACAAATAATCAATACTTTATTAGCTTTAGCTTCCAATGCACCAATCACCGTTGCTGTGGTCTTACCCAATCCCATATCATCTGCGAGAATATATTTGTCATTACCAACTAACTTTTCAATAGCGAGTTTCTGATGTTCGAGTGGTGGACGATGAGAATACTTAGTGTAATCAATTTCTACTTTTCTTTCTCTATTTTGAATCACTGCAGCTTTAGGTAACCAAAAGTCGTATAATTCTTCGGTCTCAAATAACTTTCCGTAGATATGAAATGATTTATCTTTTTCTACTAAGATTTTTTCTACGTATATTTGTGTCGGTCTTTTGGTAAGAAGTTTCTCTTCCATCATTTTTTTACCAAAGTATTCATCCAACTCTACCCATTTTCTTGCCACCTTTGGGGTAACATCGTGGAAGTCAATAATGTAATCTGCCTGAGCACGAGTCATCTTAAAATGCTTTTTGACTTGCATTTTTTTCTTTAGACCCAATATGTAATTGTTGAACCCTTCGTAGTCTTCTAAGATACGGGTTGCCCTTACTTCAGGTATTTTAGACATTACTTTATTTTCTTCCATACAGTTAAATACCTTTAATAATAATCATTTTATAGATATTTATCAATTGATGAGTCAAAGAAAAGTTCCAATAACGAGATTAAACAAATTCTTCGCAGAAGAAGATTTTGATTTAGACATATCCCTCGGCCAAGAATGGTTGCATGGGGATATGAACTTTACGTTTGTATTGTATCGTGTTGATAAACAAAGGACGAAAAAAGACGATGTCTATGGTGAGGTAGTATCTGAAGGTATTCAGTACCATGCACCTGTGGAACTTAAAGGTTATGTTCAGATTGAGGCTCCTACAAATGCGTTTATGGGTAACTCAAGAATTGGACAGGTTGAACCTGGTAATCTCAAAGTGGGTATCTATCAATCTTATTTAGATGAGATGGGTGTCGACATTGAGTTCGGAGACTACATTGGTTATTATGAAAAAGAAGATAGAGTTAGATACTATTCCGTCGTTGATGACGGTCGTATCACCTCGGATAACAGGCACACTTATGGTGGTTATAAACCATATTACCGCAGTATCACTGCGTCGCCGGTATCAAATGATGAGTTCAACGGAATCTAATGGCATTACCAAAGAAAATAAAAAAGACACTTGACCTTATTCCTAATAAAACGGGACTTGCAAGAAGGGAACAACTTTTGGAAGATATTCAAAAGGATGGAACTTATTTGCCAAAAGGTATAGGTCATGCAGATTTGGACCGTGGTATGTTGGACTTCGTTAAGAATGATTTGAAAACATTTATGGATGGTAAGGTTATACCTACTGTAGATATTATTATCACCACACAGAATTGGGCTCAGTTTACTGAAACATGGAACTTCCAAGATTTGGATAAGAACGTGAAACCACCTTTTGTGTCAACAGTAAGACAACCTGAGGTTCCTTATGGTACCAACCCATCATTACAATATACTATACCAAATAGAAAACAATTTTATTATGCTAAAGTACCAACTTGGGACGGACAAAGAAAAGGTGTTGATGTCTATAAAATTCCTCAACCTATTCCTGTTGATATTACTTATAATGTTAAACTGTTTGTAAACAGAATGAGGTCGTTGAATGAATTCAACAAAAACGTATTACAAAACTTTGCATCCCGTCAAGCGTATACTAATATAAAGGGTCACTACATTCCTATTATATTAAATAACATTTCAGATGAGTCTGTCTTAGACATTGACAAAAGAAAGTATTACATCCAAAACTATGAATTCACAATGTTAGGGTTCTTAATGGATGAAGAAGAATTTGAAGTAAGTCCAGGTATTTCAAGAGCACTTACAATGTATGAAGTGTCACAACTTAACTCATCGAGAAAGGTTGAACCAAAACCTGAAAACCCTAACGAGTTTCCTGTAGATTTATTATTTGTCGATGGTAACAATGAGTTGAGTGAAACTTTCAGATACACTGCCGATTTATATTTGAACGAAACATATAATGTAGATAGTTTCTCAGTTTACATTAACAACAATTATGTTGGTGATGATTTGAGTAAGATTCAAATCAATACTAATGACTTGGTAAGGTTCGTTGTAGATAAAGATGTAGATGGTGAAGCACGAATATATACAACCGCTAAGTTGTTATAATTTATTCACCGTAGATATCTTTTGGACGAGAACATTTGTCCATAATTAACTTCTCCAAAAACTTATACATCTTCAATCCATTCTCATCACAATACTCTTTTAGTGTTGAGTGAACCTCTGTAGATATCTTAATATTCTTTATGTCTTTCATAATATTAGTGTGAAAAAAGGCAGAAAAAATTCTCCCTAATCGATAAATATAGGGCTGGTGTAAATGTTTTTTAAGATTTTTCGAAATATTTATAATAAAAATAAATTCTTAAGAAATTAAAAAACATGGCAAGTTCAAACAAAGTTTTCGTTTCTCCGGGTGTTTATACATCAGAAAGAGACTTGAGTTTCGTGGCACAGAGTGTAGGTGTAACTACTATGGGTATTGTTGGTGAGACCTTATCGGGTCCAGCATTCGAACCTATATTCATCTCCAACTTCGACGAATTTCAAGCTTACTTCGGAGGAACAAATCCAACAAAATTTGTAAACACGCAGATTCCAAAATATGAAGCCGCTTACATAGCGAAGGCGTATTTACAACAATCAAACCAATTATTTGTAACCAGAGTATTAGGTTTATCAGGTTACGATGCTGGTCCGTCTTGGTCTATTACAACTCAAGCAAACTTAGACCCCTCAACATTAGATACCCCTACTCTCTCTACATGGTCTGTTACCTTTACTGGTTCGACAGGTTCAACAAGTACTGTTGAGTTCACGGGGGCATTCTCATCTCCATTAAATGATTACATTAACGATAGTATTCAATTATACAATGGTGACTCAACAACAATGTCGGGTCAATTACAAACATTTGTTCACAGTCTAATATTAGATAACTCATTAAGTGCTACTACAGGTGCACAATGGGGTGTGGTTACAGATGCTGTGTATAATTCATTTACTGGTGCTGGGTACACTATTTCAGATGATAATAACTTCTTATCTGTTGACGGTCTATACGATTCAGTTGCGGATTACGACGATTCATTAATGGACCCTTGGTACTACGCATGTTTCGAACCAGGTTCACAAGATAACTACTCAGGTATTTCATTCAATGTTGTTATGAACTCTGACTTCACAGACTTAGGTGGTGGTAACTTCTCAGGTACTTTAAGTGGTTCAGTGTTATCGTATAACGCAACCGCATTTACTGAGTACAATGATGTAGTTGTGGCAACACTTCGTTCAAGAGGTATCAACGATAATAACGATGGTGGTCCTGTTTACATGGCTAGTGGTGTTTCACAAGTTATTATGGATTGTTCAGGTGATTATGCTGATGTTCAGAAAAACCCATATTCTTCATTTGGTATTTCAGGTGTAACGAATGACGGTGATAACTTCACATTCAAAACATCGTTCACTTTATCAGATACTAACTACATCAATAAAGTATTTGGTGGTACAAACTTTGGTAAGAGTAGAAATGAGTTCCCATTATTTGCGGAAGAGGTTTATTACTCATTATTAACTGAAGGTTATAGAAAAGGTAAAATTCGTGGTCTTAACTGTGATTTAGTTGCTCTTCCATCGGCAAGAGAAGATAACGCAACTAATAGTTCAATCGGTTGGTACTTGGAACAATATCAAACACCACACACTCCGTTTGTGGTTTCAGAATTGAGAGGTTCACAAGTTGATAGACTATTTAGATTTATCTTAATTTCTGATGGTAATGCAGCTAACAACCAAGTTAAGATTTCTATTGCTAACATCTCATTTGCTAATTCAACGTTCGACATCATCGTTCGTGATTTCTTTGATACAGATGCAAACCCTGTAGTTATTGAGAAATTCACTAACTGTACAATGAGTCCAGGTGAAAATGGATATGTAGCTAAGAAAGTCGGTACTGCTAATGGAGAGTTTGAACTTAAGTCTAAATTTATTATGTTGGAAATGGATGAAGATGCACCTGTAGATGCACTTCCTTGTGGTTTCGAAGGTTACGACTTTAGAGAGTACTCAGGAGCTAAGAGTCCATTCATTGCATACAAAACAAAATATAATACACCAGGTGAGGTAGTTTACAACCCACCATTCGGTACATCTACAGGTGGTAGTAACATCTCAAGAAGTGCAGGTGATAAAGTAAGAAAGACTTACTTAGGTATTTCAAATACTGTAGGTATTGATTCTGACTTCTTTATGTATAAAGGTAAACAAAACCCAACTAACTTGGGTACTGCTACTGAAGGTAACAATTGGGCATACCTTACAAAAGGTTTCCACATGGATTCAGGAGCAACAGTAGTAACGATTTCAGGTCAATATGTGACTTCAGGTGAAACGGCGTTTGAAGTGGGTGATGCAGAATTCAGAAGTGAACCAACATCACAATCAAACCCTTACTACAGATTAAATGCTCGTAAGTTCACATTATTACCTAAAGGTGGTTTTGACGGATGGGATATCTACAGAGAGTTCCGTTCAAATCAAGATTCATTTAGATTGGGTGGTACAGGTTACTTATTAGGTGCAGCACCTTCAGTGTCATTCCCAACTGCAACAGGATGGGGACAATTCAAACAAATCACTGTTGGTGAAAACTCAACTGATTGGGCAAACACTGATTACTACGCTTACTTAATGGGTCAGAAAACATTCGAAAACCCTGAAGCAGTGAACATTAATATTTTCACAACACCAGGTATTGATTACACTAATCACTCAAACTTGGTTGAAGAGGCGATTGACATGATTGAAACAGATAGAGCAGATTCAATTTACATCTGTACAACTCCTGATTACAACATGTTTGTTCCTAATACTTCAGCGTTCGAAACAGATTTCATCTACCCTGATGAAGCAGTGGATAACTTAGAAGAGTCAGATATAGATTCGAACTACACGGCAACTTACTACCCATGGGTATTGACAAGGGATAGTGTGAACAACACACAAATCTACATCCCACCAACGGCAGAGGTTGTTAAGAACTTAGCGTTAACAGATAACATCGCATTCCCTTGGTTCGCAACTGCGGGTTACACAAGAGGTTTGGTAAATGCTGTTAAAGCACGTAAGAAGTTAACTCAAGAAGATAGAGATACATTATACCAAGGTAGATTGAACCCAATCGCAACATTCTCAGATGTGGGTACAGTAATTTGGGGTAATAAGACTCTACAAATTAGAGAATCTGCACTTGACAGAATTAATGTAAGAAGATTGTTGTTACAAGCTCGTAAGTTGATTTCGGCGGTAGCGGTAAGATTGTTGTTCGAACAGAACGATGACCAAGTAAGACAAGACTTCTTAGATGCGGTTAACCCAATCTTAGACTCTATTAGAAGAGACAGAGGTTTAATCGACTTCCGTGTGGTTGTAGAAAACACACCTGAAGATTTGGATAATAACCAATTGACAGGTAAAATCTACTTGAAACCAACGAGAGCACTTGAATTCATCGATATTGAGTTCTTGATTACTCCAACGGGAGCATCTTTCGAAGATATCTAATTTGATATATTTATAAATTGGGGGTTACCGATGGTGACCCCCATTAGCCTTATTAAACGTTTAATTAAAATAAGAACATGGAATTTAAGAAATCAAACTTAATGGAACACCTAAATGTTGAGAACAATGGTGTAAAAACATTTTCTGAAAAACCACAAAACATTGTGATTTCAGAAGAACAATTAGAAAGATTAATTGAGAGACTAAACGAGACAAAGTAATGATTCGTAGTATCTTAAGAGAATATATTGAGGAAAAACAACTCAATGAGGGTTTTGACGAAGCGGGTAATCCTAATATGAAGTATTATGCTTTTGACTGGGATGACAACATTTTGATGATGCCTACACAAATCATCGTTCAAACTGAGGACGGTAAAGAAGTGGGTATGTCTACTGAGGACTTCGCAGAATATCGTGGGGTTTTAGGTAAAGAACCTTTTGATTATAAAGGTGATACTATTGTTGGTTACGCCGAAAACCCTTATAGAAACTTCACTACTGAAGGTGACTCACAATTTATTGTTGATGCAATGGTTGCTGAGACGGGTCCTTCATGGGATGATTTTGTTGAGGCAATCAATGGAGGTTCAATTTTCTCAATTATCACGGCACGTGGACACACACCTTCGGTATTAAAAGATGCTGTATATAATATGATTATGACTAATCACAAGGGTATTAATAAAGAAGAATTAATCTCAAACCTCAAGAATTTTAGAGACATCTCTGGTGAGGACGAAATGACTGATGATGATATAGTTGAATCGTATTTGGACTTATTAAAGTTCCACCCAGTAACTTATGGTGAAGGTAGTGCTGCGAACCCTGAAGAAGGAAAGATAAAAGCCCTTAAAAACTTTATCTCTTATGTAAAGGATATGGCTGGTAAATTAAATCAGAGAGCTTTCTTTAAGAACGACATTAAAAATAATTTCGTTCCTATGATTGGTTTTTCTGATGATGACCCAGGAAATATTGAAAGCATTAAGAATTTCTTAGATAAAGAATATAAGGATGATAAACCAGTAAAAACTTATTTAACTAAAGGAGGAGAGAAAAAAGAAGTATAAAAATTTATAGTTAGCTTCTATATAATGTGGTTTTTCAAAACAAAGTAAATAGAAAAATTTTCACTACTCCAACTATTTATAAGTAATAAACAAAAAAATATAAAAACAAAAATACAATGGCTGATTTATTAATGAAAATGCCGATACCTTATGAACCAAAAAGAAAAAATAGGTTCATCATGACCTTTGATTCTTCATTGGGTATCAACTCTTGGTATGTGGAGTCAACTTCACGTCCACAAGTATCAATCAATTCTGTTGAAGTTCCATTCTTGAATACTTCAACATATGTTGCAGGTAGATTTACTTGGAACACACTAAACGTAACATTCCGTGACCCAATCGGTCCTTCAGCTTCTCAAGCGTTAATGGAGTGGGTTCGTTTACACGCTGAATCTGTAACTGGTCGTATGGGATACGCTGCAGGTTATAAGAAAAATATCAACTTGGAAATGTTAGACCCAACAGGTGTGGCAGTAGAAAAGTGGATTTTACAAGGAACATTCCTAACTGACGTGAACTTTGATTCACTTGGTTATGGTGATGATGGTATTGCAACTATCACGGCGACATTACGTCCTGATAGATGTATTTTAGTTTACTAATATACTATTTACGAAAAAATCAGTTCATTTATATTTAACCATAGAGGGGAGACTCTCTATGGTTTTTTTATTATATAAGATATGGACAACGCAGCACAATACGGACAACAAGACTTCAACCTACCTCATGACGTGGTACAATTACCTTCGAAGGGTAAGTACTATAAAAGTGGGAAGTCCTCAATTAAAGTAGGTTATTTAACAGCTCAGGATGAAAATACTTTGTTGGGTCAAAGAAATGGTGACAACATCATTATGACTTTATTAAGAAATAAAATTTATGAGCCTGGTTTTGACCCAATGGAATTGTTGGAGTGTGATGTTGAGGCAATACTTATTTTCTTAAGAAACTCTTCATTCGGTCCTGAATACACATTCAATCTTCGTGACCCTAAAACAATGAAGGACTTTGAACAAAGTATTTTATTGGATGAGTTAAATGTTAAACCGACAACTATTGAACCAAACGGTGAAGGTTTATTTGAGTTAATGTTACCTGTTAGTCAAAAAATGGTTAAGTGTCGTATCTTAAATCAAAGAGATATTCAAGACCTTCAAAAGATGAGAGACGCATACCCTGATGGTATGGTTGCTCCTGTGGTTACTAAGAGATTAGAAAAAATGATTGTCGAGTTTGATGGTTCTAAGGACCCGGCTGATATATCATCAACTATTGTCAATCTTCCGATTGCAGATTCTAAGTATATTAGAAACACAATGGAAGGTGCGGAACCGAAGTTAGATTTGGACCGTGTTTTTGTAGCCCCGTCAGGAGAAAAGGTGTCGACTCGTATCGCCTTCGGGGCGGAGTTTTTTCGTCCTTTCTTCTGATTACCGTCAAGCTATGCTTGATGAGTTTTATTATTGTGTCAAAGAATTGGGGTTCTCCTATTCTGACCTTCTTAAAATGCCTACGTTCGAAAGGAAGTATTTTATCAAAAAGTATATTGATGATATGGAAAAGTTGAACGAGAAACGTAGACAAAGTTCACGTTAAGGTATTTATAAGTAAAATAGTCTAAATGTTTTTACAAGATAACAGTGGTGGTGGTGGTCCTAAAGATTTGAATGACGCGATTAGTAGTGCCATTCAATATACTAAAGAACTACGTTCGGCGATTTTTGAATTTGACAGTGCTGCTAAGTCAGTAACTGCGGATGTTTTTGGTCAGGGAGCTAAAGCGTCCCAAGAAATGCAAAAGACTATTTCACAATCAGTTAAAGACCTTACGGCGTTAGGTGTTAGTGCAACTGAAGTTGGGGTACAGATGGCTGCGATTGGTAGTATTATGCAAAGAAATGTTACTTTGACTAATAAACAGTTAACTGATTTTATCGCAATACAAAAGGCCACAAATCTTACTGCTGAAGAAATGGCTACACTTGTTGAAGGTTTTGATTCAATTGGTGTTGGTCCAACACAAGCCGCCGAACAAATTGAAAGTGCACGTAAAAGAGCAGCGTCTTTAGGTCTAAATACCGGTCAATTCTTGAAAACTGTTGGAGATAATGTAAAACTCATCAACTCTTATAATTTTAGGAATGGTGTTGAAGGATTTACTAATATGGTTGCTCGTTCTCAAGCTTTGAGAATTAACATGGCTGATGTTACAAGTTTAGCGGGTAAATTACTTGACCCTTCTGAGGCTATTAATTTAGCTGCTGAGTTCCAAATGTTGGGTGGAGCTGTTGGTGCATTAGCAGACCCGTTCCAATTAATGAACATGGCTCAAAATGACATCGATGGTCTTCAAGAGTCTATTGTAAATGCTGCGAGTGCTGCGGTATCATTTAATTCTGAAACGGGTGACTTTGCCATATCTGCCACTGAAATGAGAAGGTTAAGGGCTCAAGCAAACGCTCTTGGTATGGATTATGAGGAGTTAGCCAATACTGCAGTCAAATCTGCACAACGTCAAGAAGCGTTATCTCAATTAGATATTTTAGGTGGTTATGATGATGAGACCAAAGAAATGTTGGCAAATATCGGTCAGTTCGATGGTGGTGAGTTAAAATTTACTTTCCAGCGTGAGGACGAAGATGGTAAAAAGTTTACTGAATTAGTTTCTGCAACGGACTTAACAAAAGACCAAATAAAGGAACTTAGAGAACGTTCGGAGACTGCAAATATGTCAGCCTTAGATGTTGCTAAAGAACAATTGACTGTATTAGAAGTAATCCAAAAAACATTAGAAGAACCAGCAAGGAGAGTTTCAGCTGAGATTGCTGGTTCTGCTAAATATGGAAAAATTGAGGAAACTACTTTATCTGCGGCAACAGAAATAAGTAAGGTTATAGGTAGTGTTATAAACGAGAAAAATATGATAAAAGTATTTGGTACGGTAGATACAATATTCAAAGAAGGTGTGGAGGGATTTACAAGTGTATTTGAACATTTTGCAACCAGTGGTGTTGATGGGATTGGTGATGCTTTCTATGGTGCCGCGGTTAATGCATATGCAAAAATTGCCAAAGCTGATTTGAGTGCTGATTTGACAAATGCTAGAAGTAGAGCTAGAAATGCCCTTGCGAATGTATCTGGTTTAGGTGGTTCTAATTCAGGTTCGGGTTCAGGCTCAGGTGTAGTACCAAGTGCCATCATTCCTGTTAATGTTGCAAAGGTTACTAATACCGACCCAATGAAGGTTGAAGTTGTTAGAGGTACATTTGATGACCTTAATGTAAATCACACTGGTACCATTCAATTACAGGGTGGTGGTATGTCTTTACAATCATTACAAACCGACCCAACTGCCTTATCCAATCTTACTCAGATGATTCAACAAGAAATGGCTCGTCAAGGTACCACTTATTAAATCATAAAATAATCCTTTCATCTATTTATATAGAAAACTGAAATAGATGCCAAGTCCATTATCATTTAATTCAACAGAAGACATCAGAAAGAAGTTGTTGGTAAAGAACTTACCACCTTTTAATAGTGATGGTTTTTCTCCTTCAACAAACCCTGGTCAATCAGAACTCACATTGACCAACTACTCTGTTGTGGATAGTGCTGAAGTTGAAGATATTGGTGATAAAGAAGAGGTAAAACTATTCATACAAAATCAATATGGACCTGCTGATGGTTATGATGATAGGTACACCGTTAAGGACGTACAAAAGTTAGTAACCCAAAGAGATACGTATTATAAGTTTGTTGCATCAACATATACGGGTGCTCAGATTCTATTTAATGACGACCCTCAGGGTACAAATGGTTCATTGACTCAAGACTCTACAATGATACAGATTGCTGCTAAGTCGTTACAGGACGAGTTTCAGTATAGAGTTGATGAGGAGATTAGACAAGAAACTTTAGGTAGAATAAATATTTTAAGTGCGTTACAAGACCCATTTATTGCTGCAGATATTCTAACGGGTAGACAAGAATTTATTGAACCTGATTGGACGATTTCGTCTCCGACAAATATTGTGGGTAAAGGTTTAGATTTTATCAGTAGAATTACTGGTGTTTATGTTCCATTCTCATGGATACCTGGTGACTACTTTGAGGGTTCTACAAGTTACTTAAACACAGGTATAAACGCTATTAGTAATTTATTAGGGTTTAGAGACTTATTACCTGAAAAGAAGAATGGTTCGGATATTTTCTTAAACAACACTGGTCGAGGACAAACATCACAATTATTCAAAGCCTTAGAGTACAACAGGTTTAGACCTGATTATAAATTAAACTTCATATCGGACCCTAACTTCTTTGCTCCTGGTCCTAACTATTATATAGGTTCAAGAGTCCAAGACCCTAACGATATTGTTGCTCCGTCTAACGAGTTACCTGTCGATGAGTTTGGTAAAAGAATACCGACTGCGGTTAGAGGATATGGTGAATTGGCTAATTTATATGAGGGAGAACAGAAGTTTAGTTTTGGATTAAATACTGTTGAACCTGGTGATTCACCAGATATTGGTGGTGGATTTACGTGGGTGTCACCAAAGAGTTCGAGGGCTGCGGGTAAGAACGTAGGTATTGGTGGTAAGATTGTTGGTGGAAATGACGGATTCCCTCCAATTAGTTCACAATTTAATAAATCTTCATCTACGAGATATAAAATAACTAAGGGTTCAATCTTAGATGATACTCAAAGGTTGATTGATGCTGCCGATGGGTTGAATGGTCAAGCGAGATTAGAACACGTGGGTAACGCTATCAATCAGGTATCTAAAGTATTCTATGATGGTACGAGAGAGATTACAAAAGGTTCGAGAGTAAAAAGATATGTTAACGAAAATGGTGTTGAGGTAGGTCAAGAATATTGTAGAGTATTCACTAAAGACACACCTTATTACCAAATGGCCGACCTTCAAAAGAGTGAAGGTAACATCCGTAAGTTTACAAATTCAGTATTGGATAACACTTACAATTTGAATATTGCACCTGTTGATGGTCTTAATATCAAAAATGGTGAGGCAACAAAATATATGTTGTCTTTGGAAAACTTGGCATGGAGAACATCGGATATGACACAAGACCTTCCAAATTGTGAGAAGGGACCTAACGGTGGTCGTGTGATGTGGTTCCCACCGTATGATTTGAGAGTGGATGAGAGTGTTTCAGCGAGTTGGACAACAAATGATTTCTTGGGAAGACCTGAACCTATCTATACGTATTCAAATACTCAGAGACAGGGTTCATTAAGTTTTAAGATATTGGTTGACCACCCGTCCGTACTAAACACATTGGTGGATAAGGAATTGGCAAATGTAACACCAGACTCTGAGGTTACAAAGATTGTAGATAGTTTCTTCTCAGGGTGTAAGACTTTGGATATATATGAATTGGCAAGGAAATATGGTCAATTATCTTTTAATGATATCTATGAGGTTGTTACTACAACAAATAATCCTGAGGTCTTCAAGGAGATTGAAAGAGAGATACCTAAAGAAAACCCTGAACCTGATAATATATCAACAGATACTGTACAGAAACCAGACTTAGGGGTGTTTGAGGGAACTACATTATATTTTGATAATGATAAGCCAGATTCTAATACTCGTTCAACAACATCTACAGTAGATTACGATACGTCTTATAATGCATATATTGGTCAAAAGAGTACATATCTTTCACAAGCGGATAGTATTGGACAAAAACAACAGGTTGAGACTTTCTTTGATACTAAAATTGTTGCGGGTAAAAACAAATTTGATGATTTCATTAATAAGTTGGTAGATGCTGCTACTAATAAGTTTGGTGTGAATATTAAGTTGACAGGTTCTGCATCGTCACCTAACGATGATAGTTACAATATTAACTTATCTAAAAGGAGAGTTGATTCTGTTAAGAAACAAATATTAAATGACCCAAGAATTAAAAAGGTTAATGAAAAGAATTATATTGCCATTCAAACATCATCTATAGGTGAAGGTGCTAATATTGATAATGTTGATTGTTCACAAGACTTACAAGGTGCTGCAAAAATATATTCTGTACAGGCGATGGGTTGTCGTCGTACTGTGGTCGCTAATATTACCATTACTGAACCTCCAAAAACAGAAACTGAAGAACCAACACAAAGTGATGAGGTTATTGTAAAAGAAACTGGTGAAAACTCAGAAAAGGTAAAAGAAATAGTAAAAGGGCCAGGTGCTCCTCGTCAGACTGATGAGGTAAGATTAAGAGAGGGTATTACTAAAAAGATATTACGTAAGTTATTATCTGAGTGTGATTACTTTGAAGCCGTAACGGAAGATACTTCATTCTTATATGAGGGTATTAAAGAAAAGATTAAATACTTTAATCCTGTCTTCCACTCTATGACTCCTGAAGGTTTGAATTCACGTCTTACATTCTTACAACAATGTATGAGACCAGGTGAGACAATCCCTACGATTGGTCCTGATGGTAAACCGTTGGAAAATAACGCTCAGAATACCTCATTTGGTTCACCACCGATTTGTGTGTTGAGGGTTGGTGATTTCTACCACACTAAAATTGCTATTCAACAAATGACCATCAGGTATGAACCATTGGTGTTAGATTTGAATCCTGAAGGTATTGGTGTTCAACCTATGATTGCTGATGTAAGTTTATCATTCTACTTTATTGGTGGTCACGGTCTTAAAGAACCTGTTTCTCGTTTACAGAACGCCTTATCGTTTAACTATTATGCTAACACGGAAATGTACGACGAAAGGTCTGTGGCTACTGAGGATACCTCAGAAATCGATAGAGAGACCATTGAAGCGTTGGGTGGTGATGTTGCATTTAGTGTTGATGATATAAGTGGTGAAGATGTGAAAGATGGTGGTAGTACCATTGGTGAGGTTACGTCTAAAACTATTGAGAATACAGGAACGACAGTTACTGGTACTATTTCATACAAATCAATAATGGACGATTTGTCTGATAAGTACGAAACTTATAGAGATACGGTTGGACCAACACTTCAGAGTGTTGCTGACAATTATGGGGAAATAGGTTTGAGATTGTTCACTAAAGATAGAAGTTATATCAATGGTGAGGTAATGGGTACATCTACAAGAATATTTGGAAAAAGTCAAAATTTAACTCAAGAGATTGATTATCAATTTAAGGAGTCACTTAAAGATGTTGATAATGATTCACACCCATTACAATATGCTTCACTTGGCATTACATTTAAGGATAGTAATGGTTTTAAGAATAAGGATGTCAGAAAGTACAATAAAAAACTAAAAGAGGTTATAGAAAGAATACAAAACGGTTATGTGTCTGAAATGACAACTAAGTTACAGGAGTTAACAACTAAGGAAACTGATATGACTCGAGTTATGGATAAGTTGAATGTTATTTATCAGGAAATTGACGGTTTTATTCAAAGTGACCAAACTGTAATTTATGATTTATCCGCAACTACTGAAGTCTACAATGATGAGTATACAGATACCTTTGATGAACTAGAAGGTGATTTTGGTATAATTTCCTCTAAGATAAATCAACAATATGCCATTCTTCAAACTAAGGTGTATACAGTTAATGGTAATAGTTTTGAAATATTAGCACCTGAAAATACAAACACGGTATATCAGAAAGATTTAAGTATGACTACGATGACTGAAGATTTCCCAAGTGCTCAGGATAAGAGGTTCTACCTTACATTCTATAGTCACATACTAAACAATAGTACTGATTTAACTGAAGAGTTAACTAAATTTGTAAATGAGAATAATTTTACAAAACCTGATAGATGGATACAAGCGATTGAATATACTGTCGGACAATGGAAGAAAAGTTTTGAACAAGCTAAAACTCAAATATCTAAGTTATTTGAATCTTATAACGATGAGATAGACTCTACTACAGAATTTAAGGACTTACCTTATGCTAAGGGTAAAGTAAGAGAATTTACATTTGCTAACGACCCTAATGCCACAGATTCTGAAAAAAAACAGATTCAACAATTATATACGGGTAATAATGAGGGTGACCCTGATAAATGGAATAATAAAGTTAAGTTTCAATAATGCAATATTACGATAGATATCAGAAATTTTTATTGAATGGAGAACAAACTGTTGTTCCAAATATTAATTTGCCTTCAAAAACGACAGATAAGAGGTATGTTTATAGAGCAGGTGTGAGTAGATTAGATAAAATTAGTTATGAATTTTACAAAACACCATACTTCGGTTGGTTGATACAGATGGCCAATCCACAATATGGTAGTTTAGAAAAAGACATTCCTGATGGGTCTGTATTAATTGTCCCGTTTCCATTGGTTCAATCTTTACAGGATTATAAAAATGCTTTAGATACACACTTCTATTATTATGGCCGTTAACGAGAACTTCAGAAGTTTTTATGGGGGAGAGAAAATTGCGTTTGACCAGTTTGACAATATTGTCTTAGTGGACCCAAACAAAGTTGTCAATGGTGATGGTGAACAAATCGAGAGATTGGTTGAACACGAGAACCTGGTGATGTATGCTAATTTGGAAGCGAGAATAATTCCGAGAACAAAACTAGCCTTAGGGGAGAATACTGAACAAATGTCACGTAACCTTAAGATTGCTAACTTTGGTGAAACTGAAGACGGTCAAATTAATTTCTTAAAACCTCAGGGTAAAAAATATCTTGATACTTCATATACCGACCAGTTGACTGGTAAAGGTTCATTAGCCAATGCGGGTATCAATCAAACCCAAATAACCGAACAGGGTTCAGTGGTTAACAATTCTCAGGATACTCAGATGTTGGGTATCACATCTATTAATATTAAGAATAACGCGTCTTTTATACCACAGGTTGATATTGAAATGGTTGATGTCCAAGGTCGAACATTATTTGAGTTGGGTGAGAATTCACCATATTCAGCTTTCTTCCAATTACCTTACCCACTATTTTATTTAACGGTTAAAGGGTACTATGGTAAAGCGGTTAAGTACGAGTTGATGATGAAGAGTTTCAACGCTCGTTTTGACCCGACTGATGGTAACTATAAAGTTTCTGTTTCGTTTATCGGTAGGACTGCTGCTATTTTATCAGACCTTTCATTAGGTGCGTTGTTTGCTCTACCACATATGTATGAAACTAACTTATTGGTGGATAATAATGAGGAACCTTCAGACTACAATGGTGATTTACAAACTCTTGAAAACCAATTAAATACTGAAACTGATATTGCTGTTGGTAGAGGTGATACTGAGGTTAGTACTCGACCGATAATTGTTACACGTGGAGATAAAGTTCTTAATGATGTTTATACCACATATATTACTAAAGGTCTTATTAATCCTAAATTACCAAGACTAAATCTATCGGAATTAAACAGTAGATTAAAAGGTTTGGAAAACTTTATACGTGAACAGTTTAGTAAGGAAGATTTATCAGTATTGAACGATATTGAATCATATAGAGAAACTTTAAGAACGTATAGATATTATATCACAACAGAAAGACCAGTTACGTGGCCTGGTGAATATTTGGGTAGAAAGTATGTTGGTTTAGATGGTGTTGTATACTCAACACTAAAGAAGACTGAAAACAGTCTATACCAACAGTTAGAAGCTAGTGCTATATTGACAGCTAAAATTAATGAGTATAATCAACAGTTAAATGATAACGCTACTTTTGGTGAGGATGGTCAGTATAGTATTTTAGGTAAGAAAAAATCGGCAAGTATTCCTGTCAACATTAGTAAGAGTGATTTGGAATTTGATTTAACATTTGAAGATATTGATATTGAAAAGACTTACCAACTTCAAAAGAATGCTAGTCCTACAGAATTTGAACTATTTTCATTTAGTGCTGAGACATATGCTTATTTTGAGGCAACACGAAAGTACTATAATAAAGACTTAACTCCCGATGAGGACTTAACTCCTAAGTTTTATTCATTTGGTCAGATTAGTGGTAGTAAAAATGTATTAAAGGGTTCATTTTTGGCTAAACTTGATAAGATAGAGAAAATTTATACGGATAAGGCTGAGAATATAAAAAAGGAATTATCGACGGCTCTTGCTCAAAAAATAGAAAATCCTGACGGTGGTTTAGGTTTTAGACCAACAATAAGGAATGTAATGGCAATGTTAATGGCTAATGTTGATGCATTTTATAGGTTAATGGACGAGGTTCATACCGATGCGTGGAATGTTAAGGATGACCCTATTCGTCAAAATGTTATTGTTAGTGACCAAACAACTAATGGTGTTGATAGTAAGGATACAATTCTTTCGATTAACGATAGTCAAAAAACGGTATACCCATGGCCACAATATTTTGAAAAAGAGTTGGACGAGGATGGTAACGAAAGATATGTTGTGAAATACCTTGGTGACCCTAATGTAGAGTCACAGACTAAGGGTTATCTTTTTGATAAATGGCCTGAGGTTGAGTTTGTTGAAGAATTTATAAAGGGTAAGTTACAAAGAAAAGAAGAACAAAGGTCTGCTAATTATGGAAATCCAAAAGACTCATTAAGGTCTATTCCTATGAATAGTGTGGAGTTCCCATATGGTAATATACCATATGAAAATTTAAGTGAAGTTCCATTTTTATATGAGATTTGGGAAAGGACTATGTTGTCTTCTAATTATACTAAACTTTATAGACCAACAGAATCTAAACTGAACATTTATCAGGTAACCGCAGATTTTGAAACTGAAACCATTAAGAATGCGATTGAGAGTGACCCATTCTTAAAAATGAAATTAAAAAGATTAGGTATTAATTCGTCAAACTTTGAAAGTATTTTATCACATATATCAAATAATGGTACAGGTGAAAAATGGAATACATTTTTAGCTGACGTTTTTGTCACTCCATACATTCAAAAGTTAGAGGAAAAACCATTTGATTTTTACACCTCTGATGAATATGAAAGTATATCACCAACGATTGAGATTTCTGCGGAGTCTGAAGAACGTTTGATTGAATACCTATTATCACCAGAGACTGATGAGTTAATATTGACTGATGTATATCCATTGAATAGTCTTCAATGGATAAAAGAAAATGTTTCTAATGGTAAAGAGATTGAGTCGTTATCTCAGTCAAATTCAACAACACAATCATTATTTTTCTCGAGTACTAAAAAGACAATAACATCATTTAATGAAAACTTTTTAGTGAGGGAGGTTAACAATACACCTTCATTATCAACTAGTTGGTATATTAATACAGGTGGTACCGTTAGTTTTCCAACATCATTAAATATTAGAGACTTCTATGTTAATAGGATTAATAATAATGATTTAATGGTAACTGAAAGTCCTATTGATTACGGTAACAATTACTCAGGAAAAACTGGACGATACCAAATAACATCATTACTTAATACTCCTTACTTTATAAATTCAATTAATAAGTCTGTTGACAACATGAAAAACGGAGTAGATAATCCGTATGTTTCTTTGGGTTATATGTATTTGAATTCATTACCATTACAGACGTTAAGGGAAGAGATGAATGCTGGTGTGTTAGGTACATTACAGTCGGTAGCTAATAGTCAAAATGGTGATGAGAAAAAAGGTAGATATAATTTTGCAACTTATAATAAGTTTGCTGCGTTACATAAATTACCTTATTCATGGATTGTTAAATATGGTTCGATATGGCATAGATACAAAAACTATGTAAATAATAGTGTAGATATTCTCGATGATGTGTGGGGTAGTATTAATGAGGATTTATTATATGACCCGTTTTCACAGGTACCGTCAAAGTCAGAAAAATACATTATTCCAAGATATGGTAATACTGGTACTACAGATTATCAAATGAAGATGACTATACCTTCTACGTTTGGTGCTAGTTTCACTAATAGTAATGTTGGGTTCTATCCTCAAATCATTAATGATGTTAATTATTTATTTGGATATAATGAGTTTATTACGGGTACTACTCAACAAGACTTTGAAAATTACTTTTCAGGTGCGACATCATTTGAGGGTAAAGGACTTAAAATCGCAACTAATAGTAATTCTCGTATAAATATGGATGGATTCGGTGGTGTCATTAATATTGGACCACCACTATTACTGGAAAATAAAATATATAATATAGATTCGTACTATGCTTTTTATGATTCACCAAAAACTTATGATGATTCAACAATTAATATGGTACTTTGTTATCCATCTGCTGGTGGGGGTGATTTTAATCAATACCAATATGAAACTAGTAGTCCGACAGGACATTTTGAAGAAAATGATTTAACTCAACCTTTATATGATGGTTCTATAAAAACTATTTGGGGCGGTTCTCATTTTGGTTATTTCGATACATCATTAATTAAGAAGCCAACATATAAAGAATACCTTAAAACTATAAATCCTGAAAATTCTGCTCAGGATGCATTTAACTTACAAGGTGAGTTGGGTTATTCAAGTATTGAAGAAATCTTCGCGGTATTTGATGAAGATATCCTTAACGCTTTTGAGTCAGAGTTCCTTAATTTCTGTAAGGACCCTAACAGGGAGGATGTTGAGAGTGAAAAACCAAATCTAATTAACTCATTAAAAAATATATTCTTTGTTGAAAGACCTGAATTATCGGGTGACGGTAGTTTAGATGGAAAGAGAATTGCTCAAAAACAAATCAATTCGTTGATTAAATCAGTACGTAAATTACAAAATGAATATTACATATTCAAACAGGGTAATCCGTCATACTTTAATAGACGTGCGTGGTATTCATTTACTGACGATTCAAGGTACCAAACACAGAATCAAAGGATTGATTTTGGTAAATACATTAATGATTCATTACCTGAAATTAATAATAATACAACGGTAGCATTTAGTGAGTCTCAGTATCCTGACGCTTGGAAAGCTCTGAGGTTGGCTGTTGGTGAATATGAAGCAAGTGGAATGGTATATAGTGATAACGGTTCATACATTACCGACTTCTTTCCTGCTATGGATATTGAATTTACTGCTGATAATGTGAGAGAACTATCACACGTTATTAAGATGTTTGCGAGCCAAAAGTATTCTAATAATTCTATGACGGGTGGTCAATTTATGACGATGTTTAATCAATACCTAACACTTTTAGATTCTTCACAGAAAAAAATTCAGGATTACTTATTCAGACAATTAAATAAAGACTTACCAAATATTACGGAAGATAGTGAAAATATTAAATCATCTATGAACGGTGATGTGGCTAAGTTAGAATTGTATGAATTCTTTAAGATGTTAAACGACAAATGGATTGCTGGTGGTGATTTCAAAAATAGAACATTATTTGAGGACTTCTTATTTTTAGATAGGGCAAATAGAGATATTGGTGATAAACTTATTGTTGATGTGACTTCATTAGTTGGATACATAAATGATGAGGTAAATGGTAATTCTATTTATACATTGATTGGTCACCTTATTCAGAAAAACAATATGTTGTTTATGGCTCTTCCTTCCTATACAAATTTCTATGGTGTGAGTGACCCATCATCCGATGCGAAACCTGAAGAGGGTATTGAGAGTTCAGCGTCTGATGTATTTGGAACATTCTTAGAGGTTGATACGATTAAGAGTAGACCGAGATTCTTGTGTTTATATACTGATAAAGTTTCAGAGCACCCAAATATGTCTGAAAATGTTGATTACCGTTTTGGTGATGACAGTTTTGACATTTATAAAGCCGAGGTGTTAAGAGAAAATCAATCAAACAAAACGGATTATGCGTTCTCAAATAAGGTGGTAGGGTTCAATGTTGACTTTGGTGTAAGAAATCAGGGTATATTCAAATCAGTGAGTTTGGACCAATCACAATTTAAGGATACTTCGGAATCGTTTAGAATTTTAACAGATATGGCAAATCAAAGTAAGGGTTCTAAAACATTCCAACAATCAACTTCATTATATAACATTTATAAGAATAGAAGTTATAATTGTCAGATATCTTCAATGGGTAATGTGATGATTCAGCCTACGATGTATTTTAATTTAAGGTATGTTCCTATGTTTACTGGACCATATTGGATTACTGATGTATCACACAGTATTACTCCTGGTGATTTTGTCACTACGTTTAGTGGTGTAAGGATTTCAAAATACTCATTCCCGAGTGTTAAAGACCTTACTATGAGTGTTAATATTGATTTGTTGAATAGAATAAATAATGACTATAATAAACCAAAACAAAAAAATCAGGACGTAACCAATGATGAAGGGACATCAACACCAATTACAAATGAACAATCAACTACAAATGGTGTTCAGGGTGAGGCTACAGAAATTGGTTCATCAAACTGTACTCCAATAGCTACATATTCAGGTTTAGATTATGTTTCGTTAAGAGAAGAAACACTTTCTTATAATAATATAAGGAATTATGTTAATTCACTTTCATTGTCAAAAAGTGATGAAGATGTTAGAAGACTTATTGGTTTAATACCGTGGGTTGAGTTTACGGTAAACAACTCTTCCGTAAAATTCAAAAATGGTAATTTGGGTAACTTAACTACCAATAAGATATTAAGAGGTGTAGATGTTAGTGATTTAGAAGGACAGGTTTGTGTAAATATGGGTGGACAAAATGTACCGTTAGCGTCATTTAGTGATTGGAAAAAAAGTATGAATTCGATAAAGGCAGTCTTTGATACCGCCAGTGTTTATAACGACATGAGTCAAATTGGTAGTGAAAGATATGAAAATAAGAATGAGGAGATGTATGCTAAGATTTACATCAAATACTTCTACTCACAAATATCGACAGACAGTGAATTCAATAGAATAATTACTACCCCTGCCAATGACCAAGAAAAACAGATAAAACAAAGATATGAAACGGTGGTACCACTTTTTGACCAAGGTATTAAGTGGTATGTAGGTGCACAAAATCCAAATACGGTGGTTTTTGAAGAACTTGCAGACATTAATAAAGTAAATGGTACTATAGGTGGTGTTTTAGTTAATAACTCATTCACTACACAAATTAAATCTGGTGTTGGACTATGGAATATTTTATCTCTCAAAATGGGTTGGGTTACAAAACCTGATGACTCAACAGTAAGTTATTTAGGTGCTGGTGATATTGCACCATATAATGAAAACATGTCAGGATATATACTGTCATCTAAACAGGGTACCACTTCAATAAATGTGGTCAATGATTTAATTGTGGATAAGATATTTGGTGTTGACCCAATTTCTTCTCCTGATTGGCAACCAAAAGATTATAAAGGAACCTATACATTCAAATTTCAAATTCTATTTAATCCAGTCACTTCAAGTGGTACTACTGACAGTACTAGACAACAAAAATACCAAACATTTGAAATTTTCTATAAGCTTTGATATTTATAAATAAAAGTATTACTATGAACGTAAAATCATTATTAGACCAGTATTTGTCAAAAGACACAAGAATTACTGAAAGAGATGCCGGAAATGGTTACAAAGAAGTTTGTGACTTAGATACAGGAGACTGTTACACTGTTAGTATGAGAGACGGACTTATTGAAAGAGTTGACAATACAAGACAAGTGAACAGAACCCTTAAAGTTGAAACACCACACGGTGTGAAAACATTATTAAACGGGTAAAAAATAATTAAAATGTCAGTAGATAATAAAATATTAGAAGAACTCAAAAGACACAACTCTATCAATAATTATTTGGTAGAACAAGAAGAGCCTGTTGAACCAACTGATGATTTAGGTGGTGAAGACATGGACATGGATGTCGAGATGGATGCTGAAGAAATTGCAGAACCAGTTGATGTTGATACAGACCCCGATGTTGAGAAATTAGACGACGAGGGTAATGTAGAGTCTGATGAGGATATGGGTGGAGACACTGAAGAGTTGGAGATTACAGATTTGGTAAACAAACAAAATGAAATCTCAGATAAACAAGACGAGTATATGGACTCAATGTTTGATAAATTGAATGACTTGGAAAGTAAGTTGTCTCAGATGGACTCAATCTTAAGTAAGATTAATGATATTGAAGCTAAGGTTGAAAAATACAGAGAGAAGTCACCTGAAGAAAAATTACAATTAAGAAGTTTGGATAGTTATCCTTACAATCAGAAGTTGACCGACTTCTTCGCTGACAAAGAAGTTGAGATGCAACAAACGGGTAAGAACGAATACGTTTTAACCTCTGATGAAGTTGAGAATTATTCTGACGCTGACATCAAAAAATCATTTGATACACCAATCAATGACGAAGAATAGATTGACTTAACACACAAAATTTTCTATAATAAAGACCACTCAATTAGGGTGGTCTTTTTCTTTTTGGTTAGTTGACTTTTAAGGTTTGAAGACTATACTTATTATTGAGTTTAAGAGAAACAATTAACAGAGTAAAAAGAAAAAATTATGGGAAATGCACTCGACGCTGTGTTAGCACAGTATGAACAAAACACCCAACGCAGTGGCGGAGGGAAAACATCAATCTCTCAAGAAGACAGATTGAAAAGATACTTTACAACGTATCTACCAAAAGGAACTAAATCAGGACAGAAAGTTATTCGTATTCTACCTACACCTGATGGTTCATCTCCATTCAAAGAAGTATGGTATCATGAAGTACAAATCGACGGTAAGTGGACTAAACTCTACGACCCAGGTAAGAATGACGGTGAGCGTTCACCACTTACTGAGGTTTACGAAGAGTTGATGTCAACAGGTAAAGACTCAGACAAAGAATTGGCTCGTCAGTACCGTCCACGTAAATTCTATATCGTTAAGGTTATTGACCGTGAAAATGAAGACCACGGACCTAAGTTTTGGAGATTTAAGGATAACTACAAACAAGAAGGTATCTTAGATAAAATCATTCCAATTTGGAAACAAAAGGGTGATGTTACAGATGCTAACGAAGGTCGTGACTTGATTGTTGATTTATCTAAATCAAAAACTCCTTCAGGAATTGAATACACAGTAGTTAAGACTATTATGTATGATGACCCAGCACCAATTCATTCTGACAAAGCTCAGATGAAGGAATGGGTTGAGGATGAGTTAACATGGAAAGATGTTTACGCACAAAAACCTGTTGAGTATTTGGAAGCAATCGCAAGAGGTGAAACACCTGTTTGGGATACGGAATTGAAAAAATACGTTTATGGTGACGACACAGAAGTAACATTGGGTGGTTCAGTATCATCTGACTCTAATGTGAAAGTGGAAGACCCACAATCAGGAATGGAAGTTGACACAGACTTGCCGTTCTAAGAATCACTAACATGATGGTGGGGACATTATCCCCACCATCTTTATTTACTAAACAATATGGCAATTAAGAAAAAAGATTTCAAATCGTTGAAGCAGAAATATTCTACTTCAGCAAAATACAAACCACAAAGGTTTTTAGATTTAGGTGAAGCGTTTTTGGATGCGGTAGGTTTACCTGGTCCTGCAATTGGTCACCTGAATATGTTCTTGGGTCATAGTGATACTGGTAAAACAACTGCATTGGTTAAAGCTGCGGTAGACGCACAAAAGAAGGGTATTCTTCCTGTCTTTATCATCACAGAACAAAAATGGTCTTTTGACCACGCATTAACAATGGGATTCCAATGTGAAGAAGTTGTTGATGAGGAAACGGGTGAATTGGATTGGGACGGATTCTTCTTATTTAACAACAACTTTGATTACATCGAACAAATCACAGACTACATCAATGAGTTATTGGATGCTCAGGAAAAAGGTGAGTTGGAGTACGACTTATTATTCTTGTGGGATTCTGTAGGTTCTGTTCCTTGTAAAATGACTTTTGACGGTAAGGGTGGTAAACAACATAATGCTGCCACATTAGCAGACAAAATCGGTATGGGTATTAACCAAAGAATTGCGGGTTCAAGAAAGGCAACATCAAACTATGAAAATACGTTGGTGATTGTTAATCAACCGTGGGTAGAATTACCTGACAATCCTTTTGGTCAACCTAAGATTAAAGCTAAAGGTGGTGAGGCTATTTGGTTGAACTCCTCATTGGTATTCTTATTTGGAAATCAGAAAAATGCTGGTACCAATAAGATTGCTGCGGTCAAAGACAAAAGAAAAGTTAAGTTTGCAGTTAGAACGAAAGTATCGGTTATGAAAAACCACATCAATGGATTGGGATATGAGGACGGTAAAATTATCGTAACACCTCATGGTTTCTTGGCAGGAAAAGAATCTGCTGAAGAAAAGAAGTCTATTGAGGCTTATAAGTCTGAGCAATCAGAATATTGGAAGAGAGTCATCGGTACAGATGGTGACTACAAATTGGAAGAAGTAAAAGAAGTCTAACCTTTAATTGAGGGTATTTTGACGAAGACATTATTAGTTGACGGAAACAATTTAGTTAAAATAGGATATCACGGAGTAAGAGATTTATACCATGAGGGAAACCATATTGGTGCAATCTTTCACTTCGTGAATACCCTCAAAAAATTCTTAGTCGAGCACAATTACGACAAAGTCATTGTATTTTGGGATGCGGAGGATAACTCAACATCACGAAGAGAGTTGCTCGAACAATACAAAAGAAATAGAAAAACAAGTCTTAACGAACAACAACAGATTTCATTTGAATGGCAGTTGTCGAGAGTTAAGAAGTATTTGGAAGAAATGTTTATCAGACAAGTATCCATTGATGGGTGTGAGTCAGACGATGCGATTGCTCATTACTGTAACATTTCTGAAGACGAATACAAAACTATATTTTCATCAGATAAGGACCTTACACAACTTATTTCGGATAAAGTAGAGGTCTACTCACCCAGTCATAGAAAAGTCTATAAGGAGGGAGATAACATCCCTCTGAAGGACATTTCAATACCACACTACAATGTTTCGACATTTAAGATTTTATCGGGGGATAAATCTGACAACATTGATGGTATATACTTACTCGGTGAGAAAACTTTTGCGAAGATATTTCCCGAAATATTGGACAAAGCGACTTCTGTTGATGATATTATAACCCGAGCCGAAGAGTTAAAATCGGAGGGAGACAAAAGAAAAATCTTGGAGAGTATCTTAGAAGGAAAAACTAAAAGGGGGGTTTTAGGAAAAGAATTCTTTGATATTAACAAAAAGGTTGTAGATTTGTCCCACCCAATGATAAGTGATGAAGGTAAGGAGGAAGTCGAACTCTACTATACAGAAGAGTTGGACCCTGAAGGAAGAGGATATCAGAATCTCATGAGAATGATGAACGAAGATGGAATCTTCAAGTACTTACCCAAACAGGATGATGGTTGGGTAGATTTTTTAACACCGTTTATGAAACTAAGTAGAAAAGAAAAAAAACGTTACAAAAACAAAAATTAAGTTATGAAAGAAAAAAACGACGTAACAAAAATGGAATTCCTTTTGATGTTGAATGAAAACATCGTAGTACAACGTTACTTCAACGTTAAAGGGTACAATCCGAAGGCTCGTAAAAGTATTGATGTCATTGAATTTGTTAATGACTTTACTCGTACTTTAACAGGGAGTCTTAAGGCGAGAACCAACATGTATATGTTGGACCACTACAACCAAATTGCGTTGGACCCAAGCATTTTGGACACCTCAAATACTGAAGGTCCAGAAACGTTCCATGTAAAAATTTGCATTGGGGAGGAGACAATTTGTCATAAAATTATTGACGCGAAATTATACCCGCCGAAAATAAGATACACCGTAGATATCCGCCCGCAACTAAAAAGTGTACTTCGTGGTTTGACAGAGCTTTTTTCCTCTGAAGAATTATCTTACCAGTACATGGAATATCAGTTAGGTTAACCATATTTATTATTTACCCGAAAGAAATTAGATTGATATGTCAAAAGAAAAAAACTTCGGTTACCTCGGTAACTCCTTCCAAATACAACTTCTAAACAACATCGTTATTGACAAAGACTTTGCCAATTCGATTGTCGATGTATTGGACCCGAAGTACTTTGATAATCAATATTTCAAAATTATTATGCAAATGGTTAAAGAGTACTACGTCAAGTACGAACATACTCCAACATTTGCTACATTGGAACAACTAACGAAGAGTGAAATTACCTCTCCGATGGCTCAGAAAATGGTTTTTGACATGTTAAAAGATGTTAAAGATGCACCTATTGAAGGGTCAGACTTCGTACAAGAGAAGTCATTGAAGTTCTGTAAACAACAGGAACTTCAGAAAGTGATGGCTAAGGCTCAGAAAATCATTGACAAAGGTGATTTTGAATCTTACGACCACTTAGAGGAGATGGTTAGAGAAGCTCTACAAGTTGGTGAAGTGGATACTGGTACTGCAGATGTATTCTCAAATTTGGATGTAGTATTGGATGACGATTACCGTCACCCAATCCCGATGGGAGTACCAGGTATTGATAACCTAATGAAGGGTGGTTTAGCAAAAGGTGAGATTGGAGTTATTCTTGCACCGACAGGTGTGGGTAAGACGACCTTCTTAACAAAGATTTCAAACCACGCATTCAATTTAGGTTACAATGTTCTTCAGGTGTTCTTTGAGGACAACCCGAAGATTATCCAACGTAAACACTTCACACTATGGACAGGTATTGCTCCTGACAATTTATCTAATCACAAAGATGATGTGATGAATAAAGTCAAAGAGATTAAGGAAAATACAAAAAATTCCTTAACTTTGAAGAAGTTACCGTCTGATACCCTGACGATGAATCAAATCAAGAATCAGGTTAGAAAGATGATAGCTGAAGGGAACAAGATTGATATGATTGTTGTGGATTACATCGATTGTATTACACCTGACAAAAACTTGGGTGATGAATGGAAGAGTGAAGGTTCTGTGATGAGAGCGTTCGAAGCAATGTGTCACGAATTGGACCTTGTTGGGTGGACAGCAACACAGGGTAACCGTTCTTCAATTTCATCAGAAGTTGTTACCACAGACCAAATGGGTGGTTCTATTAAGAAGGCTCAGGTTGGTCACGTAATTATCTCGGTGGCGAAGTCATTACAACAAAAGGAAATGAACTTGGCTACCATTGCAATTACAAAGTCTCGTATCGGAAAGGACGGGGTTGTCTTTGAGAATTGTAAGTATGATAATGAAATGTTGGTTATTGATACTGAACAGAGTGTTACTTTCTTAGGTTTGGAAGAACAAAGAGAGGAGAAACAGAGGGATAGAATCAAGGAGCTCATGGAGAAGCGTAAGCAACGTGAGGGACAACAAAATTAATAAATAATAAATTATGGTTAACAATAATACTATGAATGGTAAAGAAACTCGTTATGTAATTAAGAGAAGTGGTGAACAAGTACTTTTCGAGGCTGAAAAAATTAAATATGCTGTACTGAAGGCTATGAAGTCTATCGGTGAAGTTGATGATGAAATGGCTGAGAAAATTGCGAGAATCACTCGTAAAGGAATTTTCAGAGATGAAAAGGATAAAGTACCTCACGTGGATGAAATTCACGATATGGTGGAGAATAAGTTGATGGACAACGGTCTTAATGATGTTGCTAAAGAATACATCATTTACCGTAAGAACCATGGACCGAACATCTTTACTAAGAGAACGAATCTTAAACCTTACGAATATCCAAATCTTAATGAATATGTGGATGCTATCAGACATTCATATTGGGTACATACGGAGTTTAACTTTACTTCAGACATTCAAGATTTCAAAGTAAACTTGGATAAGAAAGAAAAAACTGCGGTAAAAAGAGCGATGTTGGCTATCTCTCAGATTGAGATTGCGGTTAAAACGTTTTGGGGTGACATCTACAAAAGGATGCCGAAACCTGAAATTGGTAATGTAGGTGCAACATTTGCTGAGTCTGAGGTTAGACACGCAGATGCTTACTCACACTTAATTCAATTGTTAGGATTGAATTCAGACTTCGAAACATTACTCGAAGTACCGGCAATCCGTAGAAGAATTAAGTATTTGGAGAAAGCTATCTCTAACTCAAAGGCAGTTGAAGATAAAGAATACTTTGAATCTGTAGTATTGTTCTCTATGTTTGTAGAGAATGTATCGTTGTTCTCACAGTTTTTAGTTATTATGTCATTCAACAAACATAAGAATATGTTGAAAGGTATCAGTAACGCTGTTGAAGCAACATCGAAAGAAGAGAATATCCATGCTGGATTCGGATTTGATTTGGTAAACCTTATCAAAGGAGAAAACCCATCATGGTGGACAGAACAATTAAAAGAAGACCTTGTGGCTGCTACAATGGAAGCGTATGAGGCAGAAACAGAAATAGTTAATTGGATATTTGAGGAAGGTGATTTAGATTTCCTAACGAAAAGTCAGACAATGGAATTTATTAAACATAGATTTAATGTATCATTAAACTCCATTGGTGTAGATAGTATTTTCGAAATCAACGAACCGTTGTTGGAGACAACTGAATGGTTTGACGATGAAATCTTAACTACTAAACACACTGATTTCTTCAACAAAAGAAGTATTAACTACAGTAAGAAATCTAAATCGATTACATCAAACGATTTATTCTAATTAAATAACGAAAAATAAAATGAACAATAGAAAACCATTTGACTGGATTAACGAAGAATCAATTACCTTCCTCCGTAGAGGATACTTGAGTGAAGGTGAAGAACCGCTAGAGAGAATCAGAACAATCGCAGAACATGCTGAGAACCTTTTAGGTATCGAAGGATTTGCAGATAAATTTTATGACTATATGGGTAAGGGATGGTATTCCCTATCATCACCTGTATGGGCTAACTTCGGAAAGAAGAGAGGTTTACCTGTAAGTTGTTTTGGGTCTAATATTGGAGACAACATCGAGTCAATTCTATACACACAGGCTGAGGTCGGTGAAATGAGTAAGATGGGTGGTGGTACTTCTGGTTACTTTGGTAACATCAGACACAGAGGTGCTGAGATTACTGACAACGGTTTAGCACCTGGTTCGGTACACTTTATGAATCTATTTGAGAGTGTTGTTGACAACATCTCACAGGGTTCAACTCGTCGTGGTCGTTTCTCACCATACCTTCCTGTGGAACACCCTGACGTTATGGAGTTCTTGGAGATTGGTACAGAAGGATTCCCAATTCAGGATTTGACTCACGCAGTTACAGTAACTGATGAGTTTATGAATGAGATGATTGCGGGTGATGAAGAGAAAAGAGCAATTTGGGCTAAGGTCATCCAAAGACGTGGAGAGATTGGTTACCCATACATTATGTTCCATGATACAATGAACAACAACACTGTTGATGTATACAAAGACAAAGAAGCGACAATCTACAATTCAAACTTATGTTCTGAGATTGCACTTCATAACTCTGAAGAGGAGTCATTTGTTTGTGTATTATCATCAATGAATGTTCTTCACTATGATGAGTGGAAAGACACAGACGCTGTTGAGATTATGACAATGTTCTTAGATGCGGTTGTTACTGAATTCTTAACTAAGATTGAGGATATCAGAGACAACGGGACTATTGAAGGTAAGAGAGGTTTCTTCTATTTGGAGAAAGCTTACAACTTCGCTAAGAGACAAAGAGCGTTGGGTCTTGGTGTATTGGGATGGCACTCACTTCTACAAAAGAGAGGTCTTCCTTTTGATACGAGAGAAACTGCGAGATTGAATGTTGAGGTATTCAAACACATTAAAGAGAAATCATACGCGGCGTCTGAGGAATTGGCTAAGATGTTCGGTGAACCTGAGTACTTAGAAGGATATGGAAGAAGAAACGTTACGTTGAACGCAATCGCACCAACAACATCTTCAGCTTTTATCTTAGGTCAAGTATCACAATCAATCGAACCTATTTGGTCTAACTGTTATGTGAAGGATGTTGCTAAGATGAAGGTAACTATTAAGAATCCTGTTCTTAAAGAGTTGTTATCTGAATTAGGTCACGACACCAAAGAGGTATGGAACAGTATCAAACAAAATGATGGTTCAGTACAACACTTAGATATTTTAAGTGACGAACAGAAAGAAGTGTTTAGAACATTTGCTGAAATCAATCAGTCGTCAATTATCAATCAAGCTGCGGTTCGTCAATCTTACATTGACCAATCACAGTCGTTGAACTTAATGATTTCACCTGACATGCCGACAAGGGATGTTAACAAACTTCTTATTGAAGCTTGGCAGTTGGGTGTTAAGACATTATACTACCAACACTCAATGAATTCAGCTCAAGCTTTCGCAAGAAAGAAGTTGGGATTGAATGACCTTCAGTGTGTTGCATGTGAAGGATAATTGTTAAAAAACACAATTTATAAATATAAAAGAGGACTTCGGTCCTCTTTTTTTTGCAATTTATTTAGTTAAGATATTTATAGACAATGGCAGACGGTAAAACATACGGTATCAATTTCCCTTTTCAAGATAGTAAAGAAGGAAAATATCTTTCTCTTTCTCAGACTACTGACGAAGAGATAAGGACTGATTTATTACACCTTATCTTAACAAGGAAAGGTAGTAGATATTATTTACCTGATTTTGGTACGAGAATTTATGAATTTATTTTTGAACCTATGGATGGTACAACATTCGAGGCAATCAAAGCGGATATCAGAGATTCTATTGAAAAATACATTCCAAACCTTACAGTTAATGAAATAACAATTACACCTTACTTAGAAGATTTAGAAGCTCAAGGTGAATTAAATATGGATAAGTTGGGTATTGGTGGTATATATAGAGTACCTGGTCGTGGTGTTGAAGAATACACGGCAAAATTAAGGATTGATTATACCATTACAGATAGTACTTTCCAAACCAAAGATTTCATAATTATCAATATTTAATAGTAGATGGCAAGTAGAAAAATTTCATACACGGAAAGAGACTTTGAAGGGTTAAGACAGGACCTCGTAAATTATACTAAACAGTATTACCCTGAATTAATTGATAACTTCAATGATGCTGCCGTTTATTCGGTATTGATGGACTTGAATGCTGCGATTGGTGATAATCTTAATTACCACATTGATAGAAGTATTCAGGAAACTGTATTACAATATGCTCAACAACGTTCATCTATTTTTAATATTGCCAGAACTTATGGTTTGAAGATACCAGGTAATAGACCTTCAGTTGCTATTGTTGATTTTTCAATTACCGTACCTGCTTTAGGTGACCAAGAGGATTCACGTTACTTAGGGATTTTAAGAGCGGGTTCACAAGTGATTGGAGCTGGTCAGGTATTTGAGAATGTTTATGATATTGATTTCGCTTCACAATACAACAATGAAGGTTTCCCTAACAGAACAAAGATTCCAAACTTTGATTCGAACAATGTGTTGATTAACTACACAATCACAAAAAGAGAAGTTGTAGTTAACGGTTTGACTAAGGTATTCAAAAAGACAATCAACCCTAATGACGTTAAACCATTCTTTGAGTTCTTCTTACCAGAACAAAATGTATTAGAGGTTGTAGACATCATTCAAAAAGATGGTACATCATTCCAATCCACACCAACGTATTCTGAGTTTGTTAATGCTAAAGACAGATGGTATGAAGTGGATTCATTAGCTGAACCGACAGTATTCATTGAAGATTCTACAAAACCTTCAGACCAACCAGGTATTAAGGTGGGTAAGTACATTGATACTGAAAATAGATTCATAACAGAGTATACACCTCAGGGGTTCATGAAAGTTCAGTTTGGTGGTGGTACCACAACACCTGACGAACAATTGGCAGATTTTGCGAGAAACGGTGTAACAATGAGAATTCAGGAATACCAAAACAATATTGGTTTAGGTAGAACAGTAAAAGCCAACACAACATTATTTGTTAAATATAGAATTGGTGGTGGTTCACAATCAAACATTGGTGTGAATGCTATCAATCAGGTAGGTACTGTAAACTTCTTTGTTAATGGACCGTCTAATACAAACAACCAAACGGTAATTAATTCACTTACGGTTAATAACATTACTGCGGCTATCGGAGGTGCTAACCAACCTTCAATTGAGGAAGTGAGAAATATGGTGACATTTAATTTTGCTTCTCAAAACAGAGCGGTTACTATTAATGATTACAATGCGTTGATTAGAAAGATGCCAGGTAAGTACGGAGCACCTGCTAAGACAGCGATTACAGAAAAGGACAACAAAATTAATATAAATGTATTATCATATGATTCAAATGGTAGTTTGACTCAGACGGTTTCTAATACATTGAAACAAAATATTGCCAACTATCTTTCTAAGTATAGAATGATTAACGATTACATATCGGTAAATGTAGGTCAGGTTATTGATTTAGAATATGATATCTCAGTTGTTTTAGATTCAGGACAGAATCAGGGAACTGTAATCACAAAGATTATTGATGAGGTTTCTAAGTTTATGGCTCCGACAGACAGAACGATGGGTCAAAATGTATTCATCTCTGAGATTGAAAGAATTATTCAGGACACTGCTGGTGTTATATCTTTAACAGATATCAAAGTTTATAATAAAGTTGGTGGTCAATATTCGTCTTCAGAAACATCACAAAGATACTCAGACGACGCAACAAAAGAGATTCAATTCGTCGACAAAACAATCTTTGCGGAACCTTCACAAATATATCAGGTAAGATTTCCTGAGAAGGATATTAAGGTCAGAGTGAAGAACCTTAAAAACGTTGACTACAAGTAATAATAATTTACAACACTTACTTATGGGTTTATCATTGTAAAATGGATAAATAAGTATTTATCTTAAAACTGCATTATGTCTAAGTCATATAGAATACGTACAAAATTAGGGGTAGACCAAAACATTCGTGTTAATGTCGAACAAGATTTTGACTTCCTTGAAATTTTATCTTTGAAGTTAAGGCAGGAAGACGTGTATTCTAGATTCTGTGCTGACTACGGTGTGGTTGTGGGTAGAGTGGTTGCTAACAGTGGTTTTGGTGTTCCAAACGCAAGAGTTTCCATATTCATACCTATTGAGGAAATGGACCTCGAAGACCCTGTTATTTCAACATTATACCCTTATAAGAAACCAACTGATAAGAATGAAGATGGGTATCGATACAACCTTCTTCCTTATGAACAACAGTATGGTGGGCACAATCCAACAGGTACATTCCCTTCAAGGTCTGACGTTCTTACTCGTAATGAGGTGTTGGAAATCTATGAAAAGTATTACAAATTCACTGTAAAGACAAATGATTCGGGTGACTTTATGATTACTGGTGTTCCATTGGGTAATCAGAAGTTGGTATTGGATATGGACTTATCGGATATGGGTTGTTTCTCTTTGAGACCTCAGGATTTGATAAGAATGAACATGGGTGTTGAGGAACAGTTTGATGGTACTAACTTCAAGGCGTCTTCTAACTTAGATGAGTTACCACAGATTATCAATTCAGTTCAGGACATTGATGTTGCTTCGTTTTGGGGTCAGGAAGATTTATGTAACATTGGTATAACGAGAGCCGACTTTGATTTAAGAGAGTTGGGTATTGAGATTCAACCGACAGCCGTGTTTATGGGTTCTATCTTCAGTGATGCTGATAGTAGACCCATCAAACCTAATTGTAAGCCGAGAACTGAACAGGGTGATATTTGTAACTTAGTTACTGGTCCTGGTGAAATCTTAGCGGTTAGACAAACTATTAACGTTGATGAGAATGGTGACCCAGTCTTGGAACAATACAGTTTACCTAACTCAGGAAAGGTTATTGATGAGGATGGAGCCTTTGTTACTGATGTTCCAATGAACTTAGACTATGTGGTTACTAACGAGTTTGGTGAGATAGTATTGTCTAACGACCCAAGTATTGGTATTCCGACAAAGGGTAAGTATCGTTTTAAGGTTAAGTATCAGTCAGAGGAGAACGGACCACCATTTGAGGGAGACCAGTTCTTCCCTATTGTCGGTGAAGTCCAAAGAGCCAACTTTATTGTTCCACAGATTAGAGAATATGGGTGGAATGGTTCAGTTCAAAATTCGGGTGTTGACCCGGCAACGAAAGACACTGAAACAACTATTAATGTTGATTTTGTTAATCAGAGTCAGATTGTGGAGACGAAGAGTATTGTAATACCTTCAAACACAACTGTTACTATTCCTTATAATAAGGATTTGGAGGAACTTAAATTAACGGTCAATGGTGTTGTTAGAAATGAGAAATGGATTGAGTTCCCTAACGGTGGTACGTTAACCATTGAGGTTACTAAGATTACTACAGAGATAGGTAATCCACCACAGACTGTGGGTCAGAATGTTACTGTTGAGGTAAAACAGTATGATTATGATTATATCCAATTCCAAAAGTCATATGCGTTCTCTTTAGATTGGGACGAATATGCTGACAAGCAAGCTGCGATTAACTGTGAGGATTCATTCTATTTGATGAACTATAATAAGGTTTATACACCATCAATGATGATTGATGAGTATAGGCAGGGTTATGGTCGTGCAAGGTTCTTAGGTATTAAGGAGATATTGGATAGAGGTTGTGAAAGTGAGACAAATAGGTTTCCAACGAATGATGGGGTTAGAAACTTTGACTTGTTATTCTTCATTGTAAACATTGTGATGACATTGTTCATGCCGTTGTTATTTGTAATTACGGTTGTTGGTCACGTTGTCTGTACCTTATACAAATATTTGAGATGGTTATTGGATTTAATATTAAAGGTAATTCTTACAGTCATTATTTTCATCTGTTATGTTATAAAAGCGTTGACTTTTGGTCTATTCAAAAGACCATGTCCAAACTATCAATCGGTTAAGTTACCAAAAAATTGTCCGATACCTGCAATCCCATTACCTAATATATCATATCCTGATTGTCAAGCATGTGCTTGTGAAAGTAAGAAGGCTGGTGAGCCAGAAGGTGATGATTTACCTGAGATTGTTGAAAACACCAGTATCTTAGCTGATACTACAGACTATACATTCTTCAATGAATTGGTGGGTGTTAGAAATGAAGAGATTGAACAATGGCAAAAATTCCAATATGGTTTCCAAATGACAATGTCAGGAAATGATGTGTATGGTCCTGGTTCAAGTTTTGCAAGAACACCTTTTATAAAAGGGGCGGATAATCCGATGACAAATAGAGAAACATGGTCTTATGATTTACCCTTAACTGAGAGGTTTAATTTGTTTAATGCGAAGGCTAATTATCATCATGCTGCGAATGGTGGGACAAATAGAATTAAGGTTAAGGTTAATCCTAATACTAATAATGGTTTCCATACAGATAATGTTATGATGTTAGTTGTGGATAGTGGTGTTGTAAGTTCTTTCCAAGCTGGTGAGATTGTTACATTCCAAGATATTAATAAATCATTAGACCCTAATATATCAGGTAACACTACAGGTTCAACAATATTTACAACAGCACAACAAGGTGGAGGTCAACAGAGTATTACGGTTACCTACATGGATACTAATACAAATACACAGACAACAAGTTATATTATCACAGGTGACACCTCTAATACTACATATGATTTTCCTAGTGATGTAGAATACTACCAAGTTATTACGGGTAATACATTATCAGAGTTTGAAAACTTATGTGATGCAAATGGTAAAGGAACTGCTAAATATGGTGATTCGGTCAACAAAACCTTAGGTAGGTTTACAATATTTGGGTGGCAGCATGTGAAGAAAAATGCAGTGTTATATAATCCAAATCCTGAAGAATATCCTTGGAAGTTTAATAATCCTCCGTATAGTAAACCCGGTAGTACTAATAATGATTGGTTTGAAAAGAATGTTCCCAATATTAAACTTAATAGTGATTGGGAAAACTTGGGTGTTATTTTCTTAGTTAGAGGTGTTGATGTACATACACCTCGTCAAGATATAGAATATGATTTATCGTATTTGTATGGATATGGTGCATTTAATGGTACGAGAAAAGTTAGAGGTAATTACCTACTGAATATTCCAATCCAACCATATGGTGCTACGAATGATTGGAGACTTCCAATACATGCTAATTTTGGTAATAACAATAATGTTGTTATGGGGCAACGAATATTCTATAATTCTTATTCTTTTACACCTAGTAATAGTGATTATCAATCATTTACCACTAAGAATCATCAATATTATTCTGCTTACGGTGCAAATAATAGACATTACATCGTTAACGCTAGTTACCAGAAACCTTGTGTAGATACCTTTAATATGGCCGTATCTGTTAAGAATGCGTCTTGGAACACACAAAACTGGGATAAGATGGTTGAAAATAATAATGATTGGAAATATCATTATGAGGAAGATATGGTTGTCGAGGGCGTTGGTATGATGGGTGCTCAAAATAATGAAAACTTCCTTTATTGGTCTTCTGTATATCATATTAATACTCCAAATAGTGTTATCAATATGAGTAATAATCAAAAGATTGTTATGAGGACTGATAGGTTACCAACATCAGATGTTACACAGAACCGAATGGTATTACATCAAAACAAAGCATTTGCCATATATACACTTACAGATGATGGAACTACTTCAGAATCATTTAATGTTGGTTTAGATGTGATAGGTGACGGTTCAGATGATTTTAACGAAGATGCTGGTGCGATTGCAACACAAATTAGTCAAACTTTCTCATGTCAAGGTATGGTTCCATTAGAGTGTTACTCAGGTAATGGTGAAACAATTGGTGTTCGAGCCAAAGACGATAGATGTTATTACTTAAGTGATAAAAAAGAGATTGAAAAATTACAAGGTGGTTGTTATTACCTACTTCTTAAAAACTTTGCAATTGCTGAGGATTTCCAATCTATTGCGGAATGGAGAGCAAGATTCAGAATGATGTTTGGATTATGTAATAATGTGGTTAGTTTAACATTTGTTAATAACTGGATTAACGGTTCGTTATATATGTATGCATTCCAAAAGGATAATGTATATGGTAACAATATTAATGAAACTACATTCACTTCAAATCCTGAGTATGTGTACTGTAAAGATACTGCAGTTTATCAATTAGTTACTAATTCGTTCTACTATAGAGCATCCCCTTATAACCCTAATAACAATTTAGGTGAAAGGTTTATTGGTAGAGATAATACACCACAAACAAATATTTTGGGAAGGTCTAACGGTGCTAATAAGAAGTTCTTAGGGAACCCTACAACTATTATGGATTTAGGGCCGAGAGACTTATTCACTAAGGAAATTTGTTATAACCCTGAGTTCCAAGGATATATTGTAGATAAGATTTCTACTTCATCATATAAAGATACTTCTGATGTCCTACAGTTATTTGCGATTAGTAGGTTAACCGCATCAGGTTTTTGGGAGAGTGTTATAGGTTTTGGTGATGGTTCAATTCAAAAATTATTCTCAAGACCTAATCAAAGATTAGATGGTGATGTGGCTCAGTTATTAAGTATTAATTCTGAGTTTGGTGTGATACCTTATTTGGGGACAAATTATTCAGATTCTGAAATTAGATATATAGGTGAAACAAGAATATTACCGAATGGTAAAGTTGTTGATGACCCGACGTTAGGTATTTTGTTTAGTGCGAATACTATCAATAGAGATATGATTAGTCCAGGTAGATACACATTCCAAGATACGTTAACTAGTACCTTAGTTGATAACTACGGACACCAAGACCAAGAGGTTCCATTCCACAAATGGGAAATCATCAGTACGGGTTCTACTATTTTTGGTACACAACAAAATGATTGGTATAGTAAGAATTCACAAGATGGTATTGGTTCTGTAAGATATCAAACAGAAGATAGGTTAACGTCTCAAGATACGTTTAGTACGAATGTGGATAAGCCGACAACACAAAGACCTGGTTATATTTACAATTCAAATATAGTTAACAATCAAATTGAAACTACTTCGGCTAAACCTAATCCATTTAGAAATGTAATTCATGCAGGTTCACCATATTTCTTCTACTTTGGTTTAAGAAAGGGTGCTAGTTCTATGAATAGGTTCATCGATAAATTTATCTTCAATCAAGAGAAATTATGAGTAAGGAACCGAACAACTTAAGAATTGTCCCTAGTGAGAAAAAGTATAAAGGTGCTCCGACCTTAGACAATACTTTGGATGTTACGTTTGAGGGTGAGAAAAGGTTGATGGTTGAAGGTGACCGTACAGTCATCTTAAACCTTGCTGAGAGGTTCAATAAAGAAAGACAGGGTTCTGATAAGATTAGGGTCACTGGTAAGATTACAAATCTATTTGATAATATAGTTTCAGGTAAAACTACTTACACACCATTTCAAAACAATCTATACTATATAGACGCAGTTAAATCCGTTAATACTAATGTTTGGAGAGGATATCCACAATCTGATGAGTTTAGTTTTTTAAGAAAGTCAGTACCTGCAGGTCATATAGACTTTGTACCAAAGAGTTCAACAACATATAATTGGACGGCTTATCTATCATATGTTTCTGACAATGTTACGGGTCAGAGTATGACTTATAAGAATGAAGAGCTAAGTGCTACTACAGTTTTTACAGTAAGTGATGGTATACCTTTTGCAATCAAAAACAGGAGGGTTAACGGTAAGGATTTAATTACGTTCTATTGTGCTGGTAATCACAACTTAAGTAATGGTGAATATGTGAAATTATCATTTGATTATAATGGTGAGTCTTACTTTCAGGTTTTTGAGTTGGGTGATGAAGATTACGATAGTAGTGGTAAAGTATTTTCAATTTATAATTTGGGATATACAGGAACTACTTTTGGTGACGGTGTTAGTGGAACACTTAAGAGAGTCATCAATAAAGACAACGCCGAAGAAACAACTTCAAAGTATTATGTTAGGAAACATAAGATATTAACTGAGGTTAAAGATTACAACATGGCAAGAATGGGTTTCGAAAATACACCATTCTCAACGGATACCAAATTGGAATATTCGGCATTGACACCAAACAATGTTCAAAGGACATCAACAAGAAATGGTAGTAGTGTTGTTTCATATACGTTTGAAAAACAGATTGACATATCAAAATATAAGGACAATCAAGAAAGACCATTAACGGAACTTTATGTAACAATTATTAATAAAGGTTATGTGGGTTGGTTCAACAAACCTTATGGTAGAACAATTTCAGCTATGAATGTTGGTTGGGAGTTCAATTGTCTTTCATTAGAGGTTGACCAATGGTGGAAGCAAGACAACTTTAACAATAGAGATAATATACCTTTTAATAGTTACCAAAAAAATAATCAGACATTCTATTACAATGAAGACCTACACGAAGGTGATGAGATTATGGGTGACTTTTGTGAATGGAATGATTTTGAAATGGAAGAGTATGTGGTGTCACCGATGTTACATAAGTACAGTTTCAATGGGGTAATTTTCCAAGATGATAGTACAATGGTATTACCGTCAGGGTATTTGTATTATCCTCATCATAAGATTCAGGTTAGAGACTTCTCACCATATGTGGAGGTGGGTAACCCTGAAGATGTTGACTATATTCCAAATTACGCTTTCTACTCGGATTATGAAGGTCAATGGAGATGGAGGGACTTATACCCTTATGGTTTCATAGATGAGACGGGTGTTGGTGTTGACCATCCATTCTTAAATGGTGCTCATTATCCATTCAAAGAAATTACATTCTTACAGGTACAGCCTCAGAGAACACTAAACTACGGTTTAGGTGTGATAACTCAACCATTAATTGATGATTGTGAATAAATATAGATTTGCTGATAGAGGTGTTGAAAGACAATTACAGATTCCTATCGAAAGTATGTGGGATGTTGTGGGTCGTGATGACGCTATCGACGCTTACGAAGAAGAGGTGGTTGAATTAGTTATCAACCCAACGGAAGATTTTGAGGTGACGAGATTTGACCATAAGATGTATGGTCTTACCGCATCGAGTATAAACTATGAGTTTTATTTCTTACCTAATAACATTGATGTTACAGGTGCAACATCAAATCAATGGGTTAATAGTTATACGGGTGCTGGATTTAATAATGGTGAAATTCATTATTACGCCAATTCATTCAAAAATAGTTTCTTTAAGTTGGATTTCTATGATACCAAAGATATCCAAAAACAACAAATATACTTTACGGTGGTAATCCCAACATACCAGGGTGATACTATATCTGTTGACATTGGTACACCAACAGTTCCAAATGTGGTTGACATAAGAATACCAAATTATACGTTGGACTACATTGGTGATAAGGAAGGGTTCTTTGTGTATTGGTTAAGTGATAGGTCTTACATCAATTTGGATGAGTTTTATATGTCAGTTAAGTTTTTCAATGGAAAGACGGGTGACTTTACAAGGATGATGACTCAACCACAATCTAATTTTAATAATAGGTTTAATTTTAATAAGGCTGACAACTTCTTTACACAAATACGATTAGACTATACTAATTATGAATATGAAATGTACGATTTGAATGGGGTTAGAATCGGTACACAAGCCAACCCAATAAAGTTTTATGAATATGTAAACCCGTAATGAAAACTGATAGAACATATTATCTAATTTCTCCTGAGGTATTGAAAAGTGATATCGTTGAAGAAACGTATAGTGGTAACACTTTTGGTGTTTATTCTGCGATGACTGAGATTCTCAGTGGTGGAACGGGTGGTAGTTCATTATTGACGGGTTTAACGATTCCTATCGTCTTTACACAATCATTCAACGATTTAGGTTACTACACACCTTTTGATGGGTACATCATTCAGAAAGATGTGGTGAATAACTTTATATACTCAGGTAACCCTAACAATAGTTTTGAGGTGTTTGTATATAACACATCTGATAGGGACTTCAAAAAGTTTTTACAATTAGCCGACTATGTTATTGATTGGGGTGATGGTAGTTCAACTCAAAAAATTAATGAAACAGCTCCGACTTATCTTTCACATACATTCCCATTTGCTGGTGATTTTGAAATTAAGATTACACAATCAAATCCTTGGGGTGTTACTGAGGTTAAGAAAGTAATCACGGTCCCTATGGTTGGTGCTACGATACCAAACCCTGATGGTACTATTACATTCACACCTCAAGGTGGTAGTTGGGCGGGTACCCCGTTAAGTTATGATTATATTTTTGAGGGAGATGCTGAAAACAACATTCAATATCAGATTTCTTCAAATCATACTCAGGTTCCGTTTGTTGTTTCAGGGTTTACTACAAGTCAACTTACGAGTTTAAGTAGTTATGGTTCTGTAAGATATGCTACGAATGTTCCGATATTCCAAAACGGTCAGTTGCTTGGGGTTATTGATGAGATAACTACTGATTATACCGCTTATACAATTAATGATATTGAATATTACGATTACCCTGATGGTACTACGATATTCATTGAAAATTCGTCAGGTATTACTGCTAATGACATAAGTGTTAGTGCGATTACAAAACAAGAGGTTTTATTAGATATGGTTTCTTCACCAGAAATACAGAGTGAAGTATTTATAGACAGAGGCAAGAACTCAGCTTTTGAAGGATTAGAAAGGTTGGGTGAGGTTGATAACATCGGAGACTTAACAAGATATGGTTATGGTTTCTATAAAATTAATGAAAACTAAGACATGGCATTAGGAAGTTATGGTATTACAAGACCAGCAGATATGTCCCCTGAGGACGTAGAAATCATCATGCATTACACGCCGAGTAGAGACGTAACTGAAGATTTTGTTCTTAAAAAATTAGATGCGGCTTCACTATTGACGCCTTATTTCCACAATAACGATACTGGTGGGAATACAAATGAAATATTGGGTGGAATGTACAATTTAAGATTACCATCCAACGAATTTAACCAAACAGGAATTTATACTTTATACCTTCGTCCCGCGGAGATGAGAACAGTAATCACAGATTGTGGTGTGTTATCTGCATTACCGAACGTAAAAGGTATCATCATTGATTTGAATAATGTTGACCCACAATTCAGAAACAAATTTGTTGCTCAGGGATTGGTTGGATTTAGAGTGGAATACTTAAATGATAACGGAACGAAGATACCAAACTTCTATAGAATTGTCACATCATCATTCTATTGTGAGCCTGTAACTACTAATCTTACAAATAGTTCACAAAAGACGATACGTTATCGTTATGTTGAAAATGGAAGTGACTTATTATTCTGTACGTTGTCACCATCAAGTGCTCCGTCTAACAAACCAAATGCGACACCATTTATCGGTCAACCGAATCAAGATATTATAATCACAAATACATATTTCAACCCAGTTACATTAGATATTGAAATGGCTGAACACGATATCGATACTCTTGCGATTGCTCTATACGGTAATCAGACTAAGAGTATGGAGGATGGTATTTACACACTTTACGACCCATCGAACAACATCTACAAACAATACAACTTGTTTGAGATTAGAGATGAGTTTAATAACCTATTGTATGAGGTTCGTCAGGATAGAGGTGATAATATCGATTTCAGTAAGAACTTCAATAATGTAATTGAGTAATGGCGAGTAAAAAGAAATATCGTTACCCACCAGCACCCCCTTCAGGAGCAGAAACATTCTCACCAGACTTGGTGGGGTTTCAGCTTGTTGATGGTGGAGGTTTAACACAAGGTAACTTCGAGTTTACTACTTCTATTGTAGAGAAGGTTAACAGAACCTTTAATACGGGTGTATTCTCCAATCCTTTCACGTTGGAAAACATGGATTTGGAAAATATGGAGGAGGCAAAGAAGATATGGGCTCGTAACTTTGGTGTTTACCCTAATTATGATGTTTCTGTTGTTACCAATTTCTCTTATTATGGTTCATTACAAAAGAGGTTATCTGCTTCGATTACGAGAATCATCAACTTTTTCCCTGCGGCGTTAGAGGTTGATAAGATTTTTACTGACTATACCACAGCAAGTACGGTGACAAATGTTTCTTATGATTCTGTTGAGGATGAAACTACCTTTGATATTGATGTTACGAGGATTAAGAACCCATTCGACATTGATTATAGTGTAAATGCCGATAGAAATATGTCTCTAAGACCAATGGAGACTTCGCCATACAGGAACTTAACGAGAATGTTCCTTAGATATTCACTATTTGTGAGTACTGGTGAGACAGAATATAAGGTTCAGGACTTTGAACCTTCAACATCGTTGTCTGCCGGTACGTTGACTGTTACTGTTCAGGGTAAACCGTTTGGTTCTGCATCTTCATCGGTTGAAAATATTATATTAAGACCTAATAAGTTCTACACTGAAGAGATTTTCCAAGATTCATTTGATGAGGTGGAGAAATTCTTATTGAATAGGTTGGTAACACCTAAATATACTGCGTTGTTTAGAGTTCCGAGAGAGGATAACAATGGAAATTACTACACTTCAGTTGAAAATATCACATGGCCAATCTTAGGGTTGTGGAACTTAGACATTTCAACGGTTGGTTACGACAATTACCTTGAAAAAATCAATGAGATTTCTTTGGTAATGGATAGGTATAAGACCAACCTTATCAGTAGATTCTTGGTGACAGGTGCATTCCACGATTTTGACACTGGTGACCAAAAGATGGATAAGGTCCTACAGATTTACGGTAGAAGTTTTGATGAAACTAAGAAGTTTATTGATGGATTGGCTTACATCAACAACGTAAACTACAATCCGAAGAACGATATTCCATCAGTGTTACTTAAAAACTTGGCTCAGACCTTAGGTTTTGATACAAATATGTCACCAATCACTGAGGAAGACTTTTTAACTGCGGTGTTTGGTACGAAGAACCAATCAATTTATCCTGGTCAGACAAGAGACAAGACACCACAGGAATTAGATTACGAATATTACAGAAAACTCATCATCAACTCAGGATACCTCTACAAATCTAAGGGAACGAGAGCGGGTATTGAGTATATTATGAGAATGATTGGTGCTCCGAAAGCGTTGGTTGAATTTAATGAGACCGTTTACATGGCTGATGGACCAATTAACCTTGCCGAATTTGATAAACAACTTGCTGAGTTAAGTGGTGGTACAAAATTGGAGATTCTTCCAGTATTAAACCAAAATACCACGTATAAAATTAAAGGTGAGACCTATACTGCGTTTACACCACAGTCGATTACCACATTTACTCAAGAAGTTAGAGGTGATTACCCTATGGATGACGAGGGTTACCCATCGGTGGTATCTCCAACAGATTCTTACTACTTTGAAATGGGTTCAGGGTGGTTTGAACAGACTCCACAACACAGAGCCAATGAAACTATTGATGTTGTTAACTCAAACTTCACGGGTTCTAATCCAAATATCCAAACATCATTGGAACCATACACATATGGTGAGAAATATTTCGAGAAATTCCGTGATTTTCCAAATATGTCTTTGGGTTATGATTTGGTTTCAGTTAAGGACAACAAAAAATCGTGGACAGACCAAAGTGTGGGAATTAGAAGAGGAACTGGTGAGTTTACATCTAACTATAATGTCACAGATGAGAGATTAGTATTAAACAGAAAGAATATTGAACTGTTTATGAACATGGGTCAGGGTCTGACTTATGATGTGTGGCAAATGAGTAGAGACAGAGGTTACCCAATTCCTGCAACAGGTCTTACATCGCCATATCCAACACCAGGTGGTGTGGATTGGACAGTGATTGACCCGAGACCGAAGGAAAAATCATTCTTTGATTTTGCTCAATCGTTCTATAAGAATATGATTAACGTTCGTAACAGACAAACTGCGACGGGTTACCCAACGTTATCATCATTATATTGGAAATACTTAACATCGGAGCAAGATGTGAACATTCCATCCAACAAATACACCTACCAAAAGATGATTGACTACACTAATGGTATTGGTGATTATTGGATGAGGTTGGTTGAGCAGGTGATACCTGCATCTACATTATGGTCGGGTGGTCAGAAGATGGAAAACTCAGTATTTCACCAACAAAAACACGTATACCGTGTGCAGAGGGGTTGTGATATTGTTGTGGTAGATTGTGTTCCTTGTGAGATTGAAGGTCCGTTATGGAATTACAACTGTTCTAAACAGACGGTGGATTGTAATTTATATCCGTCATCTTCATTTGGTCAGATATTAAGTCAACAACTAACATCTGTGGTTGCTTCGAGTGGGTATACTACTTCACAATGTGATTTGAACTCAGTTTTATCTGAGTGGTATATAGATTTAAGATTAGATTCCAATATACTGGTCCAACAGAAATTCTACACAGGTTATGGTAACCAAGCTTCACCATCGAATAGTGATTGGTTGAATGCGGCAATTGCATACTTCCAGTATTTATATCAAGATGGTATGAGTTACACTATAAATGGTAATACCATTACATTTAGTAATACGGGATGTGACCCTACATTTACTAATAAGACAATCACCTTGAACGTGGGTATAAACATAACAATTAACTGTGGATAATGGCTAGTTATTACTTTACTATAACACAAAGGACAAGTGCCGCGTCGTTGTACACAGGTGACACGTATTATATTAAATGGGATACAGGGTTAACGGGTTATCCTAATGATAGTAGAATACAACTAGCCACTGGTGGTACTGAAACCTATTGGAACTTTTTCAAACATCGTATGTGGTCGATTGACTATGACGGTCAAACTCCTTCACAGTCAGTTGATTATGTTATTAAAGATAATGAACAGTTAGGTCAATCAAGTCTTGCTTTTACGCCGACAGGGATGGATATTGCTACTTTCCCGTTGGTTAACGTTTATAAACAAAATTATCTTCTAAATCTAAATGGTAACGTTTATTTTGATGATATTGCATATACTGTCGATGCTGACGCTTCTCGAATAGACAGTAGTGGTAATCATTATCTAACTGGATGGTCTTTTGCTAGTGCCGGTAGTACTGAATTTTGGACATGGATTCAAGGAAGTTTAACATATCTGGATGTTAATACTAATACTGTCGTAAATCCTTGTGGTGATAATCTTATTCCTTTTAGTGCGACTAGTGCTATTTCATATTATAATACTAATGCGGATGGGTATACGTATATTTTAACTGAATCAGAATCGTTATGTAGTTATGATATTGCGACTGTAAAAATCGATGGAGATGCTTTGGACCAAAACAAGGCATATAAAACAAATTATAATTTATGTTTCACACCTGGTGATATTTGTTTTAGACCTTATACTGGTGAAACTGCAGATATTACTGTTGAAGAATATGATAACTGTGTTGCATGTAGTTCATCTGGTGGTGATATACCCACATATAGTGCTGAGTCGTGTTGTGATGATACTGTATTTATATTCACGGCGACTACCTTAGGTGGAAATATTATGGGTGGTAACACGTTTGCTACTGGTACTACAATTAATGGTGAATGTGCTGGTTACCCTACCATGATTGAAACGGGTTACACCACTAACGGTGTATTAACAGGTACTTATACTGTAACAGGTGAAATTCCTTGTAATAATTGTACTGGTGAAACTCCGTGTGTTGCATATTACTACTTTGACCCTTGTGATGGTAGTGATACTAATATTTATCGTGTTACTCAACAAGAATGGCAGAATTCATTTGGTGCACCACCTTCAGGGGGTAACACTTACAAATTAGAAAATATTGCAAATGTTCCTAATACTTGTTACGTTGCGGTGGGTGAACAACCGTCAAATATTACTTTTAGTCCGTCACCAACGTCATCTGCAACTGATGTTCCTGGTGGATGTAATGATGCGATATGTCAGGTACCCGTCACTCCAACTCCAACACCTACGATAAGTTTGACTCCGTCGGTTAGTGATACTCCTAATCCAACACCTACTCCAAGTGAGACTCCGTGTACTTGTAAGTATATTGATGTAGAAATTAGTCAAACGGACATTGATAATGCTTCAGGTAATTCTGACCCAAGTCAAGATGGAAAGGTTTACTTATATTACAATCTTTGTGACGGTTCACCGACCTTTGAAGAGTTTAGTTCTGCGGGAACATATACAAGCGCTGTTTGTGCATTAAGAACTCAAATTTTTAATTCATTCTTATATTACTATATGGGTGATGATGAAATTACTGATGGTCTTGAAAGTTCACGTAGTGAGGGTAGTTGTTGTACCGCTCCGTTAACGCCAACACCAACACCTACGGTTTCTGATACTCCTGCGGTTACTCTTACGAACACACCTACGGTTTCTATTTCTGATACCCCTGCGGTTACTCTTACGAACACACCGACAGTTTCGGTTTCGGATACTCCTGCGGTTACGCCTACGATAACACCTACGGTTTCTATTTCTGATACCCCTGCGGTTACTCTAACAAATACCCCAACGGTTTCTGTTTCGGATACTCCTGCGGTTACGCCTACGATTACTCCAACAGTTTCAGTATCGGATACTCCAGGTTCAAGTTCTACACCAACACCGACTGCCAGTGTTACACCCGACGTAACTCCAACAAATACCCCAACGGTTTCTATTTCTGATACCCCTGCGGTTACTCCTACGATTACTCCAACAGTGTCGGTTTCTGACACACCGGGTTCAAGTTCTACACCAACACCGACTGCCAGTGTGACACCTGACGTTACACCAACAAATACACCTACAGTATCTGTTTCTGACACGCCATCGGTAACAGCAACAATTACTCCAACGGTTTCAGTATCTGACACTCCAGGTTCAAGTGCTACTCCGACACCAACTCCGAGTGTAACTCCTGATGTAACGCCAACAAATACTCCAACAGTTTCAGTTTCTGATACTCCTGCAGGTACTTTTACACCAACTCCGACATACACACCAACATATACTCCAACCTATACACCATCAGTTACTTTGTCGGTAACACCAACAAATACATTTACACCTTCACCATCACCATCTGATATTGGGAATTGTGTTGAAGCGGTGACAGATGGTACTTATTACTACACTGATTGTTGTGGATATTATAGGTCAGGACAAAGTGTTGGTGATTCAGTTTCTGTAGATACCACTGAACCATATACAGGTCTTACAATTAATGGTACACCAACAACACAAAATTGTGATGAGGGTGATTTGGATTATAATTTCTCAGTGACGGGAACATGTAGTGACCCTAACGGTGGTGTTATTACCATTGCTCCATTTGCAGGTGTTCCACCATATACTATTGATAACATTTTACCTGGTACATTAGCTGGTGGTACGAGTAATCAGCCTTTCACGTGGACAGGATTATCTGCGGGAACATACACATTTAGACTTAACGATAGTTTAGGTGATTCAAACAATGAAATTTACATCAATGTTAATATTGATGGTTGTTTAACTGCGACTATTGATGATTATTCGGGGACAACGTGTAGTCAGGAAAATGGATATCTAAGTGTAAGTGGAGACTCAACATCTCTACCTTACTTAATTACATTATATAGAGATACTTTTGTATATAGTTCACAAAGTTATTCAAATAATCCGACTGAGTTCTTCAATTTACCGAATGGTGATTACTACGCAACGGTTGAGGATTATGGTGGTGCAACTGCTCAGACACAAACTGTTACAATTTCAGGTGTTAGTAGTTTAGATTATGGATTATCTGTGACTGGTACTTCATATTGTGGTATTGGTGAAGGTACGGTTAGTGTTACTGGTCTTACTGGTTCATCACCGTTTACATATCTTTGGACAAACGGAGCCACAGGTGATACTATCACAGGATTAACAGGTGGTACTTATGGGGTTACTGTTACGGATAGTAACGGTTGTGAATTAACAAAAAATGCAACAGTTACAGTTGCTAACGGTATAACATTATTATCGTACACCACGACACCAACTAGTTGTCTAAGTGAAGACGGTCAGGTAACCGTCTATATTAGTGGTGGAACTGCACCATATACTTACGCCGGACAGAATGGGCATTCAGGTACAACACCTAGTAGTACATTTACATTTACAGGTTGTACTTCAGGTAATTTTGAATTCACTATTACCGATGCACAAAATTGTTCACTTACCGATGATGTAAATATTGGAGATACTGGTGGTATCACAAGTGTTGATACTAGAGTTGATTTGATTAACTGTGGTAGTTTAGGTAATGTTACGATTACTGTAACAGGTAATGGTGGACCATTCACATATAGTTACACGGGTCAGACCTCAGGTGGTACTGCTTCAGTTACTACATCAAATACACAACAACAATTCACTAATTTATTACCTGATGTCTATGATTACACAGTAGAAGGTAGTAACGGATGTTGTTACACAGGTCAATTTACTGTTAGTGCCACACCTAAGTTTGAATTAACTATCACATCGACAGGTGATACTTGTAATGTTGGTAGTGGTGTTATTCATATTGTGCCAAGTAGTGGTTATACACTACCATTAGACTATATCTTATCAGATGGTCAGTCAATTATTGATACTCCATTATCTGCATATACATTCTATAATGTTGATGAAGGTGGATATACTATCCAAGTTATCGATGGTGCTGGATGTAGTGTTACTGAAACAATTAATATTACAGGAACAACTGGTGTTAATGCGGTTATTACTGTTACGTCTGGTGGGTATGAAAATCCTGACGTATTAAGTGCTACAACACTCAGTGGTGTCCCACCATTTACTTATTTATGGAATACTGGTTCAGAAGATTCTTCAATAAGTGTCACATCGACAGGTACATACTCAGTTACAGTTACGGATTCCAATGATTGTCAGGATACTGTGACATATGCTGAGACGGAGAGTAAACAAGTGGTATCATCATTCCCTATTGTTGAGATTTGTAGTGATACATTTACTACCACATCATTAACTAAGAAAGGTTTCTATGAATATTTGAATGAAGGTTACATAGATTTAGTTAATGATTTGGGTGAGACTAACTGTGAATTGATTAGTGCGGTCTTTAACTATGATATTACTTACCAAGGGATAAATGCGACTGGAAGTTTCTATACGGGTTATACATTGAATGATGTACCGTCTGATTTCGAATGGGCCAATTTATTAGAAACAATCATTGGTGGTTTTACTGGTATTAGTAGTGTTAATGTCGACCCATTAAGTAACAGAGTTACTATTGTTGGTGAATGTGGGTCAACTGATTTCTTAGACATTGATATATTCATTGATTACGACTTAAACTGTACACAACCACCTTTTGAAACTCAAACACCAACACCAACACCAACATATACTCCGAATACTACACATACCCCGACACCTACACGTACACCAACCCTAACCCCAACAATTAGTATTACGCCTTCGATAAGTAATACGCCAATAACGGGTTTACGTACTGAATTTATCTTCATACCTAATTTGGGTGTTACAACACAAACACCTACACCGACGAATACACCTACTCCAACACATACACCAACATATACAGTTACATGTATTCCAATAAATGATAAAACTGAAATCAACATTTTCTATGATACGTCGGGTTCTATGAATAATACAATTCCACCATTAACTGGTGCTGTGACTACAGTCCTTAAACCTCTTTTGTTACCTTTCTACAATAATAATTCAGAGTTGTATGACCAAAGAGTTAAACATCGTGGTTTCAGTGGTGAAAGAGGATATAAAGTTTTAGCCACTTCGGGTAGTACGACTGAGATTACTAAGGTTATTAATTTGGTATTTCAAGATGAGTCACAACCTCGATATCATGGTGCGAAAGATGACTGGAGTAACAGGACATCAAGAACTTATTATTACGACACAGACATAGCTTCTCTTAGGTCTATTATAGATAATAATAGTTCTGATTATATAAGAGGAGAGTATTTCCAAGTTCAAGGTCAGGGACAACTTCGAACTAATTTCAAGATATTATTGGAGTCAGTAATGAATGGTTCAGGCGTTTACTCCGGAGTAAACGGTCTTTCAGATAAGACAGAAATACATAATACTTACAATGTATTATATAATGGTACTTCACAGTACTACGCGGACCTAATTGTGAGTGCGGTAAATAATTTAGGGTACTGTAATCCACCTGATGTGACACCGACTAATACACCAACTAATACTATAACTCCAACTAATACTGTAACCCCAACTAATACACCGAACGATACTCCTCCGGTAACTCCATCACTCACACCATCGATTAGTGAAACGGCTACACCAACACCAACTAATACTCCAACTAACACTGTAACACAAACACTGACTAGAACACCAGGTAGCACTCCTCCGGTAACTCCATCAATCACACCATCGATTACCCCGTCGATTAGTGAAACATCAACACCAACACCTACCCCGTCGATTAGTGAAACTAGAACACCAACACCTACCCCGTCGATTAGTGAAACTAGAACACCAACACCTACCCCAACAATTAGTGAAACTAGAACACCAACACCTACCCCAACAATTAGTGAAACTAGAACACCAACACCTACACCGTCAATTAGTGAAACTAGAACACCAACACCTACACCGTCAATTAGTAAAAGTGCGACGCCGACAATAACCCCTACTAAATCAGGACCATCTGTTAGTCCATCACCTACATCAACACCAAACTATGTTTATGTATACTTCTCAGGGTGTTGTGAAACTGGTGATGCTAGACAATATAAAATAAAGGTGACTCCATCATTGGAGGGTGAGATTAATCAGTTAATTGTTCAGAATAGAACTACATTGTATTTACAAAATCAACAAGGTTTCAATGACCAATGTGTTAGTTTCTATCAACCAGGTTTAGGTTCAGAAACCGATTTAGGTATTATGAATGGTGAATTTATAGGTAATGATGCAAATCTGTGGAATGGTGGGCCTCAAGAGGCGTATTTAGACTGTGATGAGTGTACATCGTCTGAAGAACATCCATGTCCTGCAGTGACAAATTATGTTCTTAAGGAAGTATTATATGGTACATCATGTTCGCAGATTGAAACTGAATATGTTGCTTCTTCAAATATAGGTCCATTAAATATTAACTCATATGTTAAGGTATCACAAGACAATAAGTGTTATATAGTTACATCAACGACCACAGATACACAAACATTAACAGTTACTCAACAAAATGCTTCGTGTGAATTATGTAATACAGGTGTTGTGTCTATGACTCAAATAACTGATTTCAATAATTGTACAGGTCCTTCGACTATTTATTATGGTGATGTTTCAGGATTAGTTCCTGCTCCTCAGAGTACTGAAATATGGCAAGGAAATGGAGTATGTTATCAGGTTCTAACTTATGTTAATAACACACCAACTATAACACTTTCTAATGGACCGATAACCGATTGTAATTCATGTAACACATAAAAAAATAAAATAAAAAAGGACCCCTCTACGGAGGGGTTTTTAAGTTAAAGAAAAAAGTATTTATAAAAGTAAAGGATTTTACGAAGTAATTTACAGAATATAAACTATTTATTATTAAAACAATATAATGGCTCAGGTTGTATTAAGATTAACATTAGGGACAAACGCAGTAGGTCCTTTCAGCATATATACAGGTTCCACGTCAGGAACCCCTATTCTAACACAGCAGACTCGTGACCAATTGGTTGCAGGTGTGGTTTATGATTTCCCCGCTACAGAAAGTGGTACTCAGTATACATTAACGTTTGAAAATAATCAGCCAGGTTGTGAAGACCAAACGGTAACAAAAAACATCATTATATATGGTGATACTGAAGTTATCACGATTACTGCAGAATATGAGCCAGGTTCTGTAGTTGCGAGATTCACTGCGGAATCTAATCGTTTACAAACATCAAATTTAGCCATTCGATTTACTAATTTAATTGGTAAATATACGGGTGGTAATATTAGTTTCATACCTACAGTAACGATTCCTCAGGGGTTGTACTCAGGTGTGACTGTATTGACTGCAACTACTGAAGATTACGATGAGATTAATCGTGCTGCGGTTAGTTTTAGTGATTTTACGTTTAATGGTGTTCCTGGAGGTACTAGTTTTACTGTGAGTGAGGATTTTGCATTCTCAGGTACTCCATCTCCGACTCCTACATCAACTCCAACTCCAACACCTTCAAGTGGTGTTCCTATACCAACTCCAACTCCGACATCTACAAGTGTTGTTCCTACTTTAACACCATCATTTACTGGCGCAACGGCAACACCAACTCCGACATCTACAAGTGTTGTTCCTACTTTAACGCCATCATTTACTGGTGTAACTGCAACTCCAACTCCAACATCTACAAGTGTTGTTCCTGTATCTCCTACACCAACACAAACAATTACTGGAGTGACTTCAACACCGACCGCAACAGTAACTGCCACTCCACAAGCGACGGTGACACCGACTGCTTCTGTGACGGCTACAGTTACACCTTCAGTAACTCCATCGGTATCTGTGACTAACACACCAGGTGTAAGTGCTACTCCTACACCGACTAATAGTGCCACTCCAACGAGTACACCACAACCTACAAATACGGTGACTCCATCAGTTACTCCTGATGCTACATCAACTCCAACTCCAACGTCTTCGGTTACTCCATCGGTAACTCAAACGAATACTGCTACAGTAACTCCGTCAAACACGTTAACACCAACACAAACACCACAATCAACAGCAACACCAGTTGCGACATCAACATCAACACCTACATCTACTCCTGTTGCTACTTCAACGGTAACTCCAACGGCATCGGTAACACCGACACCACCGTCAAGTGCGACTCCAACTCCAACTATTTCAACTACACCTGATGTTACACCAACAAATACACCGACAGTATCGGTTACTCCATCAGTGACAAATACTGTTTCTCCAACGGCAACACCAACAAGTACGCCACAAGCTACGGTTACTCCGACACCATCAAATACGCCGACAGGAACTCCTCCTGCAACTGCGACTCCGACAAGTACTGCAACTGTAACTCCATCGGTAACTTCATCAGTTACACCGACAGTTACACCTTCAGTAACTACAACAAGTACACCGACAGGAACTCCAGGTGGTACGTCAACTCCGACTCCAACTGCGTCAGTGACTCCTTCAGCAACCGCTGCAGTAACACCGACACCATCAGTAACTGCGTCAGTGACTCCTTCAGCAACCGCTGCAGTAACACCGACACCATCAGTAACCGCATCAGTAACACCGTCATCAACGGCAGGTGCTACTCCAACACCGTCAGTTACATCTTCAGTTACGCCAACAGTAACTCCATCATCTACACCTGAGGCTACATCAACGCCGGCTCCGACAAGTACTGTAACTCCTTCAGTTACGGCATCAGTTACGTCAACACCACAACCAACAAGAACATCTACTCCAACAGTAACCTCTTCAGTGACTCCATCGGTTAGTCCAACTCAGACGGTTACACCGTCAGTATCAGTGACACCAACGGCATCTGTAACTCCTTCAGTTACAAGAACACCGGCACCGACTAAATCACCAACGCCGACGGTAACTCCGTCATCGACTCCGCCAGAGATTCAGCAAGTTTACTTTAATGCTGGACCTGAATTAGGTAAACCAGGTTCTGATGAGTTGTGTGAAATTGTAGATTTCGCAGTTTACACAAATAGATTTACTGATGTTAGTAATGCATCTGTAGGGGACTTAGTATTCTTAGACTCTGATTTAGGTACACCATTTAATGGTTTAGATTTATGGTATGATGCTGGAAACACATTGAATGGTCTTGGTACTGTTAAGTTTAGAATTGATGTTGCAGGTGCTATCACTCAAATTGCTGAGTGTCCTGTACCACCATCGGCTACTCCGACAAGTACACCGACTGTTACTCCTTCATCAACGGTAACGCCGACCCCATCGGTTACTCCATCAGTAACGGGTACTCCGGGTCCAACTAAGACACCAACAAATACACCAACACCATCACCAAGTACATTAGTGTACCATTTATACACGGATAATGGTCCACAGTCAGGTCAACCATTACCTGACCAAGTATGTACTCCAGTGACGTTTGATATATTCACGAACGGATTTGCTAATGTAAGTGCGGCTAGAGTGGGTGATGTTATCTACTTAGATAATACATTATCAACATTCTTTGATGGTGCTGATTTATGGTATGATGCGGGTGACAATCAAAATACTCAGGGAACGACTAAGTTCCAAATTAATAGTTTGGGTGAGATTCTTCAAATTGCTTCTTGTCCGGCACCACCATCAGCTACTCCAACAAGTACACCAACAGTGACTCCATCGAGTACACCTGAAGTTACGGTTACTCCTTCAGTAACACCAACAAATACGGTTACTCCTTCAGTTACAGGTACACCTGGTCCGACTAAATCACCAACACCAACAGTGACACCATCAGTAACTCCACCTGAGATTGAAGATTCATTCTTAAGTGCGGGTCCTGAATTAGGTAAAGCAGGTTCTGATGAATTATGTGAAACTGTAGACTTCACAATCTACACAAATAGATTCATTAATGTGTTAGATGCTTCGGTTGGTGATGAAATATTCTTAGACTCTGATTTAGCGACACCATTTAATGGTTTAGATTTATGGTACGATGCAGGTAACACATTAAATGGTTTAGGTGTTACTAAATTTAGAATTGATGTTTCGGGTGTGATTACTCAAATTGCTGAGTGTCCTGTACCTCCAACACCAACTCCGACAGTGACTCCGACTATATCGGTGACACCATCAACATCGTTCACACCGACACCGTCAGTAACAACGTCGGTAACTCCATCAGTGTCGTTTACTCCAACGCCAACTAAAACTCCGACGGTAACACCGTCAAGTGCATCAACACCACCGGCGTACTTATTAATTGAACCTGATGCGGACGCTGCGAACATTGGACAATTCATGTTCAACGCAGGTGCTTCGTGGTACGGTTTCACTAACGGTACAGGTCCAACAAGTGATGCTGATGTCGCTTCGTACATGAGTTACTTTAACCAAAATGCGGGTTCAGGATTAGTACCAGCAGTAGTATCAGCACCGATTCCACAATCTTCAGGTGGTAATGATTCGTTTAATAATCCTATTGAGATTTACAAATTCGAAACTACTGAATTACGTTCAGGAACGGTTAATGGTAACGCTTGGTACACTTGGTTAATCCCTGATGATTCAATCGGTGGACCTGGAACACCTAATAGAGTACTTGAAATTGAAATTTCTTACGGACAGGGTCCTAACACTTTAACACCGAGACTTATGGAGGTTTCTTACACAGGATTTACTGTTGTGAATCCAACAGGATTCTTACCAGGTACATATAGACTTTACTCTTCACATCCTGACGAAGTTACTAGATTGGATAATTCAACAATAGCGATATACTTTAAGGGTGGTTTAGTAGCTTAAGAAGTATTTATAAACAAAGAGTAGAATAGATGAGTTTTATATATAAAAATCCAGTTTCGGGAACACAATTAACGGGTAGTAATTCGGTTGGTAGAGAGAAAGTTTTCGGTACTAACTTTAGTGTTCTCCAAACAGGGGGTTACATGGAGGTTTATACCCTAAATGACCTTACTTATACAATTCCTGCGGGTCAAACAGGTAAAATTGAATTCTCAGGTAATACAATCCCTGTTAACTATTCTAAAAGAACATTGGCGTTCTTGCCTGACTCATTAACTCTTAATTCTGATAATATTTCATCAGGTCGTAGGAGACTTGGTATGTTAGTTTATGTACATGAAACACAAACGACATATCAATACACGATGCCAAACTTTGAAGATTTGTGGAATGCCGCTTCGGGTTCGACAACAGAAAGTTCATTTGGTACGACGGTAACAACACAAAGTGCTGGTGGTACAGATTTCATTAACGCTTGGTTAGACTCTTCAATTGAAGGTGTTAGTGGTGTAACAAGAGATGAAGCTCGTTGGAGAGTATTCTACGGTACAGACTGGCAAATTACGGGTGGTACATACAACTCAGGAACTGGTACTTTATCATTAAATAATAACACGGGTGGTACAATCAACGTCACAGGTTTCACAACAGGTGGCGGTGATACTGCAATTTCAGGTATCACATACGACAACAATTGGGGTTTATCTACAGAAAGTACGGACGGTTCTTCAGGGACGGTCCTTTTACCTTTTATAACGGGGGGTACTTACGTTGGTAGTGAAATCAACTTAAACAATGCCTTAGGTAATAGTATATCTATCTCAGCACCTGAATCTACTGATACATTTGTTACAGGTGGTACTATTACTTATAACTCAAATGGTGATTTAGATTTATCTCTTAATAATGCGACAGATATTAACATTAATGGTTTATCTAAAATCACAGGAGCAACTCTTGTAGGGTCGACACTTACATTATCTGATAACTTGGGTAATGATATCGATGTTTCAGGTTTTACAACAACATCATCTGACACTTATGTGACAGGTGCAACATATACTGAATCAACAGGTATCTTATCGTTAGAAAGAAATGACGGTAACAATGTTGGTGTAGGTGGATGGACTTATGTGAAAAGCATCACTGAAAGTAATAATAATTTATCTGTTACTCTTAACGATGGTAATGTATCATTATTGGGTATTGAAGCAATCACAGGTTTAGGTTACAACGATTGGGGAATCACAGGTTCAACAACGGGTGGTCTTTTCTATAATGGTACTGAGTTACCATTTATTACTGGTGGTTCGTACAGTGCTGGTACGGTTACATTAAACATCAATGGAAGTGTAGAATCAAATATTCAAATCTCAGGATTTGATTCTGATGACACATACTTAACAGGTGCAACTTATACTCCAACAACGTTGACGTTGGGTATGAATGACGGTTCTGAATTCAACGTAGGTGGATTCGCTCCTGAAATAACAGGTGGTACATATTCTAATGGTACTTTATCATTGGATAATAATACAGGTGGTTCTGTAGATATTACTGGTATCACATTTAGTTCAACAAACATATACAATACTGACGGTCAGTTGGAAGGTGATAGAATTATCGACCAAGATTCCAACAATTTGACATTCAGTGGTGGTTCAGTATCCATGGGTACTTCAACAACATCACCAGTATGTGCATTACTAGAATTGGCTAGTACCAATCAAGGTCTTCTGATACCAAGGATGACTCAGGTACAACGATTGGCCATAAACTCACCACTACCAGGACTATTGGTATACTGTACAGACTCTGACGGAAACGGAGAAGAAGGAATGTATATGTATAAGTCTCAAGGTTGGGTGAGTGTATTATAAGCCTTTTTTAAGGATTAAATAAACTAACAAAAAAAATTTTAAGACAATGGCAAACGGCTTAAATTTACAATCATCAGGTTTAACGTTTACAACGGGAGATGTAGTAAGAAACATAATCACGGACACAGGTCGTAGTGGTTTAGGTATTCTTTCACCAGACGCGATGTTACACGTAGTACCGACAGGTTCAACACCATCGGTTAAATTTGAAGGATTGGCATCAGGAACAGACGCAAGAGTCTTGGCTTCTGACGCAAACGGTGTCGTGTCTTATCGCAGCGATGTGTTAGTTGGAGGTTCTATCTCGAATAACGTTATTACTTTAACGGAAACGGATAATGGTACCACTAACTTGACAGTACAAGCGGTAACGGCAGTGACTTACAACGATGCATGGGACATTGCATTGACAGGTACAGGTACAATTGGTACAACACCAGTTGCATTACCTTTCATCACCGGTGGTACGTATTCAAGTGGTACAATCACATTAGGTATAAACGGAGACTCAAGTGAGTCTGACATTACAATCTCAGGTATTGACGGAGACGACACATTCGTTACTGGTGCAACATTCTTGAATGGTACTGCAACTTTAACAAGAAATGATGGTGTTGATGTTGATATCACGGGTATTTGGACTTCTATTCCAAACTCAGCACTAGCAAATGACGATGTAACAATCGGTACAACGGCAATCGCTTTAGGTGCTTCTTCAACTACATTGGCTGGTTTAACATCTGTTACTTCTCTATCTTTCTCAGGACCTTTAACAGGTAATGTAACAGGTAACGCTTCAACTGCGTCTACATTACAAACAGGTAGAGATATTGCAATTACAGGTGATATTACAGCGGTTGGTGTAACTTTCGATGGTTCACAAAACATTTCATTGAATGCATCAATCGACGCAGGTGTTGTTGATACAACAGAATTGGCAAACGACGCTGTTACAACTGCGAAAATTCTTGACGCAAATGTAACAAACGCAAAACTTGCTAACGATTCATTTACTGCTATCGGTACTGCTGGTTCAAACAGTGATATCGCTTTAGGAGGTTCATTAACATTTACATCTACTGATGGTTCGGTAGTCGTTACAGGTAACGGTTCAGGTTCATTAGACTTAGCGGTAGGTTCAGGTGTTGATACATTCTCAACAGGTGGTACATTCTCTAACGGTACATTGACTATCGACTTGAATGACAATTCTGATTTTGATGTTACTGGTCTTTGGACTAACATTCCTAACACGGCACTTATAAACGATAGTGTAACAATCGGTACAACTGCAATCGATTTAGGTGCTTCTTCAACTACATTAGCTGGTTTAACTCAAGTAGACTCACTCTTATTTGTTGGTCCTTTACAAGGAAATGCAGATACTGCATCTTCTGCGGCGGTTTGGACAACAGCTAGAACATTATCATTAGGTACTGACCTTTCAGGTTCGGTTTCAATTGATGGTTCTCAGGACATTACACTAAACGCTTCGTTAGGTGCTGGTGTTGTTGATACTGCAGAACTTGCAACAAATGCGGTAACTACAGTAAAAATTACTGATGGTAATGTAACAAATGCAAAACTTGCGAATGATTCTATCAGTGTAACTGATGGTACAACGGCGTCTGATATTGCATTAGGTGGTACTTTAACATTCGATGATGGTACAGGTTTAGATGTGTCTCAAGCTGGCGGTACTGTAACTTATTCTATTGATAGTTCAGTAGTAACATTGACTGGTACACAAACTTTAACAAATAAAACAATTAACGGTTCTCAATTAGTTGACGGTTCAGTTTCTAACGCTAAGTTAGGTAACTCATCTATCACACTACAAGGTGATTCAGGTGTTAACCAAACAATTTCTTTGGGTGACACAATGAGATTCTCAGGTGGTACTGGTATTAACTTTGAAGGCGTTACTACGGACGAAATGCACGTAGTTCTTGATAATACAGTACTTCAGTTCAAATCAGAGAAAGGACAAGTTAACGGTTACGCTTCTCTTGATGCTAACGGTAGAGTACCTGTAGCACAACTTCCATCTTCAGTATTTACATACGAAGGTAACTGGAACGCAGCAACTAACACTCCAACATTGGCTAACGGTACAGGTGACCCAGGTATGGTTTACCGTGTAAGTGTTGCTGGTACTAACTTAGGTGAGACTTGGGAAGTAGGTGATTTGGCAATCTATGACGGTTCTGTATGGCAGAAGTCTGATTCATTAGATGCTGTTCAATCGGTTAACTCTCAAACAGGTGTTGTTATTCTTGATGCTGATGATATTTCTGATACAGGTACAACTAACAAGTGGGACCAAACAGTGGTATTGACTTCAGGAGCTGGTATATCTGCAACAGGTACATATCCTAACTTTACAATTGCAAACACTGATTTAGGTTCTTCACAGACTTTCTTCAAGACGTTTAATGTTGATAATGGTTCGGCAGTTGTGGCAAATGCAAACAATGATTCAATGACAATCACTTCGAGTGACTCATCTGTAACTATTACAGGTAACGGTAGTGACGAGATTGATATCACGGTAGGTGCTTCGGTTAACACGAACATCTATAATACTGATGGTACATTAGCGGGTAATAGAACGGTAAACTTCGGTGGTAACTCATTAGCATTTACTGCTGGTGATTTCACGGTAGACGGAACAACTTTATCGGTTGACCAATCACAAAGTGCTGTAGGTATTGGGGTCGCTGCACCTGATGCTTCTGCGGTATTAGAGGTTGCTTCAACTACTAAAGGTTTCTTATTCCCAAGAATGACAGAAACTCAGAGAACTGGTATCTCTTCAGCGGCTACAGGTTTGATGGTATATCAAACTGACGGTGATGAAGGTGTATACATTAAGAAATCATTTGGATGGGTACAAGTAATCTAATTTATAGACTATAAATTATTTGAAAAGTATTTATCATTAGATATGATTGGGGGAGGTAACTCCTCCCCCTTAGCCAAACAAAATAAAAAGAGAAAGAAAAATATAACATGGCAACATTAAACGGTGTTAATTATAGTAATACTTCAGGACTACTCCTGAAAACGAACGCAACCACTCAGATGAGTATATCAACGGGGGGTGTAATTGAATTTAATCAATCATATACCTTTCCAACGGCTGATGGGTCGGCGAATACTGTATTATTAACTAATGGTTCAGGTGCTCTTTCTTTCTCAACTATTCCAAATGCATCTTTGGACAACTCTTCACTTACAGTAACTGCTGGTTCAGGTTTAGCTAATGGTGGTTCAGTTTCCTTAGGTGGTTCTGTAACCTTAAATGTTGGTGCTGGAACAGGTATCGTTGTAAACGCTAATGATGTGGCTCTTGATTATTCGGGAACAAACAACTTTATTGACTCGGCAACTAACTTAGAAGGAACTTCAATCGCAACTTCTGATACTATTGTTTACCACGATGCTACAGATAATAATGTTAAGAAAGGTTTAATTTCTGATTTACCATTCTCTAATAACTCAGGTACTGTTACTTCAGTGGCTATTAGTGGTACTGATGGTATTGACGTTGATTCAGGTTCACCAATTACGACATCAGGTACAATTACATTAGGTCTTTCAAATGTACCTAACAGTTCATTAGCGAACTCTTCAATTGATATTGCAGGTTCTGACATCTCATTAGGTGGTCAGGTTACGGGTGATGATATAATTGCAGATGTGAGTGCTGGTCAGATTACGAATACACAATTAGTGAATTCAAGTATAACAATTAATGGTACGGCAACCTCATTAGGTGGTTCTATTAATGTCGGTGATATTAATGGTGTAACAGCCGGTAACGGTTTGACAGGTGGAGGTACTTCAGGTACTGTGACCCTCAACGTCGGTGCGGGTACACTTATTGATGTGGCTGCGGATACGATATCTGTAGACTTATCTGAATTATCAACGTCAACTTCAAATGGTGACGGTGATTACTTTGTAGTTGTTGATACTGCAAATGCACAGAAAAAACTTACTAAGGGTAATATTAATATCAGTGGGTTTAATAATGATGCAGGATTTACTACGAATACGGGTACTGTAACTTCTGTAGCAATTTCAGGTTCTGATGGTATAGACGTAGATTCAGGTTCACCAATTACAGGTTCAGGTACAATAGCCTTAGGACTATCTAATGTTCCTAATAGTGTTCTTAGTAACTCATCGTTTACAGTTAACGGTGTAACAGGTACTGACCCTGTAGTTCCATTAGGTGGTACATTGAATTTCACATCGAGTGATGGTACTGTGGCTATTGATGGTAATTCAACTACAGATACTATAGACTTTAGAGTTACAGATTCTGTTAACACATATGTTACAGGTGGTACATTCACAAGTGGAACATTATCACTTGGTTTGAATGATGGCACATCGGCTCAAGATATAACAGGGTTATGGACTTCAATACCAAATTCAGCCTTATCTAATTCATCAATTACAATTAACGGTTCAGCAATCTCTTTGGGAGGTTCAATTACCGTGGGTGATATAACAGCAGTAACCGCAGGAAACGGTTTAACTGGTGGTGGTAGTTCAGGTTCCGTAACACTTAATGTGGGTGCTGGTACAGGTATCTCAGTAGCTGCAGACACCGTAGGTCTTGATACTTCTAATACGAGAAATGTGGACCATGCTTCGGTATCTATTTCAGCAGGAACAGGTTTAAGTGGTGGTGGTACGATAGCCTCAAATAGAACGATTAGTTTAGATTATGCTGGAACTGACAACTTCATTGACTCCGCAACGAACTTAGAAGGTACTGACATTGCTTTAACTGATACTATTATCTACCATGATGCAACTGACAATAATGTTAAAAAAGGTCTCGTATCTGACTTACCATTCACAAACAGTTCAGGTAGTGTAACTTCTGTAGCGATTTCAGGTTCGGATGGTATTGATGTGGATAGTGGTTCACCAATCACATCATCAGGTACAATTGCCTTAGGTTTATCTAATGTTCCTAATAGTTCATTAGCTAACTCTTCAATCACAATTAACGGTACGGCAGTTTCATTAGGTGGTACGATTAATGTTGGTGATATCACTGCAGTGACTGCAGGTACAGGTTTAACTGGTGGTGGTACGTCAGGTGCGGTAACTGTCAATGTTGATTACGCAGGGTCTGATAACTATATATTAGCCGCAGGAGCTGGTACAGGAGACATCCTAACATCATGGCACATACCTGTGAGTAACGCATCTAATAATGTATTATATTATGATGTATTAGCTTTACCATTCTCAAACAATCAAGGTACAGTTACGTCAGTAGCGATTTCAGGTTCGGATGGTATTGATGTTGATTCAGGTTCACCTATTACTTCAAGTGGTACAATTGCTTTAGGACTTTCAAATGTACCTAACAGTTCATTAGCAAACTCATCAGTTACTGTTACCGGTGGTAATGGTTTGACTGGTGGTGGTTCAGTTTCTTTGGGTGGGTCAGTAACACTTAATGTCGGTGCTGGTACGTTGATTGATGTTGATGGTAGTAATGTTAATGTTGATTTATCAGAATTGACAACATCAACAGCAAATGGTGACGGTGATTACTTTGTAGTTGTTGATACTGCTAATGCACAGAAAAAGTTAACTAAAGCCAATATTAATTTATCAGGATTTAATGACGATGTAACTATCTATGAATCTGATGGTTCGTTAACCAGTGGTAGATTAGTAACTCAGTCAAACAATGCATTGGATTTCAGAGCGACAAACACTGAAAGAACATCATTTACAAGAACTACAAATACTCCAAATACAACAACAAGAGTCTTTATGGAGGCAAATGACTCATATACTAATGTACTAGAGTTATACTCAACGGCACCTCCAACAAATATTATTCAAGGGTTTGATGCAGGACAAGCACCTGTATTTACAGTAGATGGTCAAGGTAACTTAACGGCAACATCCAAAGCCTTTGATATTCCACACCCGAACCCTGAGAAGAAAGAACAGGGAATGAGGTTGAAGCATGGTAACTTGGAGGGACCTGAACACGGTATCTATATTAGAGGTAGACAATTGAATGATAAGGAGATTGAACTTCCTGAGTACTGGAAAGATTTGGTTGACCCAGATTCAATCACAGTTCAGTTAACTTCAGTAGGTTCACACCAAAACTTATATGTTAAAGAAATTAAGGATTGGGTGGTGTATATTCAGAATGGTAACTTATTTAGTAATAAGATTGACTGTTACTACTTTATACAGGCTGAAAGAATTGATGTTAATAAGATTGAAGTGGAATACATACTACAATAATAAAACAATATAAAGAAAAATGATAAAAAGAGGGTTAAGAAATTAATCCTCTTTTTCTTGCTCTAAACTTTCAAATAAAGAAAGTAGATTCAAAGATTCAGTATAGTTTTCTTCTAAAGCCTTAAGTTCTTTTGGTGACGTATTAGTATGTAATGCGTTTTCCAAGTTTTCTTCAGACTCTTGTACTAAATGTTTTATTGTTTTTAGAAGTTTCATACCTATAAATATGTCTTTATCTTAAATAATCTTTGATTATTCTTATTACAAACATTAAAATTATGGCAAGAAGAGCACAGAAAATTTTCGTACAGATTGCGTCATATCGTGACCCTGAGTTGGTCAATACTATAGAAGATATGTTAAAAAACGCAAAGCGTCCCCAAAATGTAGTTTTAGGGATATGTAGACAATACCATTCTGAGGATGGGTTCGATAACTTAGACAAATACCGAGACGACGAGAGATTCAGAATTTTGGATGTTCCTTATGAAGAATCAAAAGGTGCGTGTTGGGCGAGACATCAGATTCAACAGATGTATGGGGGTGAGATGTATACTTTACAGATTGACTCACACATGAGATTCGCTAAGGATTGGGATGTTGAAATGATTGCGATGGTAAAACAGCTTCAGGAAATGGGTATTCCAAAACCATTGTTGACTGGATATGTTTCATCGTTTGACCCTGATAATGACCCAGCGGCGAGAGTACAAGAACCATGGAGAATGGTCTTTGACCGTTTCATTCCTGAAGGTGCGGTATTCTTTTTACCTGAGACTATTCCAGGTTGGAGAGAATTGGACACACCAGTACCTGCAAGATTCTACTCTGCACACTTCTGTTTCACGTTAGGTGAATTCAGTGAAGAGGTACAACACAATCCTGAATACTACTTCCACGGTGAAGAGATTTCAATCGCAGCAAGAGCATTTACATGGGGTTACGATATGTTCCACCCACATAAGGTTTTGATTTGGCACGAGTACACTCGTAAAGGTAGAACAAAACAATGGGATGATGACAAAGATTGGGTAAATAAAAACAATACATCACACTTAACAAACAGAAAATTGTTTGGTATGGATGGTGAAACTCAAGAAGGTCACGAAGGTAAATACGGTTTCGGTCCTGTTAGGTCTTTGGAGTTATATGAGGAGTATTCAGGTCTAAAATTCAGTAAGAGAGGTGTACAACAATATACGTTGGACAAACATTACCCACCTAATCCAGGTATTGAGACTTATGAGACTAAAGAAGAGTGGTTGGAAAGTTTTGCAACTATCTACAAACACTGTATTGACGTTGGTTATGAACAAGTTCCTGAAAAAGATTACGAATATTGGGTTGTTGCCTTCCACGATAAGGAAGATAACACTATTTACAGAAAGGATGCTGATAGAGCAGAAATCGACCGAATGATGAATGACCCTGATGGGTATTGTAAAGTTTGGAGAGAATTTAACATAACTGAAAAACCAGCTTATTGGGTTGTTTGGCCTTATTCAACTTCAAAAGGATGGTGTGATAGATTAACAGGTACATTATAATGGCAAATATTGCGTTTTATGGTTCCCACAACGCAGCGGTAGCGGTTGAGGAGAACGGAGAATTGATTACAGTAATAGAAGTTGAAAGATTCTTGAGTGAAAAGAATGCTGGGTACGCTCAGTATTTGGTTTCATATACAAGACCTTACCTTCTTAAACACATTTTGAAATTCATTGAAGATGAATATGGTATTTCTGAGTTTGATAAGTGTTACTACTTAAACTCGGATACTTTGGAGGGAGGAACAAAAGTTCACTATGAGAAACTTATCCCTGCAAAGGAACATATTAACAGTTTACACCACTTAAGTCATGCTGCGTGTGGGTTCTATCAAACGGACTACGATGAAGCATTGATTATATCATTTGATGGTGGTGGTAACGATGGTTTCTTCAACGTATATCATGCTTCTGATAGGGAAACAATTACGCTTTTAGACAAATATAATTTAGATTTAGGTTTCCCTTATATGTCCTTCGGTGACTACTTGGGTGATATTCGTAAGGAGCCTGCATTGAACATTGGTAACTTAGTTTATTCAGGAAAAATCATGGGATTGTGTTCTTATGGTGACGTGAATGAAGATTGGTTACCACACTTCGAAAACTACTATAGAAGAAAACCTGATGGTTTGAACTATATTGAGTTTTTGGGTGAGTTGGGTGAACAAACAGGATTGGTATTCGATATTCAGAATAGATTAACAGGTCAAACTGCTTGGGATGTTGCCAAAACATCACAGATAGCGTTTGAGAATGTGTTTATGGAGATGGCTCAGCCGTTCTTAGATGAATATCCTAATATTCCGTTGATAACTGTTGGTGGATGTGCTCTTAATATTCTACTTAATACCAAATTACAACAGATATTAGACCGTCCTGTTTTTGTTCCACCAAATCCTAACGATTGTGGTATTGCTACGGGTATGATTTTGAATCATATGAAACCTGAAACTGCGGTTGATGTAACTTATGCAGGTGTTCCAATTTTAGATAAGAACACATTGATGTCTCACGTTGAAGAAAGACGTGGTCGTGAGTTGAATATGGATGTATTGACTGATGATTTGGCTAACGGTAAGATTGTTGGTGTTGTCAGAGGTACTTCAGAACACGGACCAAGAGCGTTGGGTAATCGTAGTATTATTTGTAATCCAGCATATCCTGATATGAAGGACATCTTAAATGCTAAGGTTAAAAACAGAGAGTGGTATCGTCCATTCGCACCTGTTTGTAAGTTGGAAGATGTAAGTAAGTATTTCGACTTTGAGGGTGAGAGTAGATGGATGAGTTTCTGTCCAACAGTAAAAGAGGAGTGGAGAGAGAAATTGGTATCTATTACTCACGTTGATGGAACTGCTCGTGTACAAACGGTTACTGAGGAACAAAACCCATGGTTATATAACTTATTAACTGAGTTTGAAAAGAAATCAGGTATTGGTGTATTGTTGAATACTTCATTCAACGTAAATGGTAAACCAATCCTATCACGATACACAGATGCTCTTACAGTATATGATAAGACTGAGATGGACCGTCTGTTGTTGGAAGATTATTACTTTGGAAAATGACAAAATTAGTAACCTTTTTATATTTCGGTCTCGGAGATTTTCCGTTTTATGGTCATAAAGTTCAAGCGAGGTGGGATAGATATGTCCACTCGCTTGTTCAATTGTCAGAAATGGGATTACCTATTGTGTGTTATACAGGTTCAAATACTGCGGAGGCATTACAGGATTTTATGGATGAAAATGATGTTACCAATGTGACTATTAAGGTTAAAGAACTGGAAGATATCAGACACAGTAAAAAGATGATTGAAATCAAAGAGAAAAACCCTGATTTATTCAAATTTTATTTGGAAGTAGGTTGGGCTAAAATTGCTTTGATGGAAGATGAAATGGAAGAAGGTTTGGAATACCTATATTGGGTTGATTGTGGTCTTTCACATATTGGTTTATATCCGAGAAGATATAATTCAAATGCTGATAAGATTACTGGTCTTTCGATGAACAAATATAGATACACGTATGATGGTATCTTTAATACAACTACATTTCTAAAAATTAATAACTGGGTTGGTGATAAATTAATTGATATTAGAAATACATTATTCTTTCACGACCATAGAAAATTAAATGATATTTTAGAGAGAGACCATAACTACGATTCTTTATCTATTGGTGGAATTATTGGTGGGCACGTGAGTAAGTTACCTGATTTCTTCCAAAGGTTTGAGAACTACGCTCAGATGTGTTTGGATAAAGAGTTTCTTTTGAACCATGAAGCTATAATGTCTACTATGGTTTATGACCAACCTGAAAATTATAATAGTTTTAAGTTTAATACGTGGTATCACGATGACTCAAACTTAACTGATAAATCGGTTACACCTGATTTTTTGGATGGTAAGACTAGTTTCTACAAATTCTTTGAACAGTTATGAATACAGATTTGAATTATATATTCCCTAAGTTAAAGGGATTGGACGTTAACATGAACAATCTTGACGGTTGGGCAATTTCTATGGAGTGTTACTCTTGGATTGATGAAAATATTGAAAAGGGTAAGACTATTATCGAATTTGGTAGTGGTAGTGGTACTATGGAGTTGAGTAGATACCACAATGTATATGCCATTGAACACCAAGAAAGATTTACACGTTTGGCACCAAAGGCGAATTACATTTTAGCAGATATTGTGGATGGATGGTATGACCCTGAGGTGGTATTCAGTAGTTTACCTGAAGAATATTCTTTAATCATTGTTGATGGACCACCAAATTTAGACCAGGTTAAAACAAGAAATAACATTGCAAAATATTGGGATAGGTTAGATACTTCAGTTCCAATTATTATGGATGATACACACAGAGAAGACGAATACAATTTTGCTGTTGAAACAGCAGAACTTTTGGGTAAGACTTGGACTGAGTATAAAGGGTGGCAAAAAAACTTTATAGTAATTAGTTAATGATTCAATTAGAAAAAACAGATTATTTTAATCACGCACTTCACCATTTGGGTAAACAAGGACATAAATTGTTTACACTTAATATTGGTGCAATGGACGGACAAACATTTGACGAGTTAATCGGATATACCAACGCATATGATTTTACAGGGTTATATGTTGAACCTATTCCTTATTATTTTCAGAAATTAGTAAAGAATTTAGGTGATAAACATAAGTTTGAAAACTCCGCAGTGTCAGATAAAAATGGTGAGGTGGAAATGTTAACCATCAATCCTTTTGCTATTGAGAATAAAGATATTCACCACTGTTTTATGGGTATGAGTGCAATATATCCACCAAAAAATGGTTTGGCTAGTGAAGGTGACAGAGATACTGTAGAAAAATATGGAGTGAGAATTAAGGTTCCAACAATCACCTTAGATTCATTACTAAATAAGCATGAAATCATTGCTTATGATGTTATTAAAATTGATGCTGAAGGTCATGACTATGTTATCTTCAAACAAATTGATTTTGAAAGACATTCACCAAAGATTGTTAGATTAGAGTGGGGAAGTTTGGAAGAAGAAGACCAACAAAATATCATTCAAAAATTTGACCAATATGATTATGTTTATGGTCTTGAGGGCGGAGATATCGTCGGAATAAAAAAATACATTTATAAAGAAATTTACGGAGAAATGGAAAACAACGGAATTACTATAGTAACAGGGTTATGGAACATTAAACGTGATGAATTAGCGGAAGGTTGGTCACGTAGTTTTGAACATTATTTAGAAAAATTTGATGAAATTCTTAAGATACCTTACAACATGATTGTATTTGGTGATGAGGAATTAAGGGATTTTGTTATGGAGAGAAGGTCAGATGAGACAACACAGTTCATCGGTCGTAGCCAAGAGTGGTTCAAAGGAGAATTCTATGAACCAATTCAAAACATTCGTACAAACCCTGAATGGCAAAATCAGGTGGGTTGGTTATCAGAATCTACTCAAGGTAGATTGGATATGTATAATCCATTGGTGATGTCAAAACCATATTTGTTACACGATGCTAAGATTATGGATAAGTTTGGTTCAACACACTTATTCTGGTTGGATGCTGGTATTACTAATACCGTACATTCAGGTTACTTTACACATGATAGGGTATTGGATAAGTTGACAAAGATTGATAAGATGACTTTCATTGCGTTCCCTTATGAATCGAATACTGAGATTCACGGTTTCGAGATTAATAAGATGAATGAGATTGCAAATGCTAAAGTCAATAAAGTTTGTCGTGGTGGGTTCTTTGGTGGTCCTATTGAAGATATTGCTGATTTCAATAATGAGTATTACGGTATTATGAAATCCACCCTTAATCAGGGTTATATGGGTACTGAGGAGTCTTTATTCACCTTATTGTTGTATAGATACCCTGAGAACTACCAATACTTCCCAATCGAAGGGAATGGATTGATTAATAAGTTCTTTGAAGATGTAAAAAATGATAATCACAAGCCGATGGATGAGATGAGGTTTGAGGTAATCAAAAATGATTTAGATATTACCAATGTAGGTTTATATGTGATTACATTTAATAGTCCAAATCAGATAAAAACATTGATTGAGTCGATGAAACAATATGATGAGGATTTTGTAACGAAACCTCAATGGGTTGTCTTAGATAATTCAACAGATTTATCGACATCACCTGAATATGAAGCCTTAGCTGAAGAATATAACATGATTTATGTTAAGAAAGACAACTTAGGTATTTGTGGTGGTCGTCAATGGGTTGCTGAGGATGCTGAAGAAAGAGGATTTGATTACTATTTCTTCTTTGAAGATGATATGTTCTTCTATCCTAAAGAGGGTGAGGTTTGTAAAAACGGTTTCAACAGATATGTGAAGAATTTATATAGAAACTCACTAAAAATTGCGAAGAAAAACAACTTTGATTTCTTAAAGTTATCTTATACAGAATTTTATGGTGACAATACGGTTCAATGGGCGTGGTATAATGTCCCACAACATATTAGGGAAGAACATTGGCCTGAAAAACCAAACTTACCTGTTCAAGGATTGGACCCTAACGCACCGAAAACTAAAATTACTAAAATAGACACATTCCAAGGTATTCCATTTGCTCACGGTGAGATTTATTACTGTAACTGGCCTCAGGTCGTATCAAAATACGGTAATGAAAAGATGTTCTTAACAGAAAAATGGGCTCGTCCTTATGAACAAACTTGGATGTCTTATATGTTCCAAGAAACAATCAAGGGTAACCTTAATCCAGGTATCTTGTTATTAAGTCCGACTGAACACGATAGATTTGACCATTACGACGGAAGTTTGAGGAAAGAATCCTGATACAAAAGGGGTTAACCGATTATTTATAGGTTAAGTGTATCAGTAAATGGCAGGTTATAAGTTAGGACAGAAAGTATTACTATCAGATGGTTCCGTAAAGAATATTGAAGATATTCAATTAGGGGACCAACTGTTTTCTTTTGATATACCTGAAATTGTTAACGGAGTTGACTTCCGTGAGGTTCAATTTCCTACCATTAATGTTGATAATGTCCAATCTCCTGAGGTTACAGAGATATTAGAAGAATCGGGTAATTACCTTCAGATTAATGGGTTGGGTGTTATTGATGAACACGTCTTAGCGTACCACAAAACCAAAGAAAAATATCAATTCGTTTCCACGATAAGTTTAGTTGTTGGTGGTGACTATGATATGGTTAGAATGGTTGATGGTGAGATTATTCACGAACCTGTTGTATCAAAGGACATTGTCTATTCTACTGACCCAATTTACAACATAACACTTGGTGGTCCGAATTATTATATTTTGGATGGTTATATCGTCCATAACGTTAGTTATGCTTGTATTACTAACTGTTCCAATGGGTCTAGTGTTGCTTGTATCTATAACGTTTATGGTCTTGGTCTTGGTGATGTCTTTAGAGACAATATAAATGCTTGTTGGGAAGTAATCGCTATTGGTACTTGTGCGGAGAATTGTCCAGGTGCTAACGTATCTTTTATTGGTACTGTTGGTCAAACATTTAATAGTTGTCCGGAATGTATTGGAGATGACAGACCGGTAGAACCTACTCCATGGACTGAAGGTGCCGAACCAGGGTCATACGATATTAAAAATCTTGGTGAGGATTGTTGTGTATATCTTATACCTTGTAATACCATAGACCCAGGTTCGTGTGGTGGTGAATGTTCATACTCGCTTGCAAATCAATGGGTTACTATTACTTCATCACCATGTCCAAACGTTGGTTCTGTTGTTAAGTTAGACAGCTGTGATGGCTGTTGTTATTTTGTTGAGGGTGTTAACCCCGCATGTGAATCACCTGCTGCGACTTGTACTGCGAGTGTTTTTGTTGATTGTACTGAATGTTGTAATGAAGTTCCTGTAACACCAACACCGACTGGAACACCTGCGGTTACACCAACAAGAACACCGACAAGAACTCCAACTGTTACACCATCTAACACTGCGAATTGGTGTTATTATGTTGCGGAAGATTGTTGTGGTAATTTACCTGATATTACAGTTAGAATACCTTGTAGTGTTACGGTAAATCAGGATGCTGGTGTTACTTATAATAACAATTGTTATACAATCGTTAATGCGTCATCGGCACCTGAAGACCTTACTGTTTTTAGTGTAATTGATGATATATGTGCATATCCTGAATGTCCAACATGTCCTTCACCAACTCCGACTCCGACTAGAACTCCTACATCAACACCACCTGTTACTCCTACTGTCACACCTTCGATTTCTGTAAGTCCTACGAGAACTCCGACCCGTACTCCAACAAGAACTGCGACGGTAACCCCTTCAATATCTGTTAGTCCAACTCGTACACCGACCCGTACACCAACTAGAACTGCAACGGTTACACCTTCAATATCTGTTAGTCCAACTAGAACTCCGACCCGTACACCGACTAGAACTGCGACGGTTACTCCTTCAATATCTGTAAGTCCTACGAGGACTCCGACCAGAACTGCAACGGTTACTCCTTCAGTTACACCTAGTTATACACCTACCAATACTGTTACTCCGTCTAATACTCCAACTAGAACTGTAACACCAACTGCGTCAGTTACACCGACTAATACTGTTACTCCGAGTTATACACCTACTAATACAGTTACACCGTCTAACACACCAACCAGAACTGTAACACCAACAAATACTCCAACATCATCAGTAACTCCAACTGCGTCAGTTACCCCTACAAATACTGTTACTCCGAGTTATACACCTACTAATACAGTTACACCGTCTAACACACCAACCAGAACTGTAACACCAACAAATACTCCAACATCATCAGTAACTCCAACTGAGTCAGTTACCCCTACAAATACTGTTACTCCGAGTTATACACCTACAAATACGGTTACTCCGTCTAACACACCAACGGCTTCAGTTACTCCTACAAATAGTCCAACTGCGTCGGTTACTCCAACGGCTTCAGTTACTCCTACAAATACTGTAACACCATCAAATACACCAACGAATACTGTTACTCCATCCAATACACCAACCAGAACGGTAACACCAACGGCAAGTGAGACACCTACTAATACTCCGACAAATACTGTTACTCCATCCAATACGCCGACAAGAACAGTAACACCAACGAATACTGTAACTCCTTCTAATACTGTAACACCGACAAATACTCCAACGAATACAGTTACACCGACTTTCACGCCAACAGCGTCTGTTACGCCTACCATTACTGCAACTATTACTCAGACTAAGACTGCGACTTTAACTCCTTCTGTTACTCCGACAAGTAGTGTTACTCCAACAAACACTGTCACTCCATCCAATACCCCAACACAAACGGTAACACCAACAAATACTCCTCAATCAACAGTAACTCCAACTGCGTCAGTTACCCCTACAAATACTATTACACCGACCTATACTCCTACGGCATCGGTAACGCCTACTATTACTGCAACTATTACTCAGACTGAGACGGCAACTATAACCCCTTCTGTTACTCCAACAAATACTGTTACACCGACGAATACGGTTACTCCATCTAATACGCCAACAAGGACATCGACTGTTACCCCAACAGTAACACCTTCGGTTACTGAACCTTGTGGAAAATTAATCAATGGTAGTTTTGAGAATTTTGTGAATGGATGTACGGCACCTGGTGTTGGTGGTTACGGACAATTCGACGCATCTTGTATTCAAGGATGGGAAACAACCGCCAGTGATAATAAGATTGAAGTTTGGGGAGACGGTTTCCAAAGTGTACCGTCTTATGATGGTACTTACTTTGTTGAGGTCGCAGCTAATAGTTCAACTCAAGCGCTATATCAAAATTTTAATGCTATTCAATCACAATCTTATCAGATTCAGTTTGCTCACCGTGGTAGAAGTGGTGCGGCTAACAGGTTAAGAGTGGCAGTTTCAGGTGCTACTAACGGTATTCAGTTTGTTGGTCCTGAATTTACAGGTAGTACGTCTCAGTGGAATTTGAGATTCGTAACATTCACTGCGAATGACCCTAATTTGAACTTGATGTTCAGTTCTACTACTGTAACAAGCTTGGGTAATTTTATTGATGATGTAAGAGTTGTTTGTTCTGCAGAGTTTACCCCTACGCCAACTGCGACACCTACACTTACTCCATCTAATACACCGACGAGAACTGCAACGGTTACTCCAACATATACCCCAACTCAAACTGTTACTGCGTCTCAAACAGCTGCGGTGACACCGACAAATACGCCAACATCTACAGTGACTCCAACTGCGAGTATAACTCCAACCAACACTGTTACTCCTTCTAATACGACTACCCCTACAAATACTCCAACATCATCTGTAACACCATCGAATACTGTTACCCCATCTAATACGGTAACACCAACAAATACACCGACAAATACAGTAACTCCGTCTAATACGCCGACAAGTACTGCGACTGTAACTCCAACATATACCCCAACGGCTTCTGTAACTCCATCACAAACCGCTGCGGTTACTCCTACAAACACACCGACGGCATCTGTAACTCCAACTGCGAGTGTAACACCTACTAATACAGTTACACCTACACAGACTGTGACTGCTTCTGTAACTCCAACATCTTCGGTTACTCCAACAGCATCAGTTACACCAACGGCTTCTGTAACACCATCTATTACTGCAACTGTAACACCAACATACACACCAACTGCTAGTATCACTCCAACGGTTACTTCTACGGTAACACCTACATTTACTCCAACGCAGACTGTAACGGCTTCATCTACACCGGCAGTTACCCCGACAAATACTCCTACACAAACGGTAACTCAGACTGCGACCATTACTCCAACTGCTTCTGTAACTCCAACATCGTCAGTTACACCTACCCCTACTGAAACTCCTACAAATACTCCTACACCTTCGGTTACTGCGACTGTGACTGCATCGGTAACTCCGACTGCATCTGTTACACCAACATTGACGGCAAGTGAGACGCCAACTAATACACCGACTCAAACGGTTACTCCATCTGAAACACCTGCGGTAACACAAACAAATACTCCAACATCATCTGTAACTCCAACTGCGAGTGTGACACCGACTGCATCAATCACCCCAACACAAACGGTAACTGCGTCAGTTACTCCAACATCATCTGTTACTCCAACTGCGTCAGTAACTCCGACTCAAACGGTAACCCCATCGGTAACGGCAACTATAACTGCGAGTGTAACACCAACAGCGAGTATTACACCGACTGTAACTGCGACTGTGACACCGACGTTTACTCCAACTCAAACGGTTACCGCTTCGTCAACACCAGTAATTACACCGACAAATACACCTACGTCATCTGTTACGCCGACTGCAACATTAACACCGACACAGACTGTTACTGCATCAGTAACCCCAACCGCATCTGTGACTCCTACGTCATCGGTAACACCTACCCCGACAGAGACTCCTACTAACACTCCTACACAAACAGTAACTGCCACTGTGACTGCATCAGTTACACCAACGGCGTCTATTACTCCAACGGTAACTGCGAGTGTAACGCCAACTGTTACTCAGACTCAAACAGTAACCCCTTCTGAAACTCCTGTTTCTACGCCAACAAATACCCCAACACAAACGGTAACACAAACAGCATCTGTTACACCTACATCATCAGTAACTCCAACGGCTTCAGTTACTCCAACTGCGAGTGTGACACCAACAATAACCGCAAGTATAACACCAACGGCAAGTATTACACCGACAGTGACGGCTACAGTTACTCCTACATTTACACCTACACAGACAGTAACTCCTTCTGAAACACCAGGTTCAACACCTACATCTACTCCAACTGCGACAGTAACACAAACTTCATCAGTTACCCCAACTGCATCTGTTACTCCAACGGCATCGGTTACGCCTACCACATCAAATACTCCAACACCGTCAGTTACATCTACGGTGACTGCATCGGTTACACCGACAGCGTCAGTGACACCAACATTGACGGCAAGTGTTACCCCAACGGTAACTCAAACTCAGACAGTAACACCATCTGAGACTCCAATATCGACACCAACTAATACTCCAACAAGTTCTGTTACCCCAACTGCTTCTGTTACTCCAACAGCGTCAGTTACACCTACGACATCAAATACACCAACCCCATCAGTTACTGCAACAGTTACATCATCTGTTACTCCTACGGCTTCTATTACCCCAACGGTAACTGCAACTATTACACCGACGGTAACTCAGACTCAAACAGTGACGCCATCTGAGACTCCAGGGATAACTCCAACATCTACACCTACTCAAACGGTAACACAAACTGCGTCTGTTACTCCAACTGCATCTGTTACCCCAACGGCATCCGTTACTCCTACAACATCAAATACTCCAACACCGTCAGTGACTGCTACAATCACTGCAAGTGTGACACCAACAGCTTCTGTAACTCCTACATTGACTGCGAGTAACACACCAACAGTTACTCAGACACAAACGGTTACTCCTTCTGAAACACCAGGTTCGACACCTACAAACACCCCTACAAGTTCAGTAACTCCAACTGCTTCTGTCACACCAACAGCTTCAGTAACCCCAACAACGTCAAACACACCAACCCCATCGGTAACTGCTACGGTAACATCGACAGTAACACCAACTGCATCAGTTACTCCAACATTGACTGCGACTATAACACCAACAGTAACACAAACACAAACGGTTACTCCTTCTGAGACACCAGGGGTTACACCAACATCTACGCCAACTGCTACGGTTACACAAACCGCTTCAGTAACACCTACATCATCAGTTACCCCTACTGCGTCTGTTACTCCAACAACATCAAATACGCCGACACCTTCAGTGACTGCGACTGTGACCGCGTCAGTTACTCCGACGGCATCGGTGACACCAACTATTACTTCGAGTGTGACTCCAACAGTGACTCAAACACAAACAGTCACTCCATCTGAGACACCTTTGTCTACACCTACAAATACTCCTACTCAAACGGTAACCCAGACTTCAACGGTTACTCCAACTGCGACAATAACACCAACAACGTCAAACACGCCAACACCATCAGTGACTGCTACGGTTACTGCTTCGGTTACTCCAACAGCATCTGTAACCCCTACAGTAACTGCAAGTGAAACACCAACACAGACACCAACATTGACAGTAACCCCTTCTGAAACACCAGGGGTAACTCCAACCAATACACCTACTCAAACTGTGACTCAGACTTCTACGGTTACACCAACTGCAACAATAACACCTACAACATCAAATACTCCAACACCATCGGTGACTGCAACTGTAACATCATCTGTTACTCCAACTGCGTCGGTTACTCCGACATTGACGACCAGCGTGACTCCAACAGTTACACAAACACAGACGGTTACCCCTTCTGAAACACCAGG